>Ga0334898_1000348_pt1 | contig 78192 bp, 72 predicted proteins | sample GraSluR3_MG_10_FD_207228 | JGI IMG/M metagenome (GOLD analysis project Ga0334898, IMG submission 207228) | Sludge microbial communities from methane-producing bioreactor in Wageningen University, Netherlands - Granular Sludge_3_08-R3 | ecosystem: Engineered > Bioreactor > Anaerobic >... | reverse complement strand
TTTTCTCCTTGTTCTTTTTCGATAATTTTCGGAAGAACAAGGAGTTTTTTTTTGCCTTTTTACTAACTTTTTTGGGAACTCTCTTTTTTGGACTTAGATGTATCCTTTCTTTTTTGGAACGACAAAAATAAATGCCCGCTTTGGACAACGGCAAAAATCTCCAAAAAAAATATATAAAGCCTAATATTTGATTTTATTCCCGAAAAACGCTATATTAAACATTACCCAGTATAAAGGAACGGATATGAAAAGCGAAAACGATTTTTTGGCACAAAACCGTGAAAAATGGATAGAACTTGAACGCCTGCTCGACAAAAAGAAAAAAAAGTTTGAGGATTTTGAACAAATCGGGCGATTATATCAGGAGGCTACGGAAGACCTTTCGTATGCGCAGACCCATTTTCCCGGAAGCAGAATTGAGGAATTTCTCAACAGCCTTGTAAGAAAATGCCATCTTCTTTTCCAAACTCGCAAAAAGCCCCGTATTAAAGGAGCAATAGATTTTTTGGCAAAAGGGTTTGCAAAGATGCTTACAGACCTGCGAATACCTATTGCGGTAAGCGGGCTTATCTTTGTAGTATCAATTGCAACATCGTTTATAATGGTAACCAACAACGTGGAGCTTGCACAGATGTTCTTAGACCAGTCCAGTTATGAAATGGCGCTGCGGGACCTCGAAAACAGGCGGGAATTCGGGAATTTTGATGATATTCCCGAAGAAGTCCGTATCCCCTTATCCGTTCATCTGTGGATTCATAACAGTCGCGTGTCGCTTTTAGTATTTGTTCTCGGTATAACTTTCGGTATCGGGACATTGTATATCCTGATAGTAAACGGGTTTATGCTGGGAAGCCTGATGGCGGTATATTTTATGAACGGGCATTTTTTGGATTTTTTCTCGCTTATAATGGTGCACGGTTCGGTGGAACTTACGGCAATAGCGATAGCCGGCGGGGCGGGATTTTCGCTTGCCGGCGCTATACTAAACCCCGCGAGACAAACCCGTATTGATAGAATAAAGTTCGTAGCTAAAAGGGCGCTGAAATGTTTTATCGGGGTCGTGATTATGCTGTTATGGGCGGGACTTCTTGAGGGTTTAATCACCCCGCTGAAGCTCCCTATATGGATACGCCTGCTTATTGCAGTTGTAAATATTCTGATTATCTCGCTTTATTTTGCAAGCGGAACAGCCAAAAGTCAACCCGAAGAAATCAAACCGACAAATACGAGTTTACTACCCTCTGCTTAATATTTTCAGGATTTACACGGATAGTGTGGACACCCTTTTTGGAAAGGTCTCTGATAATAGTCTCTTTTTCTACGGTTTGTTCAAGCTGAAGCGCCCATCTTGTCATTTCGCGAAGGTCTTTACCCTCCGCCTCTCTCTCTATCTCCTCAAAGCTGATAAAGAAAACGCGATGGCGCATAGAAAGCATTTTAAGGAATCTGACCAAATCGCGGGATACAACCTCATTATAAAGTTCCGAAAACACAAAAATTATGGAATTTTTGCGAAGCCTGTTTTTTAAAAGCCTGTAAACGTTAAAATAATCGGATTTGACAAAGTCCGGCGAGGCTTTATAAAGCGCGGTTAAAACCGAGGTAAGGGCGCGGGCTTTGCGGGATGGCGCAAGGAAGTTATCTATTTCCTTATGGAAAGATACAAACCCGAAATGGTCGTTATTCTGGAGAGCGGAAGCCGCAAGAACAAGTGTCGCGTCAACCGCATAATCCAATTTTGAAAGAAAACCGTAACGGGTCGTCATCATTCGTCCCTCATCAACCAAAACCATAACGTTACGGTTATATTCCTGACGGTCAACGCGGACAATAGGGAAATTACGTCGCGCGCTTGCTTTCCAGTTAATCTTGCGGTATTCATCCCCCTGTTGGTATTCGCGAAGAAAATCGAACTCGCTTTCACCGCCTGATATACGTTTTTTATACCCTATTTGCTCAAGACGGTTTCGCTGCGACATCTTTAGATATTTTTTCACCTCTATAATATTGGGATAAACCATTACATCTGTAATTATGGGAATTTTGTATTGCCTGAACAAAAGCCCGAATTTCCCGAGAACCCTAACAAAAACCTTCTCAAATTTGTATTCGCCTTTTTTTACGGGTTTTATGTAATATGTAAGAGTAACTACCCCGTGCGCGGTAAGTTTGGATTGCAAGGTGTCCTTTTCCACTAAAAATCCCATAGGGTATCCGTCACGAATTAATACAGTTGAGTCTCTGCCCGTGTAGTTACGAACACTTATCTTAACGGGATTATCAACGCCGATAGAAAGATATTTTGAACATTTACGGCTGATTTCCATATCGCGACGTTTCGGAACATAAAAGAAATCAATAGCGCATATTATCAAAAGAATCCCGTAAAATATAAACTGCAAAAAGCCAAGCGAGGGAAAATAAAAGCCCAAAATTGTAAAAACAAAACCCGAAGCAAAGATAATAAAAAATCGCTTAGAGGGAATAATCATTACCGGGGCACCTTTTGTTTATTGACAATCTCATCTATAATATCATCCGCCTTATAACCCTCAATTTCCGCATCCGCCTGAAGCACAAGCCTGTGGCGAAGAACCGGTTTGGCAATAGTTTTGACGTCATCGGGAATAACGTAATTACGTCCGTCAAACCCAGCGTGGTATTTCGCCAAATTAAGAAGGCTTAATCCCGCACGGGTGCTTACCCCGAGAAGAAGCGCGCTATGTTCCCTTGTTGCGCTCATTATATCCATTATATATTCTAAAATCGCATCCTCAACCTTTATGGATTTAAACTCCTTGCGACATTCATCAAGAGCCGAAAGTTCAATAGTATCGAATTTGGTATTATCAATAATATTCATATCGAAACCGTTTTCATACATCCGCATAACGTTAATTTCCACCTCACGACCCGGGTAATCGATATTGACCTTCATAAGAAAGCGGTCAAGTTGCGCCTCGGGGAGAGGGTAAGTTCCCTCAAACTCAATGGGGTTTTGGGTGGCAAGAACCATAAAAGGAGCATCCAACGGATAAGCCTTACCGTCGATTGTAATTTGACGCTCCTGCATAACCTCAAGCAATCCCGCCTGGGTTTTAGGCGAGGTTCGGTTAATCTCATCGGCAAGCAGGACATTGGTAAAAGCGGGACCTTTCCTGAAAACAAACTGGGATTTTTCGAGATTATAAACCATAGTGCCGAGAATATCGGACGGCATCAAGTCTGGGGTGAACTGGATACGGTTAAACTTCAAGCCTATAATCTTGGCAAAAGTCCGCGCAATACCTGTCTTTGCAAGACCGGGAACGCCCTCCAAAATAATATGCCCACCTGCAAGAAATGCAAGAATAATCTCCTCAATAGCACCCTCCTGCCCCACAATAACCCTTTTCATCTCGCTTAAAATCTTATTTCTAAACTCAATAATAGCCATACCTTCTCCTTATGATTTAATTTGTCTAATAACATCAAAAAGCGCGCGAAGCGAATGCCTTTTACTTTCGGATAAGTCCTCAATTTCGCGCATAACCCTGCGCCTTATTTTGCCCGGATAAATCCGCGCAAGTTTTGTATAGTTATCCGTAATTTTATTGAAAATCTCTTTTTCAAATTGACGTTTTGCAATCAACCCCGACATTCCCTCACTGTAATAATAAATCCTGCCGTCTTCAATATCGGGGACATATTTCAACTGCCCGAAACGAACTCCTATTGCGATAAAAAACAGAATAACAAGGATAAGGGCGTGAAGTATTATATTCCTGTATTCGGGACGGGCAAGAAAATAAAGCATAGTAAGATGACGTCTGTAACCGTGATTGTATTCGTCGAAATATACAGTATCCGCATCCGCAAGATAATGGGAAATAAGCCTGTAAGCAAGAAAACCGTTATCCGCCCTGCGAATATAAATATTTGATAAAAACTGAGAATCGCTTACAACAACCAATTTGCCGTTATCAATCTTTCGTTCAATAATAAGAAACCCGTCCTTATCGCGCGCAACCCCGCTCCATCCTTCGGGAACTTTTCTTAGACGGATATTGCCGGGAAAATATATATTATCAACCCCGTCGAAAATTTTATAACGGTCAAAGGAGATTTTGTTTGAGGGGTTGTTAATCGAAACAGTCCATTCCCGATTTAAAGAAAACATATCAATACTTTCCGCTTCGGGAAAAAGGAATCTTATAATTTTATCATCCGAGTCCGAAAGGAAAATCAAAGTGTAACCCTCGCCCGCCTTCCGTTCAAAAACCGCAACGTCTTCCGGTTCGATAATAAGACGGGGTTCAATAACAAGAATAACGCCGTCTTTATCAAAAACCGATTGAGGTTTAAAAATATCCGGTGTCGGGGTTCTTTCGGCAGCCATAGATTCCATAACGGGTTTGGTATCAAGTTCGAGCGAATCTAAAAACTCGCGTAAAGCCATAGTCCCGCTTGACCCGTCATTGAAAGAACTCATAGAAACATACCTGTCGCGAAAACGGGCTTCGGACTCCGCAACCCTGTAACGGATAAAATAAGCAACGCCCAGAATAACAATGGCTATCAGGATATAGACAAAAAGAGAGCGGGTTGACTTATCGCGAAATAAAACCCTTAACCTCATAAAAAATTTTTTGGCACTCATCTAACAAAACCTTTTCCTTAAAATAGACAGTTCTTTCGGCATCAAAAACCACCGATGATACCTTATCTAAATCAATATTTTTATATTGCTCCAAATCCGCGCTTTTAAGCGTCTTTAAATATTCGCGGTTTGTGCGACTTTTGTCGTAGTTAATAATACGGTTATGGCTAAGATAAAGCCAAAGCGCATTAATCAAAACCCGTATAGCCTCCTTAAAACGGGATAAGCCCATAAGTTCCGTAACGCGGTTAAGTTCGCGCATATAATTAAGCGTTTCGCGACTAACCTGCGTTAAAGGTTTTTTTCGTTTTTTATAGCGTTTTGAAAAATCAATTTTGCGGATAATAACTATCACAAGCCAAGTTAATAATACGCCGAGTATGACAAGAATTACCACAGAGGCTATCGGGGAAAACTCCCATACCTTTTCTAAAATTTTGCCGAGCCATTCAAAAAAATTGCGAAACATTTTCACTACCGGGTTATCATCGGAAATCTGCAACCCCTGAGGAATCTCCAAATCATGGTAACGGTATTTGTCCTGCGACAAAACATTATCGAGCTTTTTTTCGACATCCGCCCTATTGTAAGCATTGACAAATACGGGAAACCCGAAAACAAGCAAGAGTTTCAAAAAAAGTCTATATATCTTCCCTATCGGTTGCCTCCTCAATTGCCTCAATAAGCCCCGTGCCTTCCCGAATATTGCGTATATTGTAGAACTTGACCGTCAGCGCGGTGTTTATGAGAGGCAAAAAGAAAATTGCGAGAACATTGCTTAAAACAGTCTGGACAATATTATAAAGGACACCTCCGCGATTCAAAGCGCTCATACCGGAAACATAACCTCCCTGCGCCAAACCCTCAAAAAGAGCTTCCCCCATAAAAATCAAGTAAAAAGGAACGGATACTACCATTGAAGCAAAAAGATAAATAAGTCCGAATACTATATTTATCAGCACAATAGGCCAAAAACCATTGCTTGCAAGAGAACAACTCCTGCCTATTGCCTTAAAATAAAATTTATCCTCAATCATAATAACCTGAGCGATAAAAACAAACAACACGGCGAGTATAAGCATAGGAAAAAAACAAAAGAATACGGAAATAACAAGCGCAATTCCCGCTATAACGGAGGTTATGATTATAGGGATAATTTTAGAAAGAGTGATGGTAATAACTTTTTTTATACCCATATCCCTGCCTTCCAATTTGACCGCGATAGATTTTACCGATGCGGCGGTGGCAAGCAGATATATAATTCCGCCGACTATACCTATTAATGAGGCAACGCCTGTAAATTTTAAAATTTGAGCAATATTATCCAAGTCGGTAAATTCCCCTTCCATCATAGAAAATATATTTAAAGCCTTATCGGAAAAGATAATAAGAAAAGTTCCGATAAAAATCAGCAGCGGGACATAAAAAAACGCAACCGCTTTTACTAAATAAGCAAAATTTTCCTTATAAAACCTGAATGAATACTCAAAAACCTCGCCGAATCCCAAAGGCTTCATTAAATCAAAACGTTCTTTCACGGACATCTCCTTATCTATGAGTTATGTAAAACCGAATACAAAGCGCGAATAAAAGTCGTTTTATCAACATTATCGGGGCATTGCACCCCGATACGTTTTTCTATAAGTTCGACAAGTTTATCTTCTATTTTTATACGGGCATCCTTTTGGACAGAACCGGCGGAATCGCAAAAAGTTTTGATAATCTCCCTGTCTTTGGATGTGAATTTTTCGACGATATTGTCAATACCGTCAAAGCAATCAAGATTAATCTCCGGGACAGGCTTCGGTAAAAACACCTTTTTTTCTGCAATAACAATAGTCCCCGCGACAATATCCCCGATACGCTTGTTTTTTTTGCTGATTATCATAGTAATAACGCCGACAAGATGGCTTATGGGAAGCATATCAATAATCCTGAAAATATTGCGAAGAATAACGGCAAAAGCGTTGACATACGAACCGTCATCACGCACCACCCTGATATTGAGTATTCGCTTGCCCGGCGTCTGCCCTTTCCAAACCAGTTCAAAAATCATACGATAAGCGGTAATAGCAATCCCTCCGAGCATAAGCAACACAAGAACTACAGCGGCATAAGAATCGGTTTGGAACTGCACTATTTCATTAACGGCAATACCGCCCAAAATCAGCACAAAAATAATAATATAAAAGATAAAGAAAATCGCTCCCTGAATCAAAGCGTCTAAAATAAAGGAAACAATTCTGTAAGAAATTCCCGCAATTTCAAAATTAACCTTAACCTTTTCGGAGGTTTGGTATTGCTCTAATTTTTTCGCCATAATATACCCGATTTAAAAAATTAAAATCCCCGATAAGCAAAAAACAGCATTGCTTCATAAAAGAGTGTAAAGCATCCCCTTTTTAAGTTTATCGGCTATCGACTTATCGGCAAGCCTTTCAAGCAAGACAAAAGCAAACAAAGGCGCGGTAGCAGGACCCCTGCTTGTAATAATATTTCCGTCTATAACAACAAGGTCATCAAGTTTTTGGACATTATCAAATCCGTCAAGACTACCCGGATATGAGGTGGCGCGTTTATTATCAAGAATACCCGCGACAGCAAGAACGGACGGGGCGGCGCAAATAGCCGAAACGATTTTCCCTGTCTTATAAAACTCACGAACAAGCTCAATGACACGCGGATTGGCTTTAAGATTATTGGTTCCGGGCTGACCTCCGGGCAAAATAAGGGCATCAAATTCGTCCGACACAATATCAGCCAAATCCTTATCAACTAAGGTAATAATATCGTGAGCGCCGTTAACCTTATCGCCACCCGGGGTAACGGTAACCACATCAACGCCTCCGCGCCTCAAAATATCAATTACGCTGAAAGCCTCTATCTCCTCAAATCCGTTCATCAAAATAACAACTGCTTTTTTCCGCATAACCAAAACCTCCCGATACTAAACTATGTATCTTCCGATAACGGCTTTTCCGTATCCGAAATAGTTGCATCGGTTTTCGAATCGTCTTTTTCGATAATTTCTTTAGGTTCCGCTTTCACATCCGGTTTCAGCGTTTTTTCCTTAGGCTTACTTCTCATAGAAGCCCTTTCAATACCGAAAAATACCGATACGTTAAACCATGATACGAACCTGCCATCAACCAAATCGTAATAGTATATCTGATGATAAGAAACAGCCGGCTCAATAACAATCCTGAATTGCGCTTCAAAAATATCAAACCGCAGACGGGAAAATTTATACCCTGCACGTATAGCATACCCGCCGGCAAAATTGATACGGTAAGGGTCAAGCCCCAATTCCTCAGGCAAATTATAATAAGGCATATTCACAACCGCCCCGTTGAGTTTTAAACCTGCAAATGCACCATCCATCCTGCCGTTACGACTAAAATAGTAGCGGGGTTCAAACCCCAAATCAAAAAGAAATGCGCTTCCGTAGGTGTCGGGACGTCCTATATGAAAAAATTCGCTAAACCCGAAAGAACTTGAAAAGCTAAGCGAAGGGGTAATACCCCATTCGTAACGCACACCGATAATCCAGTTGCCCGCATTACCCCCCTCAAAAAAAGTTGACTGCGGTATCTCGGGATAAACTGCGCTAAACAAAACAAACATCAGGAATAGAAAAACAAAAAATCTTATTTTCATCTTCCACCCTTACTTAATTTTGGCATAAAATAATTTTATTTCCGCAGGTTGGAGATGGTATTCAAAATTTACTTCGGGAACAAACTCCATACGGTTTTCAACAGAAAGGTCGATAATCTTAGAACCTTTTGCAACCCCCAAAGCCTCAAAAAACCTGCCGTAAAAAACTCTCTGCCCGTTGTGAAAATCCTTATTGAGAACGATAAGCGCCTTCTCTTTGCCGTCGCAAGATGTTTTACGCATAACTATTATATTAACCCAGTTGTCGTTATCTATAATCGTAATAGGCGATTCTTCATTAAATATTTTATATTTTTTTCTCGTGTTATTGATTTCTCGGATAAAGCCGGTGAGGTCATAGTTCACATCCTCCCAGTCGTTGGGACCGGTTCTAACCACATCGGTTTTATTCTTAAACCCGAATTCAAATCCAACGGGAATCATCCATCCGCTTGAGAAAAACCCCGAAAAAAACGTCCTTTGCTTAATACCGGGCATAAAATTCTGAAGCTCATCGGCAAGTCGAATAGTATCGTGGGATTCGGGAAAAGATATGGACGGGGCGTGTTCACGAACTTGATTATATTGCTTTAAAAGCCAGTCATCCTGAAAATTCCACCATTTGGAGCTGTTAAAAACATAGTCAAACCCCGACTTGGCAAGTTCAAGAGTTTCTTCGGGAGAGCATCCGAGACTCTCCGCAAAAAATTTCACATCAGGGTTTTTGGATTTTGCAGTGGAAATAAGATACTCCCACAGTTCCGAAGGAACGGCATAGGCGGCATCCGCCCTAAACCCGTCAAACCCCTTGTCGATATAAAAAACGACAAGTTCTTTCCAATACTCCCAAAGATTTTTCTTATCGGGAGATTCGGCATTGTCGATTTCCGCAAGGTCTCCCCATTCAATATAGCTCCCGTCGCTCCAAGCGCCCGGGCTTTTAATCTCACCCTTTTTATCGCGCTGATACCAGTCACGATTTTTTTTAGTAAACGGATGGTCTTTAGCGGTGTGATTAATTACCAAATCCATCATAATTTTCAAGCCCTTTTTATGTGCCGAGGCAACCATATTTTCAAGTTGTTTCATAGGGGGAATATTTGAACTTACATCTATAAACATCGGGTTGAAATCATAATAATCCTTGGGAGCATAAAGACTTCCGGAAAAACCCGGGTAATGGAACGGGTTTACATAAATCCAGTTAAAACCCAAATCCTTTGCCCTGTCGAAATGGTTATCCCATAAAGCCATCTTGCCGACAAGACGCGGGAAAAGATTATAAATCCTTGCGCCTTCTTTTATACTCGCCATATAAAAACTCCCCTTCATTAATATTTAAGTTACGCTGTAAATCGCTTATCTAAAGCATAACGACCTTACCTATTATTTTAAGATGAATCCGAATAAAAGTCCAACAATCAGGCGGGATTTGTGAGGTATAAAAATCTATCAATTAAGATGACATTTCATAAATTATGCTTTATAATTATCGATAAGAATTTCAATCAAAATGGAGAAAGATTTGCTTCATAAACCTTTGGCTGCAATTTTTGTTTTTATCCTTACAACGATATGTTTTTCAAATATATTTGCCGAAACAACCAACGAGGCAACAGTCTCCGGTCCTCCCCGTTTGGAAGAACTCACCGATATAAGTACGGCAAGCCCGCACGAAAATATAATTTTCGATAATTACGATGAGGTTTATATCAAAAACTTTGAAAAAGAAAAAATCAGCGAAATTCATTTTATAGGCAACGTTCAAATTCGCTTTCAAAATAATTTGCTTAAAGCAAGAAAAGTTGTCATAACGGTTAAAGATGATAAGGTGCTTGAAATAGCCGCTTTCGACCGCGTTGAAATGCATTACGAAAAAGATATATATCTTGCAGATGAGATAATATTCGACCCGAACAAAGAAAGAGGCGTTCTTATAAATATGCGTTCCTACCTTCAGGATATGGGAGCAGGTCCTATGGGGTCAACGGTGGGATGGTATTACTCGGCAAAAAGGGCAACCATTATGTCCGCAAACCGGTTTATTTTTGAAGATGCCGTCTTTACAACCAGCGACAGAAAATATCCCCCCTATTCATTTTCCGCAAAGCGGGGATGGCTTATCAGGGATACGCTGATGTTTGCAAGTAGCGTAACTTATACCGTAGCTCAGGCGGATTTTCTGTGGATTCCTTTTTTCTTCCGATGGGAAAGAGGAACCGGTATCAGAACCGCTTTCGGGCAGGAAAAACGTATCGGATGGTATATGATGAATAGTTTCGGCACAAAGACTTCCTACGGTCAATACGATTTCGGCTTGGATTTCTATGAAAGATTAGGCGAATATTTCCTTATGAATTACCGTTCATCTAAAGCTATGGGACCCATAAAAAATCTTTCGGTAAATTTACAGGCGGCAAATGATATTCGTATAATTCGCAATCAAGCCACAGACAGATATTACCAACTAATCGACCCGATGAGAGACGGCAACTTCCGGATTATCCGCCAATTTTCTTGGCAATACAGGATAAATTCTACCATAGGCACGGATGCATATAATATAAGCATATACTGGGAAAACCTTAACGACCCGTTCCTGCAAGGCAAATACACAACAAGAAAAAGCGACTTTGACTTAAAAGAGGTAATCCAACCGGAAGAAACATCTTTTTATAATTATGGAGGCGATGCTTCCGCGCCTACTCGCTCTTTCAGCAGAGGTTTTGACCTGAGAGCGGGTAATTTTTCTATGAACGGGCGATGGAACTATATCCAAAATGTTGTTCCGGAGGTTACCAATACTTATCTAAACGAAAGATACGAATATATCGTGGACAGAGTTTCGCTGCCCAATATGAGCTATAATCTCGGAAGATTAGACCTGTTCAAAAACGTCAAATATAATGTACCCATATCCCGCAAACTTGAAATAGACGGCACAAATTATATTATCGGGGTTAATGAAGATATTGCTCCATATCTCGAAAAACATCTTAAAGCCCCTGAAAAAACAAAGGCTAAGATACCGACGGAGTTCACAAACGAAACCTCTACTAATACAAATTTAATATCCACAAATAGAATAGACGAACCGAAAAAAACACGTCCGAAAGTCGCCGAAAAAACCGAACCGTCATATAAAATGACCACCAATTCCTTTTCCTTTTATGATTTCTCATCACACGTTACCGCGAATTTCAATTATACATCAACGGAAAGTTTAGAAACCAACGGCGACCCTAAATCCGACCAATACGAACATACGGAAAGAGGAACTTGGGTAATAGCGGGCTCAATATTAAACGGTTTATTCGGCCTAAACAACACTATGACACTTGTTAATCGTAAGAAATGGTCAAGTTTTGAAGCTGAAAAATTAAGCCATGAGAACTATTCCGGTGCTGAATTATCTACCGCGTCAACTGCAACATTTAATAAAACAGGCACCCTGCTTAAAGACCATCCGCTTGAAATAAAATTCCCGTTAAACGCACAACATTTTTTCAATTACCAAATCATCAGAACAACCTATACCACCACGCCGCGAGAAATGAAACATAATTCCACTCTTACCACCGGGTTTAATATGTTTAAAAACGACCTAAATTTTTCCATCAGCGCCAACCATAATCTGACTATTCAGGTTACAAACGATTTTGAAGAATTGGAACGACTTAATACAAATTATATAGATAACAGATCATACCAAAGGTTAGGCGTTAAAACCTCGCTAAAACTTTTCTTTGTTACGGCATCAACGGGCGTTACGTTTGATATTCTCGAAACTATCGACAAGCCTATGGAATGGACTATTGAAGAACTGACCAACCGTATCGTGGGCGGAAATCCCCGTCTAACAGTCAAATTTGACCCAATGACTTATATCGAAAAATTCGTTAATATCAATCTTCCTACTTTAAGCGGAACCTATGTTTACGACATACTCCAGAATACCAACGTATCGTTTAACCTAAACGCGGGATATACTGTAAGAAGCGTATCCCTGCCTATACTATATGAACTCTCCGAATTAAGGGTATCCGCAAATTACCGTCATGATTATCTTTCCCCGAAGTCCTCATATTTTAATATGACTTTTGCAACAACAATAATGTTCAGCAAATACTGGAAATTAACCTTTTCTACTTCCGTAAGAAACAATAATCTTTACCGCTATTATCCCGAAAACGCGGAACGGTTTAACGAACCTTATATCCCGTTTTGGGAAAATTTATTCGATAGCGTGAATATATTTGATTATGAGGCGTTAAAACGGGGATTATTCAAGGTGCAGACGCTTAATTTTGACCTTGTGCATTTCTTGGATGATTGGCAGATGCATCTTAAATTTAACATAAACAGAAGATTAGACTCTGCAAGAAGAATCGCATACTGGGAACCCGAAATCAGGGTTGAGTTTGTTCTTTCGGGAACAAGCGAGCAATTCCCGCCATATACAAAGAAATTCGTGCCTGAAGAATACCAGTAAGGCGGTTTCTATGAAATTCAAGCTAACCGCTTCCGACAACCGCGCCCGCGCAGGTGTTTTAAGTCTCTCTCACGGGGATATTCCCACTCCCGTATTTATGCCAGTCGGGACACAGGCTACGGTAAAAACCGTTTCTCCCGATGAACTTATAGATATGGGTGCAAATATTATACTCTCCAATGCCTATCATCTCTACCTGAGACCGGGTATTGAGGTTATAGAAAATGCCGGGGGTATCCATCGCTTTATGAACTGGGAAAAAAACGTGCTTACCGACAGCGGGGGTTTCCAGATATTTTCACTTGCCCGCCTTAATTCCATCACCGATGAAGGTGCAACGTTCCAATCTCATATAGACGGGTCGCGTCATTTTATTAATCCCGAAAAGGCAATGCAAATCCAAAACTCCATAGGCGCGGATATAATTATGTGTTTCGATGAGTGCGTTCCCTCCGATGCCGGCAAGGAACGCTCCCTTGAAGCCCTGATACGAACTACCGGATGGGCAAAGCGATGTAAAACCGAGCTTGCACGCCTTAATCCCTCCGACCGTTACCTCTTCGGGATTGTGCAGGGTGGAATTTTCGAGGATTTAAGACGACGAAGCAGTCGCGAACTTATTGATATAGATTTTCCCGGCTATGCAATCGGGGGACTTTCGGTCGGCGAGGAGCGCGATATTATGTATGATATGTTGTGGGTTATGGATGAGGAACTGCCTGAAAACAAGCCCCGCTACCTTATGGGCGTAGGGGTGCCGGAGGATATTCTTGAGGCTGTTGAGCGCGGGGTTGATATGTTCGACTGCGTTTTCCCTACGCGCGCGGGTAGGCATTCCACCGCCTTTTCGCGAAGGGGCAAACTACCCCTTAAAAACAAGGAGTTTGAGTTTGACCTGAACCCTATTGACAAGGAATGCTCCTGCTATACCTGTCGTAATTTCTCCCTGTCGTATATACGCCACCTGTTTATGGCGAAGGAAATGCTCGCTATGAGACTTACCGCGCTCCATAACCTTCATTTTCTCTTAGACTTAACCGCACAGGCAAGACAGGCAATCATTGATGGAAGGTTCAAGGCATTCAAGGATGAGTTTTTATCCCGTTATCTTGCAAAGAATTAACTATTCCTGCGGATTCCTGTTCGACCCGAAAATAGCCAACAAAGTTATCACGTAAATCATCGCAGCTAAAATCGGGGGAAATATCTTTAAAATATGTAATACAATGGTTACCGCCAATATAATCAAAAAAACAGGTCTTTTAAATAAACTTTTCCCTAATAAAATTACCGCAAAAATAAAAGCTACAATCATCAATATCATCAAAATCCAGTTACCGACAGACGGCAGAATTTCACGAATAGGATTGCCAATCCTAACCATTAAATGCCCGAAAGGCGTCAGGTATTCCAATTCGTTGAGATGGTTTAACGCGTATTCCGAATAACGAAGGATTATTGCATTAATATCGCCGGTTTCATTGTAAGATAAGGCTATCTCACGAAGTTTCTCCTCTGCGGCTTGCGAATATAGATTATCAGGCTCATACGCAAAATGATAATCCACCCTGTCGGAATAAAAAACAAAAATTGATATGGATTTCCTTTTTCGCGCAACCGACAAAAGTTTATCAACGGAATTTGAAATAATCTCATTGAAATTGGTTTCTCTCTCAAGACTGAAAATATAGATATAGGTATCCGCATTGTGCCTGCTGTCTATCTCAACGATATTTTTATATATCAGTTCCCGTGTTTCGGTATCAAGAAGCCACATCCCGCGGTTGAAGTATTTGGTAAGAGAGGCAAAAACCGTAGTCGAGAAAAAGACAAAAACCGAAACAAAAAAAACGAGTTTGATTGATTTCATTTATCACTCCCGATAAATTAAAAAAGACGGAGCTAAAAAGCTCCGCCTTTTTATATAAAGCAATAAATTACTTAGCGAGATACATACCTGTAAAAGAAGGAACGGAAACCGAACCGCTAACCTTCTTACCGCCCTTGATATTGGACTTGTCCTTATCTACAATCACAGTCCATTCGCCTTCGGGAATATCAAACTTAACATCGGCGCGAGAACCGTTGACCAAAATCACATAGCTCTTGGAATCGCTGCTATGAGCTTTGTCGTAATGGTAACCCAAAGCGCCCTGAACATTTCTGCCGTTCTCATCAACACCGTCAAAGAATTCAATCTTGTCGATAGGATAAGAACCGAAAGATTTGCTGTTCTTACGAATATCAATAAGTCCCTGATAATAATTAAACAGGTCAATATTGGCTTTCTTTAAGTCCCAATTAAGCCAGTTGGACTCGTTGTCTTTTTCGTAAGAGTCGCGGTCAAGAAGATGAGGCGCTGTTTTCTGCGACCATCTTTGAGGGTTGCCCTGTCGGTTAGTTCCCATAGTGTTAATCCAGGTGTTGCCCTCTTTAACCCAATTAGCGGAATTAGGCGGGAACACGTCTTTACCTGAAGGAGGAATAACAATCTTCATACGGGCAAATTCCATCCCCGAATGAACCATCACGGGACCCTGAACGCTCATAAGGTAAAGAATAACCAATTTATTTTGTTGCATCTGACGTTCGGTCAAGGTAGCAACTTTAAGATATTCCTCAGGTTTAATCTCCTGATTGCGTCTAACGTCGCCGTTATTAATCCTGATAATATCGCTTAAAGTCTCGTTATCGTGAGACTCGACATAAGTAACGGAAAATCTCGGCTCGTTATAGATATTAGGATGAGCAAGGACACCTTGACGAAGGTCGGCGGTGCGCGCTCTACCCTGATGAAGCGAATCTTTCATAATCGGGCGGGTTTTGTCGTTCCAAGCCGCGATTTTATTTCGCGCCATACCTTCGGGAGAATATCCGCCGCCGTCTCTCGGCTCACCGCGTCCACCCATCCAAGGCTCTGCGGTAAGCACGGTTTTTGGATTAACCTTGTAAACCGCATCTTTTATATGGTCATAGGTTTCCCAGTCGATAATAGTTCCAAGGTCAAAACGGAACCCGTCAACGCGATACTCTTCAACCCAGTAGCGGGTGCTGTCAACAAGAACCCTTCTCGACATAGGACGACAAGTCCTGAAGTCGTTACCGCATCCGCTTCGGGCATCATCCGTGCCGAAAGGAGTAAGCCAGTAATAGTATTTCTTGTCGATAAACTTAAAAGGATTTCTGTCATACTGCGCGGTGTGGTTATAAACCACGTCCATTAGAACGGCAATACCGTGCTGATGGAAAGCATCGACAACTCTCTTGAAAGCATGAACCTGTTCGCCGGTTGTTCCAATCCAGCCGCCGGCATTAATCTTTCCTTCAAGATAGAAAGACTCGGGGGCGAAGAAACCGGAAGTCATATAACCCCAGTGGTTTCTGCCGTAAGTATTCCATGTATTATAAACGAAATCGCGGGATGTAACCTTATAAGGAGCTTCCACCTCGCCGAAATCATGTATAGGTAAAAACTCAATGGCATTAACACCGAGTTCAAGAACGTGGTTAATACCGCCCTGCTTGCCTAATTCGGTTAACCCGTCATAAGTGCCTTTTTTGTTAATATCCTTTGAAAGCATAGTAAGGTCGCGAACATGAGCCTCATATATAATATACTCGGTCTGGTCGTAACCCATATACTTTTTCTGGGAGCGCCATCGGTAAGTTGATGGGTCAACAAGAACCGTCAGATGAGTCTGGGGAGAAATATTCAAAGTAGCCATAGCCTTAGAATAAGGGTCAGCCACGATATAGTTAGGGTCAAAAACCTCAGTTGCGCCCCTGGGACCCCATACGCGATACCCGTATAATTTGCCCCAGTGAGTTCCGCGAAGAGTAACAGACCATACGCCGGACTTAGGGTCAAGTGTCATTTCGTGCTGTGTTTCGCCCTGCTGTTTTTCCTTACCCGGAGCATCGGTATAAGGCTTGTCGAACATACAAAGCATTACTTTCTGAGCGCGGGGAGAAAATACGCGGAAAGTAGTATTTCCGCCGGAAAGCGTAGCGCCCATAGGTTCGTCAGAAAAGAACTTGTTTAAAAGTTCATCGCCCCATTGAGCTTCAAAGAAATTGGTTTCCATTTCGCCTTCTCTTCGTGAATGAGGGCTAATAGCGCCGACATTATAATTGACCTCCGAATTTAACGGGGGAACAATTAAAATAACTTGTCTTCCTCTTCTTGCAAGTTTGGCTTCAAGCGGAACTATGGGGTTATCGGTCTTGCCGAACTCATAAATAACAAAATTAGACACGCTGATTTCATCCTGAGTAAACCGCAAATCAGCGTGAATTTCCGTTTCCGATTCTCTTGTAGCACCGCTGAGACGGAGAGGTCTGTCGGCAGTAGGACGGGCTTCTTCCCTACACGCTACAAAAGCTAAAAACCCTAAAGCCACGACTACCAAAATGAGCGGGCTTAGTTTTTTCCATTTCATAAAAAATCCTCCTCTATTTGTTTATATCATATTTCACTACAATTATTATTATACCCCCTGATTCTATATCAAATCTGAAAATAGTCAATAGTAGAATCAAATAAATTACAATAAAAAAACAATATATATATTTTATTTAGTATAAACGAAATCTAAATTGCTTTTTTTGTCAATGTAGGTATAATATTAAAGGCAAAGAAATAGCGCAAAGGAAAAATAATGGCAAAAAAGATTTCCAAGATTCGTTCCAAACTCGAAATTGAGAAAATAGACGGAGATAATCGCTCAAAACTCTACAAAGACTTCCAAAAAGTCGGAGGGAAGGTAGTAGAAATTGAGGATGATGATAAAACCAAAGAATTGGAAAAGCTGAACGCATTTGTCCGGGAAAAAGAATTAAGAGAAAAAGAAGCCAAGGCAAGGAAAGAGAGAATTGCAAAGGAGATGGAAGAAGCGGAGAAAAAAAAGGCAAAAACATCGTCTTCCGCCACCTCATCTCCCGCTTCATCGGCAACATCAAAACCATCTTCAAAAGCGGTAAAACAGTCGCAAACAACCGCAGTATCGGGGGCGGAACCCCCGCAAGATAAAACACATATACAGGAAAAAAGAGCATTCGGGGACCGGGAAAAAATTAGAAAAAAAATTATGGAAGAAATTACCAAGCAGAAAAAAAAAGATGAAAAACTCGATAACCGAATGAGCCTGCTATCGGCAAAACTTGCCTGTATTTTCGCCCGCATATTTAATCTATGGGGGAACCATTTTTCCAAAAAATTTATAGAAGAAACCGTTATCTATTTTAAAGCCTCGCTCAAAAATGCTCATCAGATTCTCACCTCGGTTCTCTATCAAAACAAAGCCGTTGCCGACCTTATTAAAGATGCTTTAAACACTAAAGACCATTCTTATTATTATGAGCTTATTTATCGGTTCGACAACTTGCTCAAAGACGAGACGCTTGAGGAAATAGAAAGCGCACAAAATACACTTAACCCGATTAAAGAAGCTAAAAACGGGTTTATTGCATTGTTTAAAGAAATGTATATACTTGCGCCATACCATCACGTTCTCGAAAATGCCGCAGGGGTTGTTTTAAAAATGGAGGAAAAAATCAGCAAACTTAATCCCGGTATGGTAAACAACAATATAAGAGTCGTTACAAATTCCATTGAATATGTGTTTAGCAGGTATTTCCCGCGTATAGAGATGCTGATAGACTATTACCATAAGGAACAAAAAGTTGCTCTGGGCAAAAAAAGTAGTATTAAAGAGTTTTTAGGTAGTGATGAAAGCAACCATATCGGGCATTATACCAATCTTTGGCGGGAACAGGCGGAACAGGAAAAAAAGAAACAGGAAAGAGAGGCTCGTCAAGCGGCGGAACAGGAAAATCAACCTTATGATACCGCTTATGAAAATGCCCTTGAAAATATTGAGCAAACCGAAAATATAGCCGAGGAAACCAGAAAGGGATTAAAACTCATATATTACAATTTGGATTTTCCTAAAACATTGAATTTTTTTATAGAAAGCAAAGATGCCCGCTCGCTTTTTCAAATAAACGACAAAATTTTTATAATCTACACTCTTATAGATTTCTTTGAAAGAGAATTTTCGTTCCTGTTTGCAACAAATATTGTTGAATATAATATATATTTTGACCGCCTGAAACGTAAAATTGATTCTAAAGATACATTAAAGAGGATTCACTACAAATTCAACGATATATACAGGCGAATAAAAGAGTATTTAAAGCTGCTTGTTGAATGGAAAAAACTCATTGACAGGGGAGAAAGTATAGAGAAAGGCTCGCGGGAACTTGACTACGTGCGTCATCAACGCGATACGATTTTCAAATCGGCAAACTATGAAACCCGAAAAATAGTTGATGACCTGAACAAAATGTTCCTGTTTATCGTGAACGATTGTAATAAAGGAAAACAGGTAATTGCAAATCCCGAAGAAATTTTGGACTTAGGTCATAAATCGGGAGCTAATAAAATCTGCCACAAAAAAACCGTGGTTCAGGCATTTACCGGCGCTTATGAATTTTTATCCGCGTTTTTATTCCTACTAACAAGCGCAGACTTAATCCCAAACGAACTTATGCTCAAGAAAAACCAATTCCTGAAATTACCTCGTAACGAAAAATCAAATCAAGGATAGCTCTATGCATTCGCTTCGCTCAAAACTAAACAGGATAAACAATAACGGCTATAAAATATATAAAAGCCTCTACGGTCAATATAACTTCGGCAATTTCACTCTCAGCATAGACCAAATCCAAGCCGACCCGTTTGCATCACCTTCAAAAATAACCGTATCAATCCCGTTGCAAACTACCGGAATCCCTCAAAACCTGATTAATACCCCGATACGGAAAAAGGCGTTTGTCGATGCCCTTTCGCGGGTAATAGCAAAATCAATCCGAAAGGTTACAAAAGGCAACCGGGGCACCGGTAATTCGGGGGTTTTCGCTATCAATTACGGCACCCAAAAGATACTCCTGCGAAATTCCGTTATAACAAACGGCAAGGATTTGCAAGTCCGTCTTCTTGTAGGGCTTCCCGCTTACGGCAGAAAAATCGACGCCATCCAAGCCGAAGAAATGTTTTTTGAGGAACTCCCCGAAATGGTCAACCAAACCCTTTTTTGGAAAAACCTCGACCATAAATATTTTCATTCCTTTGTAAATCTTATCGAAAAGCAGGAATATATCCGCGCAATGTTACCGGAACTCGGACTTGTATGTTTTATCGCGGATAATTCAATACTTGCAAGGCGCTCCGGCATAGACGACACCCCGCTGGATTCGGCGGTAAAATTTGTTTCGCCTGAAAGTATGCGTATAAAAATTGAGTTTCCCGACAAAAGCAATATATCCGGGATGGGTATTCCAAACGGTGTTACTCTGATAACCGGCGGCGGATTTCATGGAAAATCAACCCTTCTCAATGCCATACAGGAGGGAATTTATAACCATATACCCGGTGACGGGCGCGAGTATGTCGTATCACAAAGGCATCTTGCAAAAATCCGTGCCGAGGACGGCAGAAATGTCGCCTCATCGGATATTTCGATTTTTATCAACAATCTACCCGGTGGAATTAACACATCGACTTTCTCAACCGAAAACGCCAGCGGGTCAACCTCGCAGGCTTCCAATATAGTCGAGGCAATAGAGGCGGGTGCTGAAGTGTTGCTTATGGACGAGGACACGTCGGCGACAAATTTCCTTATACGCGATAAGCGTATGCAGGAATTAATCCCATCGGGAAAAGAACCGATTACCCCGTATATAGACACGGCGAGGGCGTTATTTGAAAATCACGGCGTTTCCACTATCCTTGTTGTCGGGGGTTCGGGAGATTATATTGATATTGCCGATAAGGTTATACTTATGGATAACTACAAAGCGGAAGATGCCACCGCACGCGCCAAGGATATTGCCCGAAAATATCCTTATACCCATATAAACGAATTTAACCGTGAAATCAGGATTCGTCGAAGAATCCCGCTCCGCGATTCGATAGATCCGTCTAAAGGAAAAAGAGAGGCGAAAATCTCATCCTGCGATACGGGGATAATTTTCGGCAAACAGCGCATTGAGCTTTCGGGATGGGAGCATATAATCGACAAGACACAATATAGCACAATCGGCGACCTTATATATTACGCGCTGAAAACCAACCTGATTGACAACAAAAACTGTATTGATGATATAATCAAGTTGCTTGTAAAGGATATGGAAAGCGAGGGTCTCGATATAATATGGCAAAAAGTATCGCGGCAATGGAATTATTACTGCGAGGTGAGAGAACTTGATATAGCCGCAACTATTAACCGTCTGAGAATGCTTAAAGCGAGGTCAAAAGAGGGGTGAAGCTCAGAGAAATTTTAAACCGCTTCGGGAAAGCAAAAACGCCTTTCCTTTTCATAATAGACTTTGATATGAAAGATTATATAGTAACGCCATTGGATAAAATCCCCCCTGAAATTCGCTACGACATAAACGGAATAGCAAATTCCGCTCCCGCCTCCGCAATGAACCGCGATTTTTATTTCAGGAAATTCCCGATAGAATATGATAAATATCTTGCCGGGTATAAAAAAGTAAATCGGGAGTTTTACAACGGAAACACTTTCCTGCTTAACCTGACTTTCCCTACTAAAATAGAAACCGACCTGTCATTAAGCGAAATATACAACCACAGCAAGGCAAAATATCGCCTTTTATATGACGAAAAATTTGTTGTGTTTTCTCCCGAAACCTTTATAATAATAGAAGATAATAAGATTTTTTCATTCCCGATGAAAGGAACGATAGAGGCTGCCATACCCGATGCGGAAAGGATAATACTTGATGATGAAAAAGAATTAGCCGAACACACAACTATAACGGATTTAATCCGCAATGACTTATCAAGCACGGCAAAAAACGTGAGGGTTGAAAAATTCCGTTATATAGAAAAGATAAACGCGCTGGGCAAAGAACTGTTACAGGTAAGCTCAAAGATTTCAGGGGAACTTGACGAGGAATGGAACGGGCGTATCGGGGATATACTGATACGTCTTTTACCCGCAGGCTCAATAAGCGGAGCGCCCAAACCCAAGACTATCGAAATTATAAAGGACGCGGAAAATTATAACCGGGGGTTTTTCACCGGCGTTTTCGGGATATACGACGGGAGAAGGCTTGAAAGCGCGGTTATGATTCGATTTATCGAGAAAACGGCGGAAGGGCTTGTGTTTAAAAGCGGAGGGGGGATTACCGTTTACAGCGACCCGGTAAAGGAATACAATGAACTTACGGAGAAAGTTTATGTGCCTGTTAGTCGAAACGTTTAGGATAGAAAACGGTGATATACAGATTGTCGAGTATCACGAGGAGCGTATGAACGGCGCGAGATGGGAACTTTTCGGGTGTCGGGATTGGATAGCGGCGGAAACCTTTATATCGCCTCCGAAAAACGGATTATACAAATGCCGCGCCTTATACAAACGCGAAATCGAAAAAGTCGAGTATGTCCCGTATATACTAAACCGCCCCCGCTCCCTTCGTATAGTGGAAAATAATGATATAGATTACAGCTATAAATACGCGGATAAAAGCGAGTTTAAAACGCTCTTATCGCAAAAGGGGAATTGCGACGATATTTTAATTATCAAACACGGGTTCGTTACGGATATTTCAAGAGCGAATATAGCCTTTTTCGACGGGAAAAACTGGCTAACCCCGGACACTCCCCTGCTCTACGGGACAAAACGCGCATACCTCTTGGATTGCGGAAAAATTCAGGAGGCTACAATAAAGCGGGATGATATTAAACGCTTTAAAAAAGCTGTTATATTCAATACAATGATAGACCTTGAGGATAAAGTCGAAATAGATATTGATAACATTATAGAATAAATGTCATAAAACTTGACGATACGCTTTGGAATAAGTATAATTATACAAAACTAATAGGATTAACAGATGGACGCAAAAACTTTAGAATTTAAACCAATCTCAATGTTTAAACGTGTTTTGCTTATCATATTGGGAAGCATATCGGCGGGTTTGGCATTGCTGTTCGTGTTCATACGCGGGATACCGACAACCCCGTTTCTGCTCATAGCAACGGCGTGTTACGCGCGAAGTTCGGAGCGTCTATACAAATGGCTATATTCAAACAAGTTCCTAAAAAAGCCCCTGCAAACTATGCACGATGTAATGGAAGGACGCGGAATGGCGCTTAAAACAAAAATAATAATCGTGGCAATAGCATGGACATCAATAACACTTGCCGCAATTCTTATAAACAATCTTGCCGTGAGGATAATTCTTGTAACGCTTGCCTTAATCAAAGGGTTTGTGATGTTTTTTGTAATCAAGACGGCAAGGTAAATCAATCAAACATTGACTTTTCTTGTATAATATCTATAATAATATCCGTATCTTTTTATTGTAAGGAGTTCAATAGTGATAAATAGTCTTAAAATAACGAATGTAGGACCTATAAGCAACGCCGACATCGAATTCGGAGATTTAACGGTTTTTGTGGGACCTCAGGCTTGCGGAAAAAGTATCTGTTCCCAGTTTTTAAAACTTATTCAGGATACGGGATTTATTAAAAACGAATTAGAAACATTCGGATTTGACTGGAAAAATGAATGGAGCAGGTTTTTACAAATATATTTCGGTGAAGGGATGAATTCAATCTGGAAAGAAGACAGTAAAATTATTTATGACAACGAGTCTTTTGATGAAACAAGGCTAAAAAAGGCAAGGATGCCCAGACAAGCTGAAATTAAAAATTTTTATATTCCCGCACAGCGGACTACAACAATAGAAAACGGATGGCTCAAACCGTTTAACGGGTTCGATTCATCGTTTCCCTATGTCTTAAAATCTTTTAGCGAAAATATCCGTCAAACAATGGATAAATCCTTTATTAAAGATTCAAGCACCATATTCCCTCAAGATAACATATTAAAAAAGGGACTTCGCGAAATAATTGAAAAAAACATATACCGAAATTCAAGGATGGTTATCAAAGAAATAAGTAATCGCAAAGCCGTTTTTCTTGAAATAGGAGATTCTAAAAATCATATCTCCTTCGGGAGTTGGTCAACGGGACAACGCGAATTTGCTCCTCTTTTGTTCGGTTTATATTGGGCTTTGCCCTCATCTAAAACCACCGTAAAAAGTGGGATAGATACAATCGTAATAGAAGAACTTGAAATGGGTTTGCACCCCAAAGCCATTATAGCAATAATGAGTCTCATAATTGAATTGCTGAACAGGGGATATAAAGTCGTTTTATCCACACACTCAAACATTGTCCTTGATGTTATGTGGGCAATAAATACAATAAAAGGACATAAGAATAGTGAAAACAGGATACTTGAAATTTTCGGAATAGAGAATTTATATAACAAAAAAAAATGGGCAAAAAAATGCCTTGAAAAAATATACAAAATATATTATTTTGAAAAAACGGAAAACGGGGAAACTAAATTCAATACAAAAGACATATCCTCTTTGGATCCGGGTAATGATGACCCCGATTTAGCCGGATGGGGCGGACTATCGGGTGAAAGCGGAAGGATTGCCGATATCGTTTCAACCGTGTTTGATACGGCGGAGTAATCTATGAGCATTGTCAATATCATAAACGGTAGTATATTAGCCCCGCATTTGAAATCCGGAATTCAGGCAATACAAAGGAAATACAGGAATAAAATTTGTAATGGAACCCCTCTGAACAGTGTCGATATTGACACAACTCAGCAAAGAAATCAACCTAACGCTAATAGATGGGACTACCTGATAGTAGCAACGAAGTCTAATACTCAAATTGCGGTTTTTGTTGAAATCCACAGTGCATATTCATGTGAGGTCGGCACTGTCATAAAAAAATATGATTGGTTAAGAAATTTCATATCAACCAATCTTCGCAATTTACAACTCGGCTCTGCAAAATATTTTTGGATTTCATCAGACGGAATACATATACCAAAACATACACCTCAATATAAAAGACTGGCAAGACACCCTTTCTTAAGACTGCAAACAAATCTGGATTTAAGCAAAATTTAACCTTACTTCTTTTTCTTGGACAAAGCAATACTAAGAGCGGTTGTGAGTTTAAGAATATTGGTGTTATTGGCTTTGAGACGGTTAGAAAGAACCGCCGAGATTTTCCACAGGATTTTAAACCCGATTAGAGGATACTCCCCGGCAAGTTTCTCGAAATCGTCCTTGTGAATTTCATACAGGACACAGGGAGCAACAGCCTTGATGGTAGCGGAACGAGGCGCGCCCGTTATCAGCGACATCTCACCGAAAAAGTTCATTTTATTGGCATCAAGCACGGCAATAGACTTTTCCGCCTCACTCCATTTATGAGAACCGACCTGCAAAGTGATACTGTTCATCACCTGAACAAGCCCCTCTTTAAAAATAAACATAGTAAATCCTTCCTCGCCTTCGGTGATAACGGTATCCCCCTCCTTGAATTTTATCTCACGCAAGATTTTGGAAAAGGTTTTCAATTCATCATCGGTAAGTTCGGCAAGGAAAGGAATCCCCGCGAGAAATTTAATATCTATGCCGTTTTTTTTAGGTGCCACTACAACCTCCCTTAGTAAATCACGAAAGCAAAACTGTCTTCTTCACGGATAACATAACCGTCATCGGGATTAATCTTAACATTGTGTTTCTCCTCGCTTTTCTCAAACTCATCGGCAACCTCGCTGAATTTAGCGCGGATAAAAGCATCAATAGCGTTATCACTTGAAAGAAGGTCATCAATAGTCAACTCCTTTTCCGTAGCAAGAAGCCCGACAACCATACTGCGGTTTTTTTCACGGAAAAAAGCAAAAAGTTCCTTAAAGGTTTTGCCTATAAACTGACGGGGAATTTCCGCCATACGGATTTTCGGTTCTTCATAGTTTGCAATAAGCGCACGGATAAAATCCGGCATAGCAGGAGAACTCAAAGCCCCCGATATAATAATCGGGTTAAATTCCCCGTTAAGTATTACGTTATCCGCACCGGCGCGAAGTATGTTTTTAGCCTTGTCGCTTTTTATAACCTCGGCAAAAATTTTAATCTCGGGATTGACGGCTTTTATAGTTAAAACGGTGTAAAGAGTCCGCTCATCCGCCTCATCAAGAAGTCTTTGTCCGTAAGTATCGGCGAGAATCACCACCGACCTGCAGTCCTCAATATTGGCACGGCGAAGCACGTTTTCTTTAGTAAAATCCCCGTGTATAAACCGGATATTATAACCGAGAAACTTGGACTTTATCTCGTCATAATCCTCTTCGGTACCGTCATTTACAAGAACAAGGTTAAAATTACGACTTCCGAGAAAAACCGGCAAAGAAGAAATAATCTTTTCGAGATTATTATTCCATCCGAGAATCAAAATATGGTCTTTAAAGTTCACTTCTCCTAACCCCCTACGTTCTTTAATTCTTACTTCCACAAGGAAAGAAGCTATACTACCTGAGAAAACCGAGAAAAAAGTAACGCCTGCAAAAACGGTCAGGATACCGACAATTTTTCCAAGCGAGGAAGTCGGGACAATATCCCCGTAACCGACGGTGGTTATTGTAACAAAAAGCCACCATATCGAGTCAAAGATATTGTTTATCTGCCGCTCTTCATTGGCGGGAATTGACTCGATAAAAAACATCAGAATCCCGAACAGAACTACGCCGACAAATAAAAAGAAAAAAATTCGGTTACCCGGTTCCGCCCATTTATTCTTGATAAAAAAAGCGATATTTTTAAAGAAACCGGGACTTTTGGAATTACTCACCTTTATCAACTCCCCGAAGCATCGTCTTTTACGGAAATACGCAGGAATTTGCGGATAAACTTGCCGATTTCAGCCTTAGAATCCTCCGAAAGATTCAAGAACTCAAAGGCGACATTAAGCCCGGCATTTTCACCCGGAATATAATCATAACGCACAACCCGTGCGGAAACATCAATTTCTTTACTATCCAAAACCAAAGTAAGAATGACAACTGAGTTTTCCCTGAATGAACGGGTTAAATAAATATTTTTGGTGCTTGCCAAAATCCCGCCCATAGAGAAATTAATTACGCTAAAAGTTTCTTCCTGACTCATATCAGCGGATTTTGTCTTAACAACAACCTCACCCATTATATCGGCAAGTCCCTTAATGTAGAATATATCGTAAATGGATAGTTTTTTAAACTCCGGGCTATTAGCAGGCACCGAAACCTCAATAACTCCGGCTACCCTGTCTCCGATTAAAACCGGGACCATACAATACGAGGAAATCCCGCGTCCGACATAATTATCGCGAATCTGCTCAAGCACGTCGGGAGAAAGAGTCTTTTTAATAAGCTCAAAATATTTTTCATACCCTATAATATTGTATTTATCGCCAAGATGGACGTAATTGTTTAAATTATCGGTATCTCCAATCCAAAAAGTCTTTTTATAAGTAGCAACGACTTTTTCAAGAGGAGTAAGGTTAGTATCGCCTTTGAAAATATTAGTCTTGAACCTGTTTGAGAACCTTCCCAATTCCTGACCTATCATTTCGGCAATTCTTTTTATATCGGGTTCTTCCTGTGTCAACTCCATATACAGCCCTTTTAAAGTAGGCGGCAATTCGTCTATATTAACCTTAGAAGCCGCCTCCGAAGAAGGAGTATCAAGACGCTTAATATACATCCGCATAATATCTCCGCTCATATCAACACGGGTATATTTACGCAAAAGATGATGACTGAGCAACTCAGGCATCATAACATCAATACTCTTAAGCGGAACATTAAGCAAGCGAAGATTTATCGGGCTTGAAGAATAAAAATTACGGTTATATTCGAAAGCTAAAGAAAGATTTTTTACAGGGAGAACATCCGGAATAGAATCGAAAAAAATCGAGACATAATCCGAATCCGACTTGGTAACAAACCCTGAAATAATACGCTGATTATCACGATTTTTAATATTAACCGCAATATGCTTCAATCGAAGGTGGTTAAAAATAGTAACAATTTCGTTTTTTCTTGAAATATCTTTTTCCATCGCTGCCCCCATTAATCACTCAAACGTAATAGACCAAATCTTTATAGTACGGTCGCGGGAACCGGAAGCAAGAAATTTGCCGTCGGGACTAACCGAAAGCGACATAATATGCGACCAATGGTCTTTAACGCGTGTAACAATATCCCCCTTTTCAATGTCAAATACATAAATCTCATTATCATCCCCACCGGAAAAAATATATCGGCTATCGGGAGAAAATTTGGCAACAAGAACGCTCCCCAGATGCCCGCGCAATACGCGATAAGGCTCGGAAAGATTATTCGTTCGCCAAACGGAAACGGTAGAATCCGCGCTTGCAAGAAGAAAAAATTTGCCGTCATCGGAAAAACGAACATATTCAATCGGCATTCTGTGAAAATCAATTTGATGCCTGAGATTCAAATCGGGAAAACTCCAAATTTTTGCAAGCGAATCCTGCCCCCCGCTAAGAGCAAGATTTCCGTCGGGTGAGATACATACGTTCCAAACCTCTTTATTATGCGCCTGCAACTCGGTTTTCTTTTCTAACTCGGGAACACTCCAAACAATCAGTTTGCCGTCAACTCCCGCCGTTAAAACATTACGGCTATCGGGTGAAACATGCAAACTCTGTATTCCCCTTGAATGAGCAAGTTGTGCGCGCTCTTCACGAAGACTATCGGAATAAAGAACTTTCAAGGTTTCATGCGCCCCGATAACCAAATACCTGTTATTAGGCGAAAAATGCACCGGGATACCCCAGATAGCGCCGTATTGCTCAAATCTGCAAAACAACTCTTTTCCCGTTTTATAATCCCACAACCTTACGGAACGGTCTGCAGCGCCCGAGGCAAGACGATTACCGCTTTTATTAAAATCAAGATAAAAAACATATTGATGATGTCCAACTAAAGTCCTATATAGAGTCAATCTTAGTTGCTTTGCCTCGACAACAGGCGGGGTTTCAGTTACTACAAGCGGAATACCATCCGGCGACACAACCTCTTTTTTGCCACAAGATGCATAAACCGTCAAAAGTATAAATACTGAGAAAAAAGCCGAAACCCTCAAAACTAATAACTTCATAGCTTTTTCCCAAACAAAAATTAACAAAACAAAAGGCTAGGTAACTCCCAGCCTTCTGATGTATAAAATACTTCAGTAATAAAAACCAAAATCTCCTACCAGCTATCCAACATATCGTCGGGATTCTGGCTTTGTTCCGTGAACAAATCGGTATCGGCAGTTAAATAATCGAAGTAAATGTAATAAGGTCTTCCGAGCATATCTTCGGGATTAAAATCAACCCTGAAACCAACAAAAGTAAGTCCTCTTTCCTCGGTAACTTTGTAATTTTCCTGTTCAACGGTATCGGGGACATTCAGGACAACCTTTTTCCATCCGACCCAAATCATCCTTTCGGCGGAAAGAACGCGCAATCTGTCAAGATAATCCCTTACAACAAAGCTCAAAGTATGGCGATAATTTCTTCCTACCACCCAAACGGAAAGACTTTTAGTAATACCTTTAACTTTAGTAGGACGCGCCGGGTTAATGGAAATCCAACTCCAGTCTCTTCTCATAAACTCGGTTTTCACACCTAATACATAGCGGTTATCCTCGCCGAACAATTCGCGAGGTCCGCCTTCGCGTCTCATAGCACGGGTTACACCGTAATCCCGAGGCATATAAGAAGCCCATTCACCCGCAGTCTCAAAATCATCAATGAGGAGGGTTTGAACCAACTCTGTGGCAACTGTGCGTCGCGCCGTTTCACCCGCATCGGTATCCACAACCTCAAGCTCGCCAACTCTGGCGGCATCCGGTCTCCCGACCTGCTGTGCAAACATCGGGCTTACCGAAATCAATATTACTGCCAACACCACAAACACTCTATGTTTCATAACAATCTCCTTATTACAAAATTTAATCTATAATTACCACGCCTTCCTTGCGAGGTCATCACCGTCAAACCTCTCCACGTGAACATCAGTCTGAACCTGCATATAATCAAAGTATGCATAAAATTGGTCAACCCTCTCGGTAGGATAACTCCACAGCTTAATAATGTCTAATTTTAACGGTTGCAGGAAAGGAACATGGTATTGCGCCTGAGGAATATGCCCCGGAATATTAGTGCGAAGATTTCTCCACCCGATATAGTTAAGGTCTCCCACCTGAATCCTGTGCATATAGCCTTTAAAATCGCGGATATGAAACTCCATCCAATACCGGTAATTACCGCCCCAAACCCAAATATCAAGACTATGAACAATGCCGAATAAATCAAGACTGGATACCTCACTTTCAACTTGCGAATTAGGAGGACTCATAGGATCATCGGGAAAAGCATTAGCGCCGGTAGGTTTGTGAGGGACAAGTTCAATCCAGTTGTAAGACTGCTTGATAAACTGGGCTTTAATTCCCAACGCCCAATGTTGTCTTGCTTCCTGCTCCTGAGGCAATCCCATCGGCTTTGCCTGAATATATTCACCTGCGCATGCCTCCGGGTCGGGATCTGCATTTTCAACGGTAAAATCAACCGGCTTGGCAAATCTGGAAAACCTCACTCTCCAAAGCGTGCCTCTTTCCCTGTCGATATAATCCCCAAAATCGGAAATGATGTAAGTTTGCAAATTAACCGTATCCCGTTTTTGCTGGCGGAATGCATCGACTTTAGAAAACGGCAATAACATAAACACTGCAATCAGCATAAAACCTAAAACTAACCTTCCTTTGTATTTCATCTGCCTCTCCTTAGTTTATTTTTATGTTATAAAACATTTTCCACCTTATTGTTATAATCGACAATAATTATACGGGGCTTAAATATTTTTGCTTCTTCTTTTGTCATTAAGCCGAAAGAAGCAATAATAACGCGGTCTCCCACCTTATTCAGATGGGCTGCCGCCCCGTTAAGACAAATAACCCCGCTTCCCCTTTCTCCCGGTATTGCATAAGTCGTAAGCCTTGACCCTCCGGTGATATTCCACACATGAACACGCTCAAAATTTAATATCCCCGCCTGCTCCATCAACTCTTCATCAATAGTAACGCTTCCCACATAATCCAAATCCGTCTCGGTTACTACCGCCTTGTGTATTTTAGATTTTAAAATCTCAACCATCATCTAAAACTTCCCTTATTCAAAAATTAGTTTCATAAATTTCCTACGTTAATTATAAGGGAAAAAATAAAATTAATCCAATCTTATATAAAAATCTCTGCTATTTCCCCAATACCTGCCGCTTGTAGCAAGCACTTTTCCGTTAGCATCCTTAATCTTATAAAGCAAATAAATATTATACTTGCCTTTCGGTAAAAATTGTCCGTTAATATTCTTACCGTTCCAAAACCTTGTATATTGAGCCTGCCCGTTGATTACATCTATATTACGGGAAAGCCCGATTAAATAATATGTAATAAGCCTTCTTCTTTGCCCCGCAGGCACTGCATAAAGTTGGAACTCAACCCTTCTGCCCGCTTGAAACTCATTAAAAACAACCGAGGTAAACTTAATATAACGTCTCGGCGAAATACTCTGTCCGCTTCTGTCGTTTCCCGCCTTGATATAACACCCCTCAACGCCTTTTGTCGAAATACCGTCCGCACGTGCGCTTACACGGGAAGGTGCAGGTTCGCGCGTAACTTCAACGGGTTTGTCCTGAATTTTCGGTTCGGGTTTAATCTCTTCTATTACCGGCAAGTCTTCTTTCTCTTCCTTAATCACATCATTGGTTGCCTCAGTTTTCGCCAAAAAGACTTCCCTTTCGTCTTCAGGAATAATTTCCGTTATGGCATCCTCAACCTTCAAATCGCCGACTTCGCCCGCTTCCTGCAATATGCTTTCCCTAATCAAATCGGTAATTATATCTCCCCGAATGTCCTCTTCGGAAGCGTCATCTTCCCTTCGACAACTCCCTATCATCAGGAACAATCCGGCTATAATTAATATTAAAATCCTTTTCATTTCTTCCCTCCTTGGAAGACCTCTACACCTTTATTTTAGAGTACTTAAACGAATACTCCAATAATCCGCTAACAACCTTAGGATAAAAATCCGTAGATTTATGCGGCATCTCTTCGTTTTTCTCAGCTATATTCACCACGTTAATAGGGTCAACGGGATTCAGGATAAAAGCAATCGCGCATTTACCCGCCTTGACCAAATCAAGCGCCTTGGCATCACCCCTGATATAATACAATTGCTTTGCGGTATTTTCCGAACTAATCCCGAATATCGGATTAAGTATAGATGATTCCAAAAGAACTACGTCCAATTCTTTCATTGCTTCAGACAACTGCTTCCCGCCTAAAGCCTCATCCAATTCGCTTTTAAGAACCAATAACAAATACTTGTTCGGAAAATCCCTGTGATATAAACCTATGGCTTTTTGACCGTTTCGTTTATATTCCGCCAAAAGTTTACGAAGTTTAATTCTTGCCGCTTTTTCCATACGGTAATCGCTAAACTCCATCGCGGCAATTTTATAGTGCTTTTCTACTTTTCTCAAAATCTCCAAACCGGAAAGAGAGGTTTGTTTAATTAGCCTGTGAGTAGGCAAAATTTTGATTGTCTCATCATAAACATTAAAAAACGCGCCTATTGTATAATTAAAAGGCTCTTTACCGGTATATTTTTCTCCTAATTCCTGCTTCCTTGAATTACGATATTTCAATGCGGTTTCATAGCGATGATGCCCGTCGGCTATATACACGCTTTTATCTGCAAAACAGGTTTTAATATTCCCGTTAATCTCAGCATCGGAAATTTTGTATATCCTATGCTTGTGTCCTTCCCCATCAACTACTTCCAACATTGGTTTTTCCGACGATGCAATCACCTTGTCGTAAAGATTATTTAGTTGCTTCTCCTTGTCTTTGTAAACAAAAAATACGCTTTCAAGCTCGGTATTTGTTTCATTAAGCAAAAGATGCCTGTCTTCAACGTAAGCCGTAAACGTTTTTTCATGCTTCTTGACAACCTCACCGTATTCCTCGATTTTCAGAAGTCCAATAAAACCCCGTCGTATCAGGGTATTGCCGTCAAAATTAAATTCCGTCTCATAAACATAAAACCCCGGTTCACCGTCGATTATAAGAACATCTCTCAAAAGCCAGCTAAAAATCTTATTCATCGCATTGCGATATTTCTCCTCGCCCTCCCCGTCGGGCAATACCAAATTGACAAAATTATACGGGTCTTTTTCGATAAGGGCTTCCTTTTCGTCGGCAGTTATCATATCATAAGGCGGACATATCAAATCCGACATATCCTTAACCTTTTTAGTGTTGTAATACATTGCTCCAAATTCCGCTAACTGTGCCATAAATCCTCTTCCTACAAATTTTTATTTCACCGACAAAAAAACAACACTCTCCCTTTTTCTTATCGGTATCCTATATTATATAAATTAAATCAAAAAAGTAAATATTTATTTCGTTTTAAACCTATATTTTTTTATATAAATTTTCTTTTTGATTTTCCATTAAATTATCCAAAATCAATAAAAAATCATACCCTTTGCCCCGTTGAATTGACAGTATTTATTTTTTAGATTATCATATTAAACCATTTATTAGTTCGGAGGGGGTTATGGAGCTTATTGTAGCTACACATAACGCAGGTAAATTTAAAGAAATCAAATCAATACTTCAGGATTCCCAAATCAACGTTCTTTCACTCAACGATATCGGGTATAAACAGGAAATAGTCGAAAACGGAAACTCCTATTTTGAAAACGCGCTTAAAAAAGCAAGGGAAATTTGCAATCACAAAAAGGAGGCATTTATATTATCGGATGATTCGGGGCTTGAAGTTGATTATTTAGACGGGAAACCCGGTATTCATTCCGCCCGTTTCGCCGGGGAAAAATCTACCGACACCGACCGCATAAACAAACTTCTCCATTCGCTCAGAGGGGTCGGATTGGAAAAACGCGGGGCGCATTTCGTATGCGTTATGGTGCTGGTTTCTCCCGACGGATGTATTCACTCCACTCGCGGGGAATCTTACGGCGCAATATCATTATACCCTCAGGGCAATGAGGGATTCGGTTACGACCCGGTATTTCTGCCGGTGGAATTCGGGTATTCAAGAAGTTTTGCTACAATTCCTTCTTCAATTAAAAACCGCATATCTCATCGCGCGCGCGCTTTATCATGTATGACGGAAATTATCAAGGATATATCGGGGAATATATGAACAAAAACCAACTTTTTTCACTGATAACCGCTTACGCAAAAAACGAATGGTGCAATATCCCTAAAGATGCTTCCGTTTCGGAAAACAGCTTGAAACTTGATGCGCTCTATAATGAATGTTTCCATTGCACAAAATGTTCTCTTTATAAAAACGCTACAAATCTTGTGTTCGGCACGGGCAACCCCGATGCTAAAATCGTCTTTGCAGGTGAAGCGCCCGGCGAAGAAGAGGATAAGCAGGGACTGCCTTTTGTAGGTCGCGCCGGTCAGCTTCTGACACGCGCTCTTGAGGAAGCGGGTAGTTCCCGCGAAGACGTTTATATCTGCAACGTTTTAAAACACCGCCCGCCCAACAACAGGAATCCCAATCCCGATGAAATAGCGCTGTGTTCTTCTTGGCTCAAAGCTCAATTGGATATTATCAAGCCCCGGCTTATTATAACTCTCGGTAATTTTTCAACAAAACTCCTTCTGGATACCACAACCGGAATTACGCGTCTTCGGGGAAAACTCCATCCATCCTCATTAGGCTATGATATTTTCCCGATACTGCACCCGGCAGCTATTTTACGAAATATGAATCAATTTCCCGAATTTCTCGATGATATAAAAACGGCGGTTAAAATATCACTGTCTGCAAACAAAAATTCGGGCGACGATATATGAAAATAGCGGAAGTAGCTCTCAATGTCCCTATTGAAGAAAATTTTTATTACATAATCCCCGAAGGCATTGAGGTTGCTCCTTACGTTCGCGTATCCGTAGAGTTCGGCAAACGCAATTTGAGCGGATTTGTAATAGCAATCCGCGAAAGCGAAACTATACAAGCCCGACTTGAAGGTTTAAAACTCAAGGAAATCAAAGACATTATCGACAAATCCCCCATTATCAACAAAAACATAATAGATATTGCCGCTTGGATCAGCAGGTTCTATCTCTGCCCGTTCGGCGAAGCTCTTTCCGCAATAACCCCGTCGGCTAAAAATCCGAAAAAATATTCCCATCATTTTACATATACCGGAGAACTCGCAAGTCTCAACGAAGAACAAATCAGGGCTTATGAGACAATAAAATCGGGATTTAGCGGCGAACAAAAATCCTTTTTGATACACGGTGTAACGGGTTCCGGTAAAACCGAGGTTTATAAGCATCTTGTGCGCGACACCCTCAATAACGGAAAATCCGCAATAATACTAATACCCGAAATAGCCCTGACCCCTCAAACTCTCGAAAGGTTTTATAGAAGTTTCGGAGATGAAGTCGCCATATACCATAGTAAATTAACACAAAACCAACGTTTGGGAGAATGGTTGCGCGCACTTGACGGAAATGCCCGCGTAGTAATAGGTCCCCGCTCGGCAATCTTTGCCCCGTTAAAAAATCTGGGAATCATCATCATTGATGAAGAACACGAAACATCATACAAGGCGCAAAACTCCCCGCGATATAACGCCCGTCAGGTGGCGATGTTCCGCACTAAACAGGAGAATGCCGTCCTTGTTCTCGGCTCCGCCACGCCCACTATCGAAACCTATTATTTCGGCAAAAACGGAAATCTTAAACTTTTGGAACTTTCCTCAAGATACGGACAAACTCAAATGCCTGAAGTCGATATTATTGATATGACTAATGAGGAAACGGGAAACAGGATTATTTCCCGTCCCCTTATGACCGAAATGATGAAAACCTTAAGCGAAAAAAAACAAACCCTGCTTTTTCTTAACAGGCGGGGGTATGCTCCGGCTCTTATGTGCAAAAACTGCGGTTTTCTCTTTAAATGCCCGAACTGCGACATCGCTTTGACATTGCATAAAAAAAACAAAACTATTGAATGCCATCACTGCGAACATACCGTATATATCCCCAATGCCTGCCCGTCCTGCAAGGGAATTGAACTTAATGAGGTTGGAAGCGGAACCGAAAGGATAGAAACTATGCTTTCCGAAATATTTCCGAAATCTAAAGTTGCGCGAATCGACTTGGACACGACCAAGCTTAAAGGAAGCCTTGATGAAATACTCGACAATCTGCGCAAAGGTAAAACCGATATTATTATCGGAACCCAGATGATAGCAAAGGGACACGATATAGCGGGAATAAATCTTGTAGGCGCGATACTCCCCGATATTATCCTCAGCCTGCCGGATTTCCGAAGCGCGGAACGGGCGTTTATCCTTCTGACACAGGTTATAGGCAGGGCGGGAAGACGGGAAACGCGGGGCAAGGCTTTTATCCAGACTTTTTTACCATCCCATTATGCTATTCAAAATGCCGCTCTTCAGGACTATAAAAAGTTCTATGACAGGGAAATACAAAACCGCGAAACGTTTTTATACCCTCCTTTTGTAAGGCTCGGACGGATTGTTTTTCGCTCCAAAGATAAGGAAAAAGTCGCGGAGTTTGTTTCAATCCTCAAGCCGTTTATTGCCTCGCAAAAAAAACGCTTTGCTCCGGCGGAAATTCTCGGTCCGGTGTCCTGCCCTATCGAAAAGTTGAATAATCAATACAGGTATCATATAATAATAAAAGCGGAAAACATACGTGCCGTTAATCTTATTATGAAAGTCGTCAGGGATTTCTTCAAGGCGGGTAAATTTTCAAAATCTATATACGCAGAACTCGATATCGACCCGATAAATATGATGTAAGGGAAAAAAATGCAGGAACACGGCGAGTCAACGAAAATCAGGCTTTTGTTTATTTCGATAGCTGTCTATCTAATAAGCGGAATAATGTTCGTTCAGCTATTTACGCTTCAGGTTGTAAGAGGAGAGGCATATCTCAGGCAATCCGAAGAAAACCGAACTCAGATTATTCGTATCCCCGCTTACAGAAGTATAATCTACGACAGAACCCGCCAAAACAAACTCGCACATAACCGCAAGTCTTTGGCTATTGTAGTAATACCATCCAACCTTCCCGAAAACATTGAAGAAAAAGAGGCAACCCTCTCCAACGCTTCGGCGCTTTTGGATATACCGATAGAACAAATCAAGCAAACCATAGATGAACAGGCTTTCGATAAATATACACCGGTTGTTCTGAAACACGATATAGACTACGGCACACTCGTAAAATTTGCCGAAAACTACCAACTTTATCCCGGTCTTATGTGGGAAAACCGTCCGAGAAGAGTTTACGACCTTGAGAAGAAAGCCTCTCAGGTTATAGGATATACGGGTATCATAAGCAGACCCGAACTAAACCGTCTGCGCTCAAACCCCGAATACCATTTCGGAACTATACTCGGCAAGATGGGTATAGAGCGTCATTATGATGAAATAATACGTGGAAAAGAAGGTCTGCTTGAACGAACCGTAGATGCAAGACAAAACGTTCTGGAACAAACAATCCGTCTTGACCCCCTGCCCGGAGACCCTATTGTCCTTACTATACATAAAGACCTTCAGGCTAAGGCTTACGAATTGTTCGGTGAACGTATCGGCGCGGTTGTCGTTACAAAACCCTCAACCGGCGAAATTTTGGCATTGGTAAGCATCCCCGGCTTTGACCCGAACATATTTACCGACAGGTTTTCCACTGAGGAATTTTTTATTCTTCGCGATGATGAAAGCAAGCCGTTTTTAAACAGGGCAATACAGGGCGTTTACCCTCCAAGCTCCGTATTCAAGATGATTTCCGGCTCTGCAATTTTGGACAGCGATTTCACGCCGTCAAAAAGCGTTACCTGTCGCGGGTGGCATCGAATCGGTAACAGGGTTTTCCGATGCTGGGATACTCACGGACCAAATATAGATTTTGTAAAAGGCATAGCGCATTCCTGCGACGTGTATTTCTATACGGCGGGACTTTATATAGGGCGCGAGAAAATCTTAGACTTTGCCCGCGCTTACGGTATGGATAAACGGACGCAAATCGACATACCCGGCGAAACTTTCGGACTTATCCCCGAAATGGAATGGTTTACCCGTCGATACCGAAGGCCTTGGTCCCACGGTGACACTGCAAATATATCTATCGGACAGGGCGACCTTCTTTCAACGCCTATCGGGATGAACGCTATGACTATGGCTATTGTTAACGACGGGGTTATCTACAAGCCTTTCCTCCTGAAAGAAATCCTGTCTATCGTGGACAGGCAACCTAAATGGGAAAAGAAACCCGAAGTGCTTAGAAAGGTAAATCTTTCACCCGAACAGTTTGCCCTGTTGAGAAAATCTATGGAAGACGTTACAAAATACGGGACGGCAAGATGGCTTCAGTATCTTACTCCCGTGCCGATAGCGGGCAAAACCGGAACCGGACAAGCGGGCGAAGGTAAGGAAAACCACGCATGGTTCACCGCCTATGCGCCGGCGGATTTTACCGACATAGACGATGTAATAGTAGTTACGGTGGTAGTTGAGCATGGCGGTGGAGGTTCTGCGGTTGCCGCGCCTATTGCCGCAAGGCTTATCGACCATTATTTCAGGAATATACTCAAACGGGATTATCGGTTTAAACGCTCAGCATCATCCGCACCCGCCGCAAGGCAATCTCAAAACGAATCGGGAGAAGGATAATGATTAAAGAACATTTAAAAAACGTATCACTTGTTTACATAATTATCCCGTTGGTTTTAACTATAATAGGGGTAATATTTATATTCAGCACGGGAATAAATCCCGACGGCACAAACTCAGGACAGTTTATCCGTCAATTAATATGGATAGCAATAGGTTTGGGGCTTGCCGTTCTGGTTTTGTCTATCGACTATTACCAGTTGGTTGAAACATCCGAATATTACTATATAGCAGGTATCGTATTTTTGATTTTCACGTTGCTTTTCGGAAGAGTTATCCGCGGTTCGCGAAGCTGGTTGGGATACGGGGGTATGGGCATTCAACCCTCGGAGATAATGAAAATATTTTTTATACTTATGTTTGCCAAATTTCTCGGCAAGGCTCCTGAAAAAGAAAAATCGTTGAGAACTTTTCTAATATCACTTGCATTAATTGCAGTTCCATTAGGCTTAATACTTATACAACCCGACCTCGGAACCTCAATCGTTTTTATAGTAGTATTTATTGTTATGTGCGTAATGGGAATAAATAAAATAAAATATTCGGTTTATCTGCTATCGGTAGCGGGAGTTACGGGATTTATGGTTCTTACAAGGGCATATTATGAATTTCATTATATAGAACACGGGGGCTTACCGATGGACTTTTTGACTATACTTTTCAGCTTTGAGGCGATGGTGGGTATAGCAATAACGATGTTTATAATAGCGGCTATCGCTTTTGTAATCGACCTGTTCCGCCCGTTGGAAATAATCAATAAAATCCTGCCGATTCCTTTAGTAATAGGGATTTCTTTTGCAGTATCCGCCGTTTCAATCAAGTTACTCAAACCATATCAATGGAGAAGGCTTCTTGTATTTCTTAATCCCGAATTCGACAGGTGGGGTGCGGGATACAATATAATCCAATCCAAGATTGCCGTAGGGTCGGGAGGTTTTCTCGGCAAAGGGCTTTTTCGCGGAACGCAAAACACCCTCGGTTTCCTCCCCGAAAAAAACACGGACTTTATCTTTTCAATCATATCCGAGGAGCTCGGTTTTCTCGGAAGCGGGCTTATTATCTTACTATTCTTAGTATATTTCTACTTTATAATCCGCTTAATTAAAGAGGCAAAAGATAAAGAGGGCAAACTTGTAGCCTCAGGGATACTCGCTATGTATTTTACGCATTTCGCCGTCAACGTAGGAATGACGCTTGGTATTGCGCCGGTAACGGGTCTCCCGCTGCCGTTTATAAGCTACGGGGGGTCATCGTTTTTAGCCTGTATAATAGGCGCATCGCTGTTGGCAAATATACATTCAAGACGCTTTGTGCATTAGAAATGCGGAACTGCCTTGCAAAACATATTATGCATTACAAGGCAACCCTTTATATTGCGAACTAAGATTTCTTAAGTTTTACGGCAGTGCCGTAAGCAAGGATTTCGGAAGCTCCCGCCATAACCTGGGTAGAAACATACCTAAATCCGACAATCCCGTCAGCGCCTAAGCTTTCCGCCTCTTTAACCATCCGCTCATAGGCAATCTTTCGGGCTTCATTCATAAGCATAGTATATCCTTTAATCTCTCCTCCGATAATGGTTTTTAAACCTGCGCCGATGTCTCTAAAAACGTGTTTTGCCTTAACAATACTTCCGTTTACAACGCCGATTGTTTCGCTAACATCAAACCCTGAAATTGAACAAGTAGTCGAGACTTTCATTATAACTCTCCTCAAAAATTTTTATAGTATAAATCGCAACTATTCGTTTTTATCGACAATTAGAAAAAGCCCCTCAATGGAACGGACAACAACGTCATCATCCTTGCGGATTTTAGTCTCCGAAGTGGCGCGCCAAATCTCGCCTCTCACCTTAATCATCCCCCTGCCCTTTTCATCAAAGTCCTCAATGGCAATACCTTTCTCGCCAATCATCCCCTCCTTGCCCGACACGACACGGTTTTTAAGCGAAAGAAGGAGTAAGACCGCGGCTAACAAAACCAAGCCGCCGAGGACTATCGACAGTAAAAACATCATTATTAGATTCATTTCTTTTTCTCCACAAACAGCTTGAGCCCCTCAACTGAAACAACAACAAGTTCATCATCTTTAGAAACGGATTCACTTTTTGAAACAGCGCTCCAAACCTCGCCATGAACGCGAATCTGCCCCTTTCCATCGCTGAAATCCGAGACTGCCTGACCGACAAGCCCGACCATCCCTTCCTGACCCGAAACCGCGCGCTTCCTGAGAGCGGGGAAAAGAAAAACCAAGGCAAGCGCAAGTAAAGCAACAAGCGGAATTACAACCCCCGCAATCACCCCGACAGAAACACGCATAAACGGCAAATTCGTATCAAAAAGCATCGCCGAACCGATAACAAGCGAAAGTATCCCGCCCAAAGTCAACAGTCCGTAAGATGTTATACTAAATTCCATAATAAACATCACAAATGCCAAAGCCATCAAAAACAGCCCCGCGTAATTTATAGGCAAAACCTGAGTTGCGTAAAGCCCGAGTATAAAGCACAATGCGCCGAGAGTTCCGGGAAAAATTAAGCCCGGTGTGCGAATTTCAACGCCTATGCCGGTAAGTCCCAATATAAAAAGAAGATACGCAAGATTGGGATTAGCAAGCACGGTCAACAGGTTCTCGCCCCAGCTTTTTTCTATATTGACGTAAGATACAACAGTATCCTCTCCGTAAATTTGCTCCATAAGACTATCTATATCAACGGCGATAAAGTCGATAACGTTTTTCGCAAGCGCATCATCGGTGGTAATAGACACGCTTTCCACTACGGCAAGTTCAGCCCATTCCTTATTGCGTCCCCGGAGTTCCGCGATAGCCTTGATAAAAGCCACGGTATCCTGCTCGATTTTTTTAGCAAGATGCTCCTGCGAATCGTCTTTATTGTCGGCGCGATTGGTTTGCTCTGCAAGAAGACGTTTTAAAATATCTCCGATACTCTCTTCTTTATTATCCGTATTTCCGCTTATAGAAACAGGGTGTGCCGCCCCAATATTGCATCCCGGCGCCATAGCAGCATACTTTGCCGATATGGTAATAAACACACCCGCCGAACCGGCTCTCGCTCCGAACGGTGAAACATAAACAACCGTATCAATACCGTCGCTGTCCGCGTTCAGAATAAGCTGGACAATACCGCGGGTTGCCTCAAGAAGCCCGCCGGGCGTGTCAAGGACAAAAACCACCGTGTCGATATTTCTATTTTTCGCCTCGCTCAAAACCCTGCGCATATATTTTTCGGTAACGGGGGTTATCGCCTCTTTAACCTCGGCAACCGCGACAGTCCGTATTTTTGCATCATTTTGCGCAACGGAATTGACTGCGGATATAGCCCCGATAAACAGGGAAAGTATAATCAATGAAACCGAAGCGATTTTTATGGTTTTCAATATTCGCTCCTTAAAATTATTCTTTAATTAATATAAACGATTTGTGATATAAAGTCAATAGAAATCAAAGAGCGATGTCTTGTATCTGTTTGAGGTTGCCTGAAATAAAGTCCACAACGACGCGCGAGGTTTCGGATACAATCGGCGCGATTGTTACCTGATCGCTTCCGGGTATAAGATATAAAACCCCCGTATTATACCCGATATTGAGGATAATCCCGACTATTATCAAGAGCTGCGCAAGACCGAGAACGCCTCCGAGCAATGAGTCAAGCCATTCCAATTCCATAAACTCAAGGACATTTTCAAGCAGATGAGAAAGTTTTTTGATTACAAAATATACTAAGATAAAGATAATTATAAACAGAACGATATACCCGACCTGCCCGTATTGTTCGCTGAATATATGAGGAACTATTATCGGGGCAAGTTTTCCTCCGGCAAAAATTCCTCCGATTATGGCTATAAGGCTGAACACCATATAAACCAATCCCTTTCTAAAACCCCAAATAAAGCCCACGATAAGAATAGCAATTAAGGCGAAATCAACCGGATTCAATTTTATCTCCTTTTGCCTTTTTATTACTTGTCGGAATATATAACCCCAAAATGAAACTAAACTAATTTCTCGTTTATCTCAATATACTCATAGTCGATTTTCTTGAAATTGCGGTTTCGGTTAAAAAACTCGCGGATAACGTCATACTCATAGAAATCATAAACGGCAATATTTTTATATTCCTTAGCATCGTTAAACAAATTCACATCAATAAAAAGCTCGACACTGACCCCGTTTTTTTCATGCTTTAGGTTGAAAGAAATAATTTCGTAGCTGTTTTTTTCTTTTTTTTCCAAATCGCGCTTACGCAATTCCTGCACCTTTTCCAAAGCCTTTAGCGCTAAAAATGAACAAAACTCCCTGACCAATGCCTTTTTACCCGGTCTTACCCCCGTTACAAGATGATTAAAGACAATAGACCCCGCTATCGAATCTTTCATATTGCTCCCCGTAGATTTACGTCAAAAATATTATCGGAGTATAGGTCTCCGAAATAAAACGTTTATTTTCGCTAAACGGTCTTTTTTTAATTGCTCCCTTAGTTAAAACTTGTTTTTATACATATCGCAATTTATAATTTTATTTACTAAAGTTCAGGCAGGGGAAAATTATGTATAAATTTCTAATTTTGATAAATATTATTTTGTGCCTGTCGCTTATCGGGTGCGATAGCGGGGTTACAATCCAAGACCTTGACGCATCCGAATCCGACTATCACAGCGGGTTTTACAACCCGTTGATTTACAAAGACAATCTATTCTTTGAGGGTTCTAACGGCGCAAAATCCTACATATACAAAATTGAAGACGGGAAAATCCATAACGCCGTAAAAAACAAATCCTCATATAAAAGCAACTTCAATTCCCCTGTCGTATTCGATAAAAAAATTATCTTTGAGGGAAACAACGGGAAAAACCCTTTAGCTTATTCCTTTGACGGTAAACAAATCACGGTGCTAACAACTACCCCCTCCGATTACAAAAGCGGATTTGCCAATCCTTTCGTTTATCGCGATACATTATATTTCGAGGGATACAACGGTAGAACATACAAAGTTTACGCTTATGACGGCGTAACCTTAAAGAACGTTCCTTATCAAGACGGTTACGCAGGCGGGTTTTCGTATCCTGCAGTCTATAACGGGCTTGTCTATTTCAGGGGATTTAATCAAAGAAACTCGCCCTCTATGTTCGCAATAAGGGACAATAAAATCATAAAGCCCGCGGGCTATAACGGCGATTTTAAAAACCCCTTCGCGTTCGACAACAAACTCTATTTTGAGGGAAGCTATCGCGAAACCAATGTCGCTTTTGTGTTTGACGGGAAAACCGTATCGCCGATTTTATCGGAAGATTCCGATTATCTATGGGGTTTTGACAATGCAATTGCGTTTAACGAAAATCTATATTTTGAGGGCAACTGCGGGGTTTTCGATTTGGATACCAAAATCTACCGTATTGACAATAACTCTATCAGAAATATCGAATCGCGGGTATCCGACTACCGAAAAAATTTCCGGTTTCCTATCGTTTTCGACAAAAACCTATACTTTTTCGGTGTTTACGGTATCGACTGGTTTAATTCGCGATGCTATAAATACGGCGGCGACAAGATACGCAACATAAGCGCAGGCTCATCGGGTTACGCCAACGATTTTGCCAACCCCGTCATTTTCAACAATAACCTTTATTTTCAAGGCAGGCAAACCAGAAGTTTAAGCTCCGCACGCGTTTTCCGTTACCACTCAAAGCAGGTAAAAAGAATCCCAAGCCATAACTCATCCTACGCCGACTGGTTCGCAGAACCGGTAGTCCACAACGACAGGCTTTATTTTCGGGGGAACGACGGCGAGAAGCCGAAAGTCTATGTTATAAAGGACGGGGAGTAAGGCGCGGATTAAAGTTGATATGCAGGATTAGTCTAATATATGACTGAAGCATATAAAGACAGGCTGGAAGCCGGTCCCGCTGAAAATACCGATATGCAGGTCCCGCACTTGATGACCGCTTTATTATCTAAAAGTCTTTTTTTTAACCAACCGGTTATCGAGTTCCGGGCGTTTGCGAAGCAGGGTCCCGGAGTATTGAGATACCCGAAGCTATCTCATACCCTTTGCGATACCAACCCCGAACGAAGTTTGGGTTCAAACCATGTCGATTTCGGAGGCATCACCATCCCCCTGTCCGACACCTCCATAAGTTCTTCTATCGAAACGGGATACATCGAAAAAGCAACGGCGAAATTGCCCCCGTCAACCTGACGGATTAACTCCTCCGCGCCCTTAATCCCCCCGACAAATTTCACCCTCTTTGATACGCGGGGGTTATCTATACCGAGTATCGGCGATAAAATTTTGTCCTGCAAAACCGACACGTCAAGCGAGGCTACGGGGTTTGAGTTATCGACTACGTCTCTTTTTCTTAGGATGGAATACAGGGTTTTGTCGATATAGGCGATAATCTCTCCCTTGTGGTCGGGCGAGGTTTTATCGCATTTCTCAACGATAAAATTATCCTCAAGTTTTTTGATAAACTCATCGGAGGTAAGCCCGTTTAAGTCTTTGACCAATCGGTTATATGCAAGGATTTCGAGTTGAGACGATGGGAAAACTACGGCGGAGAAAAAATTATAATCCTCCGTTCCGTTATGCGTCTTGTTTTGGGATTTAAGGATATTGCGCGCTTTTACGGATGATGCCGAACGGTGATGCCCGTCACAGATATAAAACGCGGAAATACCCGCGAAGTATTCCGTGAAATCTTTTACCGAGTCGGGGTCTTTTACCACCCAAAGCCTGTGTATTACCCCGTTTTCATCCTTGAAGTCGTATTCGGGTGGGACGGATACTATACCCTCGATTTTCTTATCATATTCGGTATCATCCCTGAAGCACATAAATACCGGTCCCGTATGAACACCCGTTACAAGAAGGAGTTTTGCGCGGTCATCCTCCTTTTCGGGGATAGTATGCTCGTTAATCTTTATCCTGCCCTCCTCGTAATCATCACAACTTACCGAGGTATAAAACCCGAACTGCGTTTTGGAATTGCGGGTTTGCGCGTATATATAAAAAGACGGGGCATCCTCCTCAAACAGGATACCGTCTTTGAGAAACTTCTCAAAATTCCTTTTAGCGGTTAAGTAAACCTCCTCGCTGTATTCATCGACTCCTTTAAGCGAGGCTTCCGCGCGGATTACATTGTAGAACGAAAGAGGGTTGTTGCGTATTGCCGCCTCAACTTCCTCCCGCTCAACAACGTCATAGGGAGGCGCGTTTAATTGCTCCACGTATTCTTTTTTAGGACGAATACCTTTAAATGCCTTGACTATCATAATACTCTCCGTTCCCCGTTTTTTTAGAATTATTATAACCCTTTTTACATAACATTTCTAACTTTGCGACAATTAAATTTGTTTAACTTCTAAACCAAAAATGCAGATAATAAATATAATGGAAACTCTCTGAAATTATGGTATAATATATATAAGGGATATCCGAAATATCGAGAGGAATCAAATGAAAAGGCACGTGTCGTTAATAGTTATCGTATTTTTGGGGCTTTTTATCGGTTCAAGTGTTTTCGCGCTTACGATAGATGAGGCAATGTTTAATCTGGGGGTTAAAATCTACGACAGCGGGGATTATCGGGAGTCGGCAAAGCAGTTCGGCAGTTTAATTGCCCGTTATCCCGAAACGCGGTATTACAACCACGCAATATATTATCTCGCTATGTCGCATTATAATATGGATAACTACAACGAGGCGTTAAGGTATTACACGATTTTAAACCGTCGTGCAAATAACGAAACCGAAAAGCGATGGGCGGTATTCGGGATGGCGCAAAGCTACAAAAGAATAGGAAATATGTTGCAGGCTGCCCGTTATTTTGAATCTTTCGCCCTGAATTTTAAGGACTCCCCCGTTGCATCATCGGCGTTGTTTTTTGCCGCCGAATGTTATGAACTTGCCGGGAATCAATCCCGCGCCCTTGAACTTTATCGCAAGCTCGTTTTGGAATATCCGAACAGCCGTTATTTACAGGAGGCGCTTGCTAAAACGGCGGAAAAAACCCCCTCTAAAAATAACTATACAAAGCCCGATGATATACATCAATGGAAACCCAATTTAGGAAATTCATCCAATTCCGCAAGCAAAGTTGATTCGGCTAATAAAATCGCAACGCCCACAAATTCGGGAATCATTTCCAAAACGGAACCCGTTTTGGTAGTAAAAACCAATTTTATCATTATGACAAACCGTGTCTTTTTAACACAAAGCGTAGAGCATCTACAATTTAAAGAAATTACGAATAAATTGGTATTGACCAACCAGAAATTCATTACGCAAAGAGTTGAACTCGCCGAAGACCCCAAGAAAAAAGAAATAGAAAAACAGGCGACAATCAACCGTCAAACCGAAGAGGAAATTGTGAGGATGCGCGCATTGCTTGAAATGCAGGCTCGGCTTCTCGAAATCAAGCAACAAGCTATCAGACAAAAAGAGGAGCTTATGAAAGAAGAGGAAAAGGAGAATAAATGAGTAAAACATTTGCATTAGTTACGGCGTTTATTTTTACCGCTTTTTTCACCGTCAATTTATACTCAAGTTATCTAACTATTGATACTAAAGAACTTATCTTTTCTTTGGATAGTCGAACCGGAAGGTTTTATATTGAAAACCCGGCTGCAAGTTCAAGAGAGCTTCAATATCTGCTATTCAAGGATAATCCCCCGTCTTCTTATCCGATTCTAATACTTAACGGGCAACCCTATCGCCTGAGCGACAGGAATGTCAAAACCAAACAAACCTTTACCCGCGATAATAACAGGATATACGGAGTTTTTTCTATTCAGGATGTTGACTTTGAAATAAGCTATACCCTAACCAACTCTCCCGCTTCGGATGGAGGAGACACAGTCCTATGTATAGTTTCTATCAAAAACAACACCCAGTTGGATATCAGGGCGGGGGTGAGGTTTCTATTTGATACCGTGTATAACGAAAGACGGGATGAACCGAGGATTTATCTTTCAAGCACGCGTCGCGTTGATAACGAATTACTGATACCCCAACAAACCCTTACGGATTTTGTATTCTGCGGGGAGTATGATGCTTTCACCCGTCAATTCAAACAAGGGCTTTTTATATATCCATACGTTAATAATTACCGCGCGCACTCGATAATCATAGGTAATTGGCGTAAACTTGACGAGACAGAATTAGACTACGATGTAAGCCCTCGCGACCGCTTTCGATATAACCGCTTTGGCGTTCAGGATGCGGCGGTTGCCGTGTTTTTCAGGGGCGTTCCGATTAAACCGAATGAAATCGTAAATATCGGCGCTGTGCTTTCAAAAAACCACTTTGAGTTCAGCGACTTCCTGACAAAACCCGTTGTCGTTGTTCCTACATTGGATAAAAAAGAAGATACGGAAAAACCCGAAGAAAAAATTAAGGTTACGAACGACGTTAAGGTAGTTGAAACCGCAAAACCCGACAGACCTGAAACCACAAAGCCTAAAGAAGATAAAACAGAACCCGTAAAAGCGGATAAGTTGCCTATTGAAACGATACTTACACAGGTGTTTTATACTACAAACGGAAAAGTCGATTATGATATGATGAAACGTCAACAGGAAATGGCTTTGCTTAAAACCCAGATTGATGCGTTAGACCGTCTTGTGCAACTTATAGAGCGTATAGATACGTTTATGACCAATCCCGAAGCCGTCAGACATACAATTATAACTCAAAAAACCGAACCGGTTACCACTGAACCCGAAAAAACCAAAGTAGAACCGGCGACTGAAGAAGCAAAGACGGAAGAAACAAAGAAAGAATATTCCAAAATAAGAGATATTCCCGAATATATACCATCAAAAGAACTTCCATCCGCAGATAGAGAAGACGTAAAAGAAGTTATGGATAAAACTATCTCGGAATATGAAAAAAGATTTGCCGAACAAAAAGCTCATTATGAAAGACTTATTCGTGAACAGGACGAAGGGTTTAAAAAGATATACGACGAATACGATGAAAAACTAAGCGGGGTCAAAGAAATACGCGGAAGAAGCGAACGGATAAAAAAACTCGATACCACAATTGACGAGTTAAACCAAAAAATCCGTCTCATAGAACAACTCAAAGGGCTTCGTCTTGATTTTTCGAGTATGCCTGATGGCAGGATTTCCCAAATCAAAGAAGAAATTGATATGATAGAAATGCAATTATTAAGATTAAGCATAAAATCCGGGGACAAGTAATGGCTGAAAAAATCAAGGTGCTTATTGTTGATGATTCCGCAATAGTTCGGGGAGTGCTTGAGGAAAAACTTTCCGCGTTTGAAGATATAGAGGTGGTCGGCACCGCTCCCGACCCGTATATAGCAAGAACAAAAATCCTGAAATTAAACCCCGACGTTATAACCTTAGATATTGAAATGCCGAGAATGGACGGACTTACCTTTTTACAGCGTCTTATGACTTACTACCCTCTCCCCGTAATTATAGTAAGTTCCGTTACCACACAGGATACTTTGGCATCAATCAAAGCGCTTGAAATAGGCGCATTTGACGTGGTCAATAAACCGAGCGGGGCTTTTTCGGTCGAGGAAGTAATTGAGGAGATAGTTTTTAAAATCCGTAAGGCTTACGCTATCAAGGATATTTATATTTCCCGCGGGATTCATATAACAAACCAAATAAAAGACAAGACAATAAAATATGACGACAATCTCCTCAGCAGCGTATCAACCACCGACAAACTTATAACCATAGGGGCATCAACCGGCGGAACAGTCGCGCTTGAATATATATTCAGGAATCTCCCCTCCAATATGCCTCCGATATTGGTAACCCAGCATATGCCCCCGCAGTTTACATACCAGTTTTCTCTTAGGCTAAACGAGCTTTCCGCATTGGAAATAAAAGAGGCGGAGAACGGAGACCTTATTACGTCGGGGCATGCCTATATAGCACCGGGGGGGTATCATCTTGTCGTTAAGCGTAAAGGGGCTTTATTATACGCTTATCTTGATGACGGGGAAAGGGTGCATTTCCAGAAACCGGCCGTTGACGTGATGTTTCATTCAATAGCACGACAGGTGGGAAAAAACACGGTCGCCGTATTGCTTACCGGGATGGGAAAAGACGGAGCAGCGGGACTGCTTGCGCTTAAACAAAGCGGGGCTTCTACAATAGCGCAGGATGAAAAAAGCAGCGTAGTATGGGGAATGCCGAAAGCGGCTGTCGATATGAACGCTCATACGGAAATTTGCCCCTTAGATAATATTCCCAAACGTATCGTTGAATTATCTCGATAAATATAAAAGGGCATCCTCTGGGGGTAGGATGCCCTTGTTGATAAGAAATCTGAAGGTAGCACAACGGTTAATACCGTTGCCTGTATATCTGGATTTTACTCTCCCTTAGCATAATTAAACGGTATCCACAACCAAGCGCCGTAAGATACGGATATACCGTTTTCGGAAAGAATATCGCCGAGAGGCAGCCCGACGGAAAGTTGAGCATCGCCTATATCAAAACACAAACCGGGAACAAGCTCAAGCCCGAACCCTCCATCATCGCCAAAGGTATAAACCGGGTTAATCTCAAGATAAACCGATACACCGAAAGGCAATTTCAAAACCGGTGCAATAACCGCGCCGATTTCCATAGCATCAAGCATAGCGCCGTAAGGAAAAGTTAATGCGACATTTGCCTCAATAGCGAACATATCCAATTCATCGTAAATCAAATGATACTGAAGGCTAAGATAATCCGCTCCGGCTTGCACCCCTACGATAGCAAGGTCTTTACCGCTAAAATCATAACGTATCATTCCCCAATTTCCCGTGAAGTTATAGAAAAAGTCCATCTTATCGGAAAAACCCCATTCAAGCATCATTTCAAAGTCGGTATAAGACATCGGGTCGGGAGTCAGCGCACCGCTTAAAAACGGGTTCACCGCAATAGTATCGGCACCGGTCATTCCCACCCACGCATTGTAGGAATATGAATGAGCCTTTGATGCCAAAACAAAAGTTCCCATACTTAGACAAACCACCATAACAAACAGATACATTCCTTTCATAAGTCTTCCTCCTGAATTTGAATTTTGGAATAAAGGCAGACAAATTTTTAAATATTGAAGCGGCTGCCGCGGTATTATCGTAGGGGTATATCCGAATATGAATCACCGCCGCAGCCGCTTCTTGAGCTTACATTGCTCCTTCGCCCCGCTCACCAGTTCGTATCCTGACCGTCTCATCTATTGTGGAGACAAAAATCTTTCCGTCCCCGACCTCTCCCGTATAGCATACGGAGATAATTTTGTCGATAATTTTATCGACTAACTCATCCTGAGTAACCAGAACGACAACAAGTTTGGGGATAAGGTCAACGTCATACTCGTTGCCCCTGAACATCTCTTTATGCCCTCTTTGACGCCCGAAACCTCCCGCCTCAAACACGGTCAATCCATGTATGCCCAACCCGCTGAGAGCGGTTTTCAAATCGTGGAGTTTAGAGGGTCTTATTACGGTTTCAATTCTTTTCATAACTTCCTCCAATTAAATTTTAGTAAAATCTTTTCTGAAATCAGGATAACAATCAGCCTCGTGTTCGGCAATATCAATACCGAGAATTTCCTCTTTTTTGGATATTCTCAAGCCGACGGTTACTTTAATCAAGCCGAAGAGAATAACTCCCGTAACAACAACCCATGCGAGTATGGCAAGAATACCGATAGCCTGAACACCGACCTGACCTAACCGCGTTACCCCATCCGCCAAGTCATTGGCAAAAATACCTGCGGCAAGAGTTCCCCAAATACCGCAAACACCATGAACCGAAAAAGCGCCTACGGGGTCGTCGATTTTAAGAACCCTGTCAACAAACAGGACGGAAAGCACAACAATTACGCCGCCGACAGCGCCGATAACAACTGCAGCCCAAGGGTCAATGTTAGCGCATCCTGCAGTAATAGCAACAAGCCCCGCAAGTGCGCCGTTTAATGTCATACCTATATCAGGGACTTTAAGGGTTACCCATGAGGTTATAAGCGCCCCGATAGTTCCCGCAGCAGCGCCCAAAGTGGTAGTCAGTGCAATATACCCGATTTCCGGAACTCCGGCAGTGGTGGAACCCGAGTTAAACCCATACCACCCGAACCAGAGTATAAAAACACCGAGAGCAGCTAAGGGAAGGTTATGTCCGGGAATAGGTTGCGAGGTTCCGTCCTTGCGATACTTGCCCAAACGTGGTCCAAGGAATATCGCGCCGATAAGTCCCAGAACGCCGCCTACCATATGCACAACCGAAGAGCCGGCAAAATCGATATAACCGAGTTCAACAAGCCAGGGTGTGTTGGTATCAAGCAGAAGGTCGCCCCATGCCCAATGCCCCGAAACAGGATATATAATCAGGGTTACGACAAAACTGTAAATCAGATAAGAAACAAACTTTGTCCTTCCCGCCATAGCTCCCGAAACAATTGTGGCAGCGGTTGCGGCAAACACCAATTGGAAAACAAAAAAGGTAAAAACCCATTCGGCGTTTTCAACTAAGGGACTGACAAAAAAATGGGAAGCGCCCATAAAATTACCCGCGCCGAACATAATGCCGTATCCGACCGCCCAGAATGCAAGCGCACCCATCGAGAAATCCAGGATGTTCTTCATCAAGACATTGCCCGCGCTCTTAGCGCTTATAAATCCGGCTTCCACCATAGCAAACCCTGCTTGCATAAAAAACACCAAAAACGCCGCGATTAATGTCCATACAATATTGAGATTGACTTGAATCAACACCGCAGCTTGCACGGCTTCCGTTACTCCGACAGCAACTAATTCTTCCATACGTTCCTCCTAATAGTGAAGTTATAGTTTTTATGCAATAAGAGTGCCATACGGTTAAAAACCGTGCAAATTTATTCGGCGTGTTTAATTATTTCAATACAACGAAAACATTTAATAAAAGAGGTTAAAATTAGACTATAATGCCAAATAAAAATTCATATAGGTTTTACTGATTAATAAATGTGCAATCAAAATGACAGGTGGTTATTTTTTAGGCAGATGGGCAATGTCAAATATTATCTACCAAAAATGAGGCTATATCATCAGAGCCGCTTTTTAGCCCGAGATTTTTTATATTTTGCTTATAGCGGGTTATTATATCGCTACTCAGGATTGTATCCAAAACCCCGAAAAAATTTTTCTCCGAAGGCGCATACCATCCCACTCCCTTTCGGATAGAAAAATCGACATTGGGTTTTTCCGCCTGATTAGCGTATTCGGTAAAAATAACCGGCGCATCCATAAGCAACGCCTCAAGCGTAGTCGATGCCCCCGCTTTGGCTATACAAAAATCCGAGATACTTAAAAGCTCGTTCATATTATCCACAAACCCCAAAGGGATAAGATTTGTCTGCGAAGGAAGCGAGTTTTTGAGCTTTTCAAGCCCGTCTTTAAGAGTATCATTACGCCCGCAAACCGCGATAACATTAAACGGAAGCCCGCGCCTGTAAATAGTCTCAACAAAGCCTCCGATTTTACCGATACCCTGACCTCCCCCGCTTGAAAGCACTGTAAGTTTCGATTTGTCGATATTGTATTTTTTCATAATCTCATCTTTAGAACGGTTCAACTTGAGAAATTTGTTGTTTATGGGAAAATCGAAAATCCTGATTTTGTCCGCAGGCACACCATGCCTCATTGCCCGTTTTTTAGCAAGTTCCGAAGCCACAATAATATAATCCGCCTTCTTTTCACACCAGAACGAATATGCCTGAAACGGGTCGGTTATCATCCCGATAACCTTTGCCGGAAGCGAAAGCCTGTCCCGAACAATCCTCGATACCTGCAACGCGAAATAGTGCGAGGAGAAAATCAAGTCGGGTTCGTAATCCGCAACATAATCCGCCATCTTGGACAGTAGTTTTTTGTGAAACACGGGGATATATGCCCGCGTCAAAGGATGGAGCAACTCGCCCATTATATAGGAGGTCAAAGCAAAACCCCTATGAGCAAGCGAGTAATCCCAGAACCCCTTGAAAAATTTGTCTTCTTTTAAAGCGCCGACCTCGCGCGCAAAGTCTATAACGTCTATTTGATACTTCCCGGGGTGCATTGCCTCAATAGAGTCCCTCACCGCAATAGCCGGCATCTTATGTCCCGCCCCCGCCTCAAGTATAGGCATTAAAATCTTTTTTTTATCCAAGGGAAGCCTCCGCAGATTAAGAAATAGGCACGCATTATTGTAAATTACAGGTGGTTTTTGTCAACAGGCTAATTGCTTTCAGAGTGAAATACATTATTTGCGAAAGACAACCCCATTGAGAGGATTAAGGAATCTCCACGTTGTTTAAAACCTGTTCAACAATATTTTCGCTTGTAAGCCCCTCGGCTTCCGCCTCAAACGACAGGATAAGACGGTGGCGAAGAATATCATACGCGACCTCTTTAACGTCTTCCGGGTAAACATAACCTCTTCCGTCAAAAAACGCCCCGGCACGAACCGCTCTTATGAAATTAATCGAGGCGCGCGGCGATGCACCGTATTTAAGATAGCCCTTGCTTATACCGAACTCTTCGGGGTTACGGGTGGCATAGACTATATTTACGATATAGTCTATAATTTTATCATCGACATAAACGGTAGCAACAAAATTCTGCAAGTCGATCATATCCCGCGAACCGGCGACTTTTACCGGTTTCGGGTATTCAAGCCCTCCCATCCGCGTAATAATAATTTTTTCCTCGTCGCGGTTTGGATAATCAACCTTGAATTTCATAAAGAAACGGTCAACCTCCGCCTCGGGCAATGGATAAGTGCCTTCCTGCTCGATAGGATTTTGAGTAGCCATAACGAAAAACGGAGCGGGAAGCGGATAAGTCTCATCGCCGATAGTAACGGTTTTCTCCTGCATAGCCTCAAGAAGCGCCGACTGGACTTTTGCAGGCGCGCGGTTAATCTCATCGGCAAGTATAAAATTAGAAAACACAGGACCCTTTTTCGTATCGAAAGCTCCTTTATTCTGGTTGTAAATCAGGGTGCCTCGTATGTCGGCGGGGAGCATATCGGGGGTAAATTGTATCCTGTGGAAATCCATATCAAGGATTTGCGACAGGGTCGAAATAGCGAGAGTTTTTGCAAGCCCGGGAACCCCCTCAAGAAGGATATGGCCTCCGGTGATTATAGCCGACATCATACGGTAAAACAGCTTCTCCTGCCCTACTATTACCGTGTCGTATTGCTCCTTGATTTTTTCGACTATACGAATTTTCTCTTTTGCGGTTTCGTTAAGTTTAGCGATTGTCTCGTCCATATTTCCTCCGATATAAGTATAGACTATATTTTACACTAAAATCGGCTATAAGTAAAACAAAGCCTATGAAAATAATCAGGCTGAAAAAGCGGGGAGGGATATAAATTAAGCCTTGACAATTTATCAACACACGATAATATAATCGGATAGTTAAGGAGTAACGATGTCGCGACCGCCCGAAATATCCCATATTTTTTCGATACTCGCTTTGCCGTTTAACGTAATAGTAACCGCTCCCGTTATAATATCGGTTTTAGATAAAAACTCTAAGTTCGGATGGGGATTAAGTCCGGCGTTTAAAATCGCACTTTTTATTGCCGGCGGGGTCTTAATAGTAGCAGGGATGTGTCTATTGATTATAACTATCGGGATGTTTATCCGAATTGGAAAGGGGACTCTCGCGCCGTGGAACCCAACCCGAAAACTTGTCGTTACGGGACCATATCGCTACGTCCGCAACCCTATGATAAGCGGCGTGATTTTTATACTTATCGGCGAAACTATGATAATCGGCTCGGTATATCTTGTCGTTATGGCGGGCGTATTTTTTGCGGTAAATCATCTGTATTTTATCTTTGTAGAGGAGCCGGGTTTGATTAAGCGGTTCGGAGAGGAATATAGGGTTTACAAGAAAAATGTCGGGCGATGGTTACCGCGATTTACGCCGTGGGAAAAATAATGCGGTTTAGTAAAAATGATTAGCCGCTTTAACCATCCTGTCCATAATAGACAAAGCCTTGTCTTTGTCGATAAATTTTGCGGTCTCATTCCATTTGATACCATAGTCTTCTATAAAAAAATTGTCGCGTCCCTGAAATAATTCAATAAGCGCCGACTGCAACCTCGTGTCGGACAAAAAAACCTTTATCTGCTCTTTTTTCTTACCGCTTACGGAAATCAGTTTTTCCAAGATTGGATTATGCGGCACGTTTACAAAAAATTTCTTGAATAACTTTTTACCGAAATTTGTAAAAAAATCAGCCCTCTTTATTTTCATATCATAATCATACCTTTTTTTAAAAGGCAAAAAAATGTTCATTAACTCGACGGAATGATTAGAACCGCTTTTTTGGGTTGACCGATAGATGTAAAAATCATAATCCTGATATTTGCCCGAAATAATACCTATAAACATCTGTGAAATCATTTTTTTCCAGAATGGAGTTTCAAGCAACTTTATAAAGCTGTGTATATCTTTTGCCCCTAAGTGCCTGCCTAAAATTATATAGCCAAGCGAATCGGCATTCCCGGTAAACGCCTCAACTCCCGGCTTAAACGTCATACCTAATTCGGATGCAAGTCTCTGCCACGTTTGCACATCATCCTTTCTAATAAATATTCCTCTCATATCAATCCCCCTGTCTTTTAATAATTATAACAAAACGCGCGGGCAATATCAAATATCCTTCAGCTAAAAACGGAAAAAATTAATTTGAAAAAATCCGCCTTTAAACTTGACAAAACCTGTCGGATTATATATTATATACTATCAAGTCTATGGAGATAGTATTATATAGGAGGAGATATGAACGGGAAAAAATTATCAATAATAGCTTTCAGCGGGGATTTCGATAAAGCAATCGCCGCGTTCACATTGGCAACAGGCGCAGCCGCGGTCGGCTATGAGGTCAATCTCTTTTTTACTTTTTGGGGTTTCAACATAATCAAGCGTAAAAAGGGGAGAAGGTTTACAGGCAAGGGATTTATGGCGAGGATGTTTAACTTCCTTATGGGCGGATTTCGCAACCTCCCTCTAAGCAGGTTGAATTTCGTGGGAGCAAGCCCCCGCCTTATGACAGGCCTTATGAAAAAACGCAACGTCGCTACATTAAAAGAGCTTGTATCATCGGCTGTCCAACTCGGCGTAAATTTCTACGCCTGTGAGATGTCTATGGTGATACTCGGATTAAAACTTGAGGATTTAATCCCGGAAATAAAACCAGACATTCTCGGTGTCGCAAAGTTTCTTGAGATTTCCGACGGAGGCGAGACCTTATTTATCTAAAACGGAGGACACTATGAAACAATACAAATTGGATATAACATCGGAACACTGCCCGATGACTTTTGTCAAAACGAGAATCGAATTGGATAAATTGCAGGACGGCGACCGCCTTGAGGTTATCCTGCGCGAGGGTGAACCGTTGGATAATGTCCCTAAAGCGGCTAAAGAACAGGGTTATCGCGTGTTGAAGGTATATCATATAGATAAGGACATACACGGCATCCTGATAGAAAAGTAGTATCAAGCAATCGGCTGTTTAATTTTATATTGCGGAATGGGGAAATGCCGTAATTCTACGATATTCACAGGCAACAACCCTTCCCGTCAATCACGCAAAATACCGGCGGGGCGCTCTTAAAAATTAGCTTCAGCGCCCCGCTCTCCTCTAAAAAATCAAACCCTATTTAAAAAAAATTCATTCATACTTGACTTGTAGGATTAAATATGATAGAATAGACTAACTTTATTTGTTTAGACTAAAAAACAGGAGGTCATATATGCAGAAGCATATTATTTTTTGGTTCGCGCTGGCTCTAATGACGGCAAGTTTTGTCCCGTTATCGGCGCAAAGTTCGGATAATATCGGGCTTGAGGATGAGGATTTCGCCTATTCTTCATCTCAAGGCGTTCATCTCGGCGGTTACGGTGAACTTCACTATAACTACAAATCAACCGAAACCGGAGAGGTATCTTCGGTTTTCGATTTCCACCGTTTCGTGATTTTTTTCGGCTACACTTTTAATGAACAGTGGTCGATGTTTTCCGAAATTGAGATTGAGCATAATTTTGTGCAGGACGGTCAGGGTTATCTTGCCTTGGAGCAGGCTTATCTCGCATACCAGCCGTTTGACTGGATGGGTTTTCAGGTCGGCGTTCTTTTGCCGAGTGTCGGGATAATAAACGAAACTCACGAACCCCCTACTTTCCTGTCGGTCGAACGCCCTATCTACTCAAGAAACATTATCCCAACCACATGGTATGGTAACGGCGTAAGTGTTTACGGTAACATTTCGGGACTACAATACCGTCTTGTTGCTATGGAGGGATTGGACGGGTCTAAATTCAACAAGCAGACCGGTATCCGCTCCGGACGGGGAAGAGGATTCTATCACTTTGATAATGCAAAATACCTTTTGTATAATCTCGCCCTGGACTATACCGGTATCAGCGGTTTGCGTATCGGCGGCTCGGCTACATATAATAACTCATTAGTAGAAACGGACGGGATTAACGATATTAATAATCCCATACTCCTGCTTGAATCACATATCCAATTCAAGTTTAGGGGGCTTATTACAACCTTTGAGTTCGGACACATAAGCTACGGCAACCCCGATGTTTTGGATTTGCAAGCCTCTTTCGGCTATTATCTTGAGGCGGGATATAATATAGGTTATCTTTTCGGATGGCGCGCACAGCTAATCCCGTTTGTCAGATGGAGTCATATCGACACCGCTTGGAAAACTTACAGCGGAACGGACGAAGGACAAAAAAGACTGAAACTTATGGGAGGTATCAGCTTCTTGCCTATAGAAAATATTTCTCTAAAAATTGATTTCGCAAACGAAATAAAAGGCTCGTCCCCGAATACTTCCCAAACTTTCCTTTTGAATATCGGTATGGGTTATATGATTTAACCCGTTTTGACACCGTTATTTCCTCCGATGTAACCGCACTACCCGCTTTTAACGGCGAAAAGGTGCGGTTACAAACGGAGTATTTATGAAGTCTCAAATTTATAATTTACGGAGAATAACTATGAAAAGAATTTCCTTAGCAATAATGATAACCTGTTTTGCATCTGTTCCATCGTGGGCTTCCATAAACAGAGAAGCGAGAAAAGCGATAACCGAAAGCGTATCCGAAAACGCGGAGGTCGGTTTTAAAAAAACATATATCGGCGACGATTTAAAAACACTAATTGAAACAAAATCCCAATCAAGTTTCCTGCAAAACTATATATATTTCAGTCCGGTTACTTTGGATGGCGTTATAGTAAACTATGCGATAATCGACAGCGCAATGGAAAGAACCGCCCCGTTTACATTTCTTGTCCTGTTTACTCCCGACTTGAAAATCCGAAACGTAACGGTAATCCGTTATATATCCCGCTACGGAAGCGGTATCCGCGATTCACGATGGCTTAAACAGTTTGAGGGCAAAACCGCCGGTTCGGGTTTTCGTCTTAACAGTAACATAGATTCCATTAGCGGCGCTACAATCTCCGCACGCTCAATCGCCGATGCATTGGAAAGACTCTCGCTTTTAATCCCGCATCTGGTAAAATAAAATTTGCCTGTATAATTTTTTCCTCAATCCGTTATATGCAATATTCCCGTTTTCTATACGCTTATCCAAAATATATTCAGCTTGATTTTTTTTTTCAAAAGCACAACTTAAAACTTGACAAAAACTATCTGATTATGTATAATATACTATCAATACTACGGTAATAATAGTATTTAGGAGGAGTTATGAATATTAAAATCAACGGAAAAATCGAGCCTATCCCGCAAGATAGTATCACTGTATCGGAACTTTTAGAACTCAAGCAGGTTAAATATCCCGATATGGTTTCGGTTCAGCTTAACGGTGAGTTTGTAGAAAGAATCCTGTTCGATAAAACGACGGTTAATGAGGATGATGAGTTTGAGTTCCTGTATTTTATGGGGGGAGGGTCACAAGGATGGGATTTTGCAACCCGCGCTATCCATTCCTGCCCGCCAATCGAATCGACAAATAACCCGACTGTCCCTCCGATATATCAAAGTGCGGCTTTCAGCTACGACACAGCCGAAGAAATAGAAACGGTATTTGACGGCAGGGGCTTCGGTTATATCTACTCCCGTATCTCCAACCCAACGGTTACCGCATTTGAGTATAAAATCAACTCGCTTGAAAACGGTGTCGGAACGGTCGCCGCCGCTTCGGGTATGTCGGCAATCCTTAATTCCATACTTGCACTTGCCGGCAGCGGGGAGGAGATTATCGCAAGCAAAAGTTTGTTCAGCGGAACGCGCTCGCTTTTCGACGAGGTTTTAAGCAAGCTCGGTATCAAGGTCATATACGCCGATATTAACGATACCGCTACCCTCCAATCTCTCATAACCGATAAAACCCGTCTCGTTTTTTGCGAGACAATCGGAAACCCTCTTTTGGACATAACGGATTTTTTAAAACTTGCGGATTTGGCGCATAAACACCGTATCCCTCTTATAGCCGACAGCACACTCACAACCCCATATCTTTTCAAGGCAAAGGATTTCGGGGTTGATATAGTAGTCCATTCGGCGACCAAATATCTTACCGGCAACGGGACCGCCGTTGGCGGGGTAATAACCGATTTAGGCAATTTTGACTGGAATAATTCCCTCTCAGGCGATATCCGCGATAATGCTAAAAATTTCGGGCAATTCGCGTTTTTGTCCGTTCTTCGTAAAAAAATCCTGCAAAACACGGGAGGGGTTCTTTCACCCTTTAACGCATTTCTTCATAACCTCGGCGTTGAAACTCTATCTCTCAGGATGGAACGGCATTGCACAAACGCTTCGGAGTTAGCTCTCTATTTAAGCAATCACAAAAAAGTTAAAAAAATTACCTACCCCGGCTTGAATAAAAATCCTTACTACGCACTCGCAAAAAATCAATTTAGCGGAAAATTCGGGGCGCTTTTGAATTTCTCGCTTGAAAGCAGGGAGGATTGCTTCAAGTTTATATCCCGCTTAAAAATGACCAAAAATCTCGCCAACCTCGGCGACTCAAAAACTATGGTTATACATCCCGCCTCAACCCTGTTTTCATCACTACCGAAAGAACATCGCCTCTCAATAGGCATAACCGATGAGATGATTCGGGTATCCATAGGAATTGAGGCAATCAGAGACATTATTGAAGATTTTGAAAACGCTTTAAGCTAAGGAGGATTTTATGGAATTAAACGATAAGCAAATAGAACGTTACAGCCGCAATATTATATTAAAGGAAGTCGGCGGGAAAGGGCAAACAAAACTTTTAGAATCGAAGGTGCTTGTTATCGGTGCCGGAGGGTTAGGCGCGCCGGCTTCTTTATACCTTGCCGCTTCGGGTGTGGGAACTATCGGTATTGCCGACGGAGATGCCGTTGATATTACCAATCTTCAACGCCAGATTATCCATTTCACACCGGATATCGGCAAGCCTAAGGTAACTTCCGCTAAAGAAAAAATTATCGCGCTTAACCCCGATGTAAATGTCATTACCTATAATGACAGGATAACCGCCGACAATATCGCATCGGTAATACAAGACTACGATTTTATTATCGATGCTACCGACAACTTCCCGACAAAGTTTCTTATTAACGATGCCTGTGTGCTTAACAAAAAGGCGTTTTCTCACGGCGGAATACTTCGCTTTGACGGGCAAACGCTAACCCATACGCCGGGCAATGCATGTTACCGATGCGTATTCGACAGTCCGCCTCCTAAAGGGCTTGTGCCTACTTGTAGTCAGGCGGGAATTCTCGGCGCGGTAGCGGGAATTCTCGGTTCAATACAGGCGGCGGAAGCGCTTAAATTTATACTCGGCACGGGGGACTTATTAATCAACAGGCTTCTTGTGATGAACGCACTTGATATGAGCTTTAGAACCGTTGATTTAAAACGAAACCCCAAGTGTAAAATATGCGGAAATTCGCCTGAAATTACGGAATTAACCGATTACGAAGAACCATCCTGCGATTTAAGGAGGTAGCCGTGATAAAAATCAAAAAAGAGATTGTAGAAGCTATACATAAACAGGGAAAAAACGAACTCCCAAATGAAGCCTGCGGTTATCTCGCCGCAAAAGACGGGGTAATAGTAAAAGCCTTTCCTATGACTAACGCCGATAAAAGTCCCGAACATTTTTCCTTTATTCCAAAGGAGCAGTTCGACGTTGTCAGGAAGGCAAGGGAGGAAGGCTTGGAGATGATTGCGATATATCATACCCATCCCGCTACCCCGGCGCGGATGTCAAACGAGGATATCCGTCTTGCTTACGACACAAACACTCTCTATGTGATATACTCGCTGAAGGATAATGATATAAAATGTTTCAGCACGGACGGAGATAAAAAGATAAAAACAATCGATTTGGAGGTGATTTAAGATGAGTATATTCAGATTGCCCGACAGCTTAGATAAAGATATAGCGGAATACGCAAGACTGGTTAAAGGCTATCTAAACGGAACAATCGACAAGGCACAACTCAAGGCTTTTCGCGTTCCTATGGGTATATACGAACAACGCGAAAACGAAAAGTATATGATGAGGTTTGTTATCCCCGGCGGTGATTTATCACCTATGCAATTATACGCCTTGGCGGAGATTGCTAAAAAATATTCGCCGTCAGACCTGCATATTACCACCAGAGGCGATATGCAATTACACGGAATAAATCTGCCCGACACTATTGTTATTATCAAAAAGCTGCGGACTATCGGATTAACGACACGCGGCGGAGGCGGCAATACCGTCAGAAATATTCTTATAGACTACCTTTCGGGATTAGACCCCGAAGAGGCTTTTGATGTCGCGCCTTATGCTCAGGAATTGGCAAGCAGGTTGATAAGCGAACCGGATTCGTTTACTCTCCCGCGAAAATTCAAGATAGCATTTTCAAGCAGTCCCGAGGACAGGGGCAAGGCTACGGTAAACGACCTCGGATTTATTGCCGAAACCGATAAAAACGGCAACCGAGGGTTTAAGGTTTATATCGGCGGAGGGATGGGGTTAAAACCGCGCACGGGGATAGTCCTGTTTGATTTTGCGCCGGATACCGAGGTGTATAATATCGCAAAAGCCGCAAAAGACTTTTTCAATAAATACGGAAACCGTAAAAACAAACACGCCGCAAGGTTAAGATTTGTCTTATCCAAGCTCGGCGAAAATGATTTTCTTTCCAAATTCAGCGAGGAATACGAACGGGTCAAGGCTTTGAGTTTCCCGCCTTTTGATATTAAACCGGTGGAAACGCCCGGTGATTACGGTTATATATTAATACCGTTATTCTTAGGCGACATTTCCCCCGAATCCGCGGAGAATATTGCCGAAATCGCTATGCAGTTTGAAACCGCATCAATACGTTTAACATCACAACAAAACCTTATTATCAAAGGTATCCCGAATGAGAGTATTAAAGATATAAGAGAGCAAATTCCGAATACGGGTATCCCCGGGCAATTCCCGTCGTTTATAGGCAACGCCGTTGCCTGTGCGGGAGCAAGCACCTGCCGTTTGGGAATATGTCTTTCGCGCAACCTTTTATCCGCTATTAAGGATATAACAAGCGAAAAAGCCTACCCCAATACGGATGATTTATCGCTCAAAATTTCGGGATGTCCTAACACCTGCGGACAGCATATAATCGCCGATATAGGATTTTTCGGCAGGGGAGTGCGTTTCGGGAAAAGCAACGCAATCGCCCCGGCTTATAACGTGGTATTGGGCGGTCATCTCGGAAACGGGGTTTCCTCGCTTGCCGAAAATATCGGGGTTATTGCCGCTAAAAAAATCCCCGAATTTATGGGCGAGGTTTTGGGTTTTATCGGTCAAAACCGTCTGACGGATGAGGCTTTTAGTGAGTTCATCAAGCGCGTTGGAAAAAATGAATTTACCAAAATATTGGATAAATACGGCGAAATCCCCGACATTGAGGAAAACAAGGACTATTACTATGACTGGGGCGATGATAAACCGTTTTCTATCTCCGAGAGGCTTGAGGGTGAATGTTCGGCGGGGTTGTTTGACCTTATCGAAACCGACCTGAAAACGGCTAAGGACAAACTGACGTCAAATCTTCCACGCGAGGCGCTGTATTACTCGCTTCGCGCCCTGTTAATCACCCGAGGAATAGTGCCGGGTAGTGAAAGCGAAACGGTCTCCGGGTTTAACAAATTTTTCTTAGGCAAATATATAGAACAGTCTTACGAGACGCTTATTAAAAAATTTGTCGATAGCGGGGAAATCCGCGTTAATGAAGCCGAAGATTTTTACAACCGCATAGAATGGCTATACGAACAAATGGATAACAGCCTCAAGTTTCCCGAATTAGCCCATAACGAGGATAAAACAGATAACGCAACCGAACCAAAAGAGAATATCAAGGATTTTCGGGAAATACCGTGTCCGATGAATTTCGTTAAAGCAAAGATGGCGCTTGAAAATATCGAAATAGGCGAAAGGTTGGAAATTTATATTGATGACGGAGAGCCGATTGACAACGTCCCTCCTTCGTTACGAAACGAGGGGCATAGTATTGTATCGCAGAAGCGAATCGGCGATTACTGGTCGATTGTAGTCGAAAGGAGGGTTTGATGGCATATCCCGTATTGCTTGATATACAAAACCGCGAATGCCTTGTGGTCGGAGCGGGAAAAATCGCTTTAAAGAAAACCAAAGAACTGTTAAAGAACAAGGCGCGGGTTTTTGTTGTCGCAAAAGAGATTATGCCTGAATTTTATGCACTTGCACGGTATCAAAATATTACCGTAAAAACCGAGTCTTTTGCACCCGACTATATTAACGGGAAATTCCTCGTTATCGCCGCTACCGATAATCCCGCACTCAATGAATATATCTGCCGTGAGGCTTCGCTAAGGAACGTGTTGTCGAACAGCGTTTCGGGAAGGAAATACGCATCCTTTATGAACACGGCGTATTTTGGAAATAAAGATATTTTAGTCGCGGTATCATCATCCGGAAAAAATCCCAGCAAAAGCCTGAAACTGAAAAATCTGATTAAAGAATATATCGCGCAAATTCAAGGTTAAAAGGAGATTTTTATGGGTTTTCTGCTTGTCGGTTTTTCGCATAACAACTGCCCGCTTGATATAATGGAGAAAATACATATTACACCGAAAGAGCTAAGCGGCTTCTATAATGGTTTGCCGTTTAAAAGCAAGTTTTATCTCCAGACGTGTAACCGTCGCGAATTAATTGTGGACAGCGACAATCCGGTTGAGGCGGGAAATATTATCAAAGATATTATATCCGAACGGTTTAAGCTATCCCCGAAAGAAACGGAAATCCATTCCCGAATGTATATGGGCAAACAAGCGGTCAAGCATCTTTTCGGCGTTGCAACGGGGCTTAAATCCGCCGTTACCGGGGAAAAGCAAATTCTCAGCCAGATGAGGACATCATATAACGAGGCAAAAAGTATCGGGGCGCTCAGGGGTAGTCTTGACGGAGTAATACAATGGGCGCTTTTTACGGGAAAAAAAGCTCACAGGATAATGCCCGATTCCCGCTACCCCGAATCAATCGCCGAAACCGCATTGGATTTTGCCGTAAAGCATCACGGTTTATTATCTAAAAGAATTATGCTGATAGGCGCGGGGGAAACGATATACCGTATAGCAACGGGGATAAAAAATATCAATAGCGGACTTGTTTTTGTTGCAAATCGGAATATAGATAAAGCCCGCGAACTTGCCCGCAAGACCGATAGTAAAGCTATACCGCTTTCCGATATCGGGCGGGTTATAAACGAGGTAGATATTATTTTCAGCGCGACCTCCGCGCCTCATTATATTTTGCGAAAGGAATTGCTTGCTAAAATAGACAGCCCCGTTACAATATTCGACTTGGCAATCCCCCGCGATATTGAAAGCACGGAAAATCCTCTTATAAAAGTAATGGATATTTCGGCGCTGAAAAAATATTTCAGCCTGAACTACGGTAACAGGCTTTATGAATACAAAAAGCTAAAAAAAATCGTTGATTTGGAAGTATCAAGGTGGAATTATGATTATCAGGTTAGGAACACGAAAAAGCGCTTTGGCGTTAAAACAAACGGAAGAGGCAATCCCGATTTTGAAGGAAGCTCTTGCCTCGGCGAAGTTTGATATTATCGGTATCGACACAAGCGGCGACTTGGATAAAATATCAAGTATCAGTCAAACGGAGGGAAGCGACTTCTTTACCGATAACATAGACTCCGCGCTTTTAAACAAAACAATAGATATTGCACTACACAGCGCCAAAGACCTCCCCGATGAATTCCCTGAAGGGATAACTGTCGCCGCTATCACCGACGGCATAGATAAACGGGACGTTCTTGTCGTAAGGCGGGACTTGGTTGATTTCCTGAAGGATAAAGATATACCAAAGAGTTTTTCAATCGCGACAAGCAGTAAGCGAAGAAAAAAGCAGATAAGCCAATATTTCCCCGATGCCGTAATAAAAGATATTCGCGGTAATATAGAGGAAAGACTCTCGCTGTTGGATAACGGATACGCGGACGGTCTTGTAATAGCCGCGGCGGGGCTTATCAGGCTCGGACTTGAAAAACGTATATTCAAATACCTCCCGTTTACAGTCCATCCGTTACAGGGTAAACTCGCATTTTGTATCCGTGAAGACGACCTGAGCCTTAAAACCGCGCTTGAAAAGATTGATACGCGAAAGAAATGGGGAAAGGCATATCTTGTGGGAGGGGGGCCGGGCGACCCGGAACTTATCACGGTTAAAGCCCACCGTATCCTTGAAACCGCCGATATTGTTCTTTACGATGCTCTTGTGAGCGCGGAAGTATTAAACATCATACCTAAATCCGTTACAAAAATAGAATGCGGTAAACGCAAAGGCAATCACAGCGCTTCACAGGAAGAAATTAATAATCTGATTTTCACTTATATAGAGAAAGGAAAAACCATTGCGCGCCTGAAAGGAGGCGACCCGCTTATATTTGCAAGAGGGGGCGAGGAGATTGAATTCTTAAAAAGAAATTTTGCCGATTACGACATAGTCCCCGGCATAAGCGCAGTGCAAGGCGTATCCGCATATTGCGAAATTCCCTTAACGCGACGGGGAGTCTCCTCCTCACTGCTTCTACTGACAGGACATCCGATAGAAAGCCTTGAAGCGCCGACCCCTGATTTCGCGGGAACTATCGCTATATATATGGGTGCAACGCAAACTAAAAAAATAGCATCCCTGTTCTTTCAAAAGGGATGGTTACCCGATACACCCGTAATTGCAGTCTCAAACGCATCGCTGTATAATCAGGAAAAACGTTATATGAAATTAATCGACTTGGCATCGTCTCAGGAAAAAATCAAAACCCCCGCCCTGCTTATTATCGGCAAGGTCGCGGAATACGGGAAAACCAAAAGCCGTTTTGAGCACAAAAAGAAAGTCCTGTTTACAGGCACCTCCCCCGATAAATACCGCGACTACGGCGAACCGGTTATCCGACCGATGATAGAACTTGCTCCGCTTGACGATAAATCAAACCTTCACAAGGCTATCCGAAATATCAATGGATACGACGCGATAGTTTTTACATCAAAGCACGCCGTCCGGTTTTTCTTTGAGGCGTTGTATTCTTCGGAAAAGGACGCAAGGTCGCTTTCCGAGTTGCAGGTTTATTCTATCGGGAGAGTTACATCGGGAGAACTGAAAAATTACGGTATCATTCCCGACGGACAACCCGTTTTTGAAAGCGCCGAGGGCTTGATTGAATATTTTATCAAGCATAAAATCAGGAACAAAAAAATAATAATCCCGCGTTCAAATCTCGCGCACCCGGAGCTTCCCGAAGGTTTGCGAAAAATCGGAAATTCGGTTGACACGGTGGATACATATAAAAACGTTGCCCCATCGGAAAGCCCGAACATTGACTTTGATTTTATCGATACGGTAATTTTTACATCGCCGTCCGGGGTAAAGAATTTCAAAAAGATATACAAAAACCGTTTAAAACCCGGTACCGAAATCATAACTACCGGAAAAATTACGCAACAAGAGGTGGAGAATGAAAAGATTAAGACCTGATAGAAAAAACCAACAAACCCGCGATAAACACGCCGAAACCTCACTTAGTATCAAGGACTTTATTTACCCGTATTTCGTATGCGACACCCCCGAATTGGAAAAATCCATAGACGGGTTTGATAATATGAAGGTTCATTCAATCGACGGTTTGCTTAAAGATATGGAAGACACCGCCGCTCTCGGCATAGACAGGATTTTGCTATTCGGCGTTATCCCTCACTCCCATAAAGACGAAATCGGAAGTGCGGGCTTGAGAGAAGATAGCCTTATAGCAAAAGCAATAAGAAAGATAAAGCCCGCCTTTCCGAATATAACGGTTATAGCCGATGTCTGTCTCTGCGGATACTCCTCGCACGGACACTGCGGAATAGTTAAAGGCAGCGAGGTATTAAACGATGCCACTCTGCCGTATCTTGCTAAAATGTCATCGGTCTTTGCGGGGGCCGGCGCCGATATAGTCGCGCCCTCGTCAATGATGGACGGGCAGGTTGCGGCAATACGCGATGAACTCAACAAACGGGGACTCGCTAAAACAAAGATTTTGGGTTACTCCGCAAAATACGTATCAAATCTATACTCCCCGTTTCGCAACGCCTCGTCATCATCGCCTTCATTCGGAGACAGAAAAACCTACCAGATGGACTTCCGCAACCGAAGCGAGGCTATGGAAGAAATCCGTGCGGATATTGAAGAGGGGGCGGATATGGTGATGGTTAAACCCTCGCTATTCTACCTTGATACGATTTATCAGGCTAAAACCGAATTTCCCGATATTCCGCTGGTCGCTTATCAGGTATCGGGGGAATATATGATGCTCAAAGAGGCATCGAAAAACGGTGTTTTTAACGAAACCGAAATTTTTAAAGAGGCGCTTATATCCGTAAAACGAGCCGGCGCAGATATGATTATTTCATATTACGCGAAGGAGGCTTGCAGATGGCTAAGATAAACCGCTCGATTGAGGCTTTTAAAGAAGCCCGTAAGGTGATAAGCGGAGGAGTCAACAGCCCCGTCCGTTCGTTTAAGGCGGTGGGCGGAAATCCCGTTTTTATACAATCGGGCAAGGGAAGCAAAATACGGGATTTGGACAATAACGTATATACCGACTTCTGTATGTCGTGGGGCGCTTTGATATTGGGGCATTGCGACAGGTTTGTAATACGGAAGGTTAAGAAGGCAATATCCAAGGGGACAAGTTTCGGATGTCCTACGGAGACGGAAACCGAACTTGCAAAAATAATTTGCGATGCAATCCGTTCTATCGACAGGATTCGATTTGTAAATTCGGGGACGGAAGCCGTTATGAGCGCAATCCGTCTTGCCCGCGGATTTACCTCAAAAAACGGAATACTTAAATTCGACGGATGCTACCACGGGCATAGCGACTCATTATTGGTAAACGCGGGTTCGGGCGTATCAGGAATCGCCAACTCATCAAGCAAAGGAATCCCCGGCGAGTTCGTTAAAAACACAATATCAATCCCGTTCAACAACACGGAGATTTTAGAAAAAACCATAGAGGAGCATCATTCAAACCTCGCCTGCGTTATAACGGAGGTAGTTCCCGCAAATATGGGACTTGTTTTGCCCAAGCGCGAATTTCTTGAAACATTGAGAAAGCTCACCGAAAAATACGGGATAGTATTGATATTCGATGAGGTAGTAACGGGTTTTCGCCTGCAATACGGAGGAGCGCAGGATTATTTCAAAATCGCGCCGGATTTAACCTGTCTCGGCAAGATTATAGGGGGAGGATTTCCCGTGGGGGCTTTTGGAGGCAGAGAGGAGATTATGCAAAACCTCGCGCCGACGGGAGACGTATATCAGGCGGGAACGTTGTCGGGTAATCCGGTAGCGATGAGCGCGGGTATTGCAACACTCGCCAAGTTAAAAAGCGGGCAAATCTATAATAAACTGAACGCCCTCGGCGCGAAAATCGAAAAAAGACTTAGCCCTAAACTGAATTTAAAGCGTCTCTGCTCTATGTTTACGGTGTTTTTCACAGACAAAACCGTAAAGAATTACGATACGGCAAAAACTTCCGACACTTCGGAGTTTGCACGATGGTTTAACTATATGCTTGATAACGGCATATATTTATCCCCCTCGCAGTTTGAAACGAATTTTATCTCGGCGGCTCATACGCCGGCGGATATGGAAAAGTTTATAAATTCAGCAGAGCGGTTTATTTCGCAATGAAAAAAATTTCGGCAAACCGCTTGACTTAATAATATAATTGTAGTATGATTATATAACGAGGAAAAATATGAATATAAAAACCATCCTCAAAAAGGGCATGACTCTTGTTTTTATCTCAATAATTTCGATAAGTTTGACGGCGTTCCAAAAGATATGCTGCTGTAACACAATATCGCAATCCGATTTTACCGCAGTATCATCTCCCTCACCGTCTATCGTATCATCAAATCTTTGTCATAACCATCTCGAAAAAAGCGAGGGAATTTGTTTTAATCAGGCGGATGAAACAAAACCCGTTACGGTTTTAATCGCGGAAAATTCCGTAAATTTTATAGCCGATACTCCCCCCGTAAGTGATTTTACCTTCTCCCGAAAAGCCGATACATTTATTAATCAACCTTCAATTCAAACAAAATTCCCAATTTTTCTTAAGCCGGTCATCCTCCGTTGTTAGATTTGCCTTTGCTCCATTATCCTACTGAATTTATATGTTTATACCAAAGGAGGAAATATGAAACAAAGGCTTATATTATTATTAATTATATTTATGCCTTTAACGGCAAACAGCCTGACTATCCCGCAGGTATTGGAAATCGCCGTCGCGAATAACCCTTCCCTGTTAAAGCGTGAGGCTTCGGTTACTGCATCGGAAAGGGAAATTATATCGGAGGGGGGATGGGACGGCGCGATGTTCGGGTATTCCGCTATGAATGTCTTACCCGCCGAAAACAATATGCTTGAACATCGCTTTATGCTTTCACAGAAAATTCCGCTATCGGGAAGTCAATTCAGGCGCAGGAATATTGCAAAGCTCGGATATGATGATATATCCGCGGAGCTTATCCTGCAAAAATCCCGCATAGAAACGGATATTCTTATACTCGGCGCTAATTATTACAGGGACATAAAAACTCTCGCAGAGTTACACGAGGCGTTGGCTTTGCTTGACCAATTCTATGAAATTGCACTGTCAAAATACGTCACGGGACGGGCTATAATGGCGGAGGTTTCGGCTATCGAAATACGAATAGCCTCAATGGAAAACCGCATCATATCACTATCCAACAGGATTATCAATCATAAATCCCGTATCCGCGAAATTGCAAATCTCACCAATTCCGACTTCGACCTGCAACCGCCGAACTTTCAGTCCGCGAATTTGACGGATAATATCCCGTCCGCAGAAATTCTTTTTACAAAATCCGAAAACGCTTTTGCGGGATGGGTTTCCAAGCACAACAAAATTGAGCGCTTCAAAGAGTTATCCTCATTAATCCGCTCAAAATTCATACCCGAACCCGCAATCGGAATAGCGCTCGGTTATAATCCTCACAACAACGCAAGTATGTTCTCAATAGAAGCATCGTTTATGTTTCCGTTATTTTCCGCGCGGTCGGTTATATCAAAAGCGAAGGCTTATGATGCGCTTAAAGAGGCTTCACTCGCGGAACTTTCGGAATTTGAAAACTCGGTATTCCGCGAAATCGACGAAACACGCAACAACTATTTGTCTGCGGTAAAGCAAACGGATAACTACTCAAAGCGCATATTACCCCAAAGCGAAAGCAGCGTATCAAGTTTTTTGTCGGCATATCAGGTCGGTAACGCCGATTTCGCCTCGGTTTTAAACTCCGTTATTTCGCTTTACGAACACAAGATAGGATACCATACTTTGCTTGCTACGGCGTATATTGAACTTTTTAAACTCGAATTTATCACGGGGGAAAAATACTATTTTACGGAGGATTTACTATGAAATTCAAATATATATTAATATTAGCGGCTATATTTTTAGCTCTCTCCTGCGACAACCCGCAGGAAATTCTATACTATCAACATCCCGACAACCCGCAAATTATATCAAGCGAACCTATGCAAGATGAGTTAGGCAGGGATTATATCTCAGTCTTTCGGGAAAAACCGTCAAAGGCAGGTTCTCCCGACGGCGTATGGTATTGGACTTGCCCGATGCATCCCGACGTTATGAGCCACGAGCCGGGCGACTGCCCTATATGCAAGATGGACTTGGTCGAGGTTGAATACCCGCAACTTGAAGACCATCCCATAGACCATTACTACTGCGTAATGCATCCCGAAAAACGCTACGAAAACCCCGGCGACTGTGATATTTGCGATATGAAACTTGTTCCGGCTTATATCTACGATGAGGCGACTGTATCCCGGGTACGTATCACCTCAAAGCAGGAACAGGTTATCGGGGTAAGAACCGCCAAGGTTACTTATCGCGATACGGGCTTTGAGACCACGGCATTCGGGAAAATAAACTATGACGAAAGCCGATTGTATAACGTCAGCGCACGGATTAACGGACGTATTGAAACGCTGTATGTTAATTATTCGGGCAAGACGGTAAAAAAAGGCGAGCCTCTCCTGACTATCTACTCCCCCGAACTCATAACCGCACAGGAGGAGATGATTCGAGCATACAGGGACTATAACTCCGCCGTAAATTCAGGTCATCAGAGACTTATAGAAATATCCGAAACGCTTTTAACCTCATCAAAAAGAAAGCTCCTGCTATGGGGGTTTTCTCAAAAGCAAATTGATGAAATCCTGAAAAAAAGCGAACCCTTTGTAAATATGACCGTATATTCGGATATATCGGGGACCGTTATAAAACTCAACGTTACGGCGGGAATGTATGTCCGCGAGGGAACACCGCTTTACGAAATCGCAGACCTTTCCACGGTTTGGACGGAGGTTGAAATCTATGAACAGGATATGTCGAATATCCGTATAAACTCGCCCGCAGTTTTAATAACCCCAGCTTATCCGGGCAGGGAATTTCACGGCAAAGTCGGCTTTATATACCCATACTTAAACCCCGTAACCAGAACGGTCAAAACCCGTATTGAACTTCAAAACCCCGATGGGTTACTAAAGCCCGCAATGTATGTGGATGCGTTAATAAAATCACCATCCGTCAGCCGTAGTCTCGTTGTGCCGTCAAGCGCGGTTTTACATACGGGAAAACGCAATATAGCTTATGTATCACTTGGAGACGGGCAATACGAGGGGCGCGATATCGTTATCGGGGCAAGAAGCGGTGATTACTACCCGGTTTTAAGCGGGCTGAAAGAGAACGAGGATGTTGTAGTAACGGGCAATTTCCTTATTGACTCTCAATCGCAGTTGGCGGGAAGCAGCGCCGCGCAATACTCAAGCGCTATTGATACCGAATCCCCTGCCCCGCACCGTCATTAATACGGATACGGGAGGATTATTATGAATATTCTTTCTAAAGCAATCAAATACTTTATAGAAAACCGCCTGCTTGCCTATATCCTTTTTATTACGATTATAGCATTCGGTATTTACGCGATGAAAAATCTACCGGTTGATGCCATACCGGATTTAGGCGAGAATCAGGTTATTGTCTATGCAGACTGGCAGGGCAGAAGCCCTCGCGACGTGGAAGACCAGATTACCTTTCCTTTATCATCCGCGCTTCAGGGTATAGCGGGGGTAAAGGAAATACGCGCACAAAGCGCTTTCGGGTTTTCTATGGTTTACGTGATTTTCGAGGATAATGTCGATTTCTATTTCGCAAGAACACGCGTGCTTGAAAAGCTCAATTACGCATCGACCTACCTCCCCCCCAACGTGGTTCCGGTTTTAGGTCCTGACGCCACCGGGCTCGGACAGGTTTTCTGGTACACTGTCGAGGGCAAGGGGTATTCGCTTCAGGAGTTGCGAAGTGTGCAGGACTGGTATATAAAATACGCTTTACAAGCGGTGCCGGGGGTTTCGGAAGTGGCAAGTATCGGCGGATTTGTAAAGCAATACCAGATTGATATTGACCCGAACAAGCTTTTCGCTTATGAAATCCCGCATTCTAAAGTCATATCCGCCGTAAGAGATGCCAATATAGATGTCGGCGCTAAGGTGGTCGAGGCAAGCGGGATGGAGTTTATTATCAGGGGGGTCGGGTTTATCAAGTCGCTTGATGATATAGAAAATATAGTGATAAGTTCCTATAACGGTATTCCGGTAAGAATGAGGGATATAGCCGTTGTTCAGATGGGACCTGAATTCAGACGCGGAGTGTTGGATAAAGGCGGCACTGAGGTTGTAGGCGGAGTAGTCGTTATGCGTTACAGGGAAAACCCCGCACAGGTTATTGATTCCGTCAAGCAAAAGATAGAAGAAATCTCCCCGGGATTGCCCGAAGGCGTGGAGATTATACCGTTTTATGACCGCACTACGCTTATAAACGCCACTATGAACACATTGACGGAAGCTATTATCATACAGATAATTATTACTATCGGGGTGATATTGGCGTTTGCACTCCCCTTTAAAATGAGTATAATTATTTCCCTGACATTGCCTGTCTCGGTGCTTTTCTCGTTTATACTGATGAGACTGTTTAATATTGAGGTGCATATTATGTCGTTGGTCGGCATAATAATAGCAGTCGGGACTATTGTCGATATGGGAATAATCATGACCGAAAATATCCATCGCAAACTTGAAACAAGCCCCGATAATAAAAACAGGAAAGAAATCCTTTTCAAAGGAGCGGTAGAGGTCGGCGGTGCAATCTTAGGCGCAATCAGCACAACTATTATTCCCTTCCTTGCCATTCTCGTTCTTGACGGTCAAAGCGCCAAACTGTTCCATCCGGTGGTCTTTACTAAAACCTTTGTCCTCACAGGCTCTCTTTTCACCGCAATATTTCTGCTTCCCCTGCTGTATTACGAACTTATTGCAAAACGTAAGGACAAGCCGAAAGGAAAACTGCTTCGCTTTATCGGCGTCAAGAAGTGGAGAATTATTGCAATAATTCCCGCGATTGCCCTGCTTCTTGTGTTGATTGAAAGACTTTTGACCGTTACAAACCTGACTTCGGGAATAAACTGGCTTTCAATATTGGAATGGCTTTGGGACAGGAAATGGATGCTGTTTTTCTCGATTTTGTTTCTTGTAATTGTGTCGTTTCTTGCCCGCCATATCCGCAATTTTGCAGTCCGCGCAATAGACTGGGGTTTCAAGCATAGATGGTTTCTGATAGTTCCGCTGTTGGTATTCCTGTTTTCGATGTATCTTCTGGCATTTCGTATCCAAAACGAATTCCGCCCCCCGCTTGAGGAGGGGTCATTCCTGTTTATGCCGGTCTTACTCCCGTCGGCTTCCCTTACCCAAGCCCACGAGGTATTAAGGATACAAAACGAAATAATCGCGGAATTTCCCGAAGTGGAAAGCGTAGTGGGAAAAATCGGGCGTGCCGATACCGCAACCGACCCCGCTCCCATTACTATGGTTGAAACCATTATCAATCTCAAACCCCGAAAAGAATGGCGTAAGGGTATGACCAAAGAACAACTCCTCCACGATTTAAACTTTGAGCTTTCCATACCCGGCGTCGGTAATATATGGACTCAGCCTATACAAAACCGTATAGATATGCTTTCGACGGGAATCCAAACCCCAGTCGGTATCAAAATATTCGGGGAGGATTTGGAAGTAATCGAGCAATTGGCTTTGCAAGTCGAAAGGATTGTGCGCGACGTTCCGGGCTACCGCGATTCCTATGCGGAACGCATTATCGGCAAACCGTATATAGAATATATCCTGAACCGTGAGGAGATTGCGCGTTTCGGGTTGAGAATCGCAGAGGTGCAACAGGTTATCGAAACCGCAATAGGAGGAGAAAATCTTACTATGACCGTCGAGGGACGGGAACGTTATCCGGTCAGGGTCAGGTATATGCGGGACTACCGCGATTCCATTGAAGCGTTGGAAAATATCCTGATTGTTACGCCCTCCGGTGAAAAACTCACTCTGGCAAGACTTGCGGATATTCATATTATTATGGGTCCCTCAATGATTAACAGCGAAAACGGGATACTTCGCGGTATAGTTTTTCTGAACCTCACCCCCGGAACAGGACCGGTTGACTTTGTCGAAAGAGCATCACGGCTTTTGGACGAGAAACTTGAATTCCCCAGAGGCTACTACTACGAATTTAGCGGTGATTACGAAAACCAAATTCGGGCTTATGACAAACTGAAATTTATACTTCCGCTGTGTTTCGCGGGAATTTTCCTGATACTGTTTATGCAGTTTAAATCAGTCCCGCAGACAATATTTGTTCTGCTTGCAATACCTGTAACCCTGTCAGGCGGTGTAATACTTCTTTGGCTGATGGACTTCAAGATGAGTATTGCCGTTGCGGTAGGATTTATTGCATTATTCGGTATCGCCGTTGACGACGGGATTGTCATTACCACATACATTAACCAGCTCAAGGAAGAATCGCCGTTATCGTCTGTGGAAGAAATCCGAAAGACAATTCTCGGCGCGGTAAGTATGAGAATTCGCCCGATGTTTATGACTACGGTTACTACAATCCTTGCGCTTCTTCCCGTGCTATGGACAGACGGACAGGGAAGCGAAATTATCAGACCTATGGCTGTGCCTTCTATCGGCGGTATGACTATCGGGATACTTACCCTATTCGTTGTGCCTCTGTTAAACAGTTGGATACTCGAATCAAGATTAAAGAAAAATAAAACCATTAAGTAGGAGGAGTTTTATGAAAACAGGTTTTTTGATTGCGATTTGTTTGTTTACCGCAGTGTTGTTTGTATCGTGTAACGGAGAGGAAAAGGAGAAAGCCGTTACGGAAACTCAGTCCGTTATCGACCATGACCATTCCGCTATGGAGCATCGGCATCACGAACCTTCCGGCGAATCCGTGTTGGTTTGTCCCGTTATGGGAACGGAAATGCAGGAGGAAGACGCTATCAAGTTTACCCACAACGGATATGAGTTTACTTTATGCTGTGCGGCGTGTATTCCCGAAATTATGAACAACTTTGAGAAATACAAGGAACACGGCAGACAAGTCAATTAATCTGAAACAGGCGCAACCGCACCCTTAGCCGATTCAAACGCTAAAGTAAAAAAGCTTATAAATCGGAGCGGGGTGCGGGCGCTTATATTATTTCTCTATAAATCGTCGGTAACCTCAACTATCGGAGGCTGAACGTTCAGAAACATAGATGAAAGCTCGTGGGCTTTCCAGTTCCCGTTTGAGTCAACGCGGAGAGTAACGGGTCTTGCCGATACCCCGTAACAATCTATAAACACTTTCACCACCCCGGATTCTTCCGTGCCGCTATACCTGTTGCGCGAAAGAACAACCGTATATGGCAAAGCAACATTATATTGATTCGCAGGCGCCCCGCCTTTCACGTAGGCATAAAACATATAACTCATCGGGTTATTCGATGCTCCTTTCAATCGGTTAAGATGCATCCTTATACTTCCGCCCGGCGCAAACCCCCTGTAAACGTTACCCTGTTCTAAATTGCTTCTGTCAAGCGAAATAGTCAAAAACTGCATACCGAGTTCTTCACTTTCGGTAAATTTCATAAGCGAAACTAAAAGCATCACAGCGCCCCCCTCAGGAGTTTTAGCGGTTTTATCCCTCATAGCTAAAAACTCGTCAACGGTTTTCGGAATCTCGGTAATTTGAAAATCCGTCTTTTGAGAATAGACCGGCTCAGCTACCGCCATAGAAAAAACAGCAAAAAACAAGACTAACACCGCAAATTTCATTTTCATATTTTCCTCCTATGATTTTCGGATAAATATATCATAGTATAAATTTAAAGTCAAATGTTTTAAGCAATAAAACCATCTATTACCGTCCAAAACAACTTTTTTTTTCTATATTAACACCAAAAGCAAAATTTACGGTAATTTAAAATTATCCGTTTAATTTCAAAAAAAATCTTTTTTTTCTTGAAATTTCTTGAATTGAGTGGAGACCTTTGCATAGGTTGGCAAACCCAAATCAAGTCTCTTTTTAAACAAAATTTTCGATTTTTAAGCTATAAAGGATAGTAACAGTGTAGATTTTATCCGTTCGGATAGGCTGTCTGCTATCCTTTTTGCTCAAAATCCTTCCTTTTCACCTCCAAAATCCGTTTTTAGAGATGAAATTCCCACAGCTAACCCTCAACATCTATCATTTTAGCCGCTTTCTTGAGGTTATAACACATCGACACTAACCAAAACTCCATTCCTGCTCTCTTGCTCTCATATTTCCCTCCCGTAGATTTTATTAATTTCAACTTAAATTTCGCTTAATTCCAATTATATTATGCAATTAGATTAATACTGCCGTGCAAAGGTCTCATCATATTTTAATCAAATGCCAGACAAATTTCGCTTGACATATCAAAATATCAAAATTTTCAGGCTGGTTTTTGTGTCAAGAAAACAGAAAATCGCCCGTTTTCACTGGGTTATAAAGCTCACGAAAAACGCTTTTCACCCGTCATATCATAAAAAACGAAGCCCCGATGGAAGGTCGGGGCTTCAAAATTAAAAGGAGGGGAATCTATCATCGCAAAAGCGATTTGGGAATGTTATTGT
>Ga0334898_1000344_pt1 | contig 78568 bp, 70 predicted proteins | sample GraSluR3_MG_10_FD_207228 | JGI IMG/M metagenome (GOLD analysis project Ga0334898, IMG submission 207228) | Sludge microbial communities from methane-producing bioreactor in Wageningen University, Netherlands - Granular Sludge_3_08-R3 | ecosystem: Engineered > Bioreactor > Anaerobic >... | reverse complement strand
CCGAGCGTCCCCATTTTGGAATAAATTGTAAAAGCCCGGATGAAATCTTTTATCTCCAAATTTGACTTTTTTATCCCAAAACTCTACACTTTAATCAGTCCACTTTTTGGGGGCATATCATTTATAAAGCAATTCGATTATTTGACAAACCCGTATCTATATTTTAAAATATAGCTCTTAAACTATATACTTTAGAGGAGTATCTATGAAAGCCAATATTCATCCCAAACTTTTCGATACAAAAGTAAAATGTACTTGCGGCAACGAGTTTTCAATACGCACAACGGTTGAGGAAATTCACGTTGAAGTTTGCTCAAAATGCCATCCCTTTTATACCGGACAAAAACGCAATATTGACCGCGGCGGTATGGTTGAAAGATTTAAGAAGAGATACGGTATTAAATAATGCCCGATAACAATGCCTCCGTCCTGTCCGTCAGCGCGGTGGCTAAGTTTATTCAAGGCATTATTGCAAACAATCTCACCAAATTATGGATACGCGGGGAAGTAAGTAATCTGCGTTTCCAGAAAAGCGGTAACATTTTTTTTACTCTTAAAGATGAAGAAGCTAAGATTAATTGTCTGATTATGCACTTTTCCAATGCCAAGAAGTTCGCAAATAATATGCGTGACGGAATGGAAGTAATGGTATTCGGAAAAATTTCATATTACACAAAAGAAGGGTATATCACAATCTTCATCGACCAGATAGAGTTTTTAGGCGAGGGAGTTTTACAACAAAAGTTTTTTGAATTAAAGCAAAAGCTCGCCGAAGAAGGGTTGTTTGACCAGAGCCATAAAAAACCTATTCCGCAATTTCCGCAAACGGTCGCAGTGATTACATCACCTACCGGAGCGGCATTTCAGGATATTCTTAACGTAACAAAGCGAAGGTTTCAGTCGGTAAACATCGTAATTTTTCCCGCATCGGTTCAGGGTGAAACGGCGCCTTCGGAAATTTCGCGCGCTATCAGATGTGCCGACAGGTTTGCAAAATATATTGACGTGATGATTATAGGTCGCGGCGGGGGTTCGCTTGAGGATTTATGGTGTTTCAACGATGAGCAGGTTGCACGCGCGATTTACGATTCCAAAATACCCGTTATTTCCGCAGTCGGACATGAGATAGATTTCACTATCGCGGATTTTGTAGCAGACCTTCGCGCACCTACACCCTCAGCCGCCGCAGAGATAGTGGTTAAGGACAAAAAGGAAATTCTTAACTACGTCCAAAACCTCAGAAACCGCGTGGAGGGGATTGTTGAATCAAAACTTGAAAATATCAGGCTGATTTTGGAATCAAAGGGAGGCTCTAATATTAAACGCTCTTTCCAAACCCTGATAAGCGATTATTCTATGCATTTGGACAACCTTAGAATACGGTTTAACTCAAATTTTCACTCCTGTTTATCAAGTATCCGCTCAAGAATACTTCTTCAAAGTGAAAAACTCAATGCACTTAATCCTAAAAATATACTTGCAAGAGGATATTCGGTTACCTTCCGTTTTGATAAGAACGGCGCTCCCGTAAATATATTATCGGCGAAAGAAATATCGAAAGGTGAAAAAATACGAACTATGCTTGCCGACGGAAATATCAATTCGACCGTCGATTAACGGATATTTGAAAATATCATTATTCCGCTTCTTATAATAATCACGGCTACAAAAAAAGCAATAATTACAACGACCGTCCAAATTGCCCTCTTACGATAAATCTCCCAAACCTCTTTTCTTGAACTGATTTTAACCTTTTCGCGAAACCTGCTGATTATAAACAATACTATCATCGCAACAAAGAACAATGTAGCAAACGCAACGTAAACCCAAAATGCGGAAACGGCAAACAGATACAGTAAAAAAGCAAGAACAAGTTCAACGGACAGTAAGACCCCCATCATAAGGTAATAACGGAACTTGCGGAATTTCCTGAACAACACAAAAATTACGGAAACCAAAAACGGTATTGATAATCCGTAAAATCCCGGAATTATAATCTCGGCTATTGCCCCTGCAAGGAATAAAAGCCCCAAAACGCATCCCAAAATAATCCATAGCGTCCTTTGACGTTTAGTCATAGAAAAGCCCAAAAGCTCTATTTTTTCATACATTGTTCTCTCCCGAAATTTTTGCCTCTTTAAGCGAGGTTTGATTATCAGTATTTATATTTTTATAACGCAAAATTTCCCATAAAAGTTCAAGCGCTTTAACGGCGCTTCTTTCGCGGACAACCGCCCTGTTGCCGGAAAAAACAAAACGTCCGACAAAATTTCGCGAACCGTCCGAAACCCCGATAAATACGGTTCCCACAGGTTTATCATCACTTCCCCCGCCGGGACCTGCAATACCGCTTACGGCGATACAATAATCGGTCTGTAATAGCTCCCGCACTCCGTTTAACATATCAAACACCGTCTCAAAACTTACCGCACCGTATTGCTTTAAAACGCTTTTTTCTATGCTAAGGAGCTTTTCCTTAATATGGTCGGCATAAACAACCGCGCCCCCGTAAAAAACTTTCGAACTTCCTGCAATATCGGTAATCATTTTCGATATAAGTCCGCCCGTGCAGGATTCCGCTATGCCTGCCGTTCTCCCTTTTCGCTTAAGCTCATCTACAACCGCCCCCGACAATTCCATATCCTTGCCAAAAGAATAAATCTTACGGTATATATCGGGGAACCCGGAAATAAAATCATCAACCCGCTTTTCGGCAATTCCCCTATCCTTTTCAAAAACGTTAAATCGCAGGTCAATCCTGCCGACCCTTGCAACAGTGCCGAACTCCATATCCGAAGGCAATTCGGATGAAAGTTTGCCGTCAATATAAGATTCGGCAATTCCCACTGCCCTTACGGTAACGAGACTTGTTCGGATATTATCCTTTATCCCGTCAATCCATCCGTCAAACATAGGTATAAACTCAAACGGCACGCCGGGAAAAACCGAAATACCGTAGCCCTTACGGGTGCGCAAATAAAATCCGGGGGCGCTCCCGTTATGGTTTTCCAAGACCTCCGCGCCTTCGGGAATATAGGCTTGACGGATATTTTGTTCCGGCATTTCAATCGACAAACGTTTAAAACGTTCTCTTATAGCGCTTGCTAAATCCTCTTTTAATACGAGAGGAAATCCCGTAAACAAAGCGACAGCCTCGCGGGTTAAATCATCCGCCGTAGGTCCTATACCTCCGGTGATAACGATAAACCCCTCGTTTCCCATGCGGGAACCGGCAAACTCAAGGGCATTTAAAATATCCGGTATATTATCGCCCGTGCAAACCGACATTACCGGCTTAATGCCCTTTCGGGTAAAACTCTCCGATATATACCGACTGTTGGTATCGGCAACGGTGCCGTCAATCAGTTCGTTTCCGATAGATATTATAATAGCTTCCATAACCGTGCCTGCTTAAAAGTAGTGTATAAGATAATGCAGGAGAATAAAAAAATCAAGTTAATGAAGTCCGAGTTTTCTGATACGCGCGGTAACGGTAACTTTAGGTCGTCCGAGCATAACGGCGATTTCATCCTCGCTTATACCATCACTAACGGCAACACGTAATTGCTCGTCCTCCTCGACATTCCATTTTTTGTAACTATCCGACTGTTTGGTATCGGTTTTCGAGGATTTTTTTCTTCCTGAGGTTATATGCCCCATATTATTTATAAAAAATCGCTCCGCCTCACATATTATATGCTTCGTATCCCCATAAACTACATTTGTCGGGGGAAGCGAATTGATAAAAACACTCCCGTAGTTTTTTGTTTTAATACGATTATCCAGTATTGCAATAATCCCTTTATCGGTTTTGGAACGGATAAGCCTTCCTAATCCCTGTTTTAATTTCAAAACCGCACGGGGAATCGAGTAATAAGTAAACGGGTTGATATTTTTCATTTCGAGCAGTTTTGCTTTTGCATTATAAATGGGGTCCGAAGGATTATCAAAGGGCAGTTTCTCAATAATAACACATCGCAGATTTTCCCCCGGCACGTCTATTCCCTCCCAGAAACTTGACGTGGCAAACAGAACCACATAGCTTCTCGACTTCATAATTTCGAGAAGTTCCGCGCGGGTTTTCTCACCCTGACGTATGGGAAGAAGCCCGTTATCCATCAATTCATCACGTAAAATATCATACATTTCGCCAAGCCTTGAATACGAGGTAAAAAGGACTAACGTTCCGCCTCCGCTGATTAACGCAAGTTCACGCACAATACGGGTCTTTTCTTTTGATAAGTCGGAGTGAGATACATCATCTTTCATAATAAAAATCTCCGCCTGTTTTGTATAGTCAAACGGGGATAAAACCATAAACTCGATTTTTTCTTTATCCGTAGCAATATTTAACCCCGTGCTGTTTTTAAGATAATCGAATTTTTTATTAATCATAAGAGTCGCGGATGTAAGAACCGTAAACTCCTTTTTTGAAAAAATTGAATTGGCGATAAAGTCCCCCACTTCAAGCGGACTATATGAAAACCTTATATTCTTTTTTGAAATTTCAATCCATTTAACAAACTCAGGCTGATGCTCCGTATCGAAAATCAGCTCAAAGGTTGATGCCATTTCCAAAAGATACCCGTTTCGGACAGTAATAGAACGGATTATATCCTTAGCTTCGTCACCAACCAAATCCGAAATACGTTCTGCAAGTATTTCAAACTGAACCGTATAATCCTTTACGCGGTTAAAAATTTCGGAAAGCTCGGTCAATACCCCTTTATAAAACCGCGAATTGATAAATTTCTCATCAATACCTATAGTCCCCGAATCAAAGGGCAAATTGCGGGTAAGGGTTTCCCTGATAGTCCGGTTGACGTTACCGCAAATGGAAGCAAGCTGTCTTATCCTGTCCAATAAAGCCATAAAAGCCTCGCGAAGTTCGGGATAACCGTCAAACGCTCCCTTGCGGTTTAAAAGAACCAACAGACCGCGTTCATTATCCCTATCTTTGTCTTTTTTGGGGGAATAAAGTTTGCGGAGATGAAACATTATACCCAGAATAGAAAAATCCTTAGACATAGACTTTAAAGCCACGTCTTCTATATGATGCGCTTCATCAAAGACAATTCCTGCAAAATAAGGAAGCGCGCTCCTGTGACTCATCTCATCAATAGTGCTGAAAACCAATGAATGGTTAGCGATAATAATATTGGATTTTTCTGCTTGGAGTCGCGCCGAATAATAAAAGCACTCGCTGTAATAATTGCATTTTTTTCGCGAACAGGTCATAGAATCGCAGGCAATTTCTTCCCAAATATCGCTACCGACCGGCTCGCCGAATTCCGCGCGAGTTCCCTCAACGGCGTTACGAACCCATTGCTCAATAGCAAAAAGCACCTCCATTTCTTCCCCTTCGTCAAATAGAGATGCCTGTTTATCGCGGTCACGCAATATGTCATACAACTTTTTTTTACACAGATAATTTCCCTTACCGACAAGAACCGAATAATTGACATCCTTTTCAAGATAATTTCTGATGACACGGGAAACAATCTCCATATCCTTATTGAAAATCTGTTGCTGGAGATTAATCGTATGGGTAGAAACCAAAACCCTTTTTTTATTTTCGACTGCCCAGATAGAGGCGGGAATAAGATAAGAAAGAGACTTACCCGTCCCCGTGCCTGCTTCGCAAATCAAAATCCTGGAATAGTTGACGGCTTCGCATACCTTTTCAACCATCTCAATCTGCTCGGCGCGAGATTCAAAATTAGAAATATTTTCGCAGAGAATTCCCCTGCTATGAAAAATATCCAAGACCTCGTTTTCCTGTATATAAATCCTTGCCTTGGGTTTAACGATAATATTTGCAAATTCGCATTCGTTATCGATAATATAAAAACCGATACCTTTGTTGGCAAGCAGGGAGGATAAATTAATATCCTGAGCGGATGCCTGAAGCTCGCCTGACGGATGGTTATGGATAAGCACATCCCCCTGAAGTGCATCAATCATCACCACCGCGCTTGACTCCGAGTTTCCGTAAGCAACGGTTTCAATCTCATTGACTATACCGTAACGGTCAATATTGCCGACAAAGCAAATTTCATCCCCTTCATTAGCCGAAATCTCAGAACGCATAAACTCCATAGCATCAATGGAAAACAACTCGGTAGCGGGCTTTTTCAATTTTCCTCCGATAGGAACTAAATATAATTTACAATATCTTCCTGCTTGATAAGCACCTCGCGAGGCTTACTGCTGCCCCGAAATGGTCCCAGTATATTTGCCTGTTCCATAGCCTCGATAATACGTGAGGCGCGGTTATAACCGATACTGAATTTTCGTTGCAAAAACGAGGCGGAAACCTCGCCCTTTTCTACCGCAACCCGCAGAACATCCTCCCAAAGCGCATCTTTGGAATAATCGACCGTATAATCGCTGTCTGAAGAGGTTTGAGATGCTGCAATAAATTGCTCAAAGTCAATAGTATAATCAGGCGTGCCGTTCTTTTTCAATTCGCTTACAATCGCTTCAACGTCGGAATTAGGCACATAAGGCGACTGTATTCTATACATTTCCGAGGAGTTAGGCGTTCTAAGCAACATATCGCCTTTATTGAGGAGACTCTCCGCTCCGTTCTCATCAAGAATAGTCCGCGAATCGGTCTTGGAATTTACACGGAATGAAATTCGCGAGGGAAAATTCGCCTTAATAATCCCGGTAACCACGTCAACGGAGGGTCTTTGCGTGGCGATAACCAGATGGATACCCACCGCACGTGCCATTGCGGCAATACGCGATATGGCTTTTTCGGTCTCCTTCGGAGAACGAAGCATTAGATTTGCAAACTCATCAATAATAATCACGATATACGGCAACTCCTCCAATAGCTGTTCGCCCTGTTTTTCACGGACAGTGTTTATTTTGCGTATTTCCTCGTTGTAGTCTTTTATACTACGCACGGAAAATTCCGAAAGAGTTTTATACCGTGAATCCATCTCGGCAACAGACCACTCAAGCGCCGCAAGCGCATCCTCCGGCTGGGTAATTATAGGAGCAAGGAGATGCGGTATCCCGTTATATAGTTCAAGCTCTACCATTTTCGGGTCTATCATTATAAATTTCAGTTCATCCTGACGATGTTTAAAAAGCATCCCGCAAATAAGCGAATTTACGTAAACGCTCTTACCGCTTCCGGTAGTTCCCCCGATTAACAAGTGAGGCATAGACGATAAATCATCAATGAGTATATTGCCGGTAAGGTCTTCGCCGAGTATTAACGGCAATTCGGCATCGGAATTTATAAATTCCTTGCTTTCTATTATTTCACGAAGCATAACGTTGCGTCGATGTTTATTAGGCACCTCCACACCGATAAGGCTTTTACCTCCAATCGGAGCAACAATACGGATATTGCGTGTGCCGAGTTTCAACGCAAGGTCATCTTCAAGATTGGTGATACTTTTCAGTTTCAATCCCTCAGGCGGAACTATCTCGTAACGGGTAATGGCGGGACCCCGCGAATATCCCGAAACCTTTATCTCAATTTTAAAGCTCTCGAAAGTCGATTCTATTATGGCGGAAACCCGTTTAAGTTCGTTTTCCTCTTCCTGCGGGGTAAAATTGTTGAAACTTCTCTCAAGCTCGGCGCTTTTAGGAAAACGATAATCGGTATCCTTTTTGTCGGGAGTATTATCCGCAACTTTCGTTTTTTCCTCTAATTCTTTTTTGTTATCCGAAGCCTCTTTTTTATCCGCATTATTACGTTCGGCAATAGCGCTGTCCAAATTATCGTAAGCTTCATCAACAGGAATATGCGACCCGTTTAAACCCACATATTGTGAATTGTCCGAAGGTGCATCCCCGTCTTTTTCGGTTTCCTCATCAAAAATAACCGAGTCATAAGCCGAATCGATATAGGAAATAATAGCTCCCTTCTCTTTTTTATCGGAAAGAAATCCCGGAGTGCTTTCGTATATGGAGGAAGAAAGCGGAACATCGCTTTTTGAAACCTGATGAAATTTTCTAAGGTATTCGGGCTCGTTTACGATATTGGTATCGGATTCGTCGGCTTTTATATTAGATGGAACGGATTTTTTGTCGATAAATACACTGTTATTGTCGTAAGCATCCTCAAGTGAGTTGTTTTCAAAATAGGATGGGGTTGTATTTTCAGTATCGTCTTTGTTATCCCTGTTTATTAAAAGCCCCAATGCGCGAAACGGAAAAAGCAAAACAGCCCCAACGCCTTTTGCAATAAACACTGTGAATTTTTGAAACAGCTTCATTGAGCCGGATAAAGCCAAGAAAAGCGCAACGGAAAAAAGAGGAATCAATATAAACCGGGGGATAATCAAAGCAAGGGTTTCTCCGATAATTACCCCGATAAGCCCCGCCTCAATATAAGTCGGAGATTTAAGAGAAAGCCCGAGAATTATGGAAAGACTGATGGTACAAACGATAAAGAGAAGGAATTTTATAAAAATTCTGCCGATTTTGGTTTTGGTAAGTATATTAACACCTACTACAAAAATAGAAAAACCGATAATATAACCCGCCCATCTGCCGTATAACAGGACAATATAAGAACTTATAAAAGCCCCGAAACTGCCGGCAATATTTTCAGGCGGAACATTGACACGGGATACGAACAATAGGGAATCATAAGGAGTAAAACTAATCAAAGCCAAAATAACGACAACCGAGAGAGCGATAAAAAGATAACCGAAGGCAATTTTCATAAAACCAATCCCCTCTCCCATTTCCGCAATACTTTATAAAATACCCAGAATCCTTAAAACTATGCTTAAAATCCCGATACCGAAACAATAATAAGAGAAAACGTGTATTTTTCCTTTATCAACAAACTTTAAAAGGACTTTAAGAGCAACCAATCCGACTATAAAAGAGAGTAAAAATGCCAAAACCATCGGGAAATTAATGATTCCCGTTGAAAAAGGGCATCCATCCTGCGAAATTTCAATCCATTCAAGCAAAGCCGCGCCCGCCACTGCCGGAAGACTTATTAAGAAAGACACTCGTCCCGCAAATTTACGGTCGCTTTTAAGAATAAGCGCCGTTGAGATTGTCGCTCCCGAACGCGAAATTCCCGGCATTACCGCCAAGCCCTGAACCGTTCCCAAAATCAATGCATTTAAAATTCCGAAATTTGAAGCATCCTTTGCTTTATTCTCATCAACCTTAATAAACCTTGAGACCAGAAGCACACCGCCGGTTACAAGAAGCATCGCTCCTACTATAATGAGATTTGCGGTTAAATCCACGTAAACCCTTGTAAACAACAGACCGATTATCGCCGTAGGTATGGATGCCGTAACTATATATACAACCATTTTAAGGTCATCATTCATAGACTTTTCTTTTATAGCGGAAGGAATTGTAAGCAGGGATTTCAGGAGACGGATAATATCATCCCAAAACACCCAAATAACCGAAAAGAGAGTCCCGAAATGTGTAATTGCTATGTATGTTTTCAGATTATCCGTTATGTTATCAAATAAAGCATCGGCAATAGCAAGATGACCCGAACTTGAAACGGGAATAAATTCCGTTAATCCCTGAACGACTGCAAGTATAATCGACCTGAGTATTTCCATCGTAAGCTCCTAATATAAACTGTCTTATATTTTATTACAAAAACGGTTTTTTTTCAATATGTAATCGAAAATAAATTATATGTTGCTCTTTTCCGAACAGGCGTTAAGCTATTAAAATCAGAGCTATAATATTATCCATTTACCGGCATAAATCGTCAAGAAAATCCCCCCTCATTTCCCGACATATTTATCTAAATAAGGCATTGTTTGCGGTATCATCTCTTCAAACGCTATTTAATAAAATTTAACTTGAAAAAAAACGTGTTTCTTTTTATACTTTTAAAAAATTAGAAACGGAGTTTATTATGTTTAAGGTGTTGCATATAGAATTGGCGGATTTTTCCCGTGATATATTAGAAAAAAGTCTGTTTAAAAACGGTATCGGGTATTACCATTCAAGGGATATTGAAGAAGCATCTAAAATATCGGAAAGGGAAAATTTGGATTTGGTTATAGTCTCTCTTGACAACAAAACCGACATTGAAACGGTTGACAGCCATTTACACAACGAAGACAAGGAATCTCATATCCCGCTTTTGATTATAACATCCGATATATCGCTTGAATACAGGAAAAAACTTTTCGATTTGGGGATTCTCGACTATTTCGGTTCGGACATATCCCCCGAAAAATTATCAAGATATGTTGCAAAAATTATCCGTAATAACGCAGAACTCCCTGAATTGAATCATATTTCAATCGCCGTTATCAGCGAAAGAAACTGTGATAATATTTCGCTAAAAAAAGTCCTGGATACCCTCAAGGTGAAAAAAACCGCCTTTTTCTGCTCATGTAATGAATTTATGGAAAATAACGACGAGTATGATATATATTTTATCAATTTCGAGGGAAAATCCAAGCTTGAAGATAAAATAATCAAAAAGATACGTGAAACCAATAAAGATGCGCGAATTATCGCCGTATCAAGCGTTACCAACTATAAAACCATATCAAACGTCTTATCATCGGGAGCGGATGATTATATCCTAAAGCCGTTTAACCGCGACATTTTTTTGGCAAGACTTAAATCCAATCTGCGAAACTATGTGATGATGAAAGAATTGGAGCGAAAAAACCGGAGCCTCGAAAAAATGGCGGTTACGGACAGCCTTACGGGATTATATAATCACAACTATATATTTGAGCTTCTGTTCAGCGAGGTTGAAAGAACCGACCGGTATAAAAACGACCTCTCTATTATTATGCTTGACATCGACTATTTTAAAAGTATCAACGACACCTACGGCCATCTTGAGGGGGATAACGTTCTTAAACGTATAGCTTCGGTTATAAAATCCAACCTAAGAAAAACCGATATGGTCGGGAGATACGGCGGCGAGGAATTTCTTATCGTGCTTACCGAAACTAATTGCAAAAAGGCAAAGAGTGTCGCCGAAAAAATCCGCAAGAGCGTAGAAAATATCGACTGGGACGGGGAACTTAAAACTACAATCACCGCGGGGGTCGCACAGTATTCGGGAGAAAGCGTCATCTCCTTTGTAAACAAGGTTGATAAACTGCTCTACGAAGGCAAAGCTATGGGAAAAAACCGCGTGGTCAGTGAGGAAACCGATGAAATATAAAATCCTTGTCGCATTATCAATATGCCTGCTATGGACAGCCTTTTTATATGCCGATAATACGGAATTTTGGAACGGACGGGTTGTCCGCGTTACCGACGGCGATACATTATGGATAACCCGCGACGAAGGACATGCCCGTGTTCGCCTTTACGGGATTGATGCTCCCGAAAGCAACCAGCCTTTCGGTAAAGAAGCTACCGATTTCGTTTATCAATTGGTTTTCCGTGAAGACGTGGAAGTGGAAACTTTCTACCAAGACCGCTACGGCAGAGATATTGCTATGGTTTACTATTTCGTCCAGGAATCCTTTGACCAAATGCCGGAACGCTTCAACCTGAATGAGGAAATTATCAAAGCCGGTTACGCATGGGTTTATGAGCAATATTGCGACGAACCGATTCGTAAGCAATGGCAGGAACTCGAAAAAGAGGCAAGAACGGCGGGGATTGGACTTTGGCGCGACGACACCCCGATTAAACCATGGGAATACCGTCGAGGCGTCAGAGCGGATGGAGAAATCGTTAAAGTATCCGAAGACGACAAAGCGGAAAGTAACGACTTGGCGGCATTTTCGATTATATTCGTTATCGCAGCAATTTTACTTTCGGTAATGCGTCTTATCCAAAAGCGCAGATGGGTTAAGAAAAAAAGAAAATGGGGCAGTATTCCTTATAAAGACAAAGGCACAATAAACAATCAGGAATACTATGCCAAAAAACTTGACGCCCTTAGAAATAAACGAAAACAGGATAAATAACCGCCTCCAAACGGGGAGGGTAATCGACTGTTTTTAGAAAAAATGTCTTATCCGAATCACTCTCTATTTTCGCTCTCAACTATGAATTCAATTATGGGAATACCATAACCTCCTTCTTCGTTTGCATTTTCAGAAACGTTTGAAATATTTGGAGGCTCATTTATCGAAAATTGCTCAGATTCTTCTGATACTTCCTCTGAAAAAAAAGTGCTATCTCCGGTAAGAAAACAAATTATTCCTTGCTGTCGGCTTTGCGTTTTACCAAGATTACCAAGATAAGTTGAAACGCTATCCTTTGTAATTTTTATTAAATCGGAAATAACTCTATTCCACCCTAAAGAATTGTCCGAATCAGAATCTTCGTAAGCTTTTCCTGCATTTCCCAAAATGAAATCTATTAACTCCATTATAAAGCATCTGTAATTACTTAACTCCGGTTGTGTCGGATATGCCGTCATTATACAAGCATACCTATGGCAAAAATGACAATGTTGCCAAATAGGAAAAGTGTATTCATTATTATATAAAAAACAAGGGTTTTCAAGCATAGCAAAAGGGAAATTTAATAAAAGATATTTACTTGCATTATATAAATCCAATCCTGCAATTTTCCGTTTTTCCCCATTAAATTTTTTTCCAGCTTTATTATACACAAAAGCTGGCCACTTTGCATATAAATCATGCTGAACTTTATCAAGTTTTACAGAAAAACCTTGATTTGTTTTATTCTTTTTGGCTTGAAGCAGTATTGCCGAATGGGAACTGGTTCCGTTATTCTTTTTTTCGGTTCTCAAAAGTAAAAGGTCTCCTATTTCACATCCTTTTTTTGCACCTTTATATTGAACAATAGGTTTTTGATGTACAAAAACTCCGCCTGACTTTATTTGTGCAATATTGAGACTATTAATTATTTTAGGAATATAAAATACTATATTAGCTACCAATTGAGGTTCTTTTTGTTTGGTATTACCTAAAGCTAAACATAAAGCTTTGCAAAGCGCATTCTCAATATCCCGTATAATTTTCAAATCTGCAACCATCTTTAAACCTCCTCAAAAATTTTTGTTATGCCAGAGTTTTGCAAAAACAGCCTACATATCATAGATTAAAAACGATAAAAGTCAATACTTTTTTTATTATTTTTTCACACAGATTACCGTTTAACCCTCGCCCTTCACCGCTCTGCCGACCCACTCCACGGCGCGCTCAATTTCACCATCGCGAAGGGGTCCCTCCGATGCCTCCACGAAAAACCCCTCCGGTTCGGCTATCGAGACCCCGCCCTTTTTCACCATCCCGTTTAAAATCGGTTTTGCGGCGTATCCGAAAAGCCTTACGCAGAAATGCAAAAACTTGGATTTTATTTCCGCAACACACATCCTTGTATCAAACGCCATAACCCTGATGCCCGTAAGCGATTTGGACGGAAGTTGCCTGAGAAAAGTCTTGACGGAGGGAGAGGGGCTGAATGCGCGGGTGGGAGAACAGGTTATTAATAAGTCCAATCCGTTGAGATATTTCGGCTTAAAATCATGCGCCTGAACCATCAGAGTTTCGCCGGTGCGGCTAAGAGAATCGTTTATCGCTTTAGCTACTTTCTCCGTATTTCCGAAAAATGAATCATAGACAATCAACGTTTTCATAGATACCCTCCTTTTTATGAAAATATTTTATAGTTGAATTGTGCTTTTGTAAACAAAACGGCTTTTATTTTTGTTTTTAACGGGGATTCCCGCTATAATACCTTGAGAGATTTTACGTTATCTAACTGTATTTTCATTATGCGATACGGGAACAGGAGTATTAATATGAATAACATCATTATAAGAAAAGCAAAAGAGGCGGACTTGACGGCGCTTGAAAATTTAATATCCGAACTTATTGATTCTATGGGAACCCGTGAAGGGATTGACCTGTCTATGGCGATTAAGAATTGCAGAAAATTTATAAACGACAATAATTCTTATCTTGCTGTTGCCGAAAAAAACAGGGATATAATAGGATTTATCAATTTTACAATGCGCCAAACGGTTCTTCATTACGGGGGTTCGGGTCTTATTGATGAACTTGTTGTCGGCGGGAATTATCGGGGTAAAGGTATCGGCAAGATGTTGATGAATTTTGCTATTGAGAAATGTAAGGAACTCGGATGCTGTGAAGTTGAAGTATCTACCGAATCTACGAATACTAAGGCAAGGGAATTTTATAAAAGCTATGGCTTTGAAGAAACAGGTATAATTCTTGAAAAAGACCTGTAATGTATCTATTTTTTGTATATATTCTACAAAACGGCTATAATATCCTGAACAAAAAAGGAGGTATCCTAAATGGGTGAAACAGTAAAAAGCGAAAGAGTAACTTTCTTTTGGAGAGTAATAGCCGCTCATACTATTGCGTATTTTATCGCGGGGATATTTGCGTTGATTTTTATGAATTACAGGGAGGTATATGCCGGCGAGCTAATGTCTCTCATTATGCGCCCGGTTGATTCCCCGATAGTGGCATTGGGTTCGGGGCTTCAGATATTTCGCGGTTTTATTATCGCATTGGTTCTTTTACCGTTCAGAGAGGTGTTTTTGTCGTCTAAAAGGGGATGGTTAAAACTTTGGGGACTTATTATCGGATTGTCGTATATTTCCACAATAGGCCCTACTTTCGGTTCTTTTGATGGATATATCTTTACCGTAATCCCTTTGGAATACCATCTGCTCGGAATACCCGAAACTTTGATTTATACAACTTTGTTTTCTTTTATGGTTGTTTTGTGGCATAAGAAACCGCTTAAGGTTTGGAACGTTATCGCGATAATACTCGTCGTATTGATAATGCTGATGAGCTTAATGGGGTTTTTATCGGGGATAGGTATAATGCCGGGCTAAGCGGATAGTATCCCGATAAATACTCAAACTTGAAGTTACCGATATTTTCTCTTTCAATCTTTGACAAATCCTATTTTGCAATTATAATAATTTACTCTTGAAATAAACCTACGGAGGATTTATATGTCCGCTTCGTTAAAGCTGATTTACGATTCGATTGTATCAAAAAAACGTGAAGGAACCGAATACTGGATACCCAAACTATGGATTACTTCCAAAAAAGTCAAAATTCTTGAGGAGAAAAACGGGTTTGCCAAAGTCGAGCCTTACCGGTTCTTTTCCTCTCAAATAGGGGATATTCTCAAAAATTGTGATGATAAATCGAATTACGCAGAATCTCTGTCGAAAATAAATAAATTGGAAATACAAAACGGTAAGGTGGTTGATAACGAGGTGAACCGAATACCCGGCGATTGGCTTGCCGGGGCGAACATATACGGCTTGTATATCCGAAACTTCAGCGCGTTTGACCATAATTTAGACGGGGAACTCGGCGGAAGCAAGGATGATATAACGCTGAATGCCGACGGTATCAAAGAAACGGGAACTTTCTTTAAAGCAATATCTGTTCTTCCATACATAAAGTCTCTTGGGTTTAATACGATTTACCTGTTGCCCGTAAGTTTGATAGGAAAAGCCAACAGGAAGGGAGAACTCGGAAGCCCTTACGGTTTGCGCAATCCCTTTAAAATCGACCCGGTTTATCACGACACCCTTATCGACGAATTTGATATAGACGTGGAATTCAGGGCGTTTGTAGAAAGCGCTCATATTCTCGGGATGCGGGTAATGCTGGACTTTGTTCCGCGCACCGCCTCACGCGACTCCGAATTTATTAAAGAACACCCGGACTGGTTTTACTGGATTAAACGGTCTGAGGATGCGGGTTATCATTCGCCCGAATTTTCCAACGAAGAACTTACGGAGATTCATAAAAGATGTTCGGGAGTTCACGGGCCTAATACATCCGAGATGGTCCCCCCTCATGACAATTATAAAGCGATATTTACTCCTCATCCGGCACCGGAAGATATTGTCTATGCGGGTGATGATACGGGTTATATAGGCAAGGTCAACGGTGAGGAAGTAGTGGTTCCGGGCGCCTTTGCCGACTGGCCTCCCGAGGATATTCAACCCCCTTGGACGGATGTTACTTACTTCAAACTTTATGAAGATGAGGAATTTAACTATGTGGCATACAATACAATCCGTATGTATGACGGACGGATAAAAAAGGCAAACAAGGCGCTTTGGGATAATATCGCTAATTTTATTCCTTTCTTTCAGATTGAGTTCGGAATAGACGGTGCGAGAATTGATATGGGACACGCGCTCCCTCATAAACTTGAGCGTATGATAATAGAACGTGCCCGCAAGGAAGACCCCGATTTCGGGTTTTTGGCGGAGGATTTTAACGTGTGGGCTCGCGCACGTGAAAAAGGATATAATATGCTTATGGGCAACTCGTGGTTTACCTTATCAAGAACTTTGGTCAGCGAACCCAACGGCGACAGTATGGCAAAAAACTTTATCAAGCTATTGCCCGATTACCCAAACCCCGTTTTGGGATGCCCAGAAACCACCGATACTCCGCGCGCCGCTTCCCGAAAGGGCGGTATTAAATTTTCCAAAGCGGTATGGTGTTTGGTAAATACTCTCCCGAATATTGTTCCGTTTTGTGCCGCAGGATTTGAACTCGGCGACAATCACCCATCCAATCTTGGGCTTGATTTCACACATGAGGAAATAGAGGTGTTGAGCAAGAAACCTTTGGCATTTTTTGACCGCGCCGGTATAGCATGGAATTCCCATTACGCAGAGGAAATGATACAAATAGTCAGGGACTTAAACCGATTCCGTGAAGAAAATAAGGGCAACATACTTAATCTCGATAACTTTTCGTGGGTGGAAAACGATGTTGACGGTAACCCCTCTATGTCTCATAAAAACCCCGTTGTTTCTTTTATGAGAAGATTTGAGGAGAATATGCTAACCGTTCAAACAAGCGGCATTTTCGGCGAGGTGCTTTTTCCTGTTGGAATTGATAAAGATTATCTTGTCGTTGCAAATATGGATTGCGAAAATGAGGCAATAACTACACTCAAAATAAAAAGCGAAATGGCTTTCTTCAATATTTTCAACAATGAGGAGTATAAAACGGTGGATAATGAACTCAATTTTCGTTTAAAACCGGGTGAGGTTGTTATTGCCGTAAGCGGATAGAGGAAAGTATGTTCTATTCAATAAGAGGAAAACTTATCGGAAAAAGTGAAACTTCCGCAGTAATTGAAACAGGCGGAATATCTTATGAGCTTTTGATTCCATCTAATGCTTATCAAAACCTGCCTGAGATTGGAGAAGAGGCAATTTTATACTCAATACTCATAGTGCGGGAAAATGAGATGTATCTTGTGGGGCTTGCATCTTTAGAGGATAAGCGTCTCTATGAGACATTGATTACCGTATCGGGAATAGGACCTAAGCAGGGTTTGCGTATCCTGAGCGACTTATCGGCATCCGAAATACGCACTGCAATAGTCACCGGCGACAGTGTGCGCCTAAGTTCGGTTAAGGGAATAGGCACAAAAACTGCGAGTCGAATTATTCTTGAACTCAAAGACAAAATGAAAACACTTCCCGAAGGAGTTGAATATAAAAGCGTGTCTCAAGCCGGTAAAAAGCGTCTTGAAGTGCTTATGGCTATGCGGGTTCTCGGTTTCAGCGATACGGATGTCAAAGAGGCTATCGATAAAATTTTCAATATCCCCGAGTATGCCGAAAAAGATATTGAAGAAATAATCAAGGCGGTGCTTTCCGCTAAGGCTAAATAGGAGACATTTATGAAAATAGAGCCTTCAAGCCCGGGAAAAAAGGACAAATATAAGTCCAAGAAAACCGCAGAAAAAGGCGATATTGGCTTCATTGATGCGATAATTTCATCCGAAAAAGCTATTGAGGATTCCTTGCCCGTTGACCCAGATTCTGCGGATGAGGACGAAATAAAAAATTTAGCCGATACAATAAACGCTCTTGGAGACAATCTCTCCAAAAACCCTACCCCCGAAAATTTTATGCAATACAAAGAACATATCCGTCTTTTTCTAACCATAATAAAGAAAAATCTTGAAGTTAAAAACAAGATGATACGCGTCAATATCTCACGACATAAATTATTTCAGGTTATAGAAACCGTTGATGAGAGACTTGGGCGTCTTGCCCAGATGGTTATGTCGAAAGAAAAAAAACGCATTGAATACCTGCAATTAACCTCAAGTATCAAGGGTATTCTTATCAACCTGATTACTTAATGCAAAAAAATAACGCCGATTTCCTTTGAAACCGGCGTTACGGTGTTTGATTGAATAACGAAATTACTTGGAAGTTATCTTTATTTCAACCCTGCGGTTCAATGCCCGTCCTGAGGCGGTATCGTTTGAGGCTACCGGAAATTTGCTTGAATGCCAAACCTGCGAAATGCGGTTACGGTTTATCCCATTGTTGACTAAATAATCCGCAACCGCTTTGGCGCGCATTTCGGAAAGCCGTTGATTTAAGCTATCTTGACCTCGGCTGTCGGCATGTCCCGACACCTCGATATTTATATGAGGATTTTCTTTAAGAATCCTCACTACCTCGGTTAAGGCGGTAACCGCCCCGGATTTTAAAGTTGACTTTTCTCTATCGAAAAGTACGTTCTCAAATTTAATAGCGGCAATATTTACCGGAGTGCTCTCAAATTTTTGCTCCTCTTTTTTCGGGGCTTCTTCTACAACAACCGGCGCAACAACTTTTTCAACAGGCTTTACGGCTTCAGGTTCAGGCTTCACCGTTTCCTTTTGCCCGCATCCCATTCCGGCCAAAACCGTAAAAACCAGCAAAGCTATAAAATAGCTATTTATCCTTTTACGCATAAAATTCCTCCTCAAGAATTTGCTTAAATTATAATTATGAAACTTGATTTTGTCAAGTGTTTGGATTGTTTTATATTTTGCTTCGGTTTTTTATCCATTAGAAAAAACGCTAACTAAATAAACTGCACCACCTGTGTTAAATATAACAAATAGACAGGAAAAGCTAATTGAATATATCGGGGGAACAAAATTAACTTATCAATATTCACCCGCATTTGGGGAATATGATACTTAGTTATTGGGGAAAAACTCCCGGTTTACTTTTATAGGGGTATTAGGAGGGGAGCCGTTTCCATCACCAAGCACATTGAAATAGTTATCGCCCCACGCCCAAACATTCCCTTCGCGGTCAGTCGCAAATGTATGAGAAGTTCCGACGCTTATTGTTGTAATATCCGTAAGTCCATGAACCCTGACCGGCTTTGAACGATGTTCATTATCGGAACCGTCTCCGAGTTGCCCGTCCCAGTTATACCCCCACGCCCAAACAGTCCCATCCGCTTTAAGCGCAACAATAAACTGTCCCCCGACCCCTGCAGAAACAACGTTATCAACGTCTGTAATTTTATGAGGTATATTCTTACTTTTATATTTATTCTCTTCACCGTCTCCGATTTGAGAATCGTCATTATCGCCCCATATTAAAAGTTCGCGGTTTTCGGTAATAGCAACGGAGTTTCCTACATAAGACCCGCCTGCTTCGATAAACGTAATCCCCGAAAGAACCCCGTCTCCGGCAGTATTGACAACCTGAACGGGGGTAAGTCTTTCCTCGTTAGTGCCGTCTCCAAGTTGACCTTTTTCGTTTCTGCCCCATGCCCAAACCGTGCCGTCCTTTTTCAGAGCCAATGTATGAGCGCGTCCTGCAGCAAGTTTCTTGACACCGGTTAAACCCTCAACCTTCACGGGAGTAAGCCTGTCGGTGGTAGTCCCATCCCCGATTTGTCCGTTGCTGTTATGACCCCATACCCAAACCGTGCCGTCTTTTTGTAATGCCAAAGAATGGCAACATCCCGCAGCTATATGGATTATATCCTTTAGCCCCTCAATTTTAACCGGAATATGGTTGTCAAACTTTGTTCCAGTTCCGAGAGCGCCGTATTCGTTGCCTCCCCACCCCCAGACGGTTCCGTCCTTTTTCAGAGCTAATCTATGAGCGCCTCCCGAAACTATATCAACGATATCGGTAAGCTCAAGAACTCTTACGGGAGTTTCGCTGTCTTTCAACGTGCCGTTACCAAGCCCGCCGACATTGTTCCTTCCCCATGCCCAAACCGTGCCGTCCTCCCTTAGCATTACCGTAGTCGCACCGCCACAGGAAAATTTCGGAAACATACCGGATTGCTTTTCCGCAATTTGCATCTTTACATCATCGGCCTCCGAAACCCTGTCACCGGTTTTCCCCTGCTCCTCTTTACATCCGACCATTATGCACAAAGCCAAAACTATAAAAATCCACCCTGCCCTTTTCATAGTATCCTCCTATATTGAGCTTATATCATTATAATTAGCCCGAATTTTTATGTCCATTTTATTTTCACGATATTTTGTAAAAACGGAGGCGTCCGTGCGCCCGTTTAAAATATAAGATTGACTTTTCTGCGTATTATGATAAAATTAAGACACTATTCAAAGAGAGAATTTAATGTTGGAAACAAACGGGGATAAAACTTCATTTTCAACACCGATGCATCAGGTTATCGGGGTGATATTAGGCGGGGGGATGGGAAAACGTCTCTATCCGCTTACCGCGACACGTTCAAAGCCCGCCGTGCCTTTCGCGGGAAATTACCGTATTGTCGATATTCCGATAAGCAACTGTATCCACTCGGATATAAACCGTATCTTTGTTCTGACACAGTTCAATTCGGCATCACTAAACAGGCATATAAATCAGGCGTATAAATTCGATATATTTCATCAGGGTTTTGTCGAGGTTTTAGCATCTGAAGAAACAATCGACAGTATCAACAAAGGGTTTCCGCATGGGACAGCCGAGGCGGTGCGTAAGGCGCTACGTCATTTTCTCCCGTATCGAAATATAAAATACGTGCTTGTTTTAGCGGGCGACCAGCTATACAAGATGAATTTCAGGAGTTTGGTGCGCCATCATATACAAAACAAAGCCGACATAACCTTAGGCGTTTTGCCTGTCAAAAGAAGGGAAATCGCCAGATACGGAATTATCAAGATGGATAAAGAATACCGCATTTCGGGCTTTTTTGAAAAACCGCAGGATGAGGCGGTTATTCAGGGATGTAAAATTCCGGGCGAGCTTAAAACGGATAAAAAGTCTTTTGATAACAAGGAATATTTCGCCTCTATGAATATGTATATCTTTAATATAGACGTTTTACGCAAGGTTTTGATGTCGTATCCGAATATGAGGGATTTCGGCAAAGAAATCCTGCCTACCATTATGCCGAACTATAATATTTCGGGATATATTCATACAGGGTATTGGGAAGATATAGGAACAATCGACACTTTTCATAACGCTAATATAGCGCTTACCAAAAAGAAGCCGATTTTTAACCTCTTTGATGAGGATTATGCTTTCTATGCAAAACCCCGCTTTCTCCCGCCCTCACGTGTAGATAAATGCTCCATAAGCGACTGCCTTCTAAGCGACGGGATTATCCTTAACGGTTCAAAGATTAAAAAAAGCGTTATCGGTATCAGGTGTATAATAAGCAGGGGATGCGTTATCGAAAACTCCGTTCTTATGGGAAACGACTTCTATGAAACCCCCGATGATAAAATATATAATGAACACGAGGGGATTCCTGATGTGGGTATCGGGAGGGATTGCGTTATCAAAAACGCTATCATAGATAAAAACTGCCGTATCGGCGACAACGTGCAGATTATCAACAAGGATAATATCAAAAACTTCGACCACCCCGAATACAGGATATATAACGGGATAATCGTAATACCTAAAAATTCGGTAATAAGGAGCAATACGGTAATTTAGATAGTTTTTTTTTTGGAGCGCGCAAAACTTCTATTAGTTCAATTATTCCTGATAACGTTTACCACGATACCTTACACGGGAGCGCTTAAAAAGAAATTGATTGATAAGCCGGAAAAATAGTTATCTCTTTTTAGGAGGAGCAAGGTTTTTCTTTTTAGCCTCTTCCTCTTTTTTCTTGAGGTCTTGCTCTAATTTTTCCTTCCACTTTTCGATAGTTTTCTTGGCGTTTTGAGCGAAAGTCTGTTCGTTTAAAATCACGTGGATACGAACAAGAAGTTGCATAAAATCAATAGCTCGCTGCATATCGCTAATATCCATAGTGCTGAGTTCATATTTAGTTCTGTATTTTTGAGCAGCGGTGTCCGATGCCTGCTTTACAAGAGTCAGCAAGTCATTAATCTCCGCATAAAAAGGCGCCATCGGGTTATTCATCAGGTTGGCATATTGTTTAAAATTCACTATATTTTTCGATATTGCGGCAAACCTGCCGTATAATTCCACAAATGTCCATTTGAACCGCGAATTTTCGCCTTCATTATATTCGACAAGCGCAATATCATAATCTATTTTTTTCAGCAAGTGCAAAACGCGACGGGGATTAAGGATTTTCAAGTCATCAAGAGTTTCCGCATTTTCGGTAAGCGAGGAGTCAACGTCGACTCCAAAAATAGACTCCAATAACTTAAGCGCCTGATATATATTTTTCCTCGCATTGCCGAGATAAAGGTCGTTTTTTATGTTCATAATCTCAACGCTCTTTTGACTCATCTCGCAATAAAGCCCTACCGTGCTGAGATAAACGCTTGCAGCGGCAATTCTTTTATAAAATGCAGGCTTATCTTTACTAAGCATCCCGTCCCGCTCAAACTTTTTTGCCTTCTTCATTGTTAATTCAACCCTGTCTTTATATTCCTTGACTACAAGGTTATAGGCATCTTTTTTTTGCTTGGAAATTCTTTGAATACTCATTTTGCTTTTCCTTTAAATTTTATTATATTTGAATTATAATAAAGACTCTATATTTTAGTATATCGGCAAATTTTATGCCAATAATAAGAGAGGAATAAGGTGCAGGAAAATAAATTTTTTGAGAAATTTTTAGAAAATCTTTCTAAAATAGACGAATATAACCTGAAAAATATTATTGAACTACTTGAAAAAGAGAGACGTACTTTTAAACGTATCCTTGATTCATTAGATGAGGGACTTGCCGTTATAGATGAAAAAAAATTCGTTTTTATTAACTCAAAAATGCAAGAGATGCTTCGTATGAAAAATATAAAACTGCCTTTTGGTTTGGAAAAAGCAAAATCAGTATTCCAAAACAAAGAGTTGTCGGATTTTATATTCTCCCTGCCGCAAGAGCATATACATACCGAATTCGTAACTAAAGAGACCCGCCCGGATTTCTATGAGGTGGAAAAAATAACTTTCCCCGATAAGTTTTGTATCATCAAAATTACTAATATCACGGCTAAAAAAGAATTGGAATTCCAGATAAAAAATCTTGAAAGTATCGCCGCATTAAATACTCTTGCTGCAGGTATTGCGCATGAGATTAAAAATCCGATGACGGCAATAGACCTGCATACCCAAGTTCTTCGCAAAGCAATAAAAAACGATATGCTTAAAGTCCCCGATGAAATAAAAAAATATATCGAAATAATACAGGATGAAACAAGACGCCTCAATAATATACTAAATGATTTTTTGATTTCCGCACGTAAACGCGAAATGAAGATAAGTTTTGAGGATATTAACGAATATTTGGAATCCCTGTTGGATTTTTTACTTCCCCTGCTTGAGGAAAACAATATTACACTAATAAAAGACTTCCATTCCCTGCCTAAAATTTTTATAGATAAAGACTATTTGAAACAGGCAATTATAAACCTTATCAAAAACGCCGTTGAAGCTATGAAAGAATCCGAAAAGCGCGAACTTCAAGTCAGCACCTTTTACGAAGTTGGAAAAGATGCGGTAAGTATTTCAATAAAAGACAGCGGAACAGGTATAGAAGAGGAAAGACTTTCCAAAGTATTTGAGCCTTATTATACAACACGACAACAAGGCACCGGGCTTGGTCTTACAATAGTATATAAAATAGTCAAAGAACACGGCGGCGATATTATGGTTTTTACAAACACAAAAAAGAACGCATCTAAAGACAACCCCGAAGGCACAACTTTTACTATCCTTCTTCCTATCGGCAAAGGAACACGGTTAATAACTAATAAAAACAATGATAAGGAAAAATAAATTTATTCCTAATTTTAATTTACATATAAAAAAATTTGGTTTATAATATCTAATATAATATTAGGGAGGTAAAAACTAATGAAACGTTATTCTGTTTTGGGTGTGGCATTAATTTTGATGTCTATTGCGTTTACCGGTTGTGGTGATGCTGAAAAGGGTCCTGTTGTATATCCTAACCGCCATCTTGTTGCAATGTACCCTGATGAAGACGCTATTAAAAGCAATTCCGCTTCTGTCTGGCTAAATTGGGGCGATAAACTTATAGTAGATGAATCCGTTCAAGTTACCAACAAAGATGTTGTTTATTATAAGGTCAAATATGCTTTGGTCAAAAGCACGGGATTTGTATCTTCCAAGGACGTGGTGATGAACGTTATTACCCCGGCCGTTATTCTCAATAGAACAATAATTTATGCTACCCCGTCCCCGGTTTCAAGAACCAAAAGGGATGTTGAACCGCCTGTTTTGGCTTATATTACCGAAATAAAGGAAGATAACTGGGCTTACATACTTCCTTATAATTCCCCTGCACAATATAATTTATCGGGAAAAAACACCGCTCTTTGGGGTGTAAACTGGATAAATATGAATGATATTTCCACAAATTCTGCCGACGTTCAATTGGTTATCGGTGTGCAATTATCGTTATATAAACTTCACCGAAATAGAAAGGCATCGGAAGAAGTTCTTGAAGAAGTAAAAGAAACCGAAGCTCAGGCTTTGGAAAACCTTATGACTTTATACCCTCAGTCTCCGGCGATTCTGTATGTGAGACAAGCGCTTGAAAAAATTGCACCGCAGCGATTTTCTACCGACCCGCTTCTTGATATTACCAATGACGGCTTGTATGATGACACATATGAAGAAGAAGATGACGGCGATTACAGCGGTGGTGATTATTTTGATGACGAATTATAAAAAATAAATACGAAGGCTGTCTTAATTTAGACAGCCTTCAATTCTCTTATAGGAGTTCGATATGAGAATTGCACTTGCAAATGACCACGCCGCATACGAGCTTAAAATTCAGGTAAAAGAATACCTACAAAAAAAGGGCTATACGGTAGAGGATTACGGCACTAACAGCAATAAAAGTGTTGACTATCCCGACACGATAAAACTTGCTGCGCGTGCGGTATCCAAGGGATTATGCCTGTTGGGTGTAGTTATGTGCGGTTCGGGGGTCGGAGCATCCATAGTTGCCAACAAAATCCGTGGAATTCGGGCGGTTCTTTGTATGGATGAATATACCGCAGAATACTCCAGAAAGCATAACAATGCCAACGTTCTTGTCCTTGCCGGAAGGCGAAGGACTATGGAAGACGTATCGCGCTATCTTGATATTTGGCTTTCCACCGAATATGAAGGGGAACGACACGACCAACGTCTTGATAAAATCCGCATTATCGAAGATGAGGAGTGCGATAATGCCTGATGCCGCCACATCGGTTTACGGGATTATCGGCAATCCTGTCCGTCATTCTTTTTCTCCCGTTATGCATAATTCGGCTTTCGCAAAAGTCGGTATAAACGCCGTTTATGTAGCTTTTGAGGTAAACAATTTGCACCAGGCAATTGACGGCATTCGGGGTTTGGAAATTTGCGGGGTAAGCGTTACTATTCCCCATAAAATTTCCGTAATACCATTGCTTGATGAGGTTGAGGAAATCGCCGATATGATAGGTTCTGTAAACACGATAATAAACCGCAACGGAAATCTTATCGGCACTAATACCGATGCTTACGGTTTTTACCGCGCGTTAAGCGAAAAGATTTCCATTGACGGGAAAACGGTTGCGGTTTTAGGTTCGGGGGGCGCATCAAGAGCTATCTGCTTTGCCCTTTTTCATTATGCTAAACCAAAAAAAGTATTGTTATTTGCTGCCCGCCCTGAGGATACCGAACAAGCCCGTGAATTGTCCGGCAACGTTTCTTCTAAAATCGACAATTCCGATATATCGGCTGTCTCTTTGTCCGATTGGAGCAAATATAAAAACGACATCGAAATAGTAATAAATACTACTCCGCTCGGTATGCATCCTTTGGAAGACCTGTCGCCGCTAAAGGAAAACGACTTTGACGAAAGAATGACCGTTATGGATATAGTATATAACCCCCATCAAACTCGTTTCTTGAGTATAGCATTAGAAAAAGGATGTAATATCTGCTACGGGATAGATATGCTTCTTTATCAGGGGATACGTCAGTTTGAACTATGGACAAACAGCAAAGCACCGGTTGACGTTATGCGAAAGGTTTTAACGGAACGCATAAACAAAGCTAAAAAATAAATTTCTTTAATTGGCTTTTTTCAAAATATGCATAACCCGCCCTAAACCCTCGCTTGCCTCTTTATATAGCAGATTCCAGTTTTCAAGCAACTCCCCGCTTATACCGTTTTCATCTGAAAACTCAAGAATTTTATCAATCGCGGACTGCATAGTAAACTCAAGGAAATGTGAAACCTTAGCGCCTTCTATATTATTTTTCTCGGAGTTAGCTTTAATCATAGTCAGAAGTTCTCGGTCAAAACGGGTCATATCATCAAAGTAACGGGATAGGTTTCCGCCGCGTTTAAATTCCGATATAGCGCTTTTTGATGACTTAAACGCCTTGATTGCGTAAGGAAGGAGCCGATAACAAGCCTGCGTAATACCGTCAAGATATTTATCAAAATTACCGCGCTTAACGGGCTCAAACTCAACGGTAAAAATTTTATCAAGGGTATCGGAGAGATACGTCTTATCAAACTCATCAAGCGAAATATGAATTGCGCCCTCTATTTTAGCCCCTCCCTCGGTGGCGTTTATTACGGATGCTTTTGTATTTTTTATTTCACGGACAAACCAATTCAAAAAGGTTATAAACTTACGGTCTGTCGGGACTTTATCGCCGTAATACCCGTCAACCGTTATGCTGTCGGAAAATATAAGCGACCTTGAGTTATAAGCCTCATAAGTATTAAAGCGATTAATCCTGTAGTATAAAATCTCCTCAAGGATATTGTCGCGATTATGGGTATGCTTTTTTGAAAACGCAAGGTCTTGTCCTATAAAAGCTATGGGGTCTGCACATAAAAATCTTGCAAAATCGAAAGCCGTAGTAGAAACCGACCCTCCCGACAGCAACGCCCCCCGCTCGCCCCAAAAAACGCTCATCCCGGAATAAAGCGGAAACATCGAATCAAAAATAACGGTTTCGGCAAAACGGGGCTTGAAAAAGCTCAGAAAAGATGCCGATGAGTCTAATACAAGGGTTGTGTTGCAAATACCTGCATACAACAGATAAAGAGCGTTGGTATCCTGAGGGTCAACGCTTACGACAAAATCGGGGGTAATATCGTAAGCCTGCAATGAGGGCAGCGCGGTATCGGTGGATATTATCACCGCCTTTTTTTCTATCTCTTTGAGTTTTCCTATATTTTTTGCAAGCGAAGGACCCGCCCCGACTATTATCGCAGGTTTGGATTTGAAATTGTGTCTCAGGTTATTTATACCCGGAGTGTCGAAATAATAACGGGAATTTTTTATGATATTACGAAGCCATACGCGTTGAAATCTTAAAAGCGTTGCCTTGTTAATTTGCTTTTTTGAAAGATACGTTATCAAAACCCCTTCAAGTGAGGAGTAAATCTCAGGAAAGAGGCTTTGATAAGGTCTGTGGATATAAAAACACAACTCGCCCACCCGTTTTTCATCAAGAACGGATGTAAGTTCGGAAATGGAATAAACCAAAGTAATCCGCGGATTATTTATTACATTATTAAGATTGCGGGATTGTAAGGCAAAATCAATAATTTCTTTCGTATGCTCGAAAACTATAATTTTAAAATCCGTATTATCAAGCAGATATTCAATAATATATCCAAGCCCGAAACCGGCTATCACTACCCATCCCAATTCCCGATTCAAATGGGCGACGGTTTTTTGCGCTTCCTTTACAGGATAAATCGAATGCAGGCTTACGGTTCGTTCCCCGTTACTAACTTTTGCATTAACAAGTCCGTCTCGTGAAGCTGTCTTTTCTATTAAGATACTGTTCATTTCTTAAGAAGCCCCCCGGACATCAAAACCTTTATTGCCTCCTCTATCGGCACATCAAGCAGAATTACGTCTTCCTTGGGAACAACCATCATAAACCCCGTAGTGGGATTGGGCGTTGAGGGCATAAATACAGTGTAATACTTTTTTTCTTTATCGGGTGAAAAACTCTTCGATGCATCTCCCGTTAAAAATGCTATTGACCATATCCCCGGATGAGGATATTGGATTAAAACGCTTCGGGAAAACCTGTCCTGCTCCTGAAAAGAAAAGAATACCTGAAAAAGTTGTTTTAACGACTTATAAAGAAAATTAACCCCCGGAAGTTTTTGTATAATAGTATCTATTAACTTTCCGATACCCCTCCCCAAAAACGTTTTCGTAAAAAGTCCGATTAGAACAATCAAAAGGAAAATAATCAATATAGCAGCTACTATAGTAACTGCGTTTATATAAGGAATATTTTTTAAAACATCGGGCAAAAAATCAATAACAAAAGAAAGCATACGATAAGTAGCTTTAATCATAAGATAAATCAAATAGACGGTAAGGGTTATCGGCAATAAAACAATCAAACCCTCAAAAAAATACCTTTTAACACCCGTTTTTTTGGGTTTTGTTTTTGCTGAAGTTTTTTTTCTTCTCATAGTCTCCTCTAATTAACAAAATAGGACGTAGAAATTATCATACGTCTGACAATATTGGCAAAAACCGGCGCGGCAACATCACCGCCGGTATGTTCCGGTGTGTGTGGGCGATTTATCGCAACCACAATAACAAATTTAGGGTTTTCTGCGGGAACATATCCGGTAAACACGGCATTAAAAAGATACTCATAATAACCGCTGCCGTCGGAACGAGCAATCTGCCCTGTTCCCGTTTTTCCTGCAATCGGGATACCCTCAACCCTCGCGCGAATAGCAGTCCCGTCTTCACTCACAACGTTTCTCATAATATTAAGCAACTTAACGGAATTGGAATAAGACATCACCTCGTATTCCTCTGTCTCTATACTATAAAGGTTTTCGCCGCTTTGATTAACAACGCTATTAACAATGCGGGGAGATTTATAAAGTCCTCCGCCGGCTACCACCCCCGATGCAACGGCAAGCTGAAGCGTAGTAACCCCTATTTCCTGCCCGAAAGCTATAACGTATTTTGACAGACGAGACCACCGTGAGGGAGGACGCAAAATGCCTGCTTCAATATCCGTAACGGGTAATTGCGGACGTTTTCCAAACCCGAATTTCCGTAAAAACTCATAAAACTCGGTATTACTAAACCTGCTTGCTACCTGTATCATACCGATATTAAGGGACCGCTGAATAATCTCCGTCAGGTCAACGTAACCGTAAGAACGCGCGCTTGTAAATGTATGTTCTCCTATTTGCATGGATGCGGGAGAATAAAACCGAGGGTGATGAGGCGAGGCAATACCTTTATCAAGCGCAAAACCCGCGCTAAACTGCTTCATTACCGAACCCGGCTCGTAGATAAGCCCCCTCGACTTGGACTTGAGATTATCGCGGGTTAATGACGACAAATCGTTGGGGTTAAAAATCGGATAACTTGCAAGCGCCATAATATCCCTTGTTGCTACTTCTATAATTGCTACACTGCCGTATTCGGCACGATGTTTAAGCATCGCCCGTTTTAGTTCCTCATAGGCTATTGAGCATAGTTGGCTATCTATTGTCGTATGGACATTATAGCCGGTATTGAGATAATTATTAAAAGAATATTCAATACCCGCAAGCCCCTGGTTGTCTATTCCGACTAATCCGACAATATCGGCGGACGCTTCGGAAGGGTAAAACCTGCCCTCCTCTTCAATAAGCCCGAGTTCATCCTTTTGTATATACTTATTCTCCTCAAGCATATTTATTAATGAAGCAAGTTCCTCTCTGACGTTAGGTGAAAGTTTGCGTTTAATCCATACAAAACGACGATTGGAATAAAGCAGTTTAAGTTCATTTTCGCTAAAAGCTCCCGTTTGTTTTAGAGTTGCATAAAGAAAATCCTTGACATCCTCATTAAGCGAAATAGTCCTTGCATAGAAAGAAAAAGCGGAAGAAGAGACGGCAAGCTCCCTGCCGTTTCTATCATAGATAATCCCTCTTTTTGCAGGCGCGATATTTGTTCTTACAAGACGCGCATCGGGAAATAGGGTAATTCCTACTATCCTGATTACAAGTATTGCAAAAAACAAGATAAAGAAAAAAATAGTTATTCCCACGCGGCTTTTTATCATTCAACAAGCTCCGTTTGATAAAAAAATACACGCATTAATTATAAATGAAAAACATCTAAATATCTAATTTTTTGAAAAAATCACCTGAGCGGTAATTTTATGATAAACTCGGTATATTTCCCCGGTTTGGAATTGACTTGAATATCTCCTTTGTGCTGCTGAACTATAATATCATAACTGATAGAAAGCCCCAGTCCCGTTCCTTCTCCCGCCGGTTTCGTAGTAAAAAACGGGGAAAAAATTTTCTCTTTGATTTCCGAAGGAATCCCCATCCCGTTGTCTTTTATACGAATTTCGACTGCGTTCTTTAATTTAGATGTTTTAACCCAAATGGTCGGGATATAATCTTGTCCCTCTTTGATATGCTTTTCTCTAAGGGTATAAAACGCATTATTAAGTATATTTATAAATACCCTGCTTATATCCTGAGGAAATAAATCAACTCTGCCGATTCTTTCATCATAATCTTTGATGATTTGGATATTAAAAACAACCCCTTTTGCTCTCATACCATGATAAGCAAGATTCACGTATTCCTCTAAAAGATAATTCAAATCGACAGGTATTTTTTCAGAGGATACTCCTCTTGAATGAAGAAGCATACCGTGAATAATACCATCTATTCTTTTGCCATGCTCGTTGATTTTGGAAAGATTCATTTTCATAGTGGAAACAACCTCATCAAGAGAGGATTTAAAATCCGGGGAAAGTGTTTTCTCATACTTGGAAATATCAACGGATAACTCATCTGCAAGCTCGGAAGCAAGTTGGGCAAAGTTGTTGATAAAATTCAAGGGATTTTTGATTTCATGAGCAATACCTGCCGTAAGACTACCTAAAGAAGCCATCTTTTCCTGAACTATGATTTTTTTCTGCATAGACTTAAGTTCGGCAATAGCAAAAGCAAGCTCTTTATTACGCTCCTCAAGTTTGCTTGTGCGTTCGGCGACTTTTTTTTCCAACTCCTGCAAAAAATCATCTTTTAGTCTTGCCGACTCCGAAAGTTTCTCAAAAGCCAATTGCTGATGGGCAACGGAGTTTGCATTTGCAATCTCCGCGCTTTGCCGTAATGCGTTAATCCTGTCTGCAAGCGCCAATGACAACAAAACAACCTGCAACGCCGCCCCAATTTGAATACTGTAAACAGTAACAAAATTTTCCGGAAGCAACCCGAAATTACGCGCAATGGCTACAAGGATGGATATTATTAAAAACAGGGAACTTATTAAAAAGAATCGCGCAGGTTGATACTCCGAACGCCACGAATTATACCCGATATACAACAGGCTTAACATCACAAATATAACAAACACGTTAATAACTATTATCATCAAAGAAAAACCTACAAAAAAGCTTAATACTATAAACGATACAAGTATTATAATTTCGGCGGATAGGACTTTATCCAATTTCGGCAGATAATTTCTTGTGCTGAGAAAGACTTTTGTCAACACCAAAGCGGTAATTAACGATAAAGAACTTGTTATCATAAGCATATAATGATTCAAAGCGGGATTTTGAGGCCAGATATACTGAAAAGCAAATCCATGCGCGACAAACTGTGCAAAACCGAATATAGCGCTGAATATTACAAACAGCAAATAGCTCATATCCCGCAGATTTATATAAAGAAATAAATTATAAAATATCATTACAACAATCATACCATAAAACAAACCGAGCAAAAGTTGAGTTACATAATTTCGGTTTGAAAATTGGGCGGGACACCATATAGTCAAAGGCAGAATAAACGACCCCTCTGTCGCAACCCTCATATAATAAGTGTTAGCGGTATTCGCATCTACGGATAAAAACAGGATAAAATTCCTGTGAAACATATCGCGGGTATTAAACGGAAGCATCCTGCCGGTTTTCTTTACCAAATCGGAATTGTAATTCCCCTCACTGTCGGGATAATACAGGGCAATACTATCAACGGATGGGTTTCCGATTTCAAGCAATCGAAATTTAGGGCTATCACTTTCGTTCAAAATTCTAAACCGTATCCAGTATGACGACCTTGAAAACCCGAAATTCAGGGTCGGCTTAGGGTATTTTTCAAATTTATCCGAATAATCGGAGATTATATCTTCTATACCGAATTCGCCGCTATTGTCCTCAAAAATTTCAACAAATGGACCCATCGGACAAATTTCCTGAAAATCCTCAAGCAATATTGCAGGTGTGGAAAATAAAAACGTAACCGTTAGAAATGAAACCGTTATTCCTATAAAAAAAGATAATCTTAAATTGTTCATATCCCGCCCTGTTTGACTATCTTTTATTATTATATACCTCAAAGAGTTTTTAATCAAATAAGTTCCATAAGATTTAATTAATTCTATAATTGCATGTTGTTCTAAAGAAGAAAGGTTACAACTAATTCCAATGCCGTTCCAATATTGTTCCAAAAAAGAGAGTGTCGTTCCAAAAAAGAGAGTTCCCAAAATAATTGACAAATTTAGTATTTAATTTTACAATATTCTAAATTTATGAATTTTCTTTGCCGATTATATAGAAGGGTTATTTTTATTTTGAGTGAAGGAGTTTCTGTTATGGAAGTTAAGGACATTTACAAATACGGCGTTGTGGGATGGAAAAACGAAAATACTCTGATAGTAAAACTTGAGGATAACAGGGAAATTGAAATTAAACAACTTGCCCGTGATGACAACCATGTTCTTTTTAATACTCACGGTATGTATTATAAAGAATTTCCAAGTGATTTTTCAAAAGTGCGGGCTTACACTTCTTATATTGTTCAATATGCTCCCGATCTCTACAAAGAGGTAAATTTGCTTGAACAACAGATAAGCGAACTTATTAAAAACGGTATTGAACACGGAAATAAACAAAATCCGGCTAAGAAAATTCGCGTATGGTTTGATTTTAACAAACGCGCGAAAGTTATTGTTGAAGATGAAGGCAAGGGTTTCGGTTATTTTGACGAATGGAATAAATTTGCATTAAACCGAACCATCTGTCTTGTAAGTCAGGACTTTGAGCATTTTGCCGATTTGGTAGCTTGGAAGGGTCCTGAATCCAATGAGATGGACGGGGGAAATGCTCTGTTTGCCGCTCTTGAATATTGGAACGGAGGGTTTATATACAACAACACCGCTAATAAGATTGTTGCCGTTCGTTACTTCCCCGACAACCCCGAATACAAAAAATATATCTAATCCGATATATCGGGCAGTCTCTTTATTTGAGACTGCCCTTTTTTATTATCTTGCTTTTTATCCCGTCTGTCGGTAAAATAGGTTGTCGTTTTTAATCCGGAAATATATTTACTATCCTGAGGTAAAATAATATGCAAATAGTAATAGGACATACTAATAATGATTTGGATTGTTTCGGGTCGATGGTTTTGGCACGGTATCTTTATCCCGAAGCCGTTTTAGTCAGGAGCAATCTGATGACCCCATCCGCAAAAAAACTTTACAGGCTTTTCAGAGACCATCTTAAAATGAACACCGTTTCTTCTCTACGCAATTCGGATATAAACAAAATAATTGTAGTGGATACCCGCTCATATCAAAGATTGGAGGAATACTTCAATGAGATAGGAGATTATAAAGGGGAAATCGAAATATGGGACCATCACCCGCCGGATAATCACACAATCAGTAATGCTAAGATATATGAGAAAGAAATAGGCGCAAACACATCGCTTCTCGGGCTTGAGATTATTGAAAGAAAAATAAAGATTTCGAGAGAGGATGCAACTATTGCGCTTGCAGGAATTTACGCCGATACGGGCAATTTTACATACGAAAACGTTACGCCCGATGATTTTATTGTCGCATCGTTTTTACGCGAAAGCGGCGCTTCTATTCCGACTATTCGTCAATTTTTAACAAGACTTAGCGAAGAACATCAAATTTCGCTTTTTAATGAGGTTTTAAATAATTTAACGGATAAAACCGTCAACGGATACAATATAGCGTTGTCATACACCGAGTTTGAAAAACAAAAGCCGGGACTATCATCAATAGTTGAGGAAATTAACGACATTCGCCATCAGCCTGCAATCTTCTGCGTTTTTTATTCCGCTAAGGAAAGAAATACCCAAATTATTGCAAGAAGCCGCAAGGACAATATTGCAGTCAACAAAATTTTGGAAAGATACGGAGGAGGGGGACATAATATGGCGGCATCGGCTAATATAAAAAACAGCGACGGCAAATTTATCTTTGAGGATTTAATTAGCGCTCTAAAGGAAAGTATCCCTCCCGCTATACAGGCTAAGGACATAATGACAAAGGAAATCCATATAATTCGCCCTGATTGGAGTTTAAAGGATGCCTCTTTTTTCCTTGAGAAAATTGAACATACGGGCGCTCCCGTAATAGATGAAAACGGCGAACTTGTCGGTATTCTGACACTTCGCGATATTATGAAAGGCAGGAGGGGAAACCAGATGCATGCCCCCGTCAAGGCATATATGGCTACAAAACTAATTAAGGTTGATTTGCATGAAACCGTCCGAAATATCCGTGATATTATTTTTAAAAAAAATATCGGACATCTGCCGGTTATGGATAATAATAAAATAGCCGGAATTATTACACGTTCCGATATAATTAAATTTCTCGACAGCGAACAAAAAAAAGAAGAAATTACAAAGGAAAACTTAAATTCATCCGAAAGCGGAATTGTCTAAGGAAATTTTGTAAAAGCGCAATGCTCCCGCCAAGCCCTTCCTTTTGAAGAGGTATAGAGGCTCGGCTATGCTTCGACTACGTTCGGCAACCGTGCTTCTATATGCCTATTCGTCTTCGTCGGACACTAATTTTAATTCGACAAACGGATTTGAACCGATATAAAAATCGGTAATTTCCACCGATTTTCCCGATACTTTAGCTATTCCGCCATTGTTTAAGAAAAAGGTATCCCCGTTAATTTCAATCGTTATCAGGATATCAGGGGATAATTCGCCGTCTGCTTCCTCAATAACCGCTTCTGTAATATCAATAAGAGAGATTTCAAGCCCCATTGTTGTTCTTGTTTCACCTTGATAGATTTTCAGATGTTTTACACTATCCCGTTCCCAGCATCCGGGAAATATTATTAATGCTATAATCAGGAAAATTATACCTTTCACAGCCCCTCCCGTTTTATTATAAAGAAACGAGGACAGAATGCCCTCGGTTCTTTATTTATATGTTATTTCCGAATTAAACAGCTTCTGCAACTAAATCGCCTACCTCAGTGGTAGAATATCCCATCTTACCGGCGGAAAGGCTTTTAAGTTTTGTGCAGGTTAAAGAAACGGCATTTTGTATAGCCTTACCCGCCTCCGCCTCGCCAAGCTCTTCAAGCATCATTCTTCCCGCTTCAATAGCGGCAAGAGGGTTAATTACATTCTGTCCCGTATATTTAGGCGCCGAACCCCCGATAGGTTCAAACATTGATACGCCCTCAGGGTTGATATTACCGCCGGCGGCAATACCCATACCGCCCTGAATCATTGCGCCGAGGTCGGTGATTATATCTCCGAAAAGATTAGAGGTTACAACAACGTCAAACCATTCGGGATTTTTTACAAACCACATTGTTGTAGCATCGACATGCGCATAACCCCGTTTAATGTCCGAATAATCTTTTTCGCCCATTTCGTTAAAAGCCCTGAACCACAAATCACCGACATGGTTAAGCACGTTGGTTTTATGAACAAGCGTAACTTCCCTGTCCTTGTATTTAGCATCCGATTTATCCCGTTTGCGTTTGTATTCAAAAGTATATTTAAGACATCTGTCAACGGTAAAACGGTCATAAATCATTTCCTGAGATGCATATTCATAGGGGGTTCCTACTTTTGAAGCTCCGCCGTGTCCCGTATAAATACCGCCTGAGTTTTCCCTTACCACGACAAAATCAATTTCGTCAGGTCCTTTATCTTTAATAGGCGTTTCAACACCGGGATATAACTTAACGGGCCTGAGATTTATATATTGGTCAAGCTCAAATCGAATATGAAGAAGCAATCCTTTTTCAAGGATACCGGGCTTTACATCGGGATGCCCTATTGCACCAAGAAAAATCGCATCAAATTGCCTTAATTCCGCAATCTCCTCCGCATCTATGATTTTCCCGGTTTTAAGAAACCTGTCTCCGCCGAAATCATAATGGTGGAAATCGAATTTAATATTAAATTTGCTTCCCGCAGCTTCCAACACCTTGAGTCCCTCTTTAACTACCTCAGGACCTGTTCCGTCCCCGCCTATCACGGCAATTTTATAAGCCATAAATCCTCCATAATTTTTTTTGATATTAATTATACATCAAAGATTAATTTTAATCAATTTCCTAAATCGAAATGCGTTAACCATATAGAAATGTGTGTCATCCAAAGCAAAAAGTTCCTATGTAACTCCAAAAATGAAACTTCCGATTAATCAAAATTCAAGATTAAGCAGAGGCTAAATTCCGACTATTGACTGCAAAAATTTGTCCGTTTTTCAAAAATTCATTCTTAACTCTGCGATTGTTCCCATCTAAATCGCCAAAACTCATTTCCTGTTCTCTTGCTCTTATATTTCCCTCCCGTAGATTTTATTAATTTCATCTTAAATTTTGCTTAATTTCAAGTATATTATGCAATTAGATTAATACTGCCGTACAAAGGTCTCAGCTTGTTTTTCCGTTCCGTATTATATTTAAGGAAAATATGAAGTCTAAAGAAGTTCGGATATTTTATAAGTGCCTGTTATTGCCCAGTAGCCGCCGCCCGGCTCCGAATCGGAGACTGCCAACTCTCCGTTCAAGTAAATTTTCACATAGACGGTGCCGGAGCCGGATTTGGCACGCAGACTAACAAGCTGTTCTTCATTATCCGTGCCTAACTCGTAACTCCACGGGGCGGATATGTATTGATGCTGGTCGCCTTCAGCCGTGCGATATGAAACCTCAACTGCGCTTCCGCTGACTTCATAGCGAACCGTGTATTTGCCGCCCAAACCTTCCCCGCATGCAGATGTTGTTATCATCATTCCAATCAGCAATACCAACCCGAAACTACTTATAACCCTCAGCTTCTTTATCATAATTTCACCTCCCGATGAATGAAATTATATGGGAATTAGGAAAAGCATATTTTGTTACCTGATTTTCGGAAAATCAATTCGACTAAAGTGTAGATTTTCGCTTTAAAAGAGTCAATTTTCAGGCAAAAAATTTTTGACGCAAACATACGGTATTTCAAAGCAATTATCGGGGGTTGACTGCAAACACTATCACCCGTTCAAGCCCTCCGTAGTCGCGATGCAGGCTTTCAAAGATAAAACCCGCTTTCTCAAAAATATCTATTACCCCGCGATATTTATAATCCGCTTCGAGAACTATTTTCCCGTCCCTGTTCAGTATCGGCAGACATATTTCAGCCAGTCTGCGGTAAAAATCAAGCCCGTCTTCTCCACCGTAAAGCGCTAAATGAGGCTCGTAATCTTTCACCTCGCTTGATAGCCTTGCCGTATCCTCTTTTGAGAGATACGGGGGGTTTGATACTATAAGGTCAAACCTGCTTTTTGCTACCGGTTTATCTGAAAACATATCGTGCTTTAATATAGCAATATTTTTTATGCCGAGCGCGCGGATATTTCGTCTTGCGGATTTGGTTTTTATATCGGTTGCAATAATTTGCGAATTTGGGAAAAGCCTTGAAAGCGCAATAGATATAGCCCCGCTTCCCGTCCCGAACTCAAGTATTGTATCAAAATCTCGGTTCATTGCTTCTATTGCGTAAATCAGATGTTCCGTATCGCTTCTCGGTATAAGGCATTCGTGGGAAACCTTGATGCGGTCCCGGTAAAAGTCCTTGTATCCCACAATATACGCTACGGGCATAGATTTCGCGCGCTTGCGAATAGCGTTCATAATTCGCAGGTATTGCAGGGCGGTTATTTTTCTGTCGCGGTTTAAAAAAATTTGTTCGCGGGTGGTTTTGAGCCTGTTTGCGACTATCACCGCCACCTCAAGCTCGACTGCCGGTATTCCCGCTTCCTGAAGCATTTTTTTTGCCTTTTCGACAACTTCATAAACAAACACTGCGCCCCCTTAGTTTTCAAGCGCCTTTATCAATTGCCTTTGTTCGCTCATAATAATTTCGTTGATTAATTCATCCATCTCACCGTTTAAGATAGCTTCGAGTTTATACAAGGTAAGGTTTATGCGATGGTCGGTAATGCGGTTTTGGGGGTAATTATATGTTCGTATTTTTTCCGCGCGGTCTCCGCTTCCTATCATAGCGCGTCGTTTTTCCACCTCGGCGTTAAGTTGTTTTTGGTATTCCAAATCAAAAAGTTTGGCGCGAAGTATCGACATAGCCCGCGTGCGGTTTTGCAACTGGGAGCGTTCGTCCTGACAGGTTACCACAATTCCGGTGGGCAGATGGGTAATACGGACGGCGGAGTCGGTCTTATTTACATGTTGACCTCCTGCTCCCGATGCGCGATACACGTCAATTTTCAAGTCCTTTTCCTTGAGTTCCACCTCTACATCATTGACTTCCGGCATAACCGCAACGGAAGCCGTCGATGTATGAATTCGCCCGCCCGATTCGGTAACCGGAACCCGTTGAACCCTGTGAACCCCGCTTTCGTATTTCAGATGACCGTAAACGTCCTTCCCTTTGATTGAAAAAACGATTTCCTTATATCCGCCGATACCTATTTCGTTAAAATCCAAGATTTCATATTTCCATCTGCGGATTTCCGCGTAACGGGTGTACATACGGAACAAGTCTCCCGCGAAAATCGCCGCCTCGTCTCCGCCTGCGCCGCTTCTGATTTCCACGATAATATTTTTTCCCTTTAGCTCGTCTTTAGGCAAAAGCATAAAAAGTATTTCTTCCTCAAGTTTTTCTTTTTTTTCGGTCAACAATTCAATCTCTTCTTTTGCCATATCCTTAAGTTCATCATCTTCGTTAGAGCGCAGTATCTCCTTATTACCCTTTATATCGGCTTCTATTTTTGCCAACCCCTCATATTTGCGGACAAAAGGCTCCATATCGGAACGTTCCTTCGCTTTTTGGATATATTCCTGACTTGCGGGATTGCCTTTAGCGAGTTCCTCGCCGAGTTCGCGGTATTTTTCCATCAATTCTATTGCTTTCGGATGCATTTTAGTTCTCCTTGCCTCTGTAACCGCCCCATTCCCTTCGGCTTCCTTCGACTTTGCTCAGGACAAGCAGGGTGCGATTATTAATTATAACAGTTTTTAAAAAAAAGAGCAATTAGCCGAATTGCTTTATAATTAATCTGCTTGAAAACGATACGTTGCGTCAAAATAAAAATCTATTCAAAATATTCTTCAACAAGAAAGATGTTGGAGGATAAAGATGGAAATGACAATGAGAGAGAGGAAGCCATATTATCGGGAAGTAGCTAAGAGGTATCGGAAAGCCGGTAAGAAAGAAAAGGGGGTAATATTGGATGAGTTTGTAGCAACCGTCGGATTAAACAGGAGTTATGCCTCTACGTTATTGAGAACGGACGGCAAAGTTGTATATACAAGGCGGGGGATACGCTTAAAGAGCGATAAGGAAACTACAGACTCCCTGACACCCATTATACCAGTTTCCGCAATAGTATTTAACTATGAAAAACTCAAAATATAAATAAATTGGGACTACAAAAGTTATAAGCATAAAGAATACCAACAAATCTTTCTTAAACAAATAATACATAATAATTTCCTATTAAACGGTTTTCAAAGGTAATATAGGTAAAACTGGTCTTAAATGAAACACATTTAGTAAAAAAAGAAACCTAAATTTTTCAAATATAAAGGAGGTCTCTAATGAGATGGAAATTCCGAATTTTGTTGTCGATAGTAGTAATTGTAATGATGTCGGTATCTTGCGGCCTTATCCCTTCAGAGCAAGACTTCCCATCAAGCATTGGTTTTGATGTGCCAGATACCATGTATGATGATAGTAGTTCGCCCCAGTCCTTATCAACTCTATCTGAAAATACCACCGAGGAAGGACCACTTTATGAAGCATTAAAAGCCTATGTAACTTTTGGCGTATCGGTATCTGTTAATATCGATAATCTTTTAACTAAAATTTCCGAGGCAAAAGAACTTTTCTTCGCCTCATTGGGCAATAAAGTAGAAACATCGGAGGGATGGTATTATGCCGACAATCTAAACAATGGTTACTATCTGTATTTCGGAGAAAACAGCAATGAAACAAATTTTTATTTTGAATGGGAAGCAAAGGGTGATGGTAAATTCAAAGGAAAGGCTATTCTATTAAAAGACGGGCTATCCAAAATTTCCAAACTAAGTGAAGTAGAAGAGTTTTGTCTTTTCTATGATAACAGCGTTACATACCCATACCTTGATATGTATGCTAAATTTGATGAAACTTCCGAATTCAATAAAAAACGCCTTAAACTGGAAAAACTTGCAGAGGGTGAAGTCAGGGCAAATATAAAAATTGACCTCAATTCCGATTGGCCATCAGAATGGCTTATTAAGGGTTACGGTAAAAAGAATTCAAAGGGAGGCGGTATCGGTGAGGCAAGCGGAAGTTTAATTATCGATTTTGGTTTGGGCGAGATGGAAGTAACAAAATATATCTATGAGGAGCATTTTAATTCATCGGGCGAAACATACTGGAAAATGGGAGAAGCCGAAGTGGACGGCACACTTTATATAGATGAAAGCATAACTTTTACAAATAATACCGTTGATGCAAATGTTGAGACAAAACTTGAGTTTGAATTTTTGACAAACGCAGAATATCCGGTTATAAATTTACCTTAGACTAACTCCAAGTTATATCAAAGAGGCGGGCAGGTTCCCGCCTCTTTTTTGATTTATCCATGCTTTTCAATTAAAATAACGTAAATCCCGACGGAGAATTTTATGCCGAAAAGCTCTTTTTCGATACTCAAAGAAACACTCTCAAAACTCAATTTCAACTATTTCGAATTCGACAATCAGCTTATACTTAACCCCAGATGCAAAAAGATAATTAATGATTTCACGTTTGAATATTATTTTATACAATGGAAAAAAGAAAAGCCGGGACGGCATAACAAAAAGAGTTTCATAAAGGAGTTCAGGAAAAACCCCAATAACTTTCCGCATATAATAACTCCCGAACCTACTTCAACCGTGACGTTCACCGAGGCATCGGCGGGAAACCCGTTGGATAAAAGCGCGGTAATCGGATTTTTCAGAGAGGTTAAAAAGCCCGACGGCAACTACTTTACCGATATTCTTTCCCGTCCCATTGAGCCCGCAACGCCTTTCTTGGATACGGTTAAACTTGAACTTAAAGCTCTTGCCGAGACTCTTGATAAGTCAAGTGTCAGGTATGCAACCCTTGCAAATCATTACAAAGACACCGCGATAATTCTTGAGTTCGTTAAATTTATCAACCAGCTTTTCGACTATGCTAAAAAATATAAAGTTTCACAGATAAAGTCGGGGCATTTGATTGCCTTTGTCGGCGGAATGATTCATTATTTCGATAAGCTGTCGAAAGACCTGATTGAAGAGGGCTTCGCTATAACAAGCGTAGGCGATAACCCTCCCGTGCTATCCGCAGTAAATAAACTCAACGCCCGTATATCGCAGATAGCGGATAATTTTGTATTAGACCTCCTTTTACCGTTGCTTGACGGAATAGACGCACATATAGAAATACACAACGATATGCCCCGTCTCGTTGAAAACGAGGAATTAAAAAAGGGTTTTATCGCAAGGATTTTAGATTTTTTTGTTTCGCTGTTTAGTCCCCGTAAAAAGAAAAAAGAAGCTGAAAAATCAGATAAATTCAAAAAGCCCGCTACAAAACCGGTATCCGAACCAAAGCCCGTTTCCCGAAAACCGCAGGTATATGTCGAACCCCGCTCATTTAAGGACTTGTATGTATCGCTTGAGGCTTTTATCGAAAATATAAAATCTGACCTTGCCCCTGAAATCGGAAAAAACGGCGAGGTTACGGATTATCGCTCTATGTTTGACCAGTTTGATATACCTAATCAAAACCGTGACCTTACTTATACCCGTTTTATTTTTCGCGGAAGAATCCCCAATGCCGACCCGCTTGATGCCCGATATAAAGACCAAACCATAATCAATTCAACGCATTGGCTATACGACCATATTCGTAATATTATCGGATTCTACAAATTTGATAACGAAAAAATTCCTATAGATGAAGCTGCCCGCTTTACGGATGATATCCGAAAACTCTTTTTCGTTTCAAAAAACGAAATATCGGAAGAAAGGAAATATGCAAGTTTCCCGCAGTTTAGAATAAACCTGCTCCGTCTTTTTTCCTCACACGAAACCCATACCAAGTATAACGGGATGATAAACAATATATCCTCTCTGTTAGACAAGGCGCGTAACGAAATAGAAAACGCTAAAAAGGAAACCAAATGAACACGCTAAAGGTTTCAAAGGACGGTATCGGGATTGAGGCGGATATCGAAAACGGGGTTATTTACGCAATAAAGGTTTATAACCGTAATATAGGGGAAAGTTATTCGGAAGCGGATAAAGGTATATATATGGCGTTTCGGGAATATCTTGACGGGGTTTCGCCGAATTTTAACTTAAAATTAAATACAGGAGGACTAACCGGTTTTCAACGGAAAGTTTATGCGGAAATATCCGAAATCCCGGCAGGGTGTGTATCGACTTACGGGAAAATAGCGCAAAGTATCGGCAATAGGAATTTATCACGTGCAGTGGGAGGGGCGCTTGCAAGAAACCCTTTTCCTATAGTAATTCCCTGCCACAGGATTGTGGGGGCAAAAGGGCTTTGCGGTTTTTCCGCCGATGGGGGTATTGAAACCAAGGCAAAACTAATAGCGCTTGAGAAACGTCTCTATAATCCCCAAACATAAACTTATTTTTTTTAATTCCGATAATGAAAATAACAAAATTTCGGAGTCCGATATGCTAAAAAAATCCATATTAATCGTCTTTATGATACTTTCTGCAAATATCGCAAGCCCATACTACAATGAGGGACAGGCTTATATCATATACTCCCAGGCAAATCAACTATACCGCGATAAAAAATTCGACCTTGCTAAAACAAAATATATTGAACTGATAGAACAACACAAAGGCTCATCATATATGCCTTACGCCCTTTTTATGCTGTCGTTTATTGAAACCGACTACTTGAAAATAATTGACTACCTTAATCTTATCAAAGACGGGTATCATTCTTTCAAATACTGGCATAATGCTGTGGAAAAATTAGGGGATATATACTATATAATGGGAAACTACCGCTCGGCTTCCGAGATGTATCAACTTGCCAAAACCGATAAAGCGTTCTATATGCTCGGGGTAATTTTTTTCGCAACCTCACGCTTTGAAGATGCAATCCGCGCATCGGATATACTCGCAAATCAGGCTAACGATAAAGAATTGGTGTATAAAGCAAATCTTATAAAAGTCAAGTCTTACGTGGCTTTAAAAGAATACGATAAGGCATTAGCGCAAATAATGCAAGCTCTCAAATTTCAGGAATACGCATTCGACAACGGTGTCGGACTATTGTTATATGCCGGGAAAAGTCATTTTTTCCGTGGAGAAGGCGGACGGGCTTTGTATATATTTTCGGTTCTGCGCACCAATTACCCGCTATCGGCGGAAGCATCCATCGCCGCCAAATATTTGACTTATCTTGAAAGAAATAGTATCATTGAGGCTCATCCTGTGAAATGGGTCGATGTGTATTTCTCAAGACCGGCGGAATTGGCGTATCGCGCGGAAAAAACGGATATGACTTTCGATATGTTTGAAAGCGAAGCCGAAAAAACGGTAAGGCAGTCCGAAAGACTCGCCGCCAATATCGTTGCCGGCGACATTATGGAATATATAGTCCGCGTGGCTAAAGTCAAAGACCTTAGTGTCGCAAACCTTATAGCATCGGAACTTTCCGGACCCAAACACAGGTATCCTATCGGTATATATTTCCGGGAGGGGTATTATTACGCGGAAATCCGGGGGATTTCCTCCGTTGAAGTTGCCAAAGAGCAGGCGCGTAAAATTACCGCGATGGGATATACCGATACTAAAGTGGTTGAGGTGGTTAAAGTTACCGAATATGGGTCAAAGTAAAGAAAGCGAAACAAAACTTACCCCGATGGTTCGCCAGTATCGCGAGATTAAGGCGCGCCATCCCGACAAAATCCTTCTTTTTCGTCTCGGCGATTTTTACGAAATGTTTGATAACGATGCTAAAATCGCAGCATCGGTTCTTAATATCGCCCTAACCTCGCGCAACGATATGCCGATGTGCGGATTCCCTCATCACTCGGCTACTCAATATATCCACAAGCTGCTTGATGCCGGCAAAAAAATCGCTGTCTGCGAACAAACCGAAGATGCTTCACAGGCTAAAGGTCTCGTGCGCAGGGAGGTATCGGGGATTGTAACACCCGGCACCGTCCTTGACGAGGATTATATCGACAAAAAACAGAATAATTATCTATGCACGGTTTATCTATCCGATACAAAAATCGCCCTGTCCTTTGCGGATATTTCCACCGGCGAGTTTTTTATAACCTCATCGGAAATACCGGAAATGCCCCGCTTTTTTCAGGATGAACTCGCCCGCTTTTCACCATCGGAAATTATCTACAACGAAAAGATAACCCTCAACCCCACCCTTTTGGCTTTAATAGAAAAAAACGGCTCTCTTTTCCAGTCGTTTCCCGAATGGTATTTTGAGGAATCCCAGCTTGAACCCGATTTTATCAACGGTATTGATATTCCGATAAAAGCCCTGGAAGACACCGCTATTAAAAACAACCTTTTCGGCTCTTTTAATTATCTTGCCGAAACCCAGTTCCAAAGTATCGGCAATATAAAAATCGTTACGCTTCTCAATAAAGCCGGATACGTGGAGCTTGATGATTTCACGTTGCGCAACCTTGAATTAGTTCGTAATATGCAGGACGGCGGCAAAAAATTTACCCTGCTTGATATACTTGATAACACCATTACTCCGATGGGGGGACGTCTTATCAGACGGATAATAGTTATGCCACTGTATGACCTGAACGGGATATACAGACGGCAAAATATTGTCGAGGCATTCTATGATGATACAATCCTTTCAAAAAACGTCAGGACTGTCCTGAAACGGATTAGCGATATAGACCGTCTGACAACAAGGGTTGCACTTAAAAAGGCGCTTCCCAAGGGAATGGTCGCGCTCAAAGACTCAATCTCCGCAACAAGGGAATTATCAAAACTTCTGCCTGAAAACACCGTCCTTGAGGAACTTAAAAACCGTTTAAACAAGGAATTATCATTGCTTGAAACGGTCGAGGATTTAATCAAACGCGCAATAAAGCCCGACCCTTCCAACTCTTTCGGCGGAGACGTGATAAACGCGGGTTTCGATAAGGAACTCGACAAACTCAGAAACATAATGAGCGAGGGCAAGGGATGGATAGTCAAGCTTCAGGAACGTGAACGCAAAAGAACGGGGATCTCCTCGCTCAAGGTCAAATACAACAAGGTATTCGGTTATTTTATAGAGGTCAGCAAGTCGAACGTGTCAAACGTCCCCGATGATTATATCCGCAAGCAAAGCCTTGTAAATGCAGAGCGATATACAATCCCCGAACTATCGGAATACGAGATGCAGATTACTACGGCAAGCGAAAAAGTGGTTAATATCGAAGAGAAGCTGTTTATGTCGGTTGTCGATGAAACGTCAAAGTTTGTCCCCTCGCTTCAAACGATAGCGGGAATTGTCGGGGAAATAGACGTTTACTCGAATCTTGCCGAGGTTGCCCATAAAAACCGTTATACAAAACCCGTAGTCGATAATTCCTCCGATTTTATTATCAGGGACGGACGTCATCCCGTTGTAGAAAAATATATGGGTTTTAACCTGTTCGTTCCGAACGACCTGATATTTAACGATACCGACTCGCGTATCCTGATAATCACGGGACCTAATATGGCGGGCAAATCGACATACCTCCGTCAAAACGCGCTGATAGCCGTAATGGCGCAAATCGGTTCGTTTGTTCCCGCAAAAAGCGCGCATATAGGAATGGTCGATAAGATTTTCACCCGTATAGGCGCATCAGACCGTCTTTCCGAGGGGCGTTCCACATTTCTTGTAGAGATGGAGGAGGCGGCAAATATCCTCAAAAACGCCACCGACAAAAGCCTTATCATTATGGATGAACTCGGACGCGGCACGTCCACCTACGACGGGCTTTCAATCGCGTGGGCGGTATTGGAATACCTGCACGAGCATCCGAAAAAGGGAGGCAAAACCCTTTTTGCAACCCATTACCATGAGTTGACGAAACTCGGCGAAAAGCAGGGTATAAAAAATTTCAATATTGCCGTCAGGGAATATAATGAAGAACTTATTTTCCTTCGCAAAGTCGTAGATGGACCCGCCGACCAAAGTTACGGTATCTATGTAGCAAAGCTCGCGGGAATTAACAATGAGATTATAGAGCGGGCAAAGATTATCCTTGAAAACCTTGAGACGGAGGGTAACAAGGCTCGCGACATTATAGAAAGCAGGTTTGACCGCGAATACCGCAAAATCCCGTCTCGTAAATATCTCACCGAACTTGAACTTTTCCCCGATAACAAGCACGCCAATACTGTGGAGAAAATCCGAAATCTTGATATTAACCGTATTACGCCGATTGAGGCAATAACCTTCCTGTCGGAATTGAAAAAGGAACTTGGAAATTAACACCGGATTACAAAAAAAACAGGCCGGATAATTAATCCGACCTGCCTTTTCAGTGTATTCAATTAATCTTGAAAATATACGTTAGCGCCTTCGGGAGCTGAATTACCCGAATAGGTGTTGAAACCGGTATAATTAGCGGGAGTCCACAGTGTTTCTCCGCTTCCGTATAAAGTTGTTGAGGAAGAGGAAACATATACCCCGCCGCCCTGTGCTTCGGCTATATTATTTGAAATTGTGTTGTCATAAATTACAGCTTCTTCGATTCTAACATAAATGCCGCCGCCGTAGGATTGGTCTGTTCCGACTGCCGTATTACCTGAAATTACGTTATCGGTTACCTCCGCAAAACTGCCTGTTCCACCTCTAAGATAAATACCTCCCCCCCAGCGATAGGTATGGTTACTCATTATGGTATTATTTCTTATAACGGCTTGAATACCCTGTCCAAAGCAATATAAAGCAATTCCGCCGCCGCCGTGATTTACATTCCACGACTTGTTGCCGATAATTTGGTTATTTGTTATAACCGCTTCCGCATGTTGAGATATAATAATTCCGCCACCGGTGCCGTAAAGTGTATCATCTTCCGTTCCCGCCTCGTTGTATTTAATGGTATTATTGAAAATCTTTACGATACATTTATTATCCTCCGAATTACCGGATACGCTTATAGCGCCTACCCTGTTCCCGCGATTGCTGAGAATGGTATTCCCGCTGATAACCGCCGATGAACCAAATTCAACTCTGATTGCTCCGGCTGCTCCATCTGTTGAACCGGTATTATTGATTATCTGATTACCGGTAATGGTGGCGCTGGATTTAGCGGTAACTTTGATAGCTCCCACACCGGAAGTGGTGTGGTTGTCCCGTATGGTATTACCGGAAATAACCGCGCTTGATTCATCGGTATAAGTGCTTCCGATATGCAACACGCCGTTAGCTCCATCATGGTATTTGAAGGTATTGTTCAAAATTTCTGCAGTAGATGCGTTATGCACATATACCCCGCCTCCCCGTCTGGACGTGGCATCATTACTGATAAAGGTATTGCCGGAAATAACCGCAAAAGAACCGTTAGCCACATTAACAGCGCCTCCGTATGGTGCCTTATTTCCCACAAATACGTTGTCCAAAATCTTTGCGGAAGCCCCTGAATTTATACTAACGCCTCCACCGTTAGCTACCGTCCCCGAATAGCCGTTGCGAATAGTAAAACCCTGCAAAATACTATCGGTAGTCTCATCACTGTTAAAAATAACTACGCGGCCGTTTCCGCTTCCGTCAATAATGGTGGAAGCAACCGTTTGTGATTTCTTGGGGGCTTCACTTCGCACAGTTACACGTTTGCCTTTGAAATCAATATTTTCCTGATAGACACCCGGTGCAACAACAATTATATCCCCGTGACTTGCTGCATCAATGGCAGCCTGAATGGTCGAAAACCCTTTAGGAACATTCAGAATATTCTCTTCATCCTCCGGAATAACATCTCCGCATCCCGCCGTTACCAAACCCATAGCAATCAAAACTACAAACAACACAAAAAACCTTCTCATTTTATACCTCCTCTTAAATTTTTAACAGATAAATTTCCTCCGGAAAAACCGCTTTATTTGGAAAAGATTTAATTCTGATTATTTATAAATCTATTATACCCCTATTATACATAAAAAACAAGTTAGCAAAATAAAATTTTTACAATAAAATAAATCGGATAACAATTTGTCATATTTTAAAACATCAAAAGAAGAGAAGGCAGGATGCGAATTATCCGAAAATAAATTGACAAAAACAAATCGCTTTATTAAAATAACAACGTAATCGGTGCAGAGAAGCATAATAGGGAATCCGGTGCGCGATAAAGTCGCAATTCCGGAACGCTACCCGGCACTGTAAGTGATTAGCCTTCGGGCGGTCTGTCCATTATGCCACTGGGGAAACCCGGGAAGGCGGACGGATTTCACAAGTCAGGAGACCTGCCGATTACAAATGCGAAATTTCCCCGGGAACTTGGGAAATGCGTAGATATTTTCTACATCCGTTCTATTTTTATCCCCGGTGAAAAATCGCGCCTACTAATTTTTCGGAGCATGTATGTCTATTTACTCAAGACTTGTTGTCGGCGCGTTTTTTGTATTTTTGCCTATGGCTTTATTTGCGCAAATTGACCTTGAATTGCAAACCAACGTTCAATCCGATGATTTTATCTCGGACAGATACGCGATAGGATACCGCGTGGGTATCGACTTTGAGGAGGTCAGGCTTGAAAATTTTTCGGGCAAACCCGATATCCTGTCCCCGTCCGTTTCATCAAGAGCATCGGGAAGCACGGGGCAGGTTTCAACTGTTGCAATAGACGGGGGCAGAAGCGAAAATACCAAACTTGCTTTTGACGGCGTAGTAATCGACCTCGCTCAAAACCATTCGACAGATTTTTCTCTGTTGCCGTTTGAGTTTGCGCAATCCGCAGAGGTGTATAAAAACAACCTCGCGCCAATAGGCATTAAGGCTTCGGCGGGACTTGTAAATCTAAATTCCCCTAACCCTTTCGATGAAACCAAACGACTTAAACTTTATCTCGGAAGTTTTCAAAGCTACGGGATTAGCGCTCATTACTCAAAGCGGGTAAATAGGGATGCTTTCTTAATCGGCGGAACTTTGTCGGTCGCAAGCAACAGATTTGAATATATTACACGTTTCGGGGAAACCAATATCGCCGAAAACCTTGATTATATAAAATATTCGGTTATCGGGAAATGGAACGGCGGGAATTGGGATGCAAATCTTTTCCATACGGGAAAATTCGCCGGCGCGGGAAACAGGTATGGAGGAAAACCCCGCCAGACCGACTTCCTGTCAAGCCTGAGTTTCAAGGCAAGGCTCGGAAAATTCGACGCAAAAACCGGATACATAAACTGGTATAACTCTTTTTCAAACTCCGCCCCCGTTATAACGGATACACATATAAACCATTCGATAAATGCTGAAATATCGCGTAAGATGGAGTTTCAAAATCTTATATCTTTGCTTGCGATAAAGTCGCGGACTTATATTGTGGAAAGCACTCAAACAGGGCTTAATACGGATAAGGAATTGTCGTTAGTCGGCGAGGCTATATGGCGAAAAGGGTTGATTGAACTCGGCGGTGCGATAAACTCGCTGTATTCCTTTAGTTCGGGATTTTACCCGATACCGTCAATCTCTGCGGCAATTATCCCGATTGAAACATTAAGATTCAGCGCGGAGGTTTCAAGGCAATTCCGAATCCCATCGTTTAACGACCTTTACTGGCAATTCGACGGTTTCTCGAAAGGCAACCCCGATTTGCTCCCCGAAGACGGTATAAAAATACAAACCGCTTCAATCTGGACACCGTTGCCGTTTATACTTTCTATGAGTTTTATTTACGGCTCGTTTGAAAACCAAATCATCTGGTCTCCCGATAGTTCGGGTGTATGGACTGCTGAAAACATCGGGAGAAGCCATTCGATTATAGCAAGTTTTTCCGCAAAATATATGGAGTTTATCGGCAAGCTCCTCTTTGAAATATCGGCGGGAATAAGTTACAACAATTCCGTGGATAACGACAAAGACTCGCCGTATTACGGAAAAAACCTGATTTACACCCCCCGCTTAAAAGCCAATACAATCCTCAGAGCAAGTTATAACCAAATATGGATAATGGAAACACGTCTCCGCTATACCGGAGAGCGTTTCACAACCCGTCTCAATACTGTAAGTCTCCCCGAATATTTCATACTTGATACTTACCTCCGATACAGATTTTTATTTGTGGAAATAAACAATATTCTCAATCGAAGTTATTATGAGCAGGAGGGGTATCCTATGATGGGGATTAACTTTAAAGCCGGTATGGAAATAAATTTATGATTAGGAGAAATATATGAAACTGAAAATTTTTTCGGTCATCCTGACTTTTGCGGTATTGTCGGGATGCGGAGTTGGAGAGGAAGACTTTACCACTCAACCCGTGGAAAAAGGTAGCCTTCTTGTAATAGACGAGGCTAACCAAACCCTGAACCGCGTATCGTTGTCGGATTTTAAAACCGGCAGTGTCGGTTATGTAGGCGAGGCGGCAAACGATATTGAAATAGACGGGAAATACGCCTACGTGGTATCCTCATTAAGCGCCGCGATATTCAGGATTAATTTAGAAGGCGGATACGTTACTACCTTTACCTATAATCAATATCCCAAACCCAATCCTTACAATATTGCCGTTGATGAAGGCAATATCTATGCAACCCTTTCGGTGGGTAACCGGTTATCCGTAATATCGAAAGATACTTTTAAAGAAATTGAAGCAATTGACCTTGTTGATAACGGATATCCCGAAGGAGTAACTTTTGATGAGAACCATATCTATATAGCGTCAAGCGACGGGTATATAGAATGGGGAAATCCCGGTAATTACAAAAACGGGCGCGTTGTAGTAATTGATAAAAACGACTATTCTATCGTTACCAACATTCCTGTTTTCGATAACGCCCAGTCCGTTTCCTATGGTGATAACGGATTTGTGTATGTCGCCTGCACCGGGGAATATGATACCGGTAATTTCTCATATACCGGGGGCGGACTTGTTGCAATAAACACATCGGACTTTTCTACAAACGTTATACAGAAGGATTATCAATTCTATGTGGTTAAATACAACGACAACCGTATTTACGCTATCGACAGCGCATACGGTCATACGAAACAGGGGCTTGTTATTTACTCAACCGACGGGACTAAGATAACAAACCTGCTTGAAGGCAAAAACCTTAAAGGGCTTGATTTCAACAATGAAAAAATATATGTCTCGCATGGTTATTCTGTCGATATTGCAAACAGCTATATAATAGACAAGGAGAGTTTTGATATAACGGTAATATCCAACACGGGAGGAGGTGATTTGGCTTTGTATAAATGATTAAATAAATTTATCAATAAAATCGGTGCGCTTGAGGATTTTTGCAAGACGCTGAATAACGGCATCACGGTCAAACGGTTTGGCGATATAGCCCGAAATGCCCAACGCTACAAGTTCCTTAACCACAGACTGGTCTGTAACGCTTGTACACATAACGATTTGAATATCGGGATTGAATTTTTTAAGCTCCTTTACGGTATCGACACCGTTTAAGCCCGGCATCTCAATATCAATAAACATAAAATCGGGCTTTTTGTCTGCCGTAATATAAGCCTCAATGCCCTTTTCTCCGCTTTCAGCCTCGTCAATAACTTCAAACTTCTCCGAAAGAAGTATGCGGTTTAAAAGTTTCCTCATCATAGCGGAATCATCAACAATAATTACAGTATAGGGCAAACCATTAAGTAACTTAACACCTAACGGGATTTTTTCTTCAGGCAACATATACAACCACCTTTTAAGATAAAAACGGGACGGGACAACCCCGTCCCGCTATATCAAAATTTATTTTGCGGAAATAATCTGGGGAGCTTTATCTGCGCTACCCAAAACATTTTTGTTCTTGTGGATATACATTTCTTTAAGCGCTTCACGGGCAGGACCCAAATATTTACGAGGGTCAAACTCTGAAGGCTTGGTAGCAAAAATCTCGCGGATTTTAGCGGTCATAACAAGACGTCCGTCCGAATCGATATTGATTTTACATACCGCTGACTTTGCCGCCTCGCGAAGCTGGTCTTCAGGAATACCGATAGCCTCCTCAAGTTTCCCGCCATACTTGTTGATAGTCTCAACGGCATCCTGAGGAACGGAAGACGAACCGTGCAATACAATCGAAAAACCGGGTATTCTCTTTTCAATCTCCGTAAGAATATCGAGTCTTATTTTAGGATTCTGCCCCGGCTTAAACTTGTATGCGCCGTGCGATGTGCCTATTGAGATAGCAAGAGAGTCAACGCCGGTCTTGCCGACAAAGTCCTGCACCTCTTCGGGCTTGGTATAGGTATGAGTTTCCGAAGAAACCTCATCCTCAACTCCTGCAAGAACGCCGAGTTCACCCTCTACGGTAACATCATACTTATGGGCATACTCAACAACCTTTTTTGTAAGCGCAACGTTTTCATCGTAAGGAAGATGCGAACCGTCAATCATAACGGAAGAGAATCCCGATTCTATACAAGCGACACAGGTTTCAAAAGAATCCCCGTGGTCAAGATGGAGAGCGATAGGGATTTCGCTCAAACCTTTGGATGCCGCCATTTCCTTCATCATTTCCACGGCGCCCTGCCCCATCCATCTTAAAAGAGTCTCGTTGGCATATTGTCTTGCCCCTTTCGATACCTGCAAAATCACAGGCGACTGGGATTCTACACATGCAGCTATTATAGCCTGCAACTGTTCCATATTGTTGAAATTATAAGCGGGAACGGCAAATCCCCCGTCAACTGCCTTCTTAAACATCGCTTTGGTGTTTACAAAACCTAATTCCTTGTAATCTACTGGCATATTATTCTCCTAACTAAATTTGATACTTATATTAAAATAAAACTTCCTAAATGTCAAATACCCGAATTGCTTTATATGTCGCCCAAAGCAAAGAGTTCCTATGTAACTCCAAAAATAAAACTTCTTCTAAACGACAAAGTAATCAGGAAATACCGGCCGGAGGGGTTGTAACGGGCAAAAAAAATCCCGCCCCAAAGCATTGGGACGGGAACTCAAACTATAATATAAATAACTTATTCCTTCTTTTCAAATTTCATCCATTCGGGATCACCTTCTTCTTGCCCTTCGGGAGTAATTTTAATAAGTTTTTCTGTTTCAATCTTATACTTAGCAACCATTGTATCCCCATCTGATTTTAGAGTAATTTTCTGTTTCCCCTCGTCAAGCTCAAAAGTGCCGGTTTCCTTCTCTTCTCCAAAATTTGCTTCAAAAGTTTTTGCCGCACCGTCAAATTTTACGTAAGGACGGGTTTCAAAAAAGGCTTTAATATCATCCCACTTCATTTCTGTGTCATTCATATACATACTATACAATACCCATTCCCCGTCGAAAACCCCGTAGTCGCCCGCAGGACCGCAAGACATCACGGCAAACAAACACATCATAACCATAATACCCAATAATCTCTTCATAAGATTACCTCCGTAAATTAATATTAATAAATGATACCGCTGCCATACACAAATAACAATACTCCAAATGGAGCATTTTTCAGGTTAAAACCCGAAAAACAATACTCCAAACGGAGTATTTTTAGTTTTTTCACATCAGACTTTATTATTTTATCCAAAAAGGTTATAATATATAATCTACGGAGGCAAAATGTATCTCGAAAAAGAAGCGATTGATTATTTCAGGCGGTATGAGTTTTATCTTCCGGTGTATTCCATACAACAGGGCGACAACCGTTCGCGGATTATCGGGCATAATATGGAGTTTGAACAATATAACCCATACAACCCCGGGGACAATATCCGAGATATAGATTGGAAAGTCTTTGCGCGAAGCGATAAACTTTTTGTCAAAAACTACGGCAGCGACCTTCGTTCAAGGGTAAGAATTATTATCGACAACAGCAAATCTATGGCTTACGGAGACAAACTTGAAACAGCAAAACGGATTGCGGCGATTTTCCAGCATATTCTTACAAACCGTAAAAATCAGGTGTTCCTGTCCGTTATTAACGATTACTACTCCGATTATGAAAGACTGCTTGTATCCAATCTTGAGGAGACGCTTGAATCAATCAAAACGATAGGCAAAACCCGTATAACTGAAATTCCTCCGCTTTCAAGAGAGGCCGTATTCTTAATCAGCGACCTGTGGGAAAAGGACTTGGATATACACACCCTCTTGAGAAACCGCATTAACGTAATTCATCTGCTAACCCCCGAAGAAACAGACCTGTCTATCCACGGGAATTTTGAGCTTCTGGATATGGAAACTCAATCTAAGGTAAACGTAATCCCGAAAGATATAAGAGACAAATATCGTAAAATGATACACAACCGCATAACGGAATACCATAAGGAGTTTACCGCCTGCGGACTTTTATACGGGGTATTTTCCACAGATACAGCCTATTACGTTAATCTCAAGAAATATCTTGAAAAAATCAAAACAATAAAAAAACGGGGAAAACTATGACTTTTCTAAATCCCGTTTTTATATATCTTTTACCTTTAGCAATAGTCCCGCTTTTAATAGCGCTCGCTCTTAACCTGAACCGAAAGCGTCTGGAGTTCCCCTCAACGGAACTTATTGCAGAAATTTTAAGCCGTGATTTATCAAAACGAAAACTTGTGATGAGGCTGAAGCAACTGCTCAGGGTTTTAATCCTTGCAATACTGGTTATGGCGTTTTCCGCCCCCGTTATTACAAGAAGCCCCGATAAAAACCGATATACCGTCATTATAGACAACACCGTATCTATGAAAAGGTTTCCGCTTGATGATATTATAGAACGTATTGAAGCGGGGTATAACATCGACAAAATTTATTTCGGCACAAGACCATTAGACAAGGATACTATACAAACGCTCAGGTATCAAAAAAGCGCGATTGATTTTACCGAAACCGTTACAAGCGTAGTCTCGCGCGAAAAGATTGAAAACCTTATTATTGTAACGGACGGTCAAAAAGTCAATTTTCCCCGTTCCCGCAATAATATAGGAGGAATAAACCGCTTAAAAGCTCTTATCTTATCCGACAACTCCCGCAACATATATGTAAAGGATATGTCCAAGTTTCCTGCGGTATCGCTTCCCGGTGTGTCCACCTCGTTTACCGTAAATATCGGAGGCGATATAAAAAAATCCGACAGGATTACGGTTTATATCGGCGATGAAACCGTATTAAGCGAAACGGCAAGACCCCGTGTGGAATTTTCCCGATTTATAGACAAAAGCGGATTAAATTACGGCAAGGTTGTCCTTGAGGGGGATAATTTTACCAACGACAATATTTTTTATTTTCCGATTATCGCCGCGCCGAAACCCCGCGTTTATTTCGGGATAGATAATCCGATACCCCTGCGGGTAATATCAAGCATATTTCCCGAATTTTTCCGCACCGATAATCCCCGTTACGCCGATATAATAATAGCCTCATCCCTGCCGTATCGTATCACCGATAAACCCGTATTCCTGTTTTGCGAAAACGAAACGGATTTTCAAAACACATTGAGACGAGATTTTTCCTACCTGATAGAGTTTCGCTCGGATACTTTAACGGGAAATATCAAATCCGGTTTTGAGATTCTTAACTCCATACGCGACTTTACTATAAAGACAAGATTTGCCCACAGAGAAAGCCTTATATCGCAACCGCTTGCCCTTGTAAACAATATTCCTGTCGTAACCCTGTTTGATAATTACACGGTGTTTAATTTTTCAATACGCGAAAACCAAACATACCTTGAAAACTCGGCGTTTCCGTTACTTGTATTAAACGAGGTAATAATATCGCATTACAGAGACCGTTTTATTACCGAGAAAAAAACCGACGAAACCGTATATTACGATATTGATGGAAATATCGCCGTTCCCGATATCCCGGGTATCTATCGTGAACGCGACAGCTCTAAATTTTTGGTAGTCAATATAGAACAAGAATCCGAGTTTGACTTTTATGACCAATCCCGTTTTGCAAGACTTTTCGACAACCCGATTGACTTTATAGAAACCGAAAAACCGTTAAAGGATATTTATCTTGCGTTTGCGGGGATGGTTGCACTATTGGCGCTTCTGTTTGTGGAAATCTTTTTATAAAACTTAATCTGGAGCAAATCACCTCTTATTTACTATAAAAAACCTCGCATATTATTTGAAAAATTCGACAAAAGCATATAAAATAATGCGAGAGGAGGTGTTATGTAATGAGGGGAATTAAAAATTATTTGTTGTTTGTTTTTTTCGTAACTCTTTCAATTGCAATCCGGTCTATTTTACCGGCTTCCCTCTTTGCGCAAGATACCCGCTATGAAGCAAATTTTGAGGTAACGGTTCATCAACGCGAGGCGGTTTTTAAAACGGAATACCGTTCTTCGGAAGAAAGAATAAGAATTGTCTTGCCGGAGCGCGCCCGTCTCATTAGTGTTTCTCAATCCGTCCGCTCCGAACCTAACTACAACGTTAGCGGACAAACAATAGAAATACGTCATTTTCAAACAGATTATCAGGGCAGGGTTACCGTAAGGTATTCAATTGCAATAAATGATATTACTTTCCAGCTTAACGACTGGATTCCATATTTAGATATGAAAGGATTGGCGCATGTTGCTATAAAAGCGCCCGCAACTTATGAGGGAATAGTTTTCCCATATCAGGAAAAGACACCGAAAGGATACTTAATCGACCCCGCGGAAAAACCATACCTGCTTTGCGGCCGCTTCCGGTCCAAAACATCCGTTTCCGATAATATCACACACAATATTTACTACGAGTTCCGTATTGATACATCAATAGAGACTATCGCAAAGATGTATAAGAATTACCGTCTTATATTATCAGACCCGAAGCAGAAAGAAATAATCTTAGTAACGTTGCCGACTGCAACAAATCAGGTTCGTTTTACCGACAACACGATTTTTATAGCGCTTAATAACACCCAGCCCTTTGAAATAAAACGAGGGCTTACGGCAATCTGGTTCGGGAACATTATCAAAATGGATAGAGACTATGCTTTTGCATTTCGCGACCTTTATTCCCGCATAATCGACAATGAGGGCAACGCACAGAGAGAACACGCTTTTGTAGTCCCGGTTCCGGATATTAATTATTATCAAAACTCGTTGCGCGATGGGTTTGGAAGCGGTGATGAACTGTTTTGTAATTCCGAAGCGATGATTAGGAATTTCGCTATGCTTCATTTTGCTTATTACACCGTAGGTTTGGACAATTTTATAGCTTATATGAAAAAATTTGTAAATTCCAATGTCCCGGTAGAAAATCTCGGCGAATTTTTCCCCGATGTTCCTTCCGTAAAATTTGTTATAAACAGTCTTTTACCGATTGCCCGTTTTATGCCCGATTTGTATATTCAGGAAAATTACGCATATCGCAATAACGTTTCTATCCCCGATGTCGAAATTCGTATCGGAGAGGAAATCCGCACTATTGAATGGAAAGATGCAAGGCGGGTTGCCATTGAGGAACCTAAAGGCAGGATAGTTATCGACCCGCAAAATTTAATACCTCAACTTGATTTTTATAACGATTCCGTTTACGTTGATACTTCATTGGAAAGAAATCGTCAACTTGCATACGATGCGGCAACACGACATCGCCGGTATAGCAACGAGTCTTTCCGTGAAATTTATAATCTTGAAAAAATACAGCTTCCCCCGAATAATCTGCTTCGCCTGCCCGCAGACGCTAACGTTTACGTGGCAATAGTAAAAATTTACGCTCCTATTCGCGGTAGATTTACGGTCGGTATTAAAGAAATGATTATCCATATAGACAACGGAAGACCTAATGTAGTATATAACAGGGTAAGAATATAAATTGTAAGTATTTTACTTTTTACAGAACATATAAATCATAAGGAGGAATATATGAAAAAGGCTTTATTCAAAGTCACAACTTTAGCTTTGGGAGTTGTCTTTACTATGGCTTTGTTCGCTTGCGAAAGGGATACCCAACCCGAAGCTCGCGAACGCAGAATACCTCGCGACCCCAATGAGGTATTCGAACTTGAAGATAACAAGATTATCGTTTACCAGATGATGACCCGTCTATTCGCAAATACCGTTACCAACAACGTTATTTTCGGAACGATTGAAGAAAACGGGGTGGGCAAATTTAACGACATCAATGACACGGCTCTAACCGCCCTTAAAGACCTCGGTATTACTCATATGTATTATACCGGCGTTATTGCACATATGGTTATGAGGGATTATACCGAATACGGCATACCTCTCGACGACGGAGATATTATCAAAGGACGCGCAGGTTCCCCTTTTGCTATCAGGGATTACTATGACGTTAACCCCGATATGGCGGTAAATGTCCGTCAACGAATGAGGGAGTTTGAGACTTTAGTCCAAAGAACTCATAAAAACGGGCTTAAAGTCATTATCGACTTTGTTCCCAACCACGTTGCGCGTAATTACAAGTCTATTGCAAAACCGAGAGGCGTTAAAGACCTCGGCGAAGGTGATAATACCTCGGTAGCTTTTGACCCGAATAACAATTTCTATTACCTTCCCGGAAAGCCTTTTGAAGTTCCAAAGTTTCAACCTATAAAAAACCACGATGTAGGTTTCCCTACAATCGACGGTAAATTTGAAGAAACTCCCGCTAAGGTTACCGGTAATGATGTGTTCACTCATGCGCCGAGCGTAAACGACTGGTTTGAAACCGTTAAACTTAATTACGGCGTGGATATACAGGGCGGTAGAAAAACCCATTTCGACCCTATACCCAAAACATGGCATCAGATGCTTGATATACTCAAGTTCTGGGTAAATAAGGGCGTTGACGGTTTCAGGTGCGATATGGCAAATATGGTGCCTGTCGAATTCTGGGAGTGGGCTACTCCTCAGGTCAGAAAGATTAACCCCGACGTTATCTTTATAGCCGAAATGTATGCGCCTAACGAATACCCTCTTTATATTGAGCGCGGAGGATTTAACTATGTTTACGACAAAGTGGGATTATATGACTCTATCAAGCCTTTAATCAGCCACGTTCAAAGAAACCCGAGAGCAAGGAATATTTACTTTAACTGGAGACAATCTCAAAAAATCTCCTCTCATATGTTTACTTTCCTTGAAAACCATGATGAATACCGCGTGGCATCCCGCGGTTTTGCTCGCGACCCGTTTAATGCAATCCCCGGTATGGTAATAACGGCAACTATTTATAACGGTCCCGTTATGATATACTTCGGTCAGGAAGTCGGCGAACCGGGCGAGGGCGTTATGGGCTTTAGCGGTAATGACGGCAGGACTTCCATTTTTGATTACTGGGGCGTCCCCGAACATCAGAAATGGGTAAACAACGGCAAATTTGACGGCGGACAGCTTTCCGATGACCAAAAGAAACTTCGCTCTATATACCGGAATATTTTTAAAATTGTTCGCTCCAACGAATCCTTCCGCAAGGGAAATACCTACGACCTTAATTTTATCAACCGCGACGGGTTCTCGGAAAACTACGATGAAAGCATTATGTATTCGTATATTCGATATACGGATAATCAGGCTCACCTCGTATTCGTGAACTTTAACCGTCAGGAGGTAAAGGGCAACGTTTATATCAAGATACCCGAAGGAGCTTGGGAAAATATGGGGCTTGAGCCTACCGGAAAGTATGTGCTTGAAGATATTTTCCTGTCGGATACTAAAATAGAATTTGATGCGAAAAAGGTTACCGAGTTAAATAACCCGCGCTCAGGCGTTCCGATTAAGCTGAAACCCTACACAAGTTATATCTTTGAACTCAAAAAAGTGGAAAGCGCCGAATAGATAAAAAAAACGAAACAACCGCGTCGGATGGCGCGGTTGTTTTTATTAAAACTACTATCTCCTGAACTTCACAATATCTCCGCTATAAAACACCCTGTCCGCTTGAGAGGTGGCAATTACAACCCCGCCGTCGGGGCGAACGTCGGAAAACACCCCCTCAACGCGCCCGAATCCCGTTTCTATAAAAACCGTATCTCCAAGCCACAGGAGATTGCTTTTCCAGTCATTGTAAATCAATTCAAATTTGTTTTCGTTATACAGGCTGAGATTGTGTATAATCTGCGCAATGATTTTCGCCAACAATTCGTTTCTATCAACGTCATCAAACCTTTCGTCCATTATAGAAGTGGCATTTTCCAAAGAAAGATGGGAATTGACATTAAGTCCAATGCCTATAATTATTAACTCAATAATGTTTTCCTGAGTAATCATCTCGGACAAAATACCGCATACCTTTTTTTCGTTTATATAAATATCGTTAGGCCATTTGATTTTAACATTCTTTTCGGGCAGAATCTCCGCAACCGTTTTACGAACCGACGTAGCGCAAAGAATGGTGAATTTATAAAATTCCGATATTTCCCTGTCTAAAGGGATGCCGATAGAGAAAGTCAAATCCTTACCGGGAATACTGCTCCATCCCCGTTTAAGCCTTCCGCGACCCCCGAATTGTTCATCGGTTACGGCGACACAAATCTTATCAAGCCCCCTGACCGCCCGTTCTTTAAGCCATGTATTTGTCGATGGGATTTTATCGAAATATACGACTTCGATTTCTAAATCTTTTTCAAGCGTAGAGTTCAATTTTAAGGATACCAATTCGGGAATAATCATGTTTTCCGGTAGTGATATGATTTTATACCCTTTGCGCGTAACGGAGGATATTTCAAAGCCGCGTTCTCGGATTTTTTCTATATGTTTCCATACCCCGGCTCGCGTAATATTTAAAATTTTACCGATTTTTTCCCCCGAAAGATAGTCATTACTTTCAAGCAACAACCTCAAAACCGCATCCATAAACCCTCCGTTAATATAAAAAAGGCTGTCTCGAAAGCTACACCGAGACAGCCTTATATATTACTTAGTAGTATCTTCCGCCACTCCGTCTTAACCCGTGATAGCTTAGGGGGTTAGTGGGACGCCCGTATCGTCTGACCTCAAAATGGAGATGAGGTCCTGTGGATACACCGGTGTTGCCGACTCTCCCAATCCTCTGTCCCATCTGGACATACTGTCCGTTACGGACAAGTATAGTGGACATATGAGCATACCAAGTTTCGTAACCGAACTGATGACGGATAACGACAACTTTTCCGTAACCGCCTTTCCATCCGGCAAACACGACCCTTCCCTCACGCGCCGCAGCAATGGGAGTTCCAGTAGGCGCGGCTATATCTATTCCAGTATGGAAAGTCATTCTTCTTGTAATCGGATGACGTCTCATACCGTAACCGGATGTAAATCTTCCGCGAAGCGGTTTTGTGAAATAATGACCAAGCGCTCTGGCTCTTTCTTTTTCGCTGAGACGGGCATTCGGCAGAAACAGTATCAAACCTTCCGCGATTTTGTCTGCATCAATTTCATTAGCATAGACTATATCATCCGCGTTAATATCATATTCTTTGGCAATTTTTTCGATAGTATCTCCGTCTTTAACCGTATAAAGTATCCCGCGCATATTCGGCACAAGCAACCTGTCGCCCACCCCGATAGTGTGAGCATCGTTCATACTGTTCAGGCTTATAAGCGTATCCATAGGAACATCAAATTGACGCGATATAGAATAAACGGATTCACCCTGTTTCACGCGGTAAAAGAAAAGTTTAAGATAAGGGTCTTCGGTTCGGTATGTGGAAATATCATCACCGCCTTTAGCTAAGGAGTTTTCCATATTGCGGAACTCGGTTTCAACCTTATGTTTCCCGATAAACGAGGTGCCCGCACCGGCGGACGCCATACCTAAATCATTACTAAAGAGACGGCTCGTTGCAAAAATCAGCAATACGGTACCGCCTATTACCGCTATTAAAAAAAGCGACGGTTTTATTATCTTTGATATTTTTTTTAAATTAATGGATTTTTTCGGCTCAGGTTCTACACCGAAAGCACGGTCTAATTCCCGCTTTAAGGAACGAAGACTGTTTGATGAGTACTTAAAATCTTTCATAGAAAACTCCGCCTTAATTAGTCCTTATGTATATATTTACGGCAAAACAAATAAACATCTTAAGTATTATCTATACCCGAAATTACCTTTATTAAATCGGAATGCGCTTTAATATCGTGCGCTCTGATAATATTAGCCCCGTTAAGTATCGCAAGGGAATGCGCTCCCATAGTTCCATAAAGCCTGTCATCGGTATCCGCCCCGCCCAACAGCGCCCCCACCATAGATTTTCGCGATACGCCGACAAGTATCGGCACGCCGTATTTCCTGAAAGTCTCAAGGTTTCTGAGTATAGCGCAGTTATCCTCAAGCCGTTTACCGAACCCGATACCCGGGTCAATTATTATATTTTCAATACGGATACCCGCCGAAAGCGCTAACTCAATCCTGCCGTCAAAATAATCGACCAACTCGCCGACAACGTCATCATAAACCGGATTTTTCTGCATATCTGAGGGAGTTCCCTTAATATGCATAATAACTACGGGACAGTCAAAATCCGCGACAATCCTCGCGGTTTCCTTATCGAAAGAAAGCCCGCTAATATCGTTTACAATATCCGCGCCGGCTTCCAACGCCTTTTTCGCAACCTCCGATTTATATGTGTCTATCGAAATCGGGATATTACTCTCTTTCCTGATAGCGGAGATAACCGTCAATACCCGATTAAGCTCCGTTTCAACCGAAACAGGTTTAGCGCCCGGACGTGTTGATTCCCCGCCTATATCTATAATCCCCGCACCTTCGTTAATCATCTCCAATGAACGATTAAGAGCCAAATCAGGCGCGCCGTATCTTCCTCCGTCATAAAAAGAGTCTTCCGTTATATTTAGTATTCCCATTACAACGGGGACTTTGTAATCAAGTATCGTGCCGTTTTTAAGGGTCTGCGGTTTAATCGGACATCTTATGTTATCAAGAATATCCCCGAGACGGATTGAGAGTTCAATAAGTGAGGGATACTCCTGCCTTCGTATCTTGGAAATAAAGTTTGAGTAAACGGAAGGCGTCCCCAGTAAAATTACATCGGACTTCTTAGCCTTGCCTGAGATAACCTCTCTGTGAACAACCGCATCACCCTTAGCGGAAATCATCTCCTGCTTGATAATATTGGCAATCGCAAGCGGGATAGCATCCGCCCTAACCGGAATAACGTTGGTCTTATCCTTGAATATAGGAAGCGCTTTAGTATCGCATCCGATTTGTTCTATTACCGAACTTAAATCAACTCGCGAAGATAACGGATAAACCCTCATAATTATCTAATCCTTGTAACGGTATAGTCATAAACAAGCCACTGTCCTTCGTGGTTCTGGTAAAGCATAAAATCATATCGCAGGACATAAGAAAACTGACGAACCCTGAATTCCACGTCGGCGGTAACCGTGGCGCGTTCACGTTCAATCTCGGTGCGCCTGACCTCATAACTCAGTATCCTGTCCTGCCAGTGAACCGTTAAATAGCGCTCAAACCTATTAATAACATCAAGCCGATACCGTCCCGTCCTTGCGCTCCTGTATTCCTCTGCAAAATTCTGAAACGACATAATAAGCCTTTCGGTATCTATATGTGCAAGAAAGCGCTCCCAGTCCTTCCTCATCTTGGCATCAATCATATCGGCAATAGCGTCATAAGGAGGCAATTTTTTAATTTCCGCAAGACGGGTAATCCTGTGCGCCTCCTCATCGGCAACACGTTCCTCCACTTCGGCGGGAGGTCGGACTAATATCTTGTAGTTAATTGATTCAAAGGGATGGCGACGGATATCGGGATTGGGATAAAAAATCCCCTTTATGACATAATAGCCCGCCTCTTTTATTTCAAACCAACGGGTAATATCTATTTCGCGGGAAAAAGACTCTCCCGGTGCAAGGATAATTTTCCTAAAATCCTCGCTCGGAGAATACTGCTCGTCCATAAGAATCCTGAAACGGTCGTTAAGCTTAATATCCTCGTTTCGGGGAGTTTTTACGCTGAAAAAGAAAGTCTCGTATATCATCGGCGAAACATAAAAATCAAAAGGCGTATAAGAAGTATTGACTACGTTTACAAGCACGGGAATCGGCTCATTTAACCGATAAGTCTGGGTAAAAAACTGTAATTCTACCTTAATACCATCATAGCCGAATATATTTGTCGCAAAAAACAAAAATACCAAAAACACTCCGATTCTTTTCATATAACCCTCTTAGTATTTTGAGTTATTTTAAATATCGGAAATAAATTAAACTTCTATAAACTTATAGCCTAAAATTTCTAAATCTCTACAATAGGTGAAGGCGCTTTGCGGGAAGCAATTCTGAACACCGTATCGGAAAAATCCTTTTTTAAATCATCTAAAACGAGTTGCCTCAAAACCGTAGGATTATTATTGTTCTCGCTAAGATGAAGGAAAAAAACGTTATCCGTTACACCGTTCATAGCAAGCCTTAAAAACCTCACCGCCTCGTAATTGGACAAATGTCCGTTCCCACCGGCTATCCTTTGCTTCAAAAGATAATGATAATCGGAAACCCGAAGCATCTCAGGGTCAAAATTTGCCTCAATAGCGATTAAATTCGCACCTTGCGATAATTCCACAATTTCGTTATCAAAACTGCCTATATCGCTTGCAAAAAACATCTTTTTCCCGCCCGCGACTATCCTGAACCCGAAAGTATTAGCCGCATCGTGCGCAACGGTAACAGGCAGAATTTTCAAGCCCCCCACTTTAAACTCGCAACCGCTTTTTATTTCACAAACCCTGTTAGGCGGATTGCTTAACCTGCTATAACTAAGAGGACTGATATAAACCGGCGCTTTAAATTTAGCGCTAATCCTTTTTATATGCCTTATATGGTCTGTGTGTTCATGTGTTATCAAAACCGCTTTGATTTTTGCTAAATCAATATTATTTTCATCCAAAAAGGTTTCGACCTTACGCGCGGAAATCCCGCAATCAATAAGAACCGCGTTATCCTCACTTTCTATAAAAAAACAGTTGGCGTTACTACCGCTTGATAAAGAGGCAAATCTCATATATTATCCCCGCAGTTCTTTTATAAAATCCGAAATCTCATCCAAAGCCTTATCGGGATTATCGAGATTATCCAAAATCCGCCTCACGATAGCAGACCCGACAATAACCCCGTCGGCAACCCCGCTAAGGGTATCAAACATAGCGCGCGAACTAACCCCGAACCCTGCGCAAAGAGGCGTATTAATAACCTGCTTTGCTTCCCGAAGCCTGTTTATGGAATCAACAGGTATTTCATTACGTTCTCCGGTAGTCCCAAAAAGGTTTACATAATAAACAAAGCTCCCGCCGACATCACCGATTTCCTTAAGACGCTTATTATCCGTATTGGGAAAAGCAAGCATAATCGGGTCAAGCCCATAGTCTTTTATTTTAGTAAAAGTTGATAATCCCTCCTCATAGCAAAGGTCGGGAATAATAAGCCCGCTAACCCCGCTCTCTTTACATTTGGCAAAGGTCTTATCCTCGCCGTAAGTAAAAATCGGGGAATAATAACTCATAAAATAAACCGGAATTTTTAAATCGGGACTAATTTCGGCAACGGCATCAAAAATCATATCAAGATTAGTGCCGCGCTCTAAGGAAAGCATAGAAGCATTAGCAATAGTTTTCCCTTCTACAACAGGGTCGGAATACGGGATTCCGATTTCGACAGCGCTTACCCCCGCCTCCTGTAATTTTAAAACGGCGCGTTTGGTAAATACCATATCGGGAAGCCCAGCGGTAATATAGGCAATCAACGCCTTTTTGGAAAAATCAATTTTCATAGTTATCCCCACAATTTTACTAAGGGAATATGATAACGTAAAAAAACGCTTTGTCAATATAAATTTTTTAAATAAAATAAAAGGCGGGGCATCAAACCCCGCCTATATAATTATCAAATAATTCTTAGAATAGCGCCATCTCCGTTTCAAGATCAAAGAGATGCGCCTTAGTCATATCAAAAATAATCTCCCTGTTAGAGTCTCCGATATGAACATTAACGGATGGGTCAAACTTAGCAATAAACGGATGCGTAGCGGTAGTGAAATAAACAAAAGTCTCGGAGCCGAGATGTTCAACGATTTCAACGTTAGCATTAGTGGTATTGCCGTCAATTTGACCATGGAAAGTGGAGCGGTCATATATATCTTCTGGTCTGATACCGAGAGTGGCACGCTTTCCGACATGTTCACGGGCTTTATCCGCCTCTGTAGGTGTAAGCTTGAGTTGGAAGTCGGTAAGGTCAAGAATAACAGCACCGCCGCTTTCCTTAACTTCGCAGTCCATAAAGTTCATCGGAGGACTTCCGATAAAACCTGCTACGAATTTGTTTACGGGATTTCTGTAAACCTCAATCGGGGAACCGATTTGCTGAACAAGTTTGTTGTTCATAACAACAATTTTGTCAGCCATAGTCATAGCTTCAGTCTGGTCGTGGGTAACGTAGATAGTGGTAACTTTTTGGCGGGCATGGATTTTGATAATTTCCGCTCTCATTTGAACCCTCAATTTAGCATCAAGGTTGGAGAGAGGTTCATCAAAAAGGAATACCTTAGGTTTACGAACGATAGCTCTACCGAGAGCAACTCTTTGACGCTGACCGCCGGAAAGAGCCGCAGGTTTTCTGTTGAGATATTCGCGAAGACCGAGAATGTCGGCGGCTTCATCGGTTCTCTCTTTAATTTCGGCAGAAGGAAAATTCCTCAGTTTCAAACCAAATCCCATATTTTCCTCAACGGTCATATGAGGATAAAGTGCATAGTTCTGGAATACCATCGCAATATCCCTGTCTTTTGGAGGTTTGTTATTAACCACCACATCGTCAATATAAATCTCTCCCTCGGTAATCTCCTCAAGACCGGCAACCATACGAAGGGTTGTAGATTTACCGCATCCGGAAGGCCCGACAAGGACAACAAATTCCTTGTCGTCAATCTTGAGATTCACGTCCGCTACGGCAATCACGTTTCCATCGTAGGTTTTACCCACGTTTTTCAAAATTACTTCAGCCATATATGCCTCCTACGTTTTTTTTCAAAAATTATCACCTCTGCCAACAGCATACCCCGTATGTTACCGGAGTAATTTAAAACCCTGTTAAAAAGAGCGTCTGTTTCCTTTAAGAAAAGAATATTAGATTTCCCCTCGTTTAGAAAATCCCCCTTCTTCTAAGTATGTCAATACCACCCCGATTACAACATGGAATCAATAAAAACAAAAAACGCTTTGCCGCAAGGAACTCAGACAATTAGAAGCACATTATCAATACCAAAATGTTCCCACCCTGCAGTTTCCCCCTTAGCCCACCAAGCCCATCCGGCTTATTCCGCCCCTGATACGCGCATTTTTATAGTTCAAGCAAGAGCCTAAAGGAAAGTGATTATTTAACATCATAATAATTTTAACGCAAAATTTATTTTGGTCAATAGTTTTTTTGTTTTATTTTTTTCTTTTTAGGCAAAATTTCCGTAGAATTTTGAGGTTTTATATAGCTTTAATTTAATTTTTAACGCATTATATACCGATACTTAGAATAATTTAACGCCCTAATAGGGGGAGGTTATTTTGGTATATATTACTTCTTTAAAAAAATATTTCTTTACGTTTCTCAAGACAACGGCTTTTTTTGCGGTGATGTTGCTGATTTATTTTTTCCAGATGGTCTTCTACTATAAGGGAAACGGAGTAGACGGATTTTTTGTTAGCGCGCTTGCAAATTACGGGACTTTTCTATTCTTTTCACTGCCGTTAATCTGCATTATCGCAACCGGCGTATATTTTGCTATGAAAATCAATTTTGATAAACTTTACGCATTACGTTTAATCCCTATAATCGCCTGTTTTAATGCTTTACTGCTTCTTATATTTTTCGTAGTTAATATAGATTTTATCTCAGTCCCCAAAGACGTTACCTTCAAGGTATATCCGGAAATCAAAAGCGGTTATATTAACCCCGTAAACCGTTATCAACTTTATATAAACTCAACGGAGGAAAACTCTATCAAGGACGGGTTTTTATTCCATAAAAACGCATATTTTATATCAAGCGGAAGAGTAACCGATAAACAAATAACCGTGCGTTCATCAAGATATATTGCCGCAAAATCAATGGCATCAAAAAATTCCACGTTTGCAATACCTCACGAAGAAGACCTGTTCCAGATAAGCCACACGGGAATATCGTCTTTCCTGTTTGAAGCCTACGAAATATATATACGCAGACTTCGCAGCGTTTTTAATATAACGTTTTCAGACGGGGGGATTGCCTCGTCTATCATTGCAATTATTCTAATGTGCGTAGGATTTTTCTCGATAGTAGCGGGAGCAAGTTTCTTTTTAAACGACCGTGAAATACATCTCCTCTCGCTTTCCGCGATAGTAATACTAAGCTTTGTTGAGGCGATTTTGTTTCAATTATATCTGAGCCTTGTTGAAGTTATCAAGCTCGGTATAAAAAGCCCATTCTGGAGCGTTATTGTCCCATCGCTTCTGGTAGGCGTTTTTGCAGGACTGCTGGGGTTCGGTCTAATCCAGTTAAAAGACGTATTGAAAAAAAGGCAGGGGGCGTAATATGAGAAAAGTTCCTCGTTTTCTACTGGTATTCATAATTTTATTCCTGTTTGCCTTAGTAATCTCACTAATATACCGTTTACGCATTGCTCCCGTTGAAAGGGTATGGCTTTTATATACCTGTATTAAGGATATACTCCTATACCTCCCGCTTTTAGCATCGTTAAGTATCCTATGGAGCTTGGTTTTCAGAAGTAAGAACGAAGCCGGAGGGGTTAGCTCCAAATCCCGATTCGTTTTCTCATTTATATTTTATGTAATTTTCAGTTTTGCATTCGCTTTTTTTATGAATGAATTTGCAATATCCCGTCTTGAGGAGATGGCATATCACTCCTCGATGGTGCAAAAACAGGATACAAGCCGGGAACGCCTGACCGATGAAACCGGAGATAAATTTACCCTCTCCGAGTTCAGGAATTTAAGATTATATCCCTTTAAGGAAAACGTTACGTTTATGATGGGACGGGCGCTTGTCAATATGGGAAAACTTTACAACGCCGACGGAATTTTTTATATCACCGACCTTAAGGTTATCGCTTATGATACAAACAAAAATATTGACTATATTGTCGCAGGACAATACGCAAAAGTCGTTGATAACCAAATAGTAGTTCATAATCCAACCTACTACGAGTATTCGCGGGGACGGATTAGAAGCACTAAAGAACTTCGCGAAAAAAGAAATATCCCACTGATATACAATATCAAAGGCGTCTATTCATTGTCGTCTAAAGAGCAACTCCGCGACATCAGTATGCTTAACATAATCCTCTATTACGAATACGTTTACGGCTCAAAAATAAATTTCCAGCGTATCGGCAACGTTATTTACAACAAGGTCTCATACTACGTTATTATGATATTCCTGCTTATAGTATGCTCATCGGCGGGATGGGCTATGCGCAATACGAGGATAACACAAACCAAAGATATTTTCCAGATGGTTTCTTTTTACATTGTGTCGTTTGTTGTGGTAACATTGTGCTACGACTTGCTTATCAGAATGATGAATATGATATACGGACTTGTGGCGCTTTAAAGACGTTTATTCGTTGGTTTTATCTAATTCCGTTTCTAACTGAGAATCATAAAAATATTCCCCGTAGTAGCTTTCGTCGGGGGCTTTTCGTGTCGCCCCCTCAAGCAACTCATCCAACAAAACGCAGGATACGCTTGCAAAACCTATAAAAAGAAGAACCCCCCATATCCATAAACGTTTTTTCATAAAAACTCCTGAATTTTCAATTTACCTGTATTCCGATTATAATATATACCGAAATAGTAACATATTCAAGTAATCCTGAAAATATAATACCTTTACTAAACTGGAAAAAAAACTAAACTGATGGTAAAATACTATTAACACTTAACTTAGGAGAAAAAAATGGATGATTTAATCAAACAAAGAATAAAAGAGTGGGCATCTCCGCCCTATGATAATGAAACGCGCAAAGAAATTCAATCTTTGGTTGACATCAACAATGAAAAGGAACTTATCGACCGTTTTTATTTGGATTTGGAATTCGGGACGGGCGGACTTCGCGGCGTTCTCGGCGCGGGAACAAACAGGATGAATATTTATAATATCCGCAAGGTAACGCAGGGACTTGCCAACTACATAATCAGGAAAAACGGACAATCAAAAGGTGTCGTTATAAGCCGTGATTCCCGTATTAAATCCGACCTATTTGCGCAGACTACTGCGAGTGTCCTTGTTGCCAACGGGATAAAAGTCTATTTCTATAAAGAAATCCATCCCACCCCTTGTGTCTCGTTCGCCATAAATGAGCTTAAAGCCGTTGCAGGCGTGATGGTTACCGCATCGCATAACCCGAAAGAATATAACGGATACAAGGTCTTTTGGGAAGACGGCGCACAGGTTACTCCTCCAAACGACACGGGCATTATAGAAGAGGTTAAAAAAATAGTTTCGCTTGACCAAGTCAAATCTATGGACTTTAAGGAAACCGAGACAAGCGAGTTGTTTGAATATATAGACGATAAACTTGACCCGATATATTACGAAAAAACGCTCTCGTTGTCAATCCATCCTGAAGTAATACCCTCATCGGGGGTAAAAATCTGTTTTTCACCATTGCACGGTGTCGGCTATAAAATTATTCCCGAAATGCTGAAACGTTACGGGTTTAAAGACGTGATACTCGTTAAGGAACAGGCAATACCCGACGGCACGTTTCCCACCGCACCGTTCCCCAACCCGGAACTTGAAGAAGCTATGCAACTCGGTATAGAATACTCCAAAAAAGCCGGAGCTGATGTGTTTATCGCCACCGACCCCGATGGTGACAGAATCGGTGCGGCTCTTAAAGAAAAAGACGGGAGTTATCTCCTGCTGAACGGCAACCAGATTGCAAGCCTTCTTGTTTACTACGTGCTCTCCGAACTGAAAAATACAGGCAAGCTCCCCCATAAGCCGTTTATGGTATCAACTATCGTTACTTCTAAAATGCTGATAGATATTGCCGACGACCTTGATATTGAGGCTTTTGAAACACTTACCGGCTTTAAATGGATTGGGCTTAAAACCAAAGAACAGGAAGCCTTAGGCAAGACTTTCATTTTCGGTTGTGAGGAAAGTCATGGTTATAACGCGGCAAAATGGATACGGGATAAAGATGCGGTCAATGCGGCTTGTCTTTTCTCCGAACTGACGGCGTTTTATAAATCAAAAGGGATGTCGGTTGCCGAAGTGCTTGATATGCTTTATATCAAATACGGGTATTATAAAGAATCCCAGCTCTCCGTGTATATGAAAGGTAAAGAAGGCGGGGAGAAAATCCAAAATATTATGTCAACGCTTCGAACCGATACTCCGAAAAAAATCGGACGCTACCACGTGATTATAAAAAAGGACGTTAAACTTGATGAGGTTTACGATATACAAACCGGGAAAATTACAGGTAAGCTCGGTTTGCCTCAATCCAATGTCATTATCCTTGAACTAAGCGAAAACGCCAAGGTTATAGCCCGTCCATCGGGAACGGAACCTAAGATTAAGTTCTATTTTACAACTTATGGAAAAGCGGATAAAACCAATCTTGAGGAAATAAAATCCAGAGTAGATAACGAGCATTTAGAACTTATGAATACGTTTTTGGATATACTCGGCATAGAGCAATAATTCGGATTAACAAACTTTTAGTAACCGTAAAGGAGCAAAAATGAAAGCAATAATCTTAGCCGGAGGATTCGGAACGAGACTTTATCCGTTAACCTTGACGGCGAGCAAGCAACTTTTGCCGGTTTACGATAAACCTATGATATATTATCCTTTATCGACCGTGATGGAAGCGGGGGTGCGTGAAGTCCTTGTTATATCCGACCCTGTTAATCTCCCGCGTATCCGTGAACTTTTGGGCGACGGTAATAATCTCGGTATAGAAATATCATACGCCATACAGAAAAAACCCGAAGGTCTTGCACAGGCGTTTATAATAGGCGCGGATTTTATAGGCGATAAATCCGTATGCCTTATACTGGGAGACAATATCTTTTACGGGTTTGATTTCGGTAATGTGGCGGAAAAGTTTAAAAATAAGGAGCAAGGCGGTTTGGTATTCGGATACTGGGTATCCGACCCCGAACGCTACGGCGTAATTGAATTTGACGATAATAAAAAGGTAATATCTATTGAGGAAAAACCATCAAAACCCAAATCCAATTATGCCGTTCCCGGAATATATTTTTATGATAACAAGGTCGTGAATATAGCTAAAAATCTGAAACCATCGGCACGAGGAGAATACGAGATTACCGATATTAACAACCATTATTTAAAAAACAATAAGCTAAGCGTGGAATTATTATCTCGCGGGACTGCATGGCTTGATACCGGAACATTTGAGAGCCTTCTTGAGGCATCAAACTTTATCGAAACAATCGAAAAGCGACAGGGTTTGAAAATCGGATGTATCGAAGAAACGGCTTTTCTTAAAGGTTTTATAGATATTGAACAGTTCGATAAGCTAATCAAACGTGTGCCGAATAATTCCTATCGTAAATACCTGCAATCAATAATCAAAAAGATGTAAATATATCTGTAACGGGAGTGCAAATGACTGTTGACAAAACAACGATAGATGGACTACTTATTATTACACCGGGAATTTTTGAGGATGAGCGCGGATTTTTTATGGAAACCTACAACGCCGATAAATTCAAAGAAATTGGAATAAACCATCCCTTTTATCAGGATAACCATTCCAAGTCGGCTAAGGATATTTTACGCGGACTTCATTTTCAATCAAAACCGGGGCAGGCTAAACTTATACGCGCAATAAGCGGAACTATCTGGGACGTGGCGGTCGATATTCGCGAAAACTCACCCACTTTCGGAAAATGGTTTGCTGTCGAACTAAGCGCGGAAAACAAAAAGATGTTTTATATCCCCACAGGGTTTGCGCATGGGTTTTGCGTATTAAGCGATATTGCCGAGGTTTGCTATAAGGTATCTAATGTCTATATCGCCGAAACGGAATGCGGGATAGCATGGGATGACCCCGATTTGGCTATCGACTGGCCTGTGAAAACGCCTCTGCTTTCGGAACGTGATAAATCCAATCCCACGTTAAAAGAATATATCGCTTTAAAAAGCAAAGGATAAATCTATGGTTTGGCTTATAGGAAATAAAGGAATGCTCGGAACGGAAATTGAAATAATGCTTCAAAAGTCGGGAATACCGTATATCGCAAGCGACAGGGAAATCGATATTACCGATATTGAAGCGCTCAAGGGCTTTGTGCAGGATAAACCGATAAAACGTATTATTAATGCATCGGCATATACCGCAGTGGACAAAGCAGAAAGCGAACCAGAACTTGCTATGAAAATTAACGGCGATGGGGTTGCCAATATTGCAAAAGTCGCCAAGCACAAAAACGCCGCGCTAATCCATTTTTCGACGGACTATGTGTTTGACGGCACTGCATCCTCACCCTATACCGAATCCATCCCGACTAACCCTCAATCCGCCTACGGAAAAAGCAAACTTGCGGGAGAAAATCATATCCGGGAAATAACGGATAAATTCTTTATTATAAGAATTGCATGGCTTTACGGTATCTACGGCAATAATTTTGTTAAAACGATGGTCAGGCTTATGAATGAGCGCAACGGCTTAAATGTTGTTTCCGACCAAAGAGGAACCCCTACTTATACAAAATTCCTGAGCGAAAACATAGTATCGCTTTTAAAATCCGATACCGATAAATACGGTATCTATCACTACACGGATAGCGGTGAAATCAGCTGGTTCGACTTTGCAAAGGCTATATATAAACAGGGCAGAAACTTAGAATTAATACACAACGAGGTTTCGATTAATCCTATTTCCACCTCGCAATACCCTACCCCTGCAAAGCGTCCGGCATACTCGGTTTTATCCAAAGATAAGATTAAACGGGAGCTTGGATTTGATATACATAAATGGGAAGAGGGGTTGGCGGATTTTCTTCAAAATATGAAGGAATAAAAAACAACGGAGGCGTTATGCGAAAATTTAAAAATATACTCGTTACGGGGGGAGCGGGGTTTATAGGCGGAAATTTTATCAGGTATGTCCTTACTAAAACCGATTTCGAGGGACGTATCGTAAATCTCGATAAACTTACCTATGCCGGCAATCTTAAGTCGCTTATTGATATAGAGGAGCGTTTCGATAAATCCCGCTACGTCTTTGAAAAATGCGATATAGCCGACCGTGCAAAACTCGAAAGCCTGTTCGCCAAATACGATATAGACTGCGTAGTCCATTTTGCAGCGGAGTCGCATGTTGACCGCTCAATAGACAAGCCCGATGATTTTATACTGACTAATATCCTCGGCACTTTTGAACTTATAGATATAGCGCGAAAATTCTGGCAGGGACGCGACAATGTTCTGTTTCATCATATATCAACCGATGAGGTTTTCGGTTCTCTCGGCGAAACCGGTTATTTCTATGAAAACACGCCTTATGACCCGCGAAGCCCCTATTCCGCATCTAAAGCAGGCTCAGACCATCTCGCAATGGCGTATTTCCATACCTATAACCTCCCGGTAACGTTATCAAACTGCTCAAATAACTATGGTCCATACCAGTTCCCCGAAAAGCTAATCGCGCTGATGATACTTAATATCTTTGAAGGAAAACCTCTGCCCGTTTATGGAGACGGAAAAAACGTGCGCGACTGGTTATACGTGGAAGACCACGCCGACGGGGTATGGAAAATTATTACGGGCGGGAAAATCGGTGAAAAATATAATATCGGAGGCGAAAACGAGCGTCCGAATGTCGAGGTGGTAAATCTGCTATGCGAAAAATGCGCCGAACTCAACGGTAAACCCAAAGACTTCTACAAAAGCCTTATTACTTATGTTAAAGACCGTCCCGGACACGACAGGCGCTACGCTATAAACTGCGACAGGATAAAAAACGAACTCGGATGGAAACAGTCGGTTGATTTTGAGGGCGGGTTGGAAAAAACTATCCGATGGTATATGGATAACCCCGAATGGGTGAAGTCTATCCGCTCAGGGGAGTATTTGGATTGGATTGATAAAAACTACGGGAAAAGATAAAAATTTAGTATATTAGCCCCGCTTAAAATATATATGATTCCGTGCCGGGCGGGCAATCGGAATTACCGTATCCCTATTCTGATATGCAACTCCAAAAATTTTTTCTTATCTTAAGCCTTGACGTTTCGATAAATTTTTATTAAATTTAAGTCTTAAAAACCAGATTGGAGGAATAGTAATGAAGATTAAACCTTTGGGAAAACGAATACTTATTAAGGTTAAGCAGAGCGAAGAGAAAACTAAGGGAGGGATAATTCTTCCGCAGACCGCTCAGGAAAAAACCCAGATGGGTATTGTTGAAGCTATTGGGGATGATGAGGCTATCAAGGTGAAAGTCGGGGATGAAATCGTTTACGACAAGTATGCGGGTTCGCAGCTTAAAGTTGACGAGACCGAATACCTCCTCGTTTCTATTGACGATGTGCTTGCAGTAGTGGAATAACTTTAAGTATTTGATGCATTAATTTAGAGCCGGCTTTGAAATTCAAAGCCGGTTTTTTATTTGATAAAAACAAGAAATTTATCTAAATAAATATCCTGAAGACCCAACATCTCCTCTTCTTCCGCTTCCGTATCGTGGTTTAAACCAAGCAAATGAAGTGTTCCGTGAATAGCAAGCCTCGCAAATTCCTCATCGCCAGTTACCCCATATTCTTTTGCCTGTTCAATAGCCTTATCCGCCGAAATGATTATATCGCCGAGAACGGGCGTTGAAAATTCAAAGTCTTTAAAATCCTCTCCATCCTCCTGTGAAAACGAAAGCACATCGGTAGGCAAATCCTTTCCCCGATATTCTTTGTTTAAGTTATGTATAAACGCGTTATCGCAAACCACAAGACTTAAATCATAATCACGCTTATTGTAATCATCTAAAATTAATTCTATTATACGTTTAAGATTTTTAATAAGAGATGTGTTATCAAAATCGACATTGTAAAAAGATATTTCAACCATAAACTACCACTTCTCCGAGATGTAACCATGTTCAATACTGACAATTTCTTCATTTTCAATACCGATAAGCCCGTAATCGCCTTTAGACAAAGCCCCCGGATTAAAATACATAACATCATCGTCAAGCTCAAGATACTTTTCGTGTGTATGCCCGAAAAGAACAAGATTAGCCTTCATACTCTTGGCAGCCTTTTTAAGGAAAATCATAGTGGAATGAACACTGTAACGATGCCCGTGAGTAGCAAAAACTTTGACCCCCTCAATATCGAGAAATTCTTCATACTCACCTATATTCGGCATATGAGGTCCTTCCATCTCAATATTGCCTTTAATGATAACTATATTGTAAAAAGTTTCCTGCAAAGAAAGAGCATCATAACTCCTGTCTCCGAGATGAATCAAAATATTAAACTGGTCTTGATGCTTTCTGACCACATCATCAAGTTTAGACACATACCCATGGGAATCCGAAACAACCAACAATTTCGTCAAACTAACAACCCTCCCCATTCATATACATAATAATAAAGAAATCGTATGTTTTTGTCAAATAGTAAATAAAAAAAAACAGGGCAAGCGAAAAAACCACTTGCCCCCGTAAAATCAGCAATTTTAAAATATAAACTACTTGTTTTTTCTTTCTTTGCGGACAGTGTTTTTTGCCACAAACGGTGTAATCTCAATAGTGTCCACACCATCGTTGGATGTTGCAACAAAGGGAATGGAATGCTCCCCGTCTTTAAGATAAAACCTGATAGAGAAAGTGCCGTTAGGAGAAAGTTTAGTCGGAACTCCGCCTACGGTAACAGTAGCATCCGGCTCGGTTGCGCCATAAACAATAAGTTCGGTATGAAGTTCAGCCCAGAATCCTCTTTGTTTCTTAGGCGGTTTTTTACCGGCAACGCCGCCGCTTCCGCTACCGCCGGAAAATCCCCCAGACGACATAGCATTAGGAGAAACAGCCCACTCTGCAAGAGACTGAGAACCGACCTGTTTGTGAAGGATATACCCGCCGGACTTCTTGAAAATCTCTTCGCCTTCTTTCTCCGACAACTTCCATTCTTCATCATAAGGAGCAACTTTGTCGGTAGGAACGCTTACGGTGTTTGAACGGGCAATCGCCTTAAAATTCCCCTTCTCATCAATATAGCCTATCTCGCAATAATAAGCCTTTGCAGATTCGGGAACTTTAAAATACCAGCTATGCGCATCATCATTGATTGAAATATCTACCGCCTGTTTGCCGTCTGCACCAAAAACGCGAATAGTCATATTCTCATTGTGCTTGCCTTTTTCAATCCTGAATTTCTTACGGGTTTTGGAATTAATCTCCCAATAGGCATGCATCCAATACGGGTCCTGCACCATAAGGATAATCTTGGTTTCACCGTAATATTGAGGCAATTCATAGGTTTCCTCACCAACAAGTTCATACGAAGGTTCCATATAAGCGCGTTTGTCTTCAATCTCGAATTTTTTAGATTCGCCTTTCATAATATCGCCGCTATCATCAAGATTAGGCTGACTAACCTTGCTATCGGATTTCTTTTTACGGGGTTTGTGAGCAACCCCCTCCTCCGCTTTTACGGATTTCTCTTTTTTTGTTGAATCAAGTATAAGTTTAATAATAGCTTCTTTTTTAGATGAGGAATCCGCTTTAACCCCATTCTTTTTAGCAATTTTCAAAAGTTCATCTTTTTTTAGTTTTTCAAGTTCGGCTTTGTTCATAACATACCTCCTTGCCTTGATTAAAAAAAAGGCGATTAAGTTTAAATATAAAATCCATTCCTGTCAAAAAAAAGAAGGGTTATGTGTCAAGAAAATAGAAATGTCACAGGTTTCGTTTAAATAGAAATGTCACATTAATTTCTATTCATTTTATTTTTAGTTTCCAAATTATCCAACTTTCCGTGAGCGTTTTCCGTTTTTATTTAT
>Ga0334898_1000343_pt1 | contig 78878 bp, 80 predicted proteins | sample GraSluR3_MG_10_FD_207228 | JGI IMG/M metagenome (GOLD analysis project Ga0334898, IMG submission 207228) | Sludge microbial communities from methane-producing bioreactor in Wageningen University, Netherlands - Granular Sludge_3_08-R3 | ecosystem: Engineered > Bioreactor > Anaerobic >... | reverse complement strand
ATAAAATAATACAAGAAAAAAATGTGTCGCAAGAAACAACACATCCAAGTAGGCACATATAGATTTAGGCAATGATAATTTGTAGCTAAAGTGTAGTCGGTAGAGTATATAATTTGTAGCTTAACAACTATCAGAGCCACTTAAAGCAATTGTTCTAAAACCACGTTGATTAAATAGAGCTGATAATTCCATCGCTTCTTCATTTCGACTGCAAAAAATCAACCCTTTTACGTAATCGCCTTGATGACCATAAAACTTGATTTTTTCGATAATGTGATTGACTCGTTCGGCTGAAATTAAATATCTAAATTCTGTATCTTCTTGAATTTCCTCGCCACTTATTTTTAACTCGGTAATTCCAAAATAGTGAAACGGACATAGCATTTTTTCTTCAAGTGCTTGTTCTAGGCGTATTTCATAGGCGATATTATAATCAAAATCTTTACAAATATTATACGCATCTGTTCGTTCGGGTGTGGCCGTCATTCCTAATAAAAAATCAGGTTGATAATAGTTTAGGATTTTTTGATAACTTTCGGCCCCAGCGCGATGACTTTCATCGACAATAATATAATCAAAGCTTTTTGGATCTAGAGTCTCTAGCATACTAGCTTTGGACATTGTTTGAACAGTTGAAAAAATGTATTGGGCTTCAAGGTCTCGATGACCGCCACCGACAAGACCAGTGTGAATATTATGGCCAAGAACATTTTTAAAACTTTCAATGGATTGATTGAGTATTTGCTCCCGGTGTGCTAAAAACAACATGCGCTTAGGGCGAAACTTAGCAACGTCAAAGGCGGCTAGGTAAGTTTTTCCGGTACCTGTTGCAGAGATAAGGAGGGCTTTATTTTCCCCTTCGGCACGAACCTTTTCTATTCCCATAAGTGCTTCTTTTTGCATTTGATTTGGAGAGATTGTAGGAAGGATAAAGGGATTTATCTTATAGTTTATTTCCGAATCGCTTGCTATTTTTTCAAAATTTGAGCTTGTGGTACGAAAATGTTTTGCGCGTTGATATATTTTGCTATATTCATTAATCCAGATATCATCGACAAGCGTTGCGCGATTAAAAATAGCTTCAAATTCAGCAAGCGTGTCAAGGATTAAGGATCCTTTATCGGTAGAAGTGACTTTAATATTCCATTCTTTATTACTTGCTAAGGCATCTTGTGTTAGATTGCTGCTGCCTACAATCAGATTGTACTGCTCTGATTTTCTGAAAATATATCCTTTGGCATGTAAGTCTTCATCAGTAACCATCCGCAGCTCGATATTTGAAAATGAAAGAAGTTTTTTTAGCGCATTTGGATCGGTAAAGTTTAAATACTGAGAAGCAAGAATCTTTCCTTTTATATTTTTAGCTTCAAGCTCTTTTAAGGTATTGAGCAAAACCAGAACACCGCTATAAGTAATAAAAGCAACAGAAAAAAAGAATTCATCACAGGAATTTAATTCATGAATAAGACTAGTGAGAACCTTTTTACCTTTTTTGTGGTCGTTAATTAATAATTTTGGACGATACTTGTCTAAAGATTCGCTTTCAAAATCAACAAACCCTGTATATAAACTTCGCGTTAATTCGTTTTTTTCGTTTAAAGCACCCATATTCTATCTCCTCATCCAACTATCTAGGTCTATTTTACTATTAGTATTGTGTGATTGCAAGATCAGAAAATAAGAATAATATTTTGATATAATGGAAGCAAGATATATTTTGTTTATTGATACGTATGAATTTTATGGGAGAGTGAGTACAAAGTATGAAATTAAACGAATTTAAATGTCCAAAATGTGGTTCAACCTTGAAAGTTGAAAGTATATCAACTTTATTTTGTATGTATTGTGGAGCAAAGCTCTATATTGATGATGATGCAAGTAAATTAGATAGAACACTTCAAGTTGTTACTTCTGCAATGAATAAGGCAAATGAAGAAGTTAAAGAAGCAAGGTTAGAGAAGGAAAGAATTGAGCTTGAAAAAATAAAAGAAAACAATAAAGAAAAAATTAGTGAAAAAAACATTTTATAATTAGTATATTCTTATTACTTTTTTTACCTTCGATTATCTTGTGGAGGATGGAAGAAGATGAAATTAAAAATAAACGAGAAGGTAATATTGTTGAAACCCCTTTTGCTTCAGAGGATTTAAAAAATGAAAATTATGAGAAGGTTATTAAGCAACTAGAAGATGCAGGCTTTACAAATATAGAGACTCATAAAATGGAAGATTTAGTTTTTGGATTACTAACATCTGATGGCGAAGTGGAAGCAGTAACAATTAAAGGTGTAGAAAATTTCTATGAAGGGCAGAACTTTGAAAAAGCGGTCAAAGTAGTCGTGTATTACCATACATTTCCAGAGGATGAAACTGATTAAATTATTAGAGGGATATTTCACTCCAAAATTGAATCGCGAACATGTTTTTGAGCTAAACAAGAAATAAAAAAATTCTAGATGCTCGGTAAATCTAAAGTATCAAGTTTAGTTTGTGTACATGTTACAATAGTAATCAATTTCTTTCCTATCATTTAGAGTGAATTTATTTAAAGTTTGATAAACTCAAAAGAGAAATTTTAAGCTCTTACATATATAATAACCGCCCTGACAAATGTCATATAATTTACATTACATATCTCAGATGTGTAGGTGTTACATTTCCTATATCATTTCAAATGTAAACTAAATAATATTCATTTAAATAGGGAGGAACAAAATATGCTAAAAAAAATTATTGGAATTATGTTGACACTAGTATTGGTCATTGGTGTGGTTGGAGGATGCTCAAATAGTGGAAATGAAGTGACGGACAATGCAGGTTCTGCGGATGATGTAGGAAGTGCAATGGTAGAGGAAGCTCAGGATGCCGTGAATGAATCAAGTGGGGATAAAGAAAGTTATAAATTTGGTTACACTTGTATGGATGGGACAAATCCTTTCTTTGTTATTTTGGAAGAAACAATTCGTAATGAAGTTGAAGCAAACGGTGACGAATTAATTGCAACAGATCCTGCAAATGATGTAATGCTTCAGATTACTCAAATCGAAGATATGATAACACAAGGCATTGATGCAATTTTCCTAAACCCTGCAGAAGCAGAAGGGATATTACCTGCATTAGATATGTTAAAAGAAGCAGGAATTCCAATTATAAACTTCGATACTGAGGTTGCGGATTTAAGTTATGTAGATTCATATGTAGGTTCAGATAACTATAATGCTGGCTTTGTATGTGGAGAAGATTTAGTATCAAAGTATCCAGAAGGTGGAGATATTATTATATTAGATTCACCAACTATGAATTCAATTACGGATAGAACAAATGGTTTTGTTGATGCCATTGAAGGCAAAAACTTTAATGTTGTAGCACAACAAGATGCAAAAGGTAATTTAGAAGTATCTATGGGAATAACAGAAGACTTATTGCAAGCGCATGGTGATGTAGTTGCAATATTTGGTGGGAATGATCCTACCGCGTTAGGAGCTTTAGCGGCAGCCAATGCTGCAGGTATGTCAGAGTGTTTGATTTATGGAGTGGATGGTTCACCTGATATTAAAGCAGAACTTACAAACTCTGATTCTTTGATTGCGGGAACTGGAGCACAGTCTCCAATTGGTATTGCTGAAAAATCCGTAGAAGTAATGTATCAATATTTGTCAGGTGATTCAGTGGAAGATAGATATCCAGTTGAGACATTTTTAATTACATCTGAAAATGTTGATGAATTTGGAACAGATGGTTGGCAATAAGTTAATTATAATAAGGTGTATATCATATGATATACACCTTATCTACTCATATTTTTGGAAGAGGTGATACTTTGGAAAACAAATTAGTTGAAATGAAACATATTCACAAAAGGTTTCCTGGTGTTATAGCCCTAAATGATGTTCAATTTGAACTTAACCGAGGTGAAGTCCATGCATTGCTCGGAGAAAATGGTGCTGGGAAATCAACCTTAATAAAAGTTTTAGGGGGAATATATAGTCTTGATGAAGGACAAATATTAATTGATGGAAAAGAAGTAGATATTAAAGAGGTAAAAGATGCACAAGTTAATGGAATATCGATTATTCATCAAGAACTTGTTTTAGTGCCTCATATGACAGTGGCTGAAAACATTTTTTTAGGAAGAGAACCGCTTATTGGGAAATTTATAAACACTAAGAAAATGAATCAGGAAACAGATGAATTGATGAAAGTTTACGGACTCAATATATCGAGCGATGAATTGATAAAAAACCTTACGATAGCACAGCAGCAAATGGTTGAAATAATTAAAGCTATATCATACGATTCAAAAATTTTAGTCATGGACGAACCAACGTCTTCAATTTCAGACAAGGAAGTCAGTTTTTTGTTCGAAATGATTCGCAACCTAACGAAAAAAGGAGTTGGAATCATTTACATTTCTCATAAAATGAGTGAACTAGAAGAAATTTGTGATCGTGTTACAATCCTTCGTGATGGGGCATATGTTAGTACAGAAATTGTAAAAAATACGACCAAAGATGCTTTGATAGCAAAAATGGTAGGTCGAGAATTAAATAATTATTATGAACGGACATACAATGCTCCAGGAGATATTATTTTGCAATGTGAAAATATTTCCGACGGAAAAATGATCGAAAAAGCTTCTTTTGAACTTAGAAAAGGGGAAATAATAGGTTTTGCCGGTTTAGTGGGTTCTGGAAGAACTGAATTAATGAAATGTATTTTTGGATTGTCAAATATAATCGAAGGAAATGTGAAGATTAATCAAAAAATGGTTACAATAAACTCACCACGAGATGCTATGAAGCTAGGAATTGGCCTTGTGCCGGAAGATCGTAAAAAAGAAGGGTTGTATCGCGTTCGTGATATACGCTTTAACTCAACAATTCAAGTGTTGGATACATTTATTAAAGGTATTTTTAATGATGATGAAAAAGAACGAGAAATTACTCAAAAATATATTGATATGATGGCAACAAAAACACCCAATCAAGAACAAATAATTAATAATTTATCAGGTGGGAATCAACAGAAAGTTATGATTGGACGTTGGTTGGCAACAAATCCACAAATACTTATATTAGATGAACCAACAAGAGGTGTTGATATTGGGGCAAAGTCAGAAATATATTCAATTATGAACCAGTTAGTACAGGTAGGAGTTTCGATAATAATGATTTCTTCTGAATTACCTGAAGTTATTAATATGAGTGATCGTGTGTATGTTATGAGTCATGGAAAAGTGACCGGATGCCTAAATCATACGGAAGTAACTCAAGAACGTATTATGGCATTAGCGACAAAAGAATAGAAATGGAGGAAATACTATGTCAGCACATGTAACACAGGGAAATAGTTTTCTCATAAACACCAAAAAAAAATTATTATTTTTTATAAAAAGTAATATTGGGATAATAATCGCTTTTATCTTATTGTGTGCTTTTTTAGCAATAAACCCATCTACACGAGAATCGTTTGCGACGCAAAAAAATATTTTTAATGTTTTACGACAAATATCCTCAAATTTATTATTGGCTTGTGGTATGACGATGGTTATTATTTTAGGTGGTATAGACTTATCAGTAGGTTCAATCATTGCATTATCAGGGGTTATTGCGGCAGGTGGTGTGGCAAGATATAACTTGCCGATTATGATAGCGATACTTTTAGGAATAGCTATCGGAGTTTTAGTGGGTATGTTTAATGGCTTGGTTATTTCAAAAACAACCATACCTGCATTTATTACCACATTAGCCACATTAAATATAATAAAAGGATTTGCGTATGTTTATACAGGGGGCTCTCCTGTACGCGTGGTTACAAAAGAATGGCAATTTTTAGGTGCGGGCTATATAGGTCCAGTCCCTACACCAGTTATTATTTTGCTTATTGTACTAATTATGACGGGGATTATAATGAATAAAACTAAACTAGGACGCCATATATATGCAGTAGGTGGAAACCCGGAAGCGGCAAGATTTTCTGGAATTAAAGTTGCACGTGTAAAATTTTTAGTTCATGCATATTCCGGATTAATGGCTGGGATTGCAGGCGTAATTCTTGCTTCAAGAATGTACTCAGGACAACCCACAGCTGGTGATGGCGCTGAGATGGATGCAATAGCAGCAGTTGTTGTTGGCGGTACAAGTATGGCTGGTGGTTCAGGAAGAATCGGTGGAACGATTATTGGAGGGCTTATAATAGGGGTACTTAATAATGGATTAAATTTATTAAATGTAAACTCATTTTGGCAATATGTTGTAAAAGGGGTAGTGATTTTGCTAGCAGTGTTCATTGACTTCCTAAAAAATAAAAAGAACGCATAATAGACGTACACCGGTAAATACGTTATAATTATAAAAGCATAACTCCCTTATATCGTTTTGATGGGAGTTATCTTTATCTAGCAACCAAGAAATAGAAAGGAATTAAGGTGGAACATAATGAGGCAATCTAAAATTTTAATCGCAAGTATGTTGTTATTTATTTTTGTATTTGCAGGAATTTTGATAAATATAAGTCCTCGAGAGTTAAAAAGCGAAAGTAAACCAAAAGTATTTGGGGCAACGTATATGACGATGAATAATCCCTATTTTGTTGTTCTTAATAATAGTATAAAAGAAGTGGTTGAAGGAAATGGAGATATATTAATATCAAGAGATCCTTCTCAAGATCAGTTAAAACAAAACCAACAGATTTTAGACATGATTGAAGAAGGTGTTGATGCTATTTTTCTTAATCCGGTCGATTGGAAGACGGTTAAGCCGGCTTTAGTGGCATGTTATGAAGCGAATATACCGGTATTTAATATTGACACATATGTATATGATGATGAATATGTTGTTTCAACAATAATATCTGATAATTATAATGCAGGAGTCCAGTGTGCAGAAGATGTTTTAAAGAAAAAAACGAAGTCAAATATTATTGTATTAAATCATCCTGAAATGAATTCAATTATTGATCGCGTCAAAGGATTTACAGATGTTATTAAGGGGCATGAGGACCATAATATAATATATATCGAATCAGCAGGAGCCGAATTGGAAGTTGCCATGAACGTTATGAATGATATCATCGAATTTAATTGGGAATTTGACATTATTTTTGGGGGCAATGATCCTTCAGCATTAGGAGCATTAGCGGCGCTGCAATTAAATAACTATTCCAAAGATGTTTTGATATATGGTGTGGACGGGTCACCTGATGGAAAAACAATGATTAAGGAAAATCATATTGAAGGCTCTAGTGCCCAAAGGCCAATTGTTATTGGAAGAACTGCAGCGGAAACGGCATATCAATATTTTGCCGGAGCTAGTGTTGACCGGTCTATTATTATCCCAGTTAGTTTGATTACCAAGGAGAATATAAATGAGTTCGATATCGCTGGATGGCAATAAATATATTTCACGACTTCATAATAAAATAACCTTTATAAAAATGAGCATGCTTGCTATTAATAGTGTTGCCATATTTTTTATTTTGACCTTAATATACAATACAACGGTATATATATATGATTATCATATTGCAAGCAGTTTTTTGCATTCGATAGAGACGTTGCCTGAAAAGCCTGCGTTTATTTTAGGCAGTGGAATCATATTGATTTGTATATTGATTGGTTCATTTATAATTCGCGAGACGTATGGTACGAATAGTGAAAAGATTATATTATTTACATTATTTATTGACTTTGTTGTTAGTATTCTTATTATAAGTATGCTAGATTTTAATTACAATGGCATATTGTTTTGGTTTTTTGCAAATGTAATTGCATATACAAAAGATATCCGAGGACGATTTAGTTTTTTTATCTTATCAATTATTACCCTATTAGTTACTGACTATGAACTTTTAGCCATTAGGTATCCGTTATTTTCGATTGATAGTTATATAAGCTATTATAGTTCTGCGCAGCAGCAGTATTTAATTGGATTATTTAACAGTTTGATTTCCATAAATATAATAGTATTTATCATGTTTTGTATTTTTGTTATACAGGAACAAAGAGGGGTTATAAATGAGGTCAATAAATTATATCAGGATTTAAGTATAGCAAATCAAAAACTTATGGATGCAAATACAGAGTTAAAAGAATATGCAGATATCAAAGAGAAAATGGGAGAAACCCGTGAGCGAAATAGGCTTGCTAGAGAAATACATGATACCCTAGGACATACTTTGACAGGTATTTCAGCAGGTATTGATGCATGTATTGAACTTGTAGAAAAATCACCTGACTTAACAAAAAAACAATTAGTTATTATCTCTCAAGTGGTTCGTCAAGGCTTATCTGATATAAGAAATTCAGTAAATAAGCTACGACCAGATGTGTTGAAGCATCAAGAACTTGGAGATGCAATAAAAAATATGATTAGCGGAATTCAGAAATTAACAAATACAGATATACATCTTAATTGCGATGTGGAATATTTGTGTTTTGGTGAAGATGAAGAAAATGCTATTTACCGTATTATTCAAGAGAGTCTTACGAATGCAATCCGTCATGGGCAGGCAACAAAAATTGATGTAAATATAAGCAGAAAATATAATGATTTAATTCTAAGTATAATAGATAATGGTGTTGGATGTAAAACTATGAAAAAAGGATTCGGTACAAACCATATTGTAGAGCGCATTAAGCTATTGAATGGAAAAGTGGATTTTAATGGAAATAATGGTTTTAGAGTTAACGCAGTTATTCCAATAAGATGGGGTGAAAAATCATGATTAAAGTAATCATTGCAGATGATCAAGAGTTGATTCGGCACAGTCTTCGTATTGTTCTTGAAAACAGAGATAATATTGAAGTAATAGATGTTGTATCTAATGGACAGGAAGTCATTAAAAGTATACGGAAAAATCCACCGGATATTATACTTATGGATGTACGCATGCCCAAAATGGACGGCGTTAAATGTACTCAGATTATTAAAGAAATTTATCCGGATATTAAAATAATTATTTTAACAACTTTTGATAATGATGAGTATGTATATAATGCTTTGAAATACGGTGCAAGTGGTTATTTATTAAAAGGTGTGTCTATGGATCAATTAGTTGACTCAATACATATTGTGTATAGCGGAAAAGCAATGATAAATCCAGACATCGCCACAAAAGTTGTACAGTTATTTTCACAAATGGCTAAATCTGATTATACAATAGAATGTGACATTGACGGTGTAAAAACATTAACGCAAACGGAATGGAAAATTATTGAGCAAATTGAATTTGGATTATCAAATAAAGAAGTTGCTGACAATTTAAACTTGTCTGAAGGAACAGTAAGAAATTATCTTACATCTATTTTGAGTAAATTAGGATTTAGAGATCGGACACAGTTAGCGATTTGGGCAGTCCAGTATGGGGTAAGCCGACGCAAAATGGAGTGGCACAAATGAAATTAAAGGTTAGAAAAATAGCACTAATACTCTTGAGTTTTATAATTTTGATAAGTATATATTTCTTGGTGCAACAAAATCAAGAAAATGATGAGGTTTTAGAGTTTGGTATGTTCGTTGGAAGTAATTGGCAGGTTGAGAATGCGAATAGTTATATATTAATTGATTCGACAGTCAAAAAATTTGAAAAGGAAAACCCAGGTGTTAAAGTGCATTACTATAGTGGAATAACAAGAAATGATTATTCAGAATGGTTGGCAAGAAAAATCATTATGGGAGAAACACCAGATGTATTTATGGTTCTTACTGAAGATTTTACAAAATTGTCTTCACTAGGAGTTTTAAAAGATATGGATGACCTGATTGAAAAGGATGAAGATTTTGACCCGTCAAAGTATTTTTCGACATCGTGGGAAAGTGGACATTTAGAAGGAAGTCAATTTGCTCTACCATTTGAATCAGTTCCAACACTCATGTTTGTCAACACAACGATGCTTGATAAAAATAATATTCAAGTTCCGAAAAATGACTGGACATGGAATGATTTGTATGAGATATCGAAAAAAGTAACCAAAGATACAAATGGAGATGGGAAAATTGATCAATTTGGAACACTAAATTATAATTGGATCGAAGCTGTGTATTCAAATAATGGAAATATATTTGATGACTTAGGTCAAACAGCCTTTTTTACAAATGAACGTGTTATTGAATCGGTTAAATATGTAAGTAAGCTTCAAGAGCTTAATGAAAGAACGACTGTAAGCGAAGATGATTTTAATTCTGGAAATGTTGCTTTTATGCCATTATTATTTTCGGATTATCGCACATATAAAACATATCCATATAAAATTAAAAAGTATACGAATTTTAAATGGGATTTTATGACATTACCCGCAGGGGAGCATGGAAATAATGTTTCAGAAGTGAAATCACTGATTATTGGAATGAATGAAAAGACGAAAAAAGAAAAGCTTGCCTGGGAATTTATAAAATTATTAACCTATGATGAAGAGATTCAAATGAATATATTTAAATATTCTCAAGGAAGCTCTGTTTTAAAAACCGTAACAAAATCAAAAGAAGCTGAAGAGTTATTAATGCAATATACAGGAGTTGATGAAAGGGTTATAGATAATCAGCTTTTGAGTGAGATTATTGAAAATGGAGTAATCGCACCTAAATTTCAAGAATATGATAAAGTGATAAATTTAGCTGATTCAGAAGTAAATGATATAATACTTAGAAGTAATGATATTGATAGCTCAATGAAAATTCTTCAGAGAACAGTATTAAAATATTTAGATTAAAAATGGGAGGTCATTATGAGAAGATCATTAATTAACAAGGAAATTAAAAATGCAATGGAAATAGCAAGTCGATATAATTTTCCGCTTCCACCATTTGCCTATTGGACACCACAAGAATGGGAAAAAGCAGATGAACGATTTGATGAGATACGTGTAAATATGTTGGGATGGGATGTTACTGATTTTGGCACAGGTGATTTTGAAAAGTGTGGTTTAGTCTCTTTTGTCTTTAGAAACGGTAATACATTGAAAAATTCAGAGTATAAAAAAGACTATGCGGAAAAGTTACTTCTTGTAAAAGATAGTCAAATTCTTCCTTATCATTTTCATGTTAGTAAAACAGAAGATATCATAAATCGTGGTGGAGGCGAGTTAGAGATTACATTATATAATTCGACACAAGAAGGAGAATTTTCTGATGCTGATGTGATCGTCAGTGTTGATGGTGAGCGTATACAAACAAAGGCCGGTTCGACGCTTACATTAAAGCCAGGGCAAAGCATTACTTTACGCCCGGGACAATATCATCAGTGGCGAGGAAAACCCGGAACAGGAACAGTTATACTATTTGAAGTATCAACAACAAATGATGATCACACAGATAATCGCTTTCATGAAGAACGTAACCGTTTGCCTGAAATTGAAGAAGATGAAGAAAAAGAATTCTTGATATCGCAAGATTATGAAAAAAATAATAGGTAAGGGTAGTCAGGAATGGACTTGATAAAAAACCAGCAACTCAAAACAACGTTGAAAAACTATGGATTTGAGAAGGCTGGTTTTTTTGATATACAGATATGTTGTTATTAGAAAGTAGTATCAAGAATCATCAAGTGGTATAATAAGAAACAACATTACAAATATGCAGTTATCTTTATTTTAGCTAGGAGATGAGAAAATGTATATCAGAAAATATAGTAGCGAGCAAGATGATGAAAATTTAATGAAGATGATTGAAGATGAAGAAGGATGGACCTACGCGGAGAAGGAGACATCTGAGAAGTACAAGTCAGATTTAGCCCAATCAATCACATATGTTGCATATGAAGAGAATGAGTTGTGTGGTTATTCACGTTCGGTCAGAGATGGTGATTTTTATATATATGTTTGTGATTTATTAGTTAAGCCGAGTCATCGAGGAAAAAATATTGGGCGAAAACTCATGGAGTGTATATATAATGATTTTCCAGATCATGTAGTTTATGTTATGTCTGATGTTGACGCCTATTATGAAAAACAAGGATATAAATGCGTCGGTTCAATCTTTGAAGTTCCACAGGAGGAGAAAAATATGGTAAAACTTGAGAATGAAGCATATGAGGTAATTATTCAGCATCAAGGTGCTGAACTTATAAGTTTTAAAAATAAGAGTGATGGCATTGAGTATATATGGACAGGCGATGCCAAATACTGGGCGAGACATGCACCCGTTTTATTTCCTATCGTTGGAAAAGTGGTGAATAATACCTATAGGGTTGGAGATGAGTCCTATCATTTGAATCAACATGGTTTGGCAAGGGATCAGAATTTTGAGTTGATTGAATCGAGTAAGACGTCTGCGTCGTTTCAACTTATGTGGAGCCAAGAAACACTTGTTAACTATCCATACCGATTTGAATTAGTGATTACGTATGGTCTGTCAGGAAGTGAATTAAGTATATCTTACAAAGTAATTAACCACGATGAACAAGTCATGTATTTTAATATTGGAGCCCATCCCGGATTTAATTGTCCCCTTGCAGAGAATGAGACTTTTGAAGAATATGCAATAATCTTTGAGCATAATGAAACCGTCAAAAGAATGCCACTCAATAAAGATGGATTACTTCTTAGGGATAAAATTGCTTACTTAGAAAATGAACGTCATATATCATTAAATGCCGAAACGTTCAAAAATGATGCGCTCATATTTGAAGATCTAAATTCGAATAGAGTTTCATTGATCAATAAAAAGAGTGGTCGTGGCCTAAACGTTGATTTTACCGGTTTTCCATTCCTTGGACTGTGGACCAAACCGGAAGGGGCGCCCTTCGTATGTATAGAGCCTTGGTACGGGCACGCGGATTATACCGATTTTAATGGAGATTTTCGAGAAAAAGAAGATATCTTACGACTAGAACCTAAAGAAATATTTACCTGTCAGTTCAGTATTCATGTGGAAAAATAGGAGGAGTTTTTCATGAAAAGATTACTTAGTTGCTATGCCAGTGATTGTCACAAAATGTCAGCGGATGAACTCAAGCTTTCGATTCAAGCAAGTGCCGGAAGGACTATTGTTGGTGAGACGGTTGTCGTGGGCGAGCCACTCATAGAAGGAGTAACAAATGCTGAAATGATGGCTGCTTTTGGCGCCGATTTGATATTACTCAATGTATTTGATGTCTTTGAGAAAAGGATTGTAGGAATGTACGCGTGTGACAACCCAATTGCTGAGATTAAAAAACTTACCGGACGACCTGTTGGCATCAACTTGGAGCCGGTGGATCCAAAAGCTGATTTTATTGAGAATAGATTAGAGATTGGTGCTGGACGATACGCTTGTCAAGAAACCTTTGTTCAAGCTCAAGAACTCGGTGTTGATTTTATCTGCCTGACGGGGAACCCAGCTACAGGCGTATCTAATGCATCGATTAAAGAAGCGATTACGAGTGCAAAAAAATATTATTCGGGCTTAATTTTTGCCGGAAAGATGCATGCGGGCGGATTATCAGAAAAAGTACTTGATGAGAAGCAAATTATTGAGTTTGTTCGTCTTGGAGCCGATGGTGTTCTTATACCTGCTGTTGGGACAGTTCCCGGGGTGCGGGAAGAAGAAGTGGCAAACATTACACAAAGTATTCATGAACTTGGTGGTTTGGTTATGAGCACTATCGGAACCAGCCAAGAAAGTGCAGATGCTTTTACGATTAAACAAATCGGCTTAAGTAATAAACGTGTTGGTGTTGATATTCATCATATTGGTGATGGAGGCTATGGAAAAATGGCAGACCCGGAGAATATCATGGAGCTTTCCATCACCATTCGTGGCAAACGACATACATATTTTAAAATGGCACAATCGGCAATAAGATAAGATACAATATGAAGGAACAATTTTTGATATCAAGGAGGACGATATAATGAGACTTGCAAAAGGAATCGGATGGATTGGATTAATCGCAATGACCTTTGGGCTAGCTAATGCCTTTTTAAATGGGGATTTTTTAATCGATGGTGGTGCATTGATGGAGAATCCATGGGGAGTCATGTCGATGATTGATTTATATGTTGGATTTGCACTATTTTCAATGTGGATTGTTTATCGAGAAAAGAAGGCCTGGAAAGCCATTGTTTGGGTGGTACTTATGATGGTTTTAGGTTTTTTTACAGGATGCATATATGTTTTAAAAGCATTATATGAATCCAAAGGTGACTGGTCAATTGTATTTCAAGGTTTACCGGAGATGAGCGAAAATGGGAAAAATTAAAGAATGGTTTGAACAACTCAAGTTAGTTTTTGAGAAAAGAACAGTTGATGCAATTTTTCCACCATTAGTCTTTTTTTTGATGAACCAATGGCTTTCCATTGAATATGCAAGTGGAATTACGCTTGGCCTTCTTATGGTACTCATTATATATAGAAAAGTCAAAGGCCAAACTGAAAAATATGCTTTTGTTGGTGTTGCCGGTGTTCTTTTATCGATTGGATTTAGTCTTTTGTCTGGAGAGGCGATAGATTATTATATTCCGGATCTAATTATGACAGGGTTAATTGTTGTAGCTTGTTTTGTGTCTCTTATAATTCATCGTCCCCTTGCGGCATTATTGTGCCATCTTACAAGAGGATGGCCCATAGGTTGGTATATGCGAAAGGATGTCCAACCGGCCTATAAAAAGGTGACGATTATATGGGGAATTTATTTTTTGATTCGCCTCATATTGCAAGGGTTTCTTTTTTTAAGAAGAGAATACACCGGGTATTTTTTAGTGAATACAATATTAGGAATGCCGATGAATATTTTTATATTAATCATCAGTTATGTATATGGGGTGGCAATCTTACGAAAACTATCTGGCCCAAGTGTTGACGAATACACGAATGAGAAAGAGCCTCCCTATGAAGGACAAAAAAGTGGGTTTTAAGGTTAGTTCTGTTCCCTAAACTGCTTTGGTGTTAAACCAGTAGCTTTTTTGAACTGTTTGTGAAAATATGAAGTGTTTGAGTACCCAGTACGTATTGAAACTTCTTGAAGCGATAATTTAGTGGTTAATAATAATTTTTTAGCTTCATGAATTCTTTCGTTGCTGATATAGGTGCTTAGGTGAATTCCGGATAATTTATGAAACAAATAAGAAATATAATCCGGATTCATGTGAATCTCATTTGCGATTGAGTTTCGACTTAAAGTCGTTGAGGACAAGTTGTTTTGAATATGCTTTTTAACCTTTGATAGAAAAACTTCCTGTTCATTATCCTGCTGTAATGATTGTTTTATGGTTTGGAATAATTTGCTTGCCCAATCTAACAAACAATCCAGTGATGATGTGACAGAATCTTCTTCGTTTGCATCCAAAAGGTTTATATCAGAGTTAACAGCGTCGCAACCAATAGATTCTAATGCATTCATAATAGCGTGAAGGAGCCTTTGATAGATGAGTCTAAGGTCTGAAAGAGGATATAGAATTGATTTTTTTATATAGTGTGATTCTATCTCTTTGACAATAAGATCACTTCGATTCTCTATAATAAGCCGTGCCCACACATCAGAGTTTAATGTATTAATTTTTGCATGAGTTAAATCTGTGCTAGAAGATAAAGCTATGGGAATCAAAAGGTTGGAGACTATAAAACTTTTTCTAATAAGTTCTTGAGCAATATGATAAAATTGGCTAAAGTTATATAAACTGATAGATTCTGAAACAAAAAGTACAAAATAACTTTGGGGATACTTTTTTGACAAAAGCTTAAGTGATATATCTGAAGAATCTTCATTTTCTAAATCAATAATCAAATAATCGTTTTGATCAATAAAATGCATAAAGCCCGGTTTTTTCTGAAGATGAGATTCCAGATAGTCCCAAGTGAAAGAAAAGTTGTTTATATTTTTAGGGGAAGGATATCTATGAATAACGGTAAAACGGAAAGATTTATCGATCCAGTTTTTGTTTAAGTCATATCGAAGAATACCATTGTTGATTGTATCTGAAGAATTCATATTTCCCTTTATCAATTCAGACCAGAATCTGTTGTGTTTTAGTTTTTGGGAAGCGTTCCAAGAGTTTGCTAAAATCTGAGCGTGTTCGGTGAATTCAACTTCTTTAAACTTCTGGATGGCATCGCCAAGGATTGCGGATAACTTTTCAGGCTGAACGGGCTTCACGATATATTGATAACACCCTAATTCTATTGCTTTTTTTGCATAGTTAAAATTTTCATGCCCTGTCAAAAGCAGTTTGATAATTTTGTTGTTTATTTGAGTAACTTTTTCAATCAAGTCTAATCCACTACCTTTAGGCATTTCAACATCAGTAAGAAGAATATGGATTTTTTTTTCTTGTAATATTTGCAAAGCTTGTTTCATACTATAAGCGCAATAAGTCTCATTAATTCCGAGACTTAGCCAATCGATATTGTTTAATATTCCTTGAACGATATAATATTCATCATCAACAATTAAAATATTCATTAGATTCCATCCTTTTCTATTGAAATATTAGGTATTATAAGGTCAATTCGAGCACCGTAATTTGGTTCGTTCGAAAATTTTATATCCCCACGCGGACCATAGACGATTTTAAGTCGCTTTGCCACATTGGGTATACCAATATGACTAGCATCATCGGAATGTAAAATTTGTTGATTGAAATTTTCAATAAAGTCATTATAGTTTTTTATTTGTTCGTCTGAGAATCCATCTCCACTATCGATATGAATGAGGTGAAGAAATTCACCATAATCATTTTCAACCAATTTTGCACTTATCTTAATATCAAGAGCTTCTCCCATGACCATATTAAATTTAATAGAGTTTTCAGTGAACATAAGCAGTATAAGAGGGAAAACGGAACAGTTCTCTGTTTCAGGTGCTATATCTAAGGAATAGGTTAGACAATTTGGAAAACGTAATTTTGTTAACTCAATGTAGTTTTTTACGTAATGTATTTCTTTTGATAGTGGCACAGTGGTTTGATCGTTTAGTGTATATCGTAGATGATCAGATAAGGTTTTTATCATCTCATGTAAAACATTACGATTGTTATCTTGACTGTCTGCCAGGGTCATAATTGAATAAAGACAGTTAATAAGAAAATGCGGTGCTATTTGAGATTTTAAATATTGAAGTTCAATCTCGGATTTGGCGAGTTTTTCTTCATAAATATCTATTTGTAGGTGATGAATTTCATCAATCATTCGGTTATAAGCCATATCAATATCGATAATCTCTTGACAGTTAGATATGTTTTCGGGAAGTTTTTGATTAAAATCGCCTTTTCGCATTCTATTTGCAGCGAACTCAAGCATGTGAATTGGTTTAGATAGAAAGCGAGTTGCAGAAAATATAAGTGTTACAGAAAAAGCAATAATAATGCCAAAAAGAATTGCGAATAATTGGAATAAAGTTCCAAGCTCTTCGTTAATACTTTTAAGGGGTATAATTGCCGCCAAATAATAATCGCAATAATCGAGTTCGTTGATAACTAACAAGGCTTTGCCGTAGTCCATTTCAACGATATGATAAGTATCTATAGGCAAATTTACCGGAAATGTATAATGGGAATATTGATTATTCGTTAAAGCTTTGCCGTGTTCATTAACATAGAGAACGTTTCCATTGAGCTCGGCAACATTTTCAAAGATAGCTGTCAATCTTGAAATTTTAGCCCAACTTCCTATAAAAGAGTTTTGAATCTCGATTGTTCGAATTAAATAATATTCATTATTGATTAATTCTGCTGTCCAACCTTCTGTGTGGATTGAAGAATAATCATCTAATGAACGAAAGCGGTTTTTTAGAAAAATCCCTACTGCGGAGCCATCAGAATGTTCAAAAGATTGTATGAAGGTATCGTTAAGCGGAGCGTAGAGAAACATTCCTTCGATTTCAGTAAATGATGGAATGCTATAATCTAAAAGTTGCTTACTTCGCATAATTCGGTTATAAATAGTGTTTATTTCTTTGGCAGAAAATACTTGAGCTATATCTTGACTGTATTCGCTCATATCAAACATAAAGACATGGAGCTTATCAAGATTATGCGTAAGTTGTTGATTATATACTTCTAAAGTGTCGCGAACGCTTTCATAGGTTTTTTCCCGAAGGGAATGGGTAAAGTAAGCAGAAATCCATATAAAAATAACAAGAAAAGTAACGATCACAATGGAAAAGAGTATAAAAATACGTTTGCGAAATGAGTAGGTTTTACGTTTGTTTTTGTTTAGTTTTTTATTCATATAAATGTTACCCTTCATAAATATTGTTATTTTACATATGCATCTAAGAATATTATAATACAAAAATAGGGAAAATGCATATAATCTAAGAAAAATGAAATGAATGCTAAGAATAGTACCTTGTTAGATAATTTGTAACCTATATAATAAAAGCTGCTACAGGATACGAGAAGGTGTCCCTTACAATAATTATATTATGGAGGATAGGCTATATGAAAAAAAAATTGGCAATATTGATGATTTTAGTTTTAGTCTTAGGACTTGCAGGATGTAGTGGTTCCAATGAAGGTTCTGATTCAACAGATTCAAAGAATAACTCAAGCAGTAGCAGTGATTCTAGTGAGAATGGAAATTTATCTGTAGCAGAAGCAGCAATTGCAGAGAGAAAAGCAAGTGGAGAAGCACCTACCATTGTAATGGCATTTATGAACTGGGCGGGTAAGCCGGCAGGACTTGAACGAATTGAAGGTCTGATGAGTGAGTATACAATGGAAAAACTGGGAGTGAAGGTAAAGTTAGAGATTCTTGATGTTGCATCATATTCTCAAAGTATGACACTCATGTTATCCTCAGGTGAACACATAGATATTTTCTCACCGATCGTATTAGGGTATACATCATCTATTAATAAAGGCTATACATTGGATTTAGAAGAAGATGATTTGATCCAGACATATGGCTCTGGTATTCTTGAGACAATGAATGAAGCTTATGTAGAAGCTTGCCGGGTAGGCGGTGTTTTGTATGGTTTGCCACAACAAAGAGATATGGCTATTGGTCAAGGCGGTTTTGCAATAGGTGCAGAATATTTAGACGGAATTGGATTTGATTACGATTCTATGTATGAAGAAGGCAATGAAGTTATTTACACGGATTTGGAAACCATAGAAGATATTTTTACACAATTAAATGAGGCATATCCAGATATGCATGTTTTTGCACCGGCTTTTACAAATCTACAACAACATAATGCATATGATCCCATTGGTGGAGATGATTATGGGGTCTTACTAGATCCTAAAAATAGCTTGGTTGTTGAAGACTTATGGTCAAGTGATTTATTTAGAGCGTTTGCAGATAGAATGTATCGATGGAATCAGGCTGGATTTATTTCAAGAGATGCGTTAACAGACGATACAGCACCTACATCTCAAGTAAAAGCAGGGACAGCAATGGCGTATGCTACGGCAACTAAGCCGGGAATCAAAGCTCAAGAGACAGGGCTTTCTGGGCGTCCGGTGATAATTTTTCAAACAGGCGAAGATTTCTTGAGGTCTTCAGCTGTATCAGCCATGCCTTGGAGTATCAATTCAGGAACAGAATTTCCTGTAGCATCAATGCAACTTCTTGATTTGTTCTATACAGACCCATATTTATCCAATTTATTATGTTGGGGAGAAGAAGGAGTAGAATATCAAAAGACAGAAGATGGTTTTATTACATTTGCAGATGGGATTGATGCTTCTAATTCTGAGTATTACAATAACGTCAACTGGTTGATGCCAAATCAATTTATTGCTCATGTTTGGGAAGGAAATGACGCTGATATATGGGAAAGAATGGCAGCCTTTAATAATGATTCAGTTAAATCCAAAGCACTTGGATTTGCATTTGATAATAGTGCAGTTTCGACAGAATATACCGCACTTACAAACGTTTATAATGAGTATGGATTACAAATTATTATGGGATTTGTTGATCCCGCAGTGTCTATTCCTGAAATGGTTGATAAACTGAAAGCATCAGGATTAGAAACTTATATGGAAGCTAAACAAGCTGCGCTTGATGAATGGGCTGAAGTTAATGGAGTAGAATAAGTGCAAAAGTCTATTAATGAAGCCATAAAAAACATAAATAGTAATTATCTGATGCCATTTGTTTGGATGCGCGGGGATGAAGAACCAATAATCCGTGAAGAAATACAAAAAGTTTATGCGTGTGATATACATGCTTTTTGTGTAGAAGGAAGACCGCATCCGGATTATTGTAAACAACAGTGGTGGGATGATTTGAGAATTATATTTGATGAAGCCCAAAAGCATGACATGAAAGTATGGATTCTTGATGATGCACATTTTCCGACTGGATATGCGAATGGCATTATTGCCAAGAAATATCCGGAAAAAAGTAAGCAGTATTTTCAAATAAAGGCAACAGAAGTAGCTGGTCCATTGCCAGATATTATGTTTGATACAAAAAAGCTTTTGAATCTACCGTCTATACCTAATCCTATGAACGATTTCTTTAATGACGGTCTTTTGGAGGTGGAATTGCCTAAGGATGATTTGGTTTATGCTGTCATTGCTTGTAAAGTGGAAAAGAGTGGTAAAATGAGTCATTCAATAGATTTGACAGAAAATTTGCAAGATGGTGTTTTGTATTGGGATGTACCGGGCGGTATGTGGAAAATATATATTATTCTTGTCACACGTCAGGGAGGCGGGCGTTTAGTAAATATCAACATGCTGGATCGAGAATCTGCACATTTGCAAATTGAAGCTGTATATGAGGAACACTGGAAGAATATCGGAGATGAATTCGGAAAAACATTTGCAGGATTTTTCTCTGATGAAGCCGAAATTGGTAATTCTTTAGGTTACAATTTTAATGATAAATTAGGACAAGGTGTTAAGGCGCTTCCTTACTCTGAGGAGCTTTGTCAATTACTTCAGGATAAGTTGGGACCTAATTGGAAAAAGCAATTGCTTGCACTCTGGTTTCCTCTAGAAGATGAGGAAGCATGTGCTAGCTTTCGATTCGCCTACATGGACACTATGACGAAGTTGATTTCACGTAATTTTTCAGAGGCATTAGGCAATTGGTGTGCTTCGCATGGTGTAGAGTATATTGGACATGTTTTAGAAGATAATAATTCCCATAGTCGCATGGGATGTGGCATGGGGCATTACTTCCGTGCACTGCAAGGCCAACATATGGCAGGGATTGATGATATCGGAAATCAGGTTATTTTTGGTGGTGAAAACAGTGTCCGAGAGGGTGGAGTGGCACCGGGTGACGGTGAGTTTTATCATTATGCCTTGGGGAAAATGGGTACTTCCCATGCGCATATTGATAGTAAAAAGCAAGGACGTACCATGTGCGAGATTTTTGGGGCGTATGGCTGGGAAGAGGGCACTCGTTTGATGAAATACCTAGCGGATCACTTTCTTGTGCGAGGCGTTAATAATTTTGTGTTTCATGCGTTTTCACCCAAGTTTCCGGATACAGATTGTCCGCCTCATTTTTATGCGCGTGGTCACAACCCAATGTACCGTCCGCTTCGTTTCTTGAGCCAATATATGAATCGTGTGTGTCATGTGTTCTCAAATGGAAAACATCGCTGTGATGTAGCTGTTTTATACCACGGGGAGTCTGATTGGGTGGGAAATGTGATGCTGATGCAGAAGCCGGCTCGGGAGCTATTAGAACACCAGATTGATTTTGATATTGTACCGAATGATTTATGGATAGACGAAAATCCGTATCAGACTTCTTACAATTCAGGTGTGCTATGTGCTGGTACGGCTAAATATCGTGCATTGGTTATTCCGGAATGTGAATATCTCCCGATTGATGTAGCTCGCTTCGCAGGCAAAGCAGTAGAGGATGGGTTTGGAATTTATTTTATTAATTCGCTTCCAAAGGCAGTTATAGGAGCTTCAAAAAAAGAAAATGAAGTTGTGCTTACCTCTTTAGAAGCATGTAAAGTAGTGGAATTAGACCAAATTGCGGAAGTTTTGACAGCGGATGGATTGAGAGACCTTTCTTTATCGAATGCGTTCCCAATGTTGCGTTTTCAACATTATGAAAAATCTGAGCATATATATATGTTGAGTAACGAGAATGTATATGAAACTTTTCATGGAAAGGTAATGGTGCCGGCTACTGGAATTCCGGTGGCATATGACGCCTACCATAATAGTTTACATACTGTAAATTATACAATCGTTGATGGACAGTGTCATATGAAATTGACGTTAGGACCTTATCAATCGGTGATCATAAGTATGGAGCAGGAAATTCCGGCGGATGCAAAGCAAATGACGGACTATCTAGAAGGTGAGAAGGAAATTATAGGTCCATACAAGGTCTCCTATTCCAAATCAGTGGACTATCCTAATTTTACCAATACTGAAATGTTGGAGGAGGCAGTAAATATCTCCAAGTTGCATCCTGATTTTTCAGGTACTATACGATATGAAAGTAATTTTACATTAAAAGAATTACCTAATGAGGCACAGATTCATCTTCCCGAGGCGCATGAGTTTGCTGAGGTCTGGCTGAATGATAATTTGCTTGGAAGTGAGATTTGCCCACCATATGATTTTAAGTGTGGTGAAGCTTTGATAGCAGGTGATAATAAGTTAGTGATTGAGATTTCTAATACGCTTGCACACGAAATCAAAACTACAGAAAATATCTTTACAGCCTTTCAGGTGACATCACCATCCGGGTTGTTGAAAAATCCATTTATAAGATTTTACAGTGGAAATAAGGAGGATAAAAATGAAAAGTAAAGAGAAAGATACTCAAAGGAAGTCCATGACATGGAAGAGGTTCAAACGATTTATTCCATTATATTTAATGGCACTTCCGGGGTTTATATATGTATTTATTAATAACTACATGCCTTTGCCTGGTCTAGTGCTTGCATTTAAAAATTTTAATGTAAAAAAAGGGATATATGGTTCAGATTGGGCGGGACTTAAGAATTTTGAATACCTGTTTAAGACTCAAGATGCTTATATTATTACGAGGAATACCATAGCATATAATGTTACATTTATTATCGTTAACACGATAGCAGCAATTGCGGTTGCAATTATTTTGGCAGAATTGAGCGGTCGATTGAAGAAGTTGTATCAGTCAGCAATCTTGCTTCCATTTTTAATTTCAGCTGTTATTGTAAGTTACTTGGTATTTGCTTTTCTTTCAACGGAAAATGGATTTATTAATAACACAATACTAGAACCTTTGGGGTTAGAAAATATTTCCTGGTATACAGAGAAGAAATATTGGCCCTTTATACTTGTTTTCGTAAATACATGGAAAACTGTTGGCTACAGCTGTATTATTTATTTAGCTACCATTATTGGCTTTGATCGAGGATATTATGAAGCGTCTATTATTGATGGAGCCAGTAAATGGCAACAGATTACTAAGATTACAATTCCTATGCTTAAGCCGACCATAGTAATGTTAACATTACTTGCAATTGGAAGAATTTTTTACTCGGATTTTGGATTGTTTTATCAAGTTCCCCAAAATTCAGGCCCTTTGTTTCCGGTGACAAACACTATTGATACATATGTGTATCGAGGATTACTTGAACTGGGTAATGTTACTATGTCAGCTGCAGCAGGATTATACCAATCCTTTGTTGGATTTGTCTTGGTACTTTCTGCCAATCTGCTCGTTCGAAAAGTCGACCCGGACAGCGCATTATTTTAGGAGGTGTAATGATGAAATACAGAGAAGATCGAATTTATCAAACAATTGGACATATAGTTATGATCATTATGACCTTATTTGCAGTCATACCTATTGTGCTTTTGTTTATATCTTCAATTACAGATAATGATACACTAATAAGGAATGGATACAGTTTTTTTCCTGAAAAGTTAAGCCTATTTGCGTATGAATATGTTTTAAAAACCGGTAATGCAGTACCAAGAGCCTATATGATCTCTTTTTTATTAACAATTTGTGGGACATCCATATCTTTGGTTATTACAACAATGTTGGCATATACATTATCTAAAAAGAAGTTGCCGGGAAGAAATATAATTACTTTTCTTATTTTTTTTACCATGTTATTTAACGGTGGCTTAGTTCCTACCTATATGAATTATACGATGGTCTTTAATTTAAAAAATACCTTTGCAGGATTGTTGATTCCCATGCTACTAATGAATGGCTTTAATGTGCTATTAATGAAGTCGTATTTTGTAACGGGAGTTCCTGAAGAAATTTTGGAAGCTGCAGTGATTGATGGAGCTTCTGAGTTCAAGTCCTTTATCCATATAGCTCTTCCTTTGGCTAAACCTATCGTTGCCACCATTGGTCTATTTACAGCTATAAATTATTGGAATGATTGGATGAACGGTTATGTATATCTTACGAGAAGAACCGATCTATATTCTATACAGAACTTGCTAAATAGAATGATCCAGAATATACAGTTTTTAACACAGAATTCAAGCAATATTTCGGATGCTAATGTAGGGCTAGCGTCCATACCATCTGTATCCGTTCGAATGGCTATGGCGGTTCTTGGTATATTACCGATTATCATTGTATACCCATTTGTTCAAAATAACTTTGTTAAAGGAATTACACTTGGAGGTGTCAAAGGATGATTCAGTTTACAGTAAATGCGGACAAGATAACGGACTTTCCTCATTATTGGGAAGTATGTGTAGGTAGTTCTAATGCTTATACAGCTCTTAGAGAGGATTATCGACAACAGTTAAAAAGGGCTCATGACGAATTAGGATTTAAATACGTACGCTTTCATGGCATATTAGATGACCGTATGAGTGTTCTAATCGAGAAAAAAGATCATTCGGGGAATTCGCTAGGCAAGTTTTATAATTTTGTCAATATAGATAATATATTTGATTGGCTTTTAGATCATGGGATGAAACCCTTTCTTGAGTTAGGGTTTATGCCTACAGCTATTGCTAGAGGTGATAGAACAGTCTTTCACTATAAAGGAAATATATGTCCACCTAAAGATTATAAAGAGTGGGAAGAACTTATTCAGTTTTTGATAGAACACTTAATCGAGCGATATGGGATTTATGAAGTAAGAAGTTGGTTTTTTGAGGTATGGAATGAACCGAATCTCTTTTTCTTTTTTGATGGAGACCAAGAAGAGTATTTTAAACTCTATGAATCAACGGTTCGAACAATCAAGAAGATAGATAGCGAGCTTCGAGTGGGAGGCCCGGCTACATCATGTAATTCATGGATTAAGGATACTATAGAACATTGCAAACAACATCATTTACCATTAGATTTTATATCAACACATCATTATCCAACAGATGATCCTTTATGGGAATCAGGTATGGACATTATAGAATTCTTTCAATCCGGGCTGGCAGATAATCGCATTTATCACAGAGGTATTTTAAAGAAAATGACAGAACAAGTAAGAGCGGAAGCCGGAGATCTACCCGTGTATTTTACAGAATGGAATACGTCAGCTATGACCAATGATAACCAGCATGATGAACCTTATGCTGCAGCAATGGTGGCAAAAACCTTAGCTGATAATGATGGTCTTGTTGATGGATATGCTTTCTGGACGTTTTCGGATATTTTTGAAGAAAGTGGTCAACTTGTAGGAGCTTATCATGGAGGTTTTGGCTTGCAAACGTATAGTGGTGTTGCTAAACCGGTATATAGAGCTTTCCAACTTTTTCATGGCTTGGGTCAGAAGAGGCTAGGGATAAGCAGTGATGTGGAAGACAGCACTGTGGAAATGCTTGCAACAAAAACAGAAGATGGTTATCGATTAATGATATATAATCACAATATTATGGGTGAACCGATTGAAGAAGAGTTAGTCTCTATTAAATTGGATTCATTAAATGTTGATGGAAAAGGGTTAATGTGGCGAATTGATGATACTCATGCCAATAGTAAAGCCATTTGGGAACACGAAGGAGCGCCCATTTATCCGAGTAGAGCGCTTGTCCAAAAGCTACACAAAGCATCTGAATTAATTCCGCAAGCCATAAATATAGATCAAAATCTGGAATTCGTGATTCCAAAACATGGACTTGTGTGCATTGACTTAAAAATGTCTTGATAAGGAGGGGATTATAATGGCAAGAGAAAAGAAATTAAGAACAGTCATTATGCATGATCCAGAACTGGATGACGTAAACACATTTATTCGATACTTGCTGTATTCCAATGAGTTTGAAACGGAAGGGCTTATTTATTCAAGTAGCCAATTTCATTGGAAAGGTGATGGAACGGGAACCTTGTTTAAAGGGAATTCGGAACATAGTCGATATGGAATCGGACCCATAGCAAATTGGCGTTGGGATGATGGTGTGAATTTTATGGAAGCGGCAGTGGATGCTTATGAAAAAGTGTATGAAAATTTAAAAGTACATGCAGAAGGCTACCCAGATCCCCAAGTCCTTAAACAAGCAATTTTTATTGGAAATGTTGAGTTTCCAGGAGATATTTCAAAAGATAGTCTCGGATCGAAACATATCCGTGAATTGATTTTAGATAATAAACCGGGAAAATTATACTTACTAACAGGTGCAGGTCAATCAACGATTGCGAGAGCCTTGAAATCGATTGAAGAAGAATTTAAAGATATGCAAAACTGGAAAGATCTTTACAAAAAAATTGGCAAAAAAGTAATTATTCAATCCTTTGGAGACCAAGATGGAGTCTATGCCAGTTATATTGGAATTCATTGGCCCAATATTGAATTTCGTGAAATGGCTACAGCAACCTGGGGCTACTTTTCCAGAAAAGTTTTGCAGGCAGAAGATCAAAAGTATGTGTCTGCAGCTTGGACAAAAGAGCATGTATCTTCAGTAGGACCTTTAGGTGGATTATATATGACCTGGGGTGATGGCAAGCAGATGCACAAAAATGATATAGCGGATTATTTTGGGTTTTCAGGTCTTTCAGTAGAACAACTAAGCCAGATGGGGTACATTACTTGGTATGGTGAGCCAGAAGAAAAAGGATCATGGATATCTGAAGGTGATACCTCCATGTATATGAATCTATTAGATAATGGCCTTGATGCGCATATAGGAGCTTCATATGGAGGATGGGGCGGTAGAAACGGTAAGGATATTGATCCTAATAATATCCTCTCAGAAGATTATCCGTCAGCAAGATGGTTTGGATCAGCTCAAAGAGATTTTGCAGCTAGATTGTTATGGTCAGTGACATCGGATTATCAGGATGCAAACCATCCTCCGGAAATAACAATATCTGATTCGGAACATCGAAAAATTAAGCCGGGAGAAGTTGTTAAACTAGCTATGAATGCCAAAGATCCAGATGGTGACCATATTATTGGTAGATGGTGGCAATATGTAGAAGCAGGAACCTATCCTAGAAAAATAGATTTTATAGAAGAGGACCAAGAAAAGACAAGCTTTAGTTTTGGACAAGTAGTTGAGCCCGGTTTAAAAGCCAATTGTATTGAAGTGATCAATCATGTGAAAATACCTTCGGATGTTGAACAGGGACAAACATTTCACTTTATTGCTGAAGTTAAAGATTATGGTTATCCACAGCTTCGGGCATACAAAAGGGTAGTGCTAACAGTTTTAAGAGATTAAGATGGAGGTAGAAATGAACAAAACCTATAGAACACTTGTTGAAATCACAGATTTTGGCCCTTTCGTTAGTAAGATTATCCTGCCGGTAGCTTCTGAAGTCAAAAAAGGAGAGATATCAAAAGAACATTTTATGGTATATGTTGAGCGTAAACACCAAAAAACCGGTGAACTCATTATGGATTGTCTTGGATGGGGAGAAACAGAAAGTTTTCCATCAAAGGGTTATATTGAAATACAGGACGCTTATCCTGCAGATGAAGAAGGTAATAGAGTAGAAGTAGGAACATATATTACACTCATAATGCCAACGATGCCTTTCTTTAGATTGACATCAAAACTTGCTATAGAAGGCTATTTTAATACTTATTGTTATAATGATTTTGCGATTAGTCAAGTTAAAGAAATTAAAACAGCTAATCAAAACGTGGTAGGTCTCTTTTATGATCAATGTATTCAAGAAATCATGCTTGAAAAAGAAGGTTGGATTAATAGTTGCTCTACTAATGAAAAGATGCCACTTAAATATGGCTACTTTTCTCCAAGGATTGGAAGTGGAAAACGGCCCCTTATTATTTGGCTTCATGGTGGTGGCGAAGGTGGACAAGATCCTGTAATCGCTTACACAAGCAATCAGGTGACCAATCTTGCTAAGAAGAATAACCAGCAACTTTTTGGTGGAGCATATATTCTTGCACCCCAATCTCCAACTATGTGGATGGATGATGGTACGGAAATTATTGGGAAAGAAGGTAAATCCATATATATTGAGGCTGTTAAAGCATTAATTGATGAATTTATTTCCTTGCATGATGATATTGATATTCAAAGAATTTATATCGGAGGCTGTTCAAATGGAGGCTTTTTGACCATGCGTATGATTATTGAATATCCGGATTTTTTTAGAGCTGCATATCCGGTGTGCCAAGCATTATTTGATGATAAGATAAGTGATGATGAACTTAAGCGCATCAAAGATATACCAATATGGTTTACCCATTCCAAAGATGATGCTATTGTAGATCCTGAAAAAACAGTTATTCCAACCTATAAACGCCTTATCGCTTTAGGAAGCAAGGATGTTCATTTATCTTATTTTGACCAAGTTATTGATAGTAGGGGTTATGTATATGAAAACTTTGGGCATGCATCTTGGATACAAATGTTAAATGATGATTGCCGATTGGATTATGATGGTAAACCGGTGCTCGTTGATGGAGAAGAAGTGTCCTTGTTACAATGGTTGGCTAAGAAAGGTTAGGTTGATATAATGTTATATCCAGTAACAACAGAATCAAGAGTTGTCATAGACCTTAGTGATATTTGGCAATTCAAACTAGATGATGGCAAGGGTTTTGATGAAAAATGGTATGAAGAACCGCTAAAAAATCCATTAACCATGCCGGTCCCTTGTGCATATAATGATATGAAAGAAGATAAGAATCTTCGTGACCATTATGGATGGGTCTTTTATCAAAAACAATTAGTTATACCTAAAATATTGATGTCCCAAAGAATTGTATTAAGAATAGAAGCTGCAGTCCATAAAGCTATTGTGTACCTTAACGGAAGAAAAATTACAGAACATAAAGGTGGTTTTCTACCCTTTGAAGTTGAAATAGATAGCTTCAATGAAGATGAGAATTTGCTGACGATTGCGGTTGATAATCGGATTGATCATAGTACACTTCCGGTCGGATCAGAAAATTATGGCGCATCCATGCTGGTTGGCGGGAAAATGATAACTAAAGAAATCGGAAAAAGACAAAACAAACCGAATTTTGATTTCTTTAACTATGCCGGTCTTATTCGTCCGGTTAAGATTTATACTAGGCCCAAGGATTATATTGATGATATTGAACTGAATACAAAGATTAACCAGGAAGAAGCCTTGATATCCTATGAAGTTTTGGCAGTAGGTGAAGGTAGTGTAAGTGTAAGCTTAATGGATGAGTCGGGAAAATTTGTCTGTGAGAGTGAAGGTGCTACAGGAGTCTTGAAAGTGAAGAATCCCAATCTTTGGCAACCGTTAAAACCCTATCTGTATCAATGTGTAATTAGATTCAATAACGATTGCTATACTTTGCCTTATGGGCTTCGTACGGTTCAAGTAGAGGGTGGAAAATTCTTAATTAATGGTGAAGTTTTTCGCTTTAAAGGTTATGGAAAACATGAAGATACATTTCCGGCCGGTCGTGGACTTAATGAAGCGATGAATGTGAAAGACATAAGCCTTATGAAATGGCAAGGTGCTAATAGTTTTAGAACAAGCCATTATCCTTATAGTGAAGAAATGATGCGCTTATGTGATCGAGAAGGTATTGTTGTTATTGATGAGACACCTGCAGTAGGTCTTCATTTGAATTTTGGTGGTGGCGCCAATTTCAAGAACGGAAGAAAAATCAATACTTTTGATTCTCCCGAAGATGGTGGTATACGAACTTTTCAGCATCATTATGATACAGTGAAAGAATTAATTAATAGGGATAAGAATTATGCTTGCGTGGTGATGTGGAGTATAGCCAATGAAGCAGACTCGGCCAGCGAGGGTGCATATGAATATTTTAAACCCTTGTTTGATTTGGCACGAGAGCAAGACCCTCAGAAAAGACCGTGTACGATTGTAGGTATGCAAGTGGAAGATAATCAAAAAGACTGTACACTTCAACTCAGTGATGTATATTGCCTAAATAGATACTATGGATGGTATGTCATGGGCGGCGACTTAGATGCTGCGGGAAAAATGATGCGAGAAGAGATGAATTTTTGGAATGCGCAGGGGAAACCGGTTATTATGACTGAATATGGAGCGGATACGGTTAGTGGTTTCCACGATACAGTGCCTGTTATGTTTACCGAGGAATATCAGATTGAATACTACAAAATGAATCATAAAGTTATGGATGAATTTGAAAATTTTATCGGTGAGCATGCTTGGAATTTTGCTGATTTTGCTACTTCTCAAGGCATTATGCGTGTTCAGGGCAATAAAAAAGGGGTTTTCACGAGAGAACGACGACCTAAAATGGTTGCTCATTATCTAAAAGAGCGTTGGTCGAAAGAAAAAAGAAAGTAATCCTACAAATTATAGTGATTAATAATCTAAATGATTGCAGTTTTGAGAGCTTATATGCTCTCTTTTTTTGCATGAACATGACATATGTCCTGTTTTATACTGACATATGCGTTATAATCTATCTAAGACATTAATATGAATAAGCGATGGGAGGTGCCACTTTGACGGATAAGAAAACAGTGGTTGATCAGCTTCAACAGATGAATGACAAGTTTAGGTTTTTGTCAAAAGCAGAAGTTATAGACAATAGTCATATTATAAACATTGATAAAAAGACAATATTTTTAAAACCGGATGAATATATCGACGGGATCTATATTCTATATTCAGGAAAAGTAAAGATTAGTATGCTACAGCCTAACGGTAAATCCCTCTTGCTAAGATTTTCAAATCCACCGGGAGTACTTGGCGATATAGAAGCGCTTCACCCATTCAAAGTAAGGACTTATGTAGAAACGGTTTATGAATCGACCTTATTACATGTTCCTAAGATTGTTATTAACGCATATTTAAAAGAGGATATTGATTTTTTGCATTTTATTATAGAACAGCTCAGCTATAAGTTATACAGTATATCGGTGGCAAGTGGCATGAACCAGAACAACACGGCAAAAGCGCGGCTGGCAAGTTACATACTGTCAGTATCCGATGGGCGGCCTTATTTTTCTGATAAAATCGAAGGAAAATCCAATGAGCTGGAAACGGAGTATTTAATTGAGATTGCTGAATTGATTGGGACTAGTTACAGACATTTAAGCCGTATTCTTAGGGAGTGGCAAAAGGATGAAATCATACGTAAAGAGGGACGCCACATATCCATTATAAACCGTCAAATGCTAATGGAACTATCGGAAGGAAATCTATATGAATAATTATCTGATGAGTAAGAAAGGGAAAATAATGATTGGTATTTTATTTGCATTTACTGCAGGACTTTGTATTACTTTACAAAATGGATTTAACACAAATGTGAGTGGTAAAATTGGTGTTTGGGAGCTTACAACTTTGGTCCATGGTGTTGGCTTTGTGGGCAGTCTGTTTCTTTTGTTTACAGTCGGCGGAGGCGGAAAAGGATTTATAAATATATCACAGGCAAACCCGATTTATCTTTTAGGCGGTTTGTTTGGAGTATTTATTGTTTTTTCCATTACATCCAGTATTCATATTCTTGGTGTTGTCTTTGCAACAATGATTATGCTCATGGTACAATTATTTCTGTCCGTATTCATGGATACGTTTGGCTTGTTTGGCTTGGATAAGGTTCCTTTATCTGTCAACAGAATATTAGGGCTAAGTATTATGATTATCGGTATTTTGATATACAAGTTAAAATAATGGGATGTATTAAGTCAAAAAACGAAATATGAAATTGTAAGAAAAAAGAAAGAATTTTAATATGAAATTCTTTCTTTTTGTTTGTTATAGTATGTTTAATGACGAAACGTTAGCTGTTTGTGGGAAAAATGTGTATAATGGTTTATAGTTTAAGCGTCTCAACCATATAAGTATCGAGAAAGGTGGTGACATTCATTGAATGAAAAAGAAATAAATATTCTTGTATGTGATGATGATATACACATTGTCGAAGCGATTAGTATTTTTCTGTCTCAGGAAGGTTATAAGATTTTTAAGGCTTATGATGGCCTTCAGGTGTTAGACCTACTCAAACAGGAAAAGATTCAATTAGTTATTTTAGATATCATGATGCCAAAGCTGGATGGGTTACAATCAACACTAAAGATCAGAGATGATTATAATATTCCGATTATCTTGGTTTCAGCAAAATCAGAAGATACAGATAAAATCATCGGACTTAACTTTGGTGCGGATGATTATTTGACAAAACCATTTAATCCTTTAGAACTTATAGCCAGGGTGAAGTCTCAGCTACGAAGATACACAAGGCTTGGAAGTTTAAAACAAACAAAACATCTATGTGTGACCGGAGGATTAGTATTGAATTTGGATACAAAAGAGACCAGTGTCGATGGAGAAAATATTGCGCTTACCCCCACAGAGTTAAAAATACTAACGTTACTCATGCAACATATGGGAAAGGTCTATTCAATCCATGAAATCTATGAATATGTATGGGAAGAAGAGGCCTATGCGGTTGAAAATACAGTGGCAGTACATATTCGAAGAATGCGGGAGAAAATAGAAATTGATCCCAAAAATCCAAAATATTTAAAGGTGGTGTGGGGCATTGGCTACAAAATTGAAAAGTACGATATGTAGATGGCAATTCAAGTTATTGGCGCATTTAATTATTATTATTGCAGGGACAGGTTTTTTATGGTCAGTATATCATATTGGAAGTGAATGGGAGTATTTAAGACAAGATAATTTTTATGATACATGGGATTTTGAGAATAATTATACCCGCTTGGTACATAACGTATTAGAAAAAGAATTAGTTTTAATTGATGAAGAAAATGTTCGAGCTGAGTACGATGACTCGGAAGAAACCAATCAACTGGAACGATTGCGACGGATTAACCATAATCTTGAACTCGCCAAAAGTTTCAAATATCTTTTAGTAAATACTCAAACAAAAGATGTAAAGAGTAACGACTCAAAGCTTATAGAGGCTAGCTTCGATGAGATGGAAACTGCTATGCAGTGGAGTACAGATCAGATTGTTTTTCCTGATAAGAGCCTTTTAGGGAACTCAAGGTTTGGTCGAGATATTAGCTCCGGATATTATTCCTATACGACGGAAGAAGATATCTTCTCAATGCTTGAGAGAGGACCCTATAAGTTGTTCACTGCATTTGACATAAATATAAATAGTCAAGATGCTTTTTTCGGGGAGCCCTATCACCAATTTCAGCAAGCTCATGACATGGCTTCAACATACTATTTGGTGCTTGTTATATCAATTTTTTTAGGTTTGGGTGGGCTTATTTATTTATCTATTAATACCGGAAAAGGTCGTGAGGGTGATGAGATCAAGCTTTATTGGCTTGATTACATTCCCTATGAATTTCAGGTTGGATTTTTGTTGCTACCTGCATTCATATCAATAAATATAGGTGCCTCTATTTATAATCCTAAGGAAGAGTATTTTTTACTTATCATTTTATGCAGTATATTAAATATATGGGTTTTATTAGCGATGCATATCTTTTTGTCTATGATACGTAATCTGAAAAATCAACGTTTGGGTCATAACATTTTATGTGTGCGTATATTCATGGGAATTATTAACATGTTTAAGAATATGATTAGAAGTTATAAACCATGGCTTATTATAGTGTTTTTTGGGATATGTCTTATTAATATGATTTTTGCGCTATTGATACCATCAGGACCATTTTCTGTTTTTGCTGTATTTGTTTTGTTTAACTTGCTAGTGTTAAAAGTTTTAGTGCGTTATCTGCGAGGATTACAATATCTGATGGATGCCACACATGCACGGGCAAGAGGTGGACTTGAATACCCTTTAAATGTACAAGAATTGCCGGAAGCCTTTCAGGATTTTGGGGCAGACTTGAATGCAATGCAGTCCGGATTAAGAGCGGCTTTAGAAGAAGCAATGCGAGGTGAACGTATGAAGACAGAGCTTATAACGAATGTAACCCATGATTTGAAGAACCCATTAACTTCAATCATTAATTATGTGGATTTGTTAAAAAAAGAAGACATGCCCAGTGAAGAGGTGAAAGGCTATATTGTTGTTTTAGAGGATAAAGCGAAACGTTTAAAGGATTTGATTAGTCATGTTGTAGAGGCATCTAAAGCAAGTAGTGGCAATATTGAAATCAATAAAGAAGTGATTGATATCAAACAACTCATGCAACAGATATTAGCTGAATATGAAGATGAGTTTGAAGGGGCCCAATTAGAGGTGGTTTTGCAAGTCCCTGATGAACCGATGACGATGAATACGGATAGTAAGGTGATGTATCGAATTATTGAAAATCTCGTAACGAATATTCATAAATACAGCATGAAAGGGTCGCGAGTATATATTACCTTACGGCTTAATCAGGAGAAGGCAGTCATTGAGATGAAGAACATGTCTAAGGACCCTCTTAATATCAATACGGAGGCCCTAATGGAACGGTTTGTGCGCGGGGATGCTTCAAGAAATACGGAAGGTAGCGGACTGGGATTGTCAATTGCAAGAAGTCTAGCAAAGGCACTTGACTTAAATCTAACGATTGAGATTGACGGGGATTTGTTTAAAACTAAACTTGAGGAGTAATCACTAAAAGCCTAAACGTTTCTTTATGAGGCCAAGGTTCTCTTCTGAAATAAGGATCGCCTGTTTTTCGCGACGGAGATAACCTTCTTTTTCGAATTGATTAAGGTAGCGATACAGAGAGCGCTTATCAATACCAAGATAGTCGGCAATAAAGCTTTTATTCTCTTTGATGTGGCAAGGCAGGGGGTGTTGAATCGAACGATGATATAAATAGAATAAAAAGTTCTCCATAGGTGAAGCAGCGGATTTTTGTTCGCTGCTTTCCATGAGTTTTGCAGAAAAATCAGCGATATAGCCAAGGGCTAAATTGGATAGAAATAGGTCGTGTTTAAGGGCGGATAAAAATAGATTACAAGGAACCTTTGCAAGTATGCAAGGGCTTAGAGTAATGACATTACCGATATAGGTTTTACGATGATGAAGGGCTTCAATAAGACCATAAATTTGTCCGCCATGTAAAGTGTCTGCAATAATCCGCTTTCCCTTTGGTGTATAGTTAACAATATAGGAAGTTCCACTAAGCTGAACATAGATATAATCAAGCTGTGCTCCGGATTCGATAAAACAAGAATTTGGGTTTAGTTTTTGTGTATAAATATTTGAAGAAAAGGTATACTCAAGTATGCTTTTTAAATCTTCAAGTTGTAAAGGATCCATATGAATTTCATAACCTCCATGTCCTTAAATTTATTAAAAAAAGTGACAGCTGTCATTTTTTAATTATAGCACTTTTGTTATAATGAAGTAAAGATTATTCAAAAGATTTAGGAGGCTATCAAGATGAATGTTTATCAAAGTTTAGAAGAGGTACAAAAAGAAGCGCTTGCGTTAATCCAGAACAAAAGCTTAACCTATGAGCAGCAAACCTTTGGCTTAGCAAAATTAGCGGAGAATGTGTTGCCGTATCCGGAAGGTGCGGATGAAGAGCTTATGGAGCTAGCACAAGAAGGCATTGTATGTGACCTCCATGAAGGCCATGCACCTTATGCCCCTCGTTATGTACTTCCTGATTATGACCTTCTATTTCGGAAGGGTTCGCCTTTTCTACGATTAGATCCACCCAAAACATTGACAGATGCGATTCATACCCTCCTTATTTTTTATCACCATGTACCATCCATTACCCGTTTTCCAGTCTATATCGGACGTATTGATAGGCTACTGAATCCTTTTATCGAAGATGAAGCCCAGGCAAGGGATCAAATCAAATGGTTTTTAATTCAGTTGGACAGAACCATTGATGATAGTTTTTGTCATGGAAATATTGGGCCGCAGGAGACACTTGCAGGAAATATTATTTTGGATTTACTAAAAGACTTACAAAATGTAACGCCCAATCTAACGCTTTTGTATGATCCCAAGCTTACTAGTAATTCCTTTGCGCAAAAGTGTGTAAGTACGTCCATGGCTTGTGCGAATCCAGCTTTTGCCAATGACAAAATGTTTCGTCAAGAATTTCAAGGAGATTACGGAATTGCCAGTTGCTATAACGGTCTTCCAATAGGTGGAGGTGCCTTTACCTTATCGCGTCTACGTTTAAACAAGATAGCCCTAAAATCTAAATCTTTAGAGGATTTTATGACAAATCAATTGCCGACAGCTATTCATGCGATGACACGATTTATGGAGTCGAAAATACGATTTTTAGTTGAAGAGACTACCTTTTTTACGGAGAGCTTCTTGGTGAAAGAAGGATTTGTATCTTTGGAACGTTTTGTAGGTTTATTTGGTTTAGTCGGCATGCATGAATGTGTGAACGCATTAATGAAGCTTGAAAACAAGGACGTGACTTATGGAAAAGATCAAGAGGCCAATGAACTAGGAGTTGCCATCATGGATTTGATACAGAAAGAAGTCGATGCGTTTGAAAGTAAGTATAGTGACTTTTGGAATCATCGATATATGCTTCATGCCCAAGTCGGAGCGGATCAAGACCAAGGTACAAGTGCAGGCGTTCGTATTGCCATCGGAGACGAGTTGCCTATTTATGAGCATTTACAGCAGGCGGGTATGTTCCATAAGTATTTTCCTTCAGGAATTGGCGACCATTTTCCCTTTGACCATACGGTGCTGAACAATCCCCAAGCGGTTTTAGATATATTTGAAGGTGGATTCGCCTCCGGCATGCGCTATATTTCCTGCTATGCAGAGGATGGCGATTTAATTCGAGTTACCGGTTACTTGATTAAAAAATCAGACTTAGAAGCCTATAATCAAGGAAAACAGGTCAGTTATGATACGGTTCAATATGCTCAGGAAGCGATTAATACCTACGGCATCTTAGATCGAAAGGTACGTGGTGAAAGTGACGCGAGGCGATAGTGATGTTAGGAAGAATTAGCCAGATTATTGACAGCAGCGTGGTGGACGGTCCGGGTAATCGAACGGCGATTTTTTTTCAAGGCTGTAATTTTAATTGCCATTATTGTCATAATCCGGAAACCATTCCTTTGGGAAGTCCTAAGCAAGACATGGAATTGTCAGAAGTGGTTGAAAGAATTAAACGAAATCGTCCCTTTATTAAAGGAATTACGGTATCTGGCGGAGAATGTAGTCTGCAGCATGATTTTCTACAAGCTTTGTTTTTAGAAACCAAGAAAATGGGTTTGAGTAACTTTATTGATACGAATGGCAGTTTAGCGTTCTGGGAGCTTCCGGCCTTAACAGAATTGACGGATGGCTTTATGCTGGATGTGAAGGCGACAGATGCGAAGAGCCATATAGAACTTACAGGAAAAGACAATGCTGTGGTGCTTAAGAATGCCCGATTTTTAGCCTCAATAGACAAACTTTATGAAGTTCGAACAGTGATGGTAGAGGGTGAGCTAAATAATCAAAAAACCGTGGAAGAAGTAAGCGACGTCTTACAAGAATACCTAAATCAGCCAATTTGCTATAAGCTTATTCCTTTCCGGTCGCATGGTGTTCGAACAGCTTATAGCCATTGGGAATCTCCTAGTTTAGAAGAAATGGAGCGATTAAAAGAACTTGCCTTGGCAAAGGGGTTTAAACAGGTTATTGTTACCTCTTGACCGAACATGTGTTCCGAAGTATAATAATTATAAGCTATAAAATGTGTTTTTAAGAAGGTAATGTGTATGGAAGAAAATAATCGAATATATGTGGCAATAGATCTGAAATCCTTCTATGCTTCTGTAGAATGTATTGAACGAAATTTAGACCCATTAACAACGAATCTAGTTGTGGCAGATAACAGCAGAACAGAAAAAACTATATGTCTTGCTGCTTCTCCCTCGCTAAAAGCCTTTGATATTCCGGGGCGAGCTAGACTATTTGAAGTTGTTCAAAAGGTCAAAGAAGCAAATGCATATCGATTACAACATGCACCGGCAAAGACATTTACCGGAAAATCCTACCTTGCTAAAGAGCTTGAGCAATCCCCTGAACTTGCAATTGATTATATCATCGCACCCCCTAGAATGGCTTTGTATATGGAATATAGTACACGTATTTATAATGTGTATATGAAGTATGTTGCACCGGAGGATATTCATGTGTATTCAATTGATGAAGTCTTTATAGATCTAACGAATTATTTAGAAGTGTCGGGGCTGAATCCTTATGATTTTACAAAGCGAATGATAAAAGATGTCCTTAGAACAGTTGGAGTTACGGCCACGGCCGGATTAGGGACCAACCTCTATTTGTGCAAAATAGCTATGGATATTGTTGCAAAGCACATACCGGCGGATCAAGACGGCGTTCGAATAGCACAACTTGATGAAATGCGTTATCGAGAAAAATTATGGGCCCACCAGCCAATTACAGATTTTTGGCGAGTGGGTAAAGGTTATGCAAAAAAACTTCAAGACAATGGAATTTTCACAATGGGTGATATAGCGGAGTGCTCTCTTCATAATGAAGCCTTATTGTATCAATTATTCGGGGTTAATGCGCAACTTCTTATCGATCATGCTTGGGGATGGGAACCCTGTACACTAGCGGATGTCAAAGCTTATAAACCGGAGAACCACAGTACCGGTGCAGGGCAGGTCCTGCATCATCCTTACACGTATGATAAAGCACGAATTATTGTACAAGAAATGACGGACCTCTTAGTGTTAGATTTAGTTGATAAAGGCTTAGTCACCGATCAAGTGGTGCTTACAGTTGGCTATGATGTCACAAGTCTTACCGACCAACATGTTTCTAAACAATATAGCGGAGAGATAAAAACAGATTATTATGGGAGACAAGTTCCCAAACATGCCCATGGGTCAATGAATATCGAGCAAAAGACTTCATCCACCAAACTTATTATGGATGCAGTCATGGACCTTTTTGATGCTATTGTCAATCCACATTTGTTGGTACGACGGGTTAATATTGTTGCTAATCAAGTAGAAGAAGAACGTATTGCCAAACAGCGAGAAAGCTATAAGCAATTAGATCTTTTTACAGATAATGAAGTTCAAGAAGAAATCGCTCAAGATTTAATGAAAGAGAAAAAACTGCAACATGCCGTTTTAGAGATTAAGAAAAAATATGGGAAAAATGCAATTCTAAAAGGCATGAATCTGCAAGAAGGTGCCACAACTAAAGAACGGAACAATCAGATTGGAGGGCATAAAGCATAAACTATAATACGAATCATAAGTATTGCTTAAGAAAGGGATCATCATGAAAAAAGTGAAGCGATCAATCGAAGATTATAAAGAACTATTATATTTGCCTCATCATGTATCCTCGAATAAAGCGCCTATGCCCATATCCAAAAGAGCAGCTCAGTTTTCACCCTTTTCAGCCGTCGTCGGACACGAAGTGGCCGTCAAAGAAGCAGCAAGATATACTTCCAAGAAAAAGCTATTGGATGAAATGGAAATGGCCATCATTGATGAGGCCTTAAGAATGATTGAAAGCAATTGTAAAAAGTATTGTGCCACAGAGGTCGTGGCCGTCTACTTCGAATCGGATTCATATAAAGAGGGTGGACAATATCTTACAAAAACCGGATATGTGAAGAAAATTGATGTCTATAATCAAGATATTTATTTTACAGATGGAAGTAAAATAAATATAGAAGATGTTTATAGTATTGATATACAATAATTTTGTGCTATGATAGAGTAGAAGGCAATATAGAAAATACTTATGCAAAAACAGGAGGTAACCTTATGCGAATAGAACACATTCAATATCCCTTTATTTTTACCGATGATGGACAGCGTATTCATGCGAAACAGGTGGTAGGCAATATTTTTAAAGGTGCAACGCTGACAGAAAAAGAAGAAAATGCTTATGAAGTTGTTGGAATTGAAGCAGATGAAAACTGTGTTAATGGAGTTTGTCCGGTAAGATAGATTAGGAGGATATATATGATATTAGGAAATATTCATCAACTCGATGAAAAAGCGATATACCCCAAAGCCATTCAGACAGCCTTGGATTACTTAAGTAGTCAAGATTTTAATACAATAGAAGTAGGAAAATATGCCATTGAGGGTGAAGATATATTTGCCCTTGTTCAAGAACTTGAAACGGATTTTGTTGAAAACCGACGACCGGAAGCTCATGAACAGTTTGTAGATATTCAATATCTAGTAAGTGGACTTGAGCAAATGGGACATGCAGTCGTTAACGAACAATCCGTTATTAAGGAAGATATGCGACCTGAAAAAGATGTGATTTTTTATGAAAATCCACAAGGAGAACGTTTGCTCACAATGCTTCCCGGAGACTTTGCAATCTTCTTCCCAACGGATATTCATCGACCGGGATGTGAGTATGAGGAGTTAATGAAGATTAAAAAAGTTGTTGTAAAGATTCGATATAATATTCTTTAATCTGATGAAGTTTAGCTCCTATCCATTAATCGTCTAACAATCGGGTCATCCGCAGGTGCCCAATCAAGGGTCAATAATTCATCTGGGTTCAACCAACAAAAATCAACATGTTCAGTCATTACAAATTGGCGTGACGTAACATGAATCATATAGCTATGTAAAGTAATGCTAAAGTCCGGGTATGTATAGTCGACAGACATATAATAGTCGGATTTTTTTACGTTGATTTTAATTTCTAATTCTTCCCGGAGTTCTCTGCTTAAGGCTGCTTCTAAAGATTCACCGGCTTCAACTTTCCCGCCGGGAAATTCATATTTAAAGTCCATATAGTCGAATTTTCCCTGAGGTCGTTGCATGCAAAGAATTTGATTGTCGTGAACAAGTATAGCTGCGGTGACATTATAATGCTTCATGGTAAGCTCCTTATATTAGTCGGATAAGTGTGAACTGAATAAATGCTTGTATTGTGTCGGTGTACAATTTTTAGCCGCTTTAAATACACGGTTGAATGTTGAGATACTGTTAAAACCTGCTTGCAATGAGACATCTGTAATGGAAAGACTAGGATTTAATAGCAATAATTCTGCTTCAGAGATTCGTTTATGATTGATGTAATCATAAAGGTTCATGTTTGTAAATTGATTAAACAACCTTGAAAAATGAAATTTACTAAAACCGGCGTGTTTTGCCAAGTCTTCTAAGGTTAGGTTTTCCTTATAATGATTATTAATGTAGGATAATAACTCAGTAAATTTTAAGATGTATTCTTGTTGCCGATTGATGGTTATATCTTCAAAAAGGTTTTCCATATTAATATATTTTTTTCCTATGAGGGCATAGATTTGGATAAGCTTTGAATACATAAAAGCATTAATAAAAGCACCACCATGGAGGTAATCATCTTTAATCCCATAGATCAAAGCAACGATTTGCTGATGAATATAGGGGTCTTTTTTGTGTGTAATTAACTTGATTTGCTGAAGGATTGAGCTTGATGCATTAAAATCATTCAGATTATTAATTAAAGAAAAATCAAATTGGACGATAATTCGTGAGCCTTCACTAGGTACTTTTATTTCATGTAATTCGCCAATGGAGGTCAATAATAAATCATGTTTTTCTAATTGATAAGCTATACCATTTATTTCGATTTCTAAGCTTCCGTCTAGAGGCATAATAATCTCAGTGATGGCATGCCAATGCAGAGGAAATGTTTCCGAATTATTGCTTATAGCAACGTTAATATAGCATCCATCATCAAATTTTAAATTCTCGTACGATCCATTAGATAAGTCCAGTTTCATTCTATAACCTCTTTTAAAATCCGATTTAATATGTCTTATTAGTTTAGCATATTTGCACAAGCTAGTAAAGTGAACTGAAAAATACTTAGCAATTTATGACAAAGAAACCGCAATGAATAACGAGCGATTCACTTCAAAAAGAGGTAAGATAATTACATCATCAAGAAAGGAGAAAGTATATGGGGATAATCAATGGTAAGACAATATGTCAAGTAGCACTTGTTGTGCAAGACATCGAAACGGTAGCAAAGAAATACGCAAAATTATTTGGAGTTGAAGTTCCGAATATTTTTACAGTACCACCTCAAGAAGAGGCACATACAAAATATAGAGGGGTGGCAACAAATACTCGGGCCAAATTAGCGGTTTTTGATTTAGGACAAATTGTACTTGAGTTAACACAGCCAGATGAGCACCCGAGTTCATGGAAAGAGCAGCTTGATGAAAAGGGAGTTGGGGTTCATCATATTGCCTTTATGACAGAAGATAGAACACCAATTGTGGAGTATTTTGAAGAGAATGAAATGCCAATACGCCATTACGGTGAATATCCAGGGGGCAACTATACAGTGTTTGATTCAGCAAAAGACCTAGGGGTACTCATTCAGGTAAAAGAAGAAAAGAAAAGAGAGGATTAAGTGATATGATGAAAAAAATTATAGGTTTAATAGTATGCGTTACTTTAATTATGAGTATGACAGCATGTGGTGATACATCAGAAACTAATTCAACTCAAAGTGATACATCAAATGATGACAGTGCAAGTGCAGATACAGAAAAAGAACCTGTTGAACAAATCGAGTTAAACGAAGACGAATTATCAGGAACATTTACATATTGGTCAGCATTTAGTGGAGACTCAATGGAGTGGGACAAAGGACGAATAGCGGCGTTTGAAGAAATGTATCCAAATATCACGGTGGATGCTCAATTTGTCACAGATTCTGCAGGAATAAATAATGGAAAGCTACTTGCAGCAATAGCAGGTGGGAACGCTCCGGATTTGATAATTGCAGATGACTATTCATCAGCCTATGCCTATGCAGCACAAGGTTCGTTTGAATCATGGGAACCATACATGGAGACATTAGAACTAGAGATTGATGATTTTATTACAGGATATAAAGACATTATCAATTATGAAGGTACACCGTATTTGATTCCGCAAGATGGTAATGCGCTTTTACTTTACTATAGTCCTGAAGCCTTTGAAGAAGTTGGACTAGATCCGGATTCACCTCCAACTACATTAGAAGAATTGGATGAATATGCAGAATTATTGACGAAGCAAAATGCAGAGGGTACCTATGAACGCTTTGGATTTATTCCATGGTTAGATCAAGGAAATGAATCGTTTACATGGCCATTCTTCTTTGGTTCAGATATTTATGATGTTGAAACCGGACAATTAACGCTTACGGATGATAATGTCGTTGAAAGTTTTCAATGGATGGCAAAATATGCAGAAAAATATGATCCGGAAAAAATTCAATCTTTTGTATCAGGAGCTGGAGGAATGTTTTCGCCAGATCATCCCTTTATGAAGGGGTCGGTAGCCATGACAATAACAGGAAATTGGTTTGCCAATGCGCTTAAAATATATGCACCGGATGTCAATTATCGTGTTGCGCCGATTCCTGTACCGGAATATGGTCGAAAAAACAGTACAACACTTGGTGCTAATGTTTTTGCAATTCCTAGAGGTGCAGATAATGCTGATTTGGCAGCGTTGTTTGTAAAGTATTGTTTGAGAGCTGAAGTGAATGCAACCAACTTTGATGTATGGCGCTCGGTTCCTACAATTGATGCCTCCTTTGATGAAGTGAGTTGGACAATAGCTGGAGATGAAATGTATGCATTGCAACGAGAGTTGATAAATTCACCGGATTCAGGTTTGCCGGCATTAACAAGTGTCAGTGCACAATTAAATGTTGATTTAAAAACGTTAAGAGATGATGTTATTTACAATGGAAAAGATCCTTTGCCATTGTTAGAGGAATTACAAGAGCGCTTACAAGCAGAAATCGACGAATAGAAAAGGAACTCAATTCGTAGGAAAGCCTTGCTTTCCTACGAATATATTAAAAGTGGAGGACGGTAATGAATAAGTCTAAAATGCGTTTTATGTTAGAACAACTTATATTATATATTATACTTATTGGTTTAGCGGCAGCGTTTGTCATTCCTTTTGTATTTCTCTTTTTGGGATCGTTTAAGGAAAGTAGTGAATTATTTCGTATTCCGTTTCAATGGCTTCCGGATCGATTTCAATTTGAAAATTACAAAGAAATGTTCGCATCTATACCATTTTTCAAATATTTAAAGAATACTTTAATTATTGTTTTTTTCAATGTCGTAGGATCGGTAATTTCGAGTTCATTTATTGCATATGGGTTTGCGCGCTTACGATGGCCACATAGAGATAAAGTGTTTATGATTGTTTTGGTAACGATGATTTTGCCTTTTCAAGTGACCATGGTCCCTTTGTTTCTAATGTTTACAAAAATGGGATGGATAGGCACGTTTTTACCACTTACTGTCACGTGCTTTTTTGGAAATCCATTTTTTATCTTTTTATTAAGACAGTTTTTCTTAAGTATTCCAGAAGAATTATCAGAGTCAGCACGCATAGATGGTGCTGGTGAATTCAGAATATACGCAACAATGATATTACCCTTATCAAAATCGGTATTAGCAACGGTTGCTATTTTTGCCTTTATACGTACGTGGAATGATTTTATCGGTCCTTTAGTATTTTTAGCAGATGATGATTTATATACCTTGTCTCTTGCAGCGCAGTTGTTAAGATCAAATTTAGATCCAAGATGGCATATATTATTAGCCCTTGGTGTGGTTATGATTATACCGGTCTTAATTATTTTCTTTGTACTCAAAAAATACTTTATTGAAGGAGTAGCTATGTCAGGACTCAAAGGTTAGGAGGGCTAGAATGAAAACAATCCTTAAAAACAAAAGCAAAAAAACAATGAAATCATCTACAAAAGAAATAGTGGCAGCAATGATATTTATTTCACCATGGGTCATCGGCCTTATTGCATTTACATTAATACCCATATCCTCATCTTTTTACTATTCATTAACCGATTATAACGTTCTTGATCAACCAGAATTTATTGGTTTGAAAAACTATACAAAATTGCTTAATGACAAGGTGTTTCGAACAGCTTTGTATAATACCTTGTATATGGTTGTCTTAGGCGTCCCGGTAACCACTCTTGTGGCAATCTCTGTATCTGTTTTATTAAATAATAAAAACTTGAGAGGGACTTCAGGTTTTAGCGTTATTTTCTTTATTCCAACATTGGTTCCAACAGTTATAGCGAGTTTGTTGTGGATATGGATGCTACAACCTGACACGGGAATTATCAATCGTATTCTTGGATATGTGGGAATTACAGGACCTGGATGGATAGCAAGTCCGACATGGGCAAAGCCGGCATTTATATTGATGATGATTTGGACGTGTGGGAATGCTATAATTATATACCTAGCAGGATTACAAGATATACCGATGACATTATATGAATCGGCATCCATTGATGGAGCGAGTTTTTTTCGTAAGACGGTGTCAATTAGTATACCACTATTACGACCGGTCATTTTGTTTAATGTAGTAACACTTATTATTAATGTATTCCAATGGTTTGCAGAACCTTTGATTATTACCGAAGGAGGGCCGAATAATGCAACGAATTTTTATTCATTATACTTATATCAAAATGCATTTCAATACTTTAAAATGGGATATGCTTCGGCCATGGCATGGATTTTACTGCTTATTGCCCTGATTATCATTGGCGTATTATTTAAAATAATGAAGTTTAGTGAGAGTAACTAATCATATGTTTGAATGAAGAAAGGAACAAATTATTATGGAAAAGAATATTTTAGGAACAGACCTTGTAACACAAATTGGAATACTCGTGAACGACATTGAGCAAGCAGCACAAGATTATGCGGATTTATTGGGCGTTGAAAAACCGGAAATTGTTATAACGGCGACAGAAGATATTGCAAAAACGGTGTATAAGGGGAATCCCACGCCTGCTAGAACAAAACAAGCATTTTTTCATGTGGGTCCTAACATTGATATTGAACTATTAGAGCCAGACCATGAACCAAGCACATGGCGTCACGATTTGGATACATATGGAGAAGGAATCCACCATATAGCATTTAATATTAAGGGTATGAGAAAAGTTGTTGAAGTCTTTGAACGCAATGGAATGAAAGAAATTCAAAAAGGTGAGTGGGTGGGAGGACGTTACTCATATATTGATGCAAAAGAAACATTGAAACTGACCTTAGAACTTTTGGAAAATGATGATTAAATCATAGGTGGTGATATAATGATTGGTTTAGTAACAGGAGCAAGCCAAGGACTTGGGTTGGAATTAGTAAGGATGGGGCTAGAAAAAGGCTATCAAATGGTTGCCGGCTTTTTAGACATACCGGATGAAGATAAAAAACTAAAGGAACTCAAAAAGCAATATCAAGAGCAATTATTCATGATTGCAATGGATGTAACAGATGAAGAGGCAGTTAATAAAGCAAGCCAAAAATTTAAAGAACACTTTGATCATTTGGATTTTATTGTAAATAATGCCGGTGTTTTGCTAGAATCAAAGTATGATACTTATGATCCCATAAAAGAGCTAGATATTAGAATGTTTAGAAAAACATTAGAGGTAAATACTGTGGGACCAGCCATTGTTTTAAAAGCCTTTATCCCGTATATTTATAAGGCGCAAGGTCCTTGCATTATAAATATTAGCTCGGAGGCAGGGCATTTAGGACCTGGAGGGTATGCCTATATGGCATATTCTGTTTCAAAGCATGCTATAAATATGTATAGTCAAAAAATCAGGAATTTTTTAGCAGAAACGCCGGGGAAAGAACATATTCGCTTGTATATGGTTCATCCCGGCCGCATGCAGACCCTTATGGGCAAAGAAAATGCACAAATTTTACCCAAAGAATCGGCAGAAGGAATTTATAAAATCATTGAAAAAACAATGAATCCCACGTTAGAAGTTCCTTTTATCAATTACAAAGGGGAACAAATGCCTTATTAATATCTATAGGATAATGAGGATGAGGAAAGGTGGCAGTCATATGCGTATTGTAAAAATTGGGATTATTGGGTGTGGCGTCATTAGTCATACATATATTATGAATATTAAAACCATGTACACCTGGCTAAACATCTTAGCATGCGCGGATTTGTCTCTCACGAAAGCGCAAAAAGTAGCACATCAATATGATATACCCAAAGCATGTACGCCAGAGGAACTTTTAAAGATTCAAGATATTGAGATTGTAATCAATCTGACCGTGCCTTCAGTACATGCATCGGTTAATCAAAAGATATTACAGGCAGGAAAACATGTATATTGTGAAAAACCCTTAGCATTAAACATGGAAGATGCAAAAAAAACATTGGAAGTAGCAAAAGAATATAATAGGATGCTGGCATGTGCGCCTGAAACTTTTTTGGGTGCAGGGTTACAAACATGTCGAAAAATCATTGATGAAGGTTGGATCGGGCGACCTTTATCAATGACAGCAAATATGATGTCCTATGGCGTTGAAACATGGCACGCATCCCCGGAATTTTATTATAAAAAAGGTGGTGGGCCCATGATGGATATGGGTCCGTATTATATAACGGCCTTAGTAGCCCTTTTGGGGCCAATTTCACATCTTGCATGTTTTCAATCCAAGGGAGAAGCCTCGCGTACAATTTATAGTGAGCCCTTACGTGGTCAAAAAATCAATGTTGACGTATCGACAACCTATACAGGTATTATTCAATTTTCCAATCAGCTAATTGGAAATATAAATATGTCCTTTGATGTTTGGCATTCAAATTTACCTATGCTTGAGATTTATGGGACGGAAGGGACCTTAACGATTCCTGATCCGAATATGTTTGGAGGCAAAATTCAATTGCTTCGAAAAGAGAGCGTGATGGATTCAGTTCAAGTGAAGACTTTTAATGAAAATTTGGAAACTGATATGAAAAAGCAAGTATTAGCCTATGAACTTCCTCAATTATATTCTCAGCCACTTGAAAATATGCGTGGTTTGGGAGTTTTGGATATGGCATTTGCCTTGGTTAACGGCCGGAAGCATCGGGTCGATGAATCGCTGGCTTATCATGTAACAGAAGCGCTCATAGGATTTGATAAATCAGCAGAAAGTGGAATGATTTATAAGATGCAATCCACATGTGAACGACCGAAACCATTGCCTGTGGGTCAAGATTTTAATGCACTCGATTAATAAGAAAAAGGAGAGGTGAAAATGCGAATTGGTGGCGGTATTGAAAAAGCATACAATAATCCGGATGAATGGATTCAACTGGTGAAAGAATTAAAATATAGCGCAGTGCTTACTCCGGTAGGATATGATGCATCCAAAGAAGAAAAAAAGGCCTACAAAGACTATATAAAAAAATATAATCTAGTCTTAGGTGAAGTGGGGGCATGGCGTAACCCTATTTCGACCAATGAAGCCGAGCAAAAAGCATCCCTAAAATATTGTAAAAACCAATTAGCCTTAGCAGAAGAAATGGAGGCCAATTGTTGTGTCAATATTGCAGGTGCAAGAGGAGAACAATGGGACTGGATTTATCGAGATAATTACGAGGCGGATGTCTATGCTTTAATCGTTGACAGTGTACGAGAAATTATTGATGCAGTTAATCCAAAGCGAACGTTTTATACGATTGAGCCCATGCCTTGGATGGTTCCGGATTCTCCGGACCAATATTTGCAGTTGCTTAAGGATGTTGATAGAAAAGCCTTTGCTGTCCACATGGACTTTACAAATATGGTGAATAATCCCAAACGATTTATTTATAGTCGTGATTTTATCCAAGAATGTTTTGATAAACTTGGACCCTATATCAAAAGTATTCATATTAAAGATGCATTTATGCATCAGAAATACCCGTGCTGTATAGAAGAATGCATGCCGGGTAAGGGAACGTTTGATTATGGGCATATATTAAGATGTTGTGAAAATTTAGGGACAGATATGACAGCCTTTGTTGAACACTTGTCTACCCATGAAGAATATAAAGAAGCTGTTCAAAATGTTCGTAATATAGGTGAGAAAGAAAACATAACAATTCTTTAAGTACAGAAGATTAGGTGGTGTGTGGTATGTTTGATCAAAGGATAAAAAGTGCTCTGGATGAAGCGTTTTTAGAATATGGGAGAGTCTTAGAAGACTTTAATCCGGTGGAGTTTGAAAAATTCATGAAAACGATTCCAATTCAAGAGGGTATTGATTATGTAGCCTCCTGCAAAGAACTTGAAGCACTTGAGATGGCAAAATATTTTGAAGTAGAAGTATTTGGTGAAATGCCGGTTCAAATTGGTTATGTCTGTGGACATAATTCGACATTAGATGCAGTGGAGTATCATAAATCACCAGAAGTCTTGATAGCCATAACGGACCTTCTTCTTATTCTAGGAAAAAAGCACGACATTGGAAACGACTATACTTACGACACAAGTTTGATGGAAGTGTTTATTGTTCCGGCAGGAATAGCTGTTGAGCTTGCAACGACGACACTTCATTATTGTCCCTGTAATTCAGACCACAAGGGATTTCAATCCATTGCTGTTATGACACTTGGAAGTAATACTGAGTTAGAACAAGAACATTCCAAAGAAGGTGAAGACCAACTTTTGTTCGCGGTTAATAAATGGTTAATTACACATCCTGAATCAGAGATGGCAAAACAGGGCGCCTTTTTAGGAATCAAGAAAAAAATAACCTGAGTCAAGCGTTTTTGAAAATGTTCCCAAAGAAGAAAAACATAAGCACCATGCAAATGGTGCTTTTAATATATCGTTTTTTATTGCACGTCCTATTGTCATTGAGCTTAATGGCATATTTTGTTCATTCATAGTTAAATAAAAAAAATCAAAAGCTTATTGACAGAAAAAATAATAGCATGTAATCTAAAAGAAAACGTTTACAATGAGGTGGAAAATGAAGAATGTGACAATTAAGGATATAGCGAAGCATGCGGGAGTCTCTATTGCAACGGTTTCAAGAGTCGTCAATCAAAATTATAAAGTAAGCATTAAAACTAGAGAATGTGTTCAGAAGAGTATTGATGAATTAGGTTATGTGCAAAATAGTGTTGCACGAAGTTTGAAAGTTTTGTCTACATTTACAATTGGACTCGTTGTTTCGGATATTGGAAATGCATATTTCACAGCGGTAGCAAAAGCTCTTGAGGATACGATTCGGAGTGAAAAATATAATTTGATTGTATGCAGTACGGAAGGGAAAAGAGAAAAAGAAAAAGAGTACCTAAATTTGCTTATTAGCAAAAAAGTAGATGGGTTAGTGATTAATACAACAGGGAAAAATGATGATTTTATTGCAGAAATTAGTCGACGTATTCCGATGGTACTTATTAATCGAAAAATTATTAACGAAAGATTTATGGGTGATTTTGTAGATAGCAATAACTTTGAAGGCGGATATGATTTGGCAAAACATCTTTTAGAATATGGACATAAAAAGATTGGGATTATCAATGGAGAGATGATTTTAAGTACAGCAAAAGAAAGGTTTGAAGGTGTAAAAATGGCTTTTAGTGATTATGGAATTTCCATGAATGAAAGTTACTATTTTGATGGTGATTTCACTAGAAATACTGGAGAGGAAGGCGCAAAATATTTGTTGGGATTAAAAAACCGTCCAACTGCTATTATTGCAATGAATAATGCTATTGGCATTGGTTTCTTGAAATATATAGTTAATAATCAAATAGACATTCCTGATGATGTTTCGTTTGCGGTCTATGGAAACATAGAAAATAGCGAATTGTTTTTTACACGACCTAGCCATGTAACACTTAATCCTATGTATGTTGGAGCTAAGGCTGGACAAGTTCTTATTGAAAGAATTGCTAACCTTGAAATTACAAATAGAGAAATTATATTTTCGGCAAAATTTATCGGTGGGAGTAGTGTAAAAAAAGTTGAATAGCAAATTGAAAGAAAGGAGATATTATGCGAGAAAGATCAAGTGGAAATATCAATGATATTCATCCGCATACTTTTTTTGCGGAACAAGATTATATTTCTCCGAAACACTGGCAAAAAGAAGTGGAGGGCGTTTACGTTGAAAAGGGCTGGTTAAATGTCTGGGTAGATAATAAAATTTTTTTTGTTAATGAAGGAGAAATGTTATTTATTAGCCCAGGTGCAACTCACTCTTATCTAAATAAAAAAGATGATAGTATTATAGAAATAATTAAATTTTTACCGGAACATATTTATAATGAAGCATTCACTGAAGAAAACAAAAGAAAAATCAGAAAATTATTTAGCAACATATTTATGGTTCGAAAAAATGAAAAATTGAACAAAATTATTAATGAAATAACACATTATGAAGAAAACGAATTATCAGAGTGCTTTATCGCAGCTAAAGTATTAGAACTTACAGTGTTTTTACTTAAAATGAAAGAATTATTATTTAACACGACACAAGTTATAACGAATGAAAAGACTCAATATTTAGATGAAATTTTTTTGTATATAGAAGACCATTACCGCGAACAAATATCGTTGCACATGATGGCAGAACATATAGGGATTACTGACACCTATTGTTCAAGGTATATTAAAAAGAGAACAGGATTAACATTCACAGATTATTTAACCGGAGTCAGAATAGGAAAAGCTGAAGAATTGTTACGAAAAACTAAAAAAACAGTCACAGAAATTGTTTATGAAACTGGCTTTGGAAGTGTGCAAACGTTTAACAGAGTCTTCAAAAAAAAGAAAAAATTAACACCGAGTGAATACAGAAATGACAAAATGCACAAAAAATGAGATGAATAGAACAAAAAGTAAGTAGTATTGTTTGAAAAATGAGCTATAATTATAAATGTAGCATAAGTAAACGTTTACAATAAAAGGTAAGGAGAAAAGTTATGGACAAGAATGCGAACAAAGAATTAATTGAACTTTTTAGACATTGTAGGGTCACTGATGTTAGGGACGGAATGGACTGGATGGGATATCATAGTTATGGCACAATGGATTATAAAATTCGTCCGCTAAACCGTACATTAAAAACAGTTGTAGGAATAGCACGAACGGCAAGATATCTTCCGTTTGAAGGCCCACAGCCTAATGTGATAGGTGACGAATACACAAAATGGGCATCATGGTATTATCAAACTGTATGTACAGATCCTTGGATGCAAGATATTGAGGAAGGTGATTTCATTATCTTAGATGTATGTGGAATTGATGTAGGCCTATTAGGATCCAACAATACAATTGATGCTTTATACAAGGGTGCGGTTGGATTTGTAACTAATGGTGGTGGAATAAGAGATACAGATGAGTGCATCATTCAAAATGTACCTGTTTGGAGTAAATTTGTATCTCAAGGAATGGATCAAGCACGAATTCGGTATTATGAAAAAGATATTCCGGTAGCTATTGGAGGAGTAGCGGTATATCCGGGAGATGTTATTGTAGCTGATGGAGATGGAGTTATTGCAGTTCCAAGAAAAATAGCTTACGATGTTGCAAAATATGCACATCAAGAAATGAATGCGGACAAAGAACAACGTAGGGAAAAATATGAAAAAATGGGATGGGAACTTGACGATACGGTTAAGCCTATCAATCAATAATTTGTAACAATAAATCATATTATAAGTTAGGGGTGTTTTTGTGAAAATAATAAAAAAGTATGTAGGTATTCTTTTAGCAGTAGTATTGATATCAAGTTTATTTAGCGGTTGTGGAGGAAATAGCAATGAGAATGCGGAAAGTTCTCAAAATGACACATCAAATACCGATAATACGACGTCAAATGACTCACAAAATACAACAGATGAAAGTGACCAAGCAACAGAGCAAGTTGAAATACGATTTGCATGGTGGGGAGATACATTACGGCATGAAGTCTATAACGCTGTTTGTGATGAGTTCGAAGCAGAGAATCCGGATGTAAAAGTTATTAGAGAACCGGCATCATGGGGAGACTATTGGGACAAATTAGCGACGCAAACGGCCGGAATGAGTGCGCCAGATGTTATGGGAATGCATCCTCAATTCGTATCAGATTATGCAGGAAGAAATTCTTTAGCTGACTTAGAACCATATATGGAAAATGGAGTTATTGACACTTCAAACATTCCGGATACGATTGTTCAAGATGGCCGAGTGGGAGGAACTATGGTTATGGTTTCTCAAGGGGTAACATTCACAAATATGATTATTAATGATGATATTATGAAGGAAGTTGGTGTTGAATATCCTGACTTAGACTGGACATGGTCTGAATATGCAGAAATCGGAAAAGAATTTGCAGATAAAGCACAAGAAAAAGGATTGGACTATATATTTAGTGATGATTTTAGTTCATATTCGAACTCGTTCAGATATATGGTTCGTTCAGATGGACAGGATTTATACACAGCGGATGGAGAAATCGGTTTTGATGAACAGATCACAACGAAATGGTTTCAATACTGGAAAGATTTAAGAGACTATGGTGGTGTTATTCCAGATGCCGCAACAGTTACTGAAATTAATTCATTGCCATTAGAACAAAAACCATTTACTTTAGGTAAGATTGCAGTAGCAGGTTTTCCTGTGAATCAATTACATTTGTATCAAGCTCAGATGGGTGATGCCAATTTAGTCCCTCATAGAAATCCGACAGGAGATGGTGGTGAACGGGGCGAATATCTTGAAGGAGCACATATTGCAGTATCAGCATTTATAGATGATAAAAATAAAGATGCCGCTGCACGATTTGTTAATTTCTTTGTGAATAGTGAAGATTCATTAAAACACTTAAAAATGGAGCAAGGAGTTCCGGCAAATGAAGTGCTAGCAGAGTATATTAAACCTTTATTAAACGAATCACAACAAAAAGCGATTCGATATGTTTCAGAAACAATGCCGGTAGCAGGTACAGGAGTATATGCACCAGTGGGAGCATCAGCAGTTGAAGCTGCATACAAAGATGCATTTGCTAGAGTTCAGTTTGGTGTACAGACACCTGAGGAATCAGCAGAACAATTTATGCAAGAAGCATTAGCAGCTCTTGAGGATGCAAAAAACTAATAAAGTAGGAGATGAGATGAAATGAAAGAATTGACTCGCAAACAAAAACAAGGCATTATAGGATATTTATTTCTCTCACCTTGGTTAATAGGATTCTTTGCTTTAACGGCTATCCCAATGCTTGCTTCATTATACTTTTCGTTTTCTAGATATGACATGCTTACGCCACCAAGGTTTGCAGGATTAGATAATTATACGAAAATGGCATCCGATCCAAAGTTTTATAAAAGTTTGCAAGTAACATTTACATACGTCGGCTTATCTGTACCCTTTGTACTTGTTTTTGCTCTAATTGTGGCATTAATTCTACAAAAGAATAGACGAGCTGTTGGGATATATCGAGCAATATACTACCTGCCTTCATTATTTGGAGGCAGTGTAGCTGTTGCGATATTATGGAAAGAATTGTTTAACAAAGAAGGTGTGGTTAATCAGATACTGGGAAATTTTGGTGTTGAAGGAATTAGTTGGATTGCAACACCAAGTACAGCAATATATACACTTATTTTATTAGGGATTTGGCAATTTGGTGCATCTATGGTTGTTTTTTTAGCAGCACTGAAGCAAATTCCTATGACATACTATGAAGCTGCGATGATTGATGGGGCAGGAAAGGTTCGGCGTCTTTTCTACATAACCTTACCGTTATTAACACCTATGGTATTTTTCAATGTAGTTATGCAGGTGATTAGTGCTTTTCAATCTTTTACACCAGCTTATATTATAAGTAACGGGACTGGAGCACCATTAGATTCAACATTATTCTACACATTATATCTTTATTTAAAAGCTTTTGGGCAGTTTCAGATGGGATATGCTTCAGCATTAGCTTGGATCTTGCTTCTTATTATAGGCGCTGTTACGGGGGTCTTATTTATAACTGCAAAGAAGTGGGTGTTTTATGAATAAAGGGGTAAATAGCATGAAAAAAAAGAGGAAAATCAAAAAACAAATTAGAGCGTTGATTAGTCATATACTTATTATTGGTATCGGAGTATTTATGATGTATCCACTACTCTGGATGATTAGTAGCTCGTTTAAGGATAATACTGAAATTTTTCAAGGGGAAGGATTTTTCCCGAATGTATTTCGCTTTTCCAATTATGTTGAAGGGTGGGCAGGAATGTCAGGAATCACATTCACAACATTTTTTGCAAATTCGTTTGCAATTGTAATATTAGCTATAATAGGGAATCTCATTTCATGTTCTCTTGTCGCATATGCATTTGCAAAAATAGATTTTCCATTAAAAAAAATATGGTTTGCAATTATGCTAGCAACATTAATGCTACCAATCCATGTGAGACTAATACCGCAATATATTGTATTCAGTAAATTAAATTGGCTTAATACATTTATCCCATTAGTGTTACCAAAATTTTTTGCAACAGAAGGTTTTTTTGTTTTTCTAATGACACAGTACATGAGGTCGTTGCCTAGAGAGTTAGATGATGCTGCAACAGTAGATGGTTGTGGCCCATTTAGAACCTATATTGAAATAATTTTACCTCTTTCTGTTCCGGCAATCATCACAACAGCTATTTTTACATTTATATGGACTTGGAATGATTTTTTTAGTCAGATGATTTATTTGAACAGAATTGAAAAATATACAGTATCAGTTGCTTTGAGAATGTTTGTTGATTCAATGGGAAATAGCTCTTGGGGAGCTTTGTTTGCAATGTCAACATTATCATTAGTACCTCTCATGGCGATGTTCATTGGATTCCAGAATTATCTGGTCGATGGAATAACTAGCGGAAGCGTTAAAGGTTAAGAAGAAAGGAATAAAAGATGAAAACATATATAAGTGAAAAATTTGGTCGTTTCGTCATTATTAATTTACACAAAGGAGAAAAAGTTCTTGAAAGTATAAGCCAAGAAATCAAAAGATTAAGCATAAAAAATGGTGTTATATTATCAGGTATCGGTTCAATGCGACAAGTATCCTATCATATTATAAAAAGTACGACAGATGATCCTGTAAATGAGTTTGGCAAAGTTCAAAATCCAATCGAGTTAGGGGGGATTCAAGGGTTAATTATTGATGGAGAACCGCATCTACATGTTATTGCATCTGATCCAGAAAGAGCCTATATCGGCCATTTAGAAGACGAATGTGAAGTGCAATACCTTGCAGAGATAGCCATATTAGAAATTATCGATATGGATTTAACGCGTGAGATGGATGAATTTGGCATTCAGCATATTCAAAAAAAATAAAATGTAAACGTTTACTATAGGGAGGTGATTTTGTGTTAATAGGATGCTGTGCAAACATTCATGAAGCACCACGACTGAAAAAGATCGGTTACGATTATGTAGAATTGTCTGGTAAGAAAATCTGTCAGATGAAGGATGCAGAATTTAAAAAGAATGTAGAATTCTTGAAAAAAATCGGTATGGCATGCTTAGCAATGAATGCATATTGCACTCCGGAAATCACAATTGTCGGTTCAAGTTTTGATCTGGAGAAAGCTAAGAAATATGCAGAAAAATGTGCGTATAGAGCAAATATTCTCGGTGTAAAAAAAGTAAATATTGGTTCTCCCGGATCAAGACAGCTCCCGGAAAATTATGATCGGAAAATTGCATATAATCAAAGTAAAGATTTTTTTGCGGTCACAGCGATGGAGTTTAATAAATATGGAATTGAAGTATGCATAGAAGCTTTAGGAAAATGTTATTGTAATTATTTGAATACGGTTGAAGAAGCAGCGTATTTATGCAGAGATATTGAGATGGAAAATTTAAAAATAGTTGTTGATTTTTACAATATGGAGCATAGCCAAGAAGCGGATATATCACTGGAAGAATACCAAGACATAATTGGCCATGTTCATATTTCTGATGATGCAGGTTCACCAATGGAAAGGTTTTTTATGGTGCAAGATAAATTTGCTATACATAAAAAACGAATTCAAGCATTAAGTATTCTTGGATATGATGAAATGATTTCAGTTGAAATTGATTTGGAGGTTGATGAAATAAAAGCAAAACAGTCTCTTGATTTAATTCGAAAATCAATCAAATAAGGAACACAGGAGGATAATAATGGGAAAACAAAAAAAAGTAATAATCACAGCGGCAATTACAGGCAGTATTCACACACCATCAATGTCACCATTTTTACCAAGAAATCCAAAGCAGATTATAGATAATGCAGTTGGTGCAGCGGAAGCAGGAGCTTCAATCGTTCATGTACATGCAAGAAAAGAGGATGGTGAACCTACAGCTGATCATCAAATATTTGGAGATATTTTAGCATCAATTCATGAAAAAAGTAATGTTATCATAGGGATTACTACAGGTGGAGCTCAAGGAATGACAGTGGAAGAACGTTTAGCAGTAATACCTAAATTTCAACCCGAAATCGCTTCAGCAAATGGAGGATCGATTAATTTTTCTCTATCTAGACTTGCTGACGGATTAGAGGCGCAATATGATTGGGAAATACCTTTTTTACAGAGAACATACGATAATGTTTTTAAAAATACATTTGCTGATATGGAATATTGTATCAATATAATGAATGAAACAAATACAGTACCGGAGTTTGAAGTATTTGACTATGGTCAATTAAGTAATCTTGAATATTTTGTGAAACAGGGAATTATAAAAAAACCAATTTATGTTCAATATGTTCCTGGGGTTATGGGTGGAATGCCGATGAGCCTTGAGGGTATGATGTTTATGATAGATCAGGGTAAAAAAATGCTGGGAAATGATCTCCAATATTCAACAGTAGCTGGTGGTAGAAGAATGTATAGATATGCAACAATGTGTGCCATTAATGGTGGAAATGTACGTGTTGGTCTTGAAGATGGATTGTATATTAAGCCAAATGGAGAATTAGCAGTTAATAATGCTCAGCAGGTACAGAAGATAAGACATATTTTAGAAGCTTTAGATTATGAAATTGCTACTCCGGATGAGGCGAGAGAAATGTTAAGTCTTAAAGGAAAAGATAAAGTTAATTTTTAGCATACTATAAGGAGGCCATTATGTTTAATGATGTGGTTGTAGTGTCATATGCAAGAACAGCAATTGGGAGTTATGGCGGAGCATTAAAAGATCATAGTCCTATTGATTTGGCATCAATCGTGATAAAAGAAGCCATAAATCGAGCAAATATTTCAGGTGATGATGTCAATGAAGTTATCATGGGATGTGTGGGACAATATGGAATCAATGCATTTTTAGCTCGAGTAGCAGCTCTCAAAGCTGGGTGCTCAGAAGTAAGCTCTGCCCAGACTGTTAATCGATTATGTGCATCAGGGATGCAATCAATCGTAACTGGTGCGTTGATGATTGAAAGAAAGGATGCAGAGGTTATCGTTGCTGGTGGAGCTGAAAGCATGAGTAATTATCCCTATTATTCTGAGAATGTACGATGGGGAAAGCGCATGGGAAATGATCAACTTAAGGATCAATTAATGGATGCTTTAAGTGAACCTTTTTCAGGAACCCATATTGGAGTTACAGCTGAAAATATAGCGAAAAAATATAAACTGACACGAAATGAACTGGATTTATATGCCTTGGATAGTCAAGAGAAAGCGGCAGCAGCAATTCATCAAAAACGATTTAGCGAGCAGATAATTCCAATTGAAATCAAACTAAAACGTGAAAAAAAACTATTTGATACAGATGAACATCCTAGAAAAACATCGATAGAAAAGTTGAACGCTTTAAAACCTATTTTCCAAGAGGATGGAGTTGTAACAGCAGGTAATGCTTCCGGAATTAACGATGGTGCAGGTGCTGTAACTTTAATGAGTAAAGAAAAAGCAGATGAGTTAGGATGTAAACCAATTGCAAAAATCTTAGAGTATGCAGTTAGTGGTGTGGATCCTAATTTGATGGGAATGGGACCAGTAATTGCGACAAAAAAATTATTAGAAAAAATTGATATTTCATTAGATGAGATAGGATTAATTGAATTAAATGAAGCGTTTGCATCTCAGTCTATAGCCTGCATTCAAGAGCTAGGCCTTAACCCTGATATTGTAAATGTTAATGGTAGTGGTATTTCACTGGGGCATCCGATTGGTGCGACTGGAACAATTATCATCATAAAATTGATAGATGAGATGAAAAAAAGAAATGTAAAATATGGTTTAGCAACACTATGTATTGGAGGAGGACAGGGAATGTCTATATTAATTGAAAGCATTTGAGAAAGGGTTAATGAAATGAAATCAATAAATTATCAAGATGTACTCAATCAATATTCTAAAGAGGATAATGATGCTATTGAACAACGATTTTTAGATGTACAGACGCAACTCAATAAGAAAATTATTGTTCTAGATGATGATCCGACCGGAGTACAAACAGTTCATGATATTAATGTTTACACAAATTGGGACCAAAAAAGTATTGAACAAGGCTTTGATGAAGAAAATAGTATGTTTTATATTCTCACAAATTCGCGAGGATGTACAGAAAATGAAACCATAAATTTACATCAGGAGATTGCAAAAAACATTATAGCAGTCTCTAAAAAAAAGAAAAAGGAATTTATTCTTATTAGTCGTAGTGATTCCACATTAAGGGGACACTACCCAATTGAAACTGAGATTTTAAAAAAAGTAATAGAAAGAACTTCTGAAACGAAATATGACGGTGAAATTATCATACCATTTTTTGCAGAAGGTGGTAGATATACCATCGATGGTATGCATTTTGTTAGAGAAGAAGAGTTGCTAATACCGGTAGCAGAAACGGAATTCTCAAAAGACAAAACATTTGGATATGAAAATTCAAACTTGGCGGCATGGGTTGAAGAAAAGACGCAAGGCAAGTACTTAAGTGAATCCGTAAAAATAATTACACTAAAAATGCTTCGAGATAGGGATTATAATAGTGTTTTAACTATATTAAATACAACAAATGGATTTGATAAAATTGTAGTTGATGCATTAACATATGAGGACGTTAAGGTGTTTACAACGTGTTTGATAGAGTCAATCAATGAAGGTAAGAACTTTATGTTTAGAACTGCGGCAAGTTTTGCAAAAATAATTGGTGGTGTCAGCGATAAAGATTTGCTTACACAGGATGAGTTGTTTCAAAATAATAATAATGGTGGCATAGTTATTGTTGGATCACATGTTAAAAAGACAACGGAACAAATCGAGTTTTTACGTGAAAAATGTAATGCATTAGCATATATAGAATTTGACGTCCACAAAATTTTATCAAGAACAAATATCGACCAAGAAATCAATAAATATGTTGATTATATAGAAACTCACATTGAAAAGGGAATAACAACGGTCATCTATACTACCAGAAAACTAAAAGATACATACACAACAGATAAGGAAAAGATGCTAATGATTTCGATTAAGGTTTCAGAAGCATTGACACAAGTGATATCAAAATTATCCATTCGACCAAGATTTATTGTGGCAAAAGGTGGAATTACATCAAGCGATATCGGAACAAAGGGATTAGTCGTTCATAAAGCAAAAGTTGTAGGGCAGATTATAAAGGGCGTGCCAGTATGGAAATTAGGTCCTGAAAGCAAATATCCAAACCTTTATTATGTTATTTTTCCAGGAAATGTTGGGCAAAAAAATGGATTGTTCGAGGTATTAGATAAGATAAATAAAAATGGAGGTAAGCATGAGATTAAAAAATAAAAATGTTGTCATTACAGGTGCAGGACAAGGAATTGGGGCGGCAATTGCCAGACGATTATATAAGGATGGAGCGGCGAATATCGCCTTAATAGATATTAATGAAGAAAAGCTTAAAAAGGTGATTGAATCCTTAATAGATGAGAGTGAACAAAGAAAGGTCAAAGCGTATATTTGTAATGTTGCTTCAAGCCAAGAGGTGTCGCAAACATTTAATCAGATTTATTCAGACTTTGGTACAGTTGACGTGTTGGTCAATAATGCAGGAATCACACGAGATTCAATGTTTCATAAGATGAATGACGAGAATTGGGACATGGTCATTGACGTGAATTTGAAAGGTGTGTATAATTGCTGTAAAAGCGTTGTCGCTAAAATGCGTGAACAAAACTATGGTAAAATTGTTAATATGACATCCGTGTCTGCTTTTGGAAACTTGGGTCAGACAAATTATGCAGCATCAAAAGCTGGAGTAATTGGATTCACTAAAAGTCTGGCAAAAGAAATTGCAAGAAATAATTGCACAGTTAATGCAATAGCTCCTAGTTATGTAAACACTGACATGCTACAAGCTGTTCCGGAAAAAGTGCTAGACAAATTTATCGCATCCATTCCAATGAATCGTTTGGCAGAGCCGGAAGAATTAGCCGCGGTTGTTTCATTTTTATCGTCGGACGATTCGAGCTTTGTTACAGGCGAGTGCATCGTTGTATCGGGCGGATCGCATACGTAAAATAATGGAATAAAATTTGCCTTTTATAAGTTCTATACTAAATTGATAGATAAACAATCTTTACAGATTCCCGAATCCTGTTGACGCTGGCTAAGAAATAGTATATAATGTGTAAAAAAAGAACAGGTGATATTTTATGCAAATTAAAAAAGAAGAAGTTCGCATGGCACTCCTTGATGCCGCAGAAAAGGAATTTTTAGATAAAGGATTTAAGAATGCCTCATTGCGTAAAATTATAAAAGCTGCCGGGACGACAATCGGCAACTTTTATAATTATTTTGACAGCAAAGAGGCAATTTATGAAGCTCTTGTTGAAGGTGAATATAATAAATTTGTCTATTTTATAGAACACCATGATGAGATTAATCGACCGGATTACCTGTGGGAGATTGCAAATGTCAGAAAATGGCGAAGTGTAATGTTTGAATTCATAGAAGCATATATTCCCCCTTTTTCCAATCGCTTTGTTCTACTTATTGAAGGCAGTGAAGGAACCCGATTTGAAAAAACACGCGACATCTTGTTGCAGGTTCTGACGGAGCATTTTCTTAGCCATATGGAAGAGTTTGGGCATTCACATGTGCACCCTGAGATGGCCGAGATTATCGCCATTCAATTTATCGAAGGCTTTTTATTCATATTAAAAAATTATAAAGAGGAAACCATACGCAAGAAATTGATTACCGAACATTTTTTGTTCCATATTATAGGAAGTATGTCCTTAATTGGCGATTTCAAATAAAGATAAATTTTTTTAAATCAAAAAAGAACGGATGACCGTTAAAGGAGAGTTCATATGATTCAAGTCAAAGAGTTAGAATTTGTGTATCAAAAATCGGGAAAAGAAGCCATACGAAAGATTGATTTTTCTATTGAACAAGGTGAAATTTTTGGCTTTTTAGGGCCAAGTGGGGCAGGAAAAACAACGACCCAAAGAATTCTTATTGGTCTATTAAGAGGTTATGAAGGTAACGTTTTGATTATGGGAAAAGAACGAAGAAAATGGAATAATGATTTCTATGAAAAGGTTGGTGTAGCCTTTGATTTTCCCAACCTCTATATTAAGTTAACGGCCCAAGAAAACCTAGAGTTAATCAGTTCCTACTATCAGAAAAAAGCGACGAATATTAATGCCTTGCTTGATCGGGTTGGATTGCTTGCGGACAAGGATAAGAAGGTCGAGAGTTTTTCAAAAGGAATGAAGATGCGGTTAAATTTCATTCGTTCTTTGATGCATGATCCGGATATTTTGTTTTTTGATGAACCCACATCCGGACTGGATCCGGTCAATGCAAAAATTATTAAAGATATGATTATGGAGCTAAAAGGCCAGGGCAAAACGATTTTTTTGACCACCCATAATATGACCGTTGCGGAGCAACTTTGTGACCGGGTGGCATTTATTGTTGATGGCAAGATTCCTGTCATTGACAGTCCAAGGGAACTTATGGTTCAACATGGTAGGCAAACCGTCCGGCTAGATTATTATAGGGAAGGGAAGGAATACTCAGAAGAATTTCCCTTAAAGACAATCCAAGAAAACAAGCATTTTTTTGATATCTTACATAAACACCAACTAAAGCGAATTCATAGCCAGGAAGCAACGCTCGAGGATATATTTATAAAACTCACGGGGAGGGAACTGGCATGAGAATTACCAATGCAATAAAAGCAGATGTGAAATTTCAAGTGAAACAGGGCTTTTATGCCGTATATGTGATTATAACGCTAATATATATGCTCGTTATTTACCAGCTTCCTGACCATATGGGACAAATTGTTGTGCCACTCATTATCTATTTTGATCCATCAATCGTTGGATTTTTCTTCATAGGAGGCATTGTTATGTTGGAAAAAGCGCAAGGTGTTTTGGACTATTTAGTGGTCACACCACTGCGTTCAAAAGAGTATTTAATGGCAAAAGCAATATCGCTTACGCTTTTAGCCATTGTGGCAAGTAGTGTGATTACTCTTGTAACATATAGAGGAAGCGTCCAGTGGATCTTATTGATTGTGGGAATTGGTGTGTCTTCTCTCTTGTTTACCTTATATGGTTTTTTTGTTGCAGCAAAGTGTAAGTCTGTTAATGAATATTTTGTAAAGATGCTCCCTTATATGTTCTTTATCGTACTTCCGTGTTTTTTGCTCTTAATTAAAACGCCTTATAGTTGGATCTTTAATATTTTTCCGAGTGTTGCCGGACTAAAGTTGATTTATGGTGCCTTTATAGGTATTCATTGGATGGAGGCAACATTAAATCTGATTTATCTAGTTTTTATAACCGTTTTTTGCTTGCATAGTGTGGATAAAATCATATTTGGAGGTGGATTCGGTGAATAAAACAGCTTTAAAAACAGATATAAAAATGATTGGTCGAGATCCTATATTAATACTATTGATGTTGGTGCCTATTTTTGCATTAATCTTCATCAAAGTTCTTTTGCATTATCTGGTGCCTTGGCTTGGAAGTGAGCTTGGATTTGACCTTAGTCTCTACTATGGGTATGTTTTAGGAGGCTGCTTCTTGTTATCACCGATGATGTTAGGAACGGTTGCCGGTTTTTTAATGATTGATGAAAAAGATGGTAAGATTTTTGAATTGATTTCGATTACACCTGCAGGATATTCCGGATATATGGCGCATCGTTTGGTCTTGCCCTTTGTGGGGAGTATTATTTACACACTAATGACATATTTTGTCTTGAATATTTACACATTAAATGGCATCATCTTGATCTTAATAATGCTTTTGATTAGCCTAGAAAGTATACTTGTTGGCGTCATACTCTTTCTCTTTGCAGAGGATAAAGTACAAGGGCTTACTTACTCAAAAGGACTGGGTATTTTTATTATTCTATCCATGGCCGACCTTTTTGGCAAAGCATGGCTTAGCATCCTTGCCGGAATAATCCCCTTTTATTGGATTCTTCGTTTAATTCATAATCCCAAGGATGTACTTGTCATAGTGTTGGCGGTTCTTATCCATCTTGTCTGGGTCGGTGTCCTTATGAAAAAATGTTAGGAATGCATTAGAATACTAGTCATGACGCTATTCATTTGATACAATAAGTAAAACATACTTTATGGGATAAATTGACGATAGAAGAGGAAGTGACAGCGATGAAATATCAACTCATTATTTTTGACTTAGACGGAACCCTAATGGACTCGATTGGTGGCATTAGTAAATCCGTGAACATGATGCTAGAAAAACACGGTTATCCAACATTTCCGGTGGAAGGGTATTTTGAATTTGTAGGGAATGGTTTATTGAATACAGTCAAAGGAACCTTAAAAGAATCTTCATTAACAGAGGAAGAGCTGAAGATCCTTTATCATGAGATGCTGACCTATTATCAGCAACATTATGACTTCAATCTTAAACCTTATGAGGGAGCCAAGGAATTATTAAGTGAACTTGAAGGGCAAGTTTATATGGCAATCAATTCAAATAAAAATGATGATATGGTGCAGCAAATTGTTAAGGACCATTTGCACGAATTTTCATTTGAAAGTGTTTGGGGAGTTAAGGAAGGCCAACCCTTTAAACCTAATCCGTGGGCAATTGATCAACTCATGGATTGGTTTAATCTTACTCCGGCAGATGTGCTTTTTGTTGGTGACTCTGAAGTCGATATCATGACCGCAGAAAATGCTGGGGTTGATTCTTGTTTTGTGACATGGGGATTTCGAAAAAGAGAACATGTCGCAGACTACACCCCCAAATATATTGTGGATGATTTTAATGGGCTTAGCGAAGTCATTAAAGGGGTAAAATCAGATGAAAAATAAAATGAAACAGTGGATTCAACATTTTTTTGTTGATGGGTTAAGTGGTATGGCCTTAGGCCTTTTTGCCACACTTATTGTCGGTCTAATTTTGCAACAGATTGGAAGTTTGACCGGACTGGAGTTTTTGGTTTGGATGGGAAGAATGGCCTCCGTCTTAACGGGAGCAGGAATAGGAATCGGTGTTGCTCATCGATTTAAGGCCTCCCCCTTGGTCTTATATGCTTCGGCAGTGACTGGTTTTATCGGAGGCTATGCCAAGAGTGTTTTAACGGGTGCAGCCTTTGGAGATGGACAGGTGATTTTATCCGGACCGGGAGAGCCTTTAGGTGCATTTATTGCGGCAGTTGTCGGCATAGAGATTGGACGACGCATTGCCGGAAAAACCCGCCTAGATATTGTGTTAACTCCCCTTGTAACGATTATTAGTGGAGCCGGTGTCGGACTTTTGATTGGACCTTATATTTCTGATTTTATGACCATGCTAGGACAGTTAATTGTTGTTGCAACAGAACAGGAACCCTTCATTATGGGTGTGTTCGTAAGTTCATTGATGGGAATGATCTTAACACTGCCTATTAGTTCAGCGGCCTTATCCATTATTCTAGGACTCAGCGGATTAGCAGCAGGTGCAGCAACTGTCGGCTGTTCAACCCAGATGGTTGGATTTGCAGTGGCCAGTTATCGCGAGAATAAAACGAGTGGACTCATTGCCCAAGGATTAGGAACCAGTATGCTTCAAGTGGGGAATATTGTTAAAAACCCTCGGATTTGGATTCCACCCATATTGGCATCAGCCATTTTAGGACCTGTGTCAACAATAGGCTTTAAGATGACCAATAATTCTTCAGGTGCGGGGATGGGCACAAGTGGCTTAGTGGGACAATTTATGACATGGCAAGATATGTCAGGCGGACGTAGTCCATCCATACTTTTCATACAGATTCTCTTCTTGCATTTTATTTTGCCGGCAATACTAACACTCACAATTTCAGAGCTCATGCGCAAGAAAATGTGGATAAAATCGGGAGACATGGCACTTGATGTGGATTAACACCCCTGAAAGGAAGACATATGTATCGCATATATTTAGGAATTAAGCGGGAATCCTCCGTCCTAGGTAATTCATTGCCGAGATGAAAGCATAGCAACATACGAACGTATGTTGCCTTCTTTTTGTCTTTATAGTATACTATATGCATGAAAGAAAATCTAATACATGCAAGGACTTCGGTCTACAATCTTAATTACCATATGGTGTGGTCAGCAAAGTACAGAAACAAGGTCTTAACCCCTGAGATAGAAGCTGAGATGCAGACTCTTGTATAAGAGATTGCGACGGAAAAAGGATTCACAGTACATCTTTTTGAAGTTGGTGAAAAGGACCATGTGCACTGCTTCATCTCGGCACCGCCAAAAGTATCCGTTTCGTATATGGTGAAGATGTTAAAGGGGATTACAGCTAGAAAGTTGTTTATGCTACACCCAGAGTTAAAGAAAAGTCTTTGGAAGGGTGCCCTGTGGAACCATAGTTACTACGTGGAATCCATTGGCTCTGTCTCCGAAGAAAACATCCGACGCTATATAGAGAAACAACAAAACGCATATTAAGAAAGGAGAAGAACTCATATGTTATTAACAAAAAAACACGTATTCAAGAACGATACAACGAATATGAATATACTTAAACATATGGGTTATTCCGCGTACAAACTGTGGAATGTAGGCAACTACGAAAAACGTAATTACAAGAAACTGGGTATGGAAAAGTATCCTAACTGGTATGACCAAAAGAAGCGATTGAAGGATAACTTCTTCTATAAAAACCTTCCTTCTCAGACAGCACAGGATGTTTTACAACGACTCGAAGAAGGTTGGAAAAGCTTCTTTAAGCTACAGAAAACAGGTGGCGTAATAAACCCTAAACCACCTAGATTTAAAAAAGATGTCATAGACATTACTTTCTTGAAAGATGCTATTAAGCAAGACGGTAGTACTACACGACTAACCATCTCAAAGCAGCTTAAACTTTATCTAAAAAGTATTGATTTGGATGCCACTTTTATCTATCTGGAAACTTCAAGGTTTTCGGACATCAAAATCAAGGAATTACAGATTAAGTTCATTAATGAAACTACATTTTTAGCCATTGCCGTCTATGAAACCGAAGTTGTAGAGCAAAAAGAAGATAACGGCCGTTATCTTTCTATCGACCTAGGAATCAAGAACACATTCACATGTTATGATAGCACCGGTAACTCGTTTATTCTCAAAGGTTTTCTGGAAGCCACGCATTACTGTGACAAGAAGATATCCTATTATCAAAGGATATCCGCAAGCGAACAGATTGCTCAAGGCATTCAATACCCAAAACCGACTAGACGTGTTCTTAGCCTGTACAAAAAGCGCAAGAACAAAGTTAATGACTATCTCCATAAAGCTACTCGGTACATAGCAGAGTACTGTCATGCAAACGAAATTAATACAGTGGTTATTGGGGATATCAAAGGGATTCGTAAAGGCAAAAATATCGGGAGAAATAATCAACAACTACATGCCTTGCCCTACGATAAAGTATATGCTTTGTTGACTTACAAACTTCGCCGATACGGAATCACAATAAAAAAACAGAATGAGGCATATTCTAGCAAGTGTGCACCAAATAGTAAAGATGTAACAAAGAAGTGTGCTTCGGGTGCCAACCGAAAAAGACGCGGATTATATGTAGATGGTAAGGATATCTATAATGCAGACTCTGTTGGGGCATACAACATCCTTCGCCTCTACTTAAAGAGAATGAAAAAGGACCCCCTAGGTTATGGAAATTTAAATAGTCCAATAAAAGTAACCGTGTAAGGATACTAGCGGTATTGGTCGTAGGAACCGACCTTTGTGGTAGCATAAGCGACACATAAAAAAATCTTTGGGCATTAGCCTTCATAAGATGCTCGATAATTCATTACCGAGTAGTTCACGACTCTTTTGTAGTGTCATATTTATGGTCTGCTTTATCATTGTGATGTATTATAAGCAACTAGCTGAAGGTTACGACGACCGATACAACTTTGATATTTTACAAAAAGTCGGTATGGATCAAGATGAAGTTCGTGGCACAATCTTGCGACAGATTCTGGTGGTTTTTGCCATTCCCCTAGTTTTTGCAGTTATTCATACCTTTGTTGGATTGGAAATGGTGATTACACTGTTCGCAACATTAGGTCTCTATGATGATGGTCTTATTCGATGGAGTGGCGTGGCCGTTGCTTTGGGTTATTGTCTAATCTATGTTTATATTTACTTTCGAACATCCAAAACCTACTATCGCATTGTATCGAACGATTGACAAAAAAGTCGTTCGATATACAATTATATCGAACGAGATTAACGCGCCGTAGGAAATGGAGACGGGATTATGGAGGATATTACGAAAGTTTATGAAGGGCATCGTGTCATTACAGCAACCGAACTCAAAAGCAACTTAGGTAAGTATTTAGATGAAGCGACTCAAAAAAAAGAAACGGTGATTACAAAAAACGGTGAGCGAATTGCTCGCCTTGTTCCTTATATACAAGATTTTACAGGATATCTCTTAGCCAAGGAAGAAGCCGTCGATTATCAAGGACAAAAAGTTTCTTATGAAGAATTTATGCACATAAGTGAAACGATTGAAGCCAGAATGGAGTATATTAATGGAGAGATTATTCTTCAGGCTTCACCCAATAGTTTTCATCAAGATGCTGTTGGTAATTTGCACCTTATACTTAAAACCTTTTTCAAAGGAAAGAGCTGTAAAGTGTTTTTGGCGCCTTTTGATGTGACCCTTTATAAAAAAGAAATTAAGACTCCAGATGTGGTACAGCCGGATTTGCTGGTAATCTGTGATGGGGAGACCAAGATTGATGACAAAGGTCGGTATAGCGGTATTCCCACCTTTGTCATTGAAGTTCTTTCGCCATCGACTCAATCTCGAGATATGCTGGATAAACTAAATACATTTATGCGATCGGGGGTTAAGGAATATTGGATTATCGATATTCACCAGCAGAAAGTTTTACAATATACCTTCACTGATTATGACTTAATGAATTTTACTGTATATAGCGCCAATGAATCCTTAAGCTCCTATGCATTCCCAGAATTAAGTGTTATAGTAAAAGAAATATTTGAAGAGTAGGAGTGAGCGTATGCAAGAAATTACGGATATAAATGCATTAAAAGAAATGGTTCAAGAACATTTTATGGCGGTCGCTGTTTTTACCATGCCAAGTTGTGGTGTTTGTGCACCTCTTAAGAAAAAAATTGCAAGTGTGTTAGATGAATTTCCCGAAGTGGCTACTTGCTCTGTGGACTTGTCCCTTGTCGAAGCGGCAAAAGGTGAATATCAGATTTATACAGCCCCAATTATAGGCCTATTCGTTGATGGTAAAGAGGCCAAGAGATATTCAGCGGCAATGAATATAGGTGAATTTAGAGAAACGGTTGAACGCTATCTAAGGTTGATGGAATAATCCATTCATCATCTCCAATTTATTATCGAAATATGTTATTATAGAAGTAATAAGTGATTTTAAGATGATGAAATATAGAAAGGAATATACTATGGATAAAGTACGTTGGGGAATTATCGGATGTGGAGATGTGACGGAGGTAAAGAGCGGACCGGGATTTCAAAAAGCGGACAATTCTGAACTTGTTGCTGTTATGCGTCGTAATGGAGAGTTAGCAAAAGATTATGCCATGCGCCATCATGTGCCTAAATGGTATGATGATGCTGATGAACTCATTAATGATCCGGATGTGGACGCCGTCTATATAGCAACACCGCCGGCCTTTCATAAAGAATATACACTGCAGTGTGCAAAGGTCGGAAAGCCTGTATATGTTGAAAAGCCGATGGCATTAAATTTTGATGAATGCAATACCATGATTAGTGCATGCAAAGAAAGTAATGTACCTCTTTATGTTGCTTATTATCGACGAGGGTTGCCAAGGTTTAACAAGATAAAAGAATTGATTGAAGAAGGTGCTATAGGGGAGGTTCGTTGTGTAACGGTTCGGAACGATCAAGAGCTTATTACTCCTAATGAAAAAGGAGAGTTACCATGGCGTGTAGATCCAAAAACAGCAGGTGGTGGTATCTTTTTTGACATCGGATCCCATACTCTTGATATCCTTGATTATATACTCGGACCCATTAAGGAGGTTCATGGTCATGCAAGTAACCAAGGCAGGACTTATTTGGCGGAAGATATAGTCAGTGGTGAGTTTGTCTTTGAATCAGGCGTTCATGGCACTGGAATGTGGTGTTTTAATACATTTGAACGGGTAGATATGAATACAATCGTAGGATCAAAAGGGAGACTTGAATTTTCAACTTTTGGCAGTGAACCCATTCGTTTAACAACTGAATCCGGTGTTAAAAGTTATGAAATTACTAACCCGACACATATTCAACAACCCCTTATACAAATGATTGTAAATGATTTGATAGGAAAAGGTGAATCGCCAAGTACAGGTGTTACCGGTTCAAGAACGAGCTGGGTTATGGATGAAATGGTGAAAGGATATCGATGAAAAAATACGTACTTCAAAGTGCCTTGTTTTGGGCATGTATACCGATTATGTGGAGTTTTTTACCCACATATTTTGACGGAATTCAAATGTCGTCTGGACAGATTGGTGTATTAATGGCGATTAATCCTTTTGTGTCAATTATTGCACAGCCATTGTTTGGAACACAGACAGATAAAGCGTCTTCAAAGAATAAAGTGTACAATATATTAATGTTTTTAACGGTCATTGGATTATTGTTAATACCGATGAATACTAATTATAGATATGTCATATTGATTATTTTTATTGTATCCATTTTCCAAGCGGCTTTGTTGCCCATTTCTGAGAGCATTACATTAGAGTCTCTAGAGCATATTGGGCAATCCTATGGTCCGGTTCGTATGGCAGGAACGGTGAGTTATGCATTAGTAGCTATTTTGGTTGGCGTAATGATGCGTATTGATATTACCATGATCTTTTATGTTACAGCAGTAATCGGAGTAGCGAATATTGTTATTGTTGCCTTATTACCAACGGTTAAAGGGCACCATGATAAACATAACAAAGTCTCCTATAAAGTGATCTTTGAAGACCGTATGTTAACAATTTTTATTAGTTTAACCGTTATAGCGCAAATCATGATGAGCTTTTTTATGACTTTTTTTGCGGTGTATTTTATAGCTCAAGGTGGATCGAGTAGTCAGGTCGGATGGTTGTTTTTCATTGCAGCATTGAGTGAAGTACCATTTCTCTATTTTGCAGACCGTATTATAGAACGGTTTGGTGTAAAGAAGACCCTGTTTTTTTCCATGTTCATTTTTGGAGTCCGCTTTGTTGCGTTAGTATTTAGCCAGTCGCCGACATGGTTTTACTTTATATCTTTATTGCATGGAATGACCTATATCATTTTCGCCTATAGTTTAGCGGTCTATATTAATAAAACAGTGCGAAGAGAATTAAGAACGACAGGTCAGACAGTTTTAGCAGTAGCATCTTCAATAGGAAAGATCTTTGGATCATTATTGGGAGGAATGCTTATTGATCGATTGGGCTTTCAGCATTCAATGTTGATTGCTTCAATGCTTTGTTTTACTACATTAGTGGCCTATAATTTCATCTTGAAAAAGGCATCAAAAGCCTATTCATAAAGTAGACATTCAACTAATTTTAGGAGGTTTAAATTATGCATTCATGGCAGACCGTATTATTTGCATTTAGCTTAACCCTATTTGCAGGTTTATCGACAGGTATAGGTAGCGCGCTTGCATTTTATACAAAACAAACAAATAAAAAATTCTTATCCGGAGCCCTTGGATTTTCAGCGGGGGTTATGGTATATGTATCATTTATTGAAATCTTTCCCAAGGCAAATGAATCTTTATCCCTTGTCTTAGGTGCTGAACAAGGAATGTTAGTAACAACACTGGCATTTTTCGGTGGAATTGCAGTCATTGCACTTATCGATAAATTCGTACCAAGTTATGAGAATCCTCATGAAATCTATGACTTATCTAATGTAGATAATTTAAGTGAGCTTGAAGACTATGAAGTCAAGAAAAAAAAGAGGATACAAGATAAAAATTTACTGAGAATGGGTGTGTTCTCAGCTCTTGCCATTGCAATTCACAATTTTCCGGAAGGAATGGCCACGTTTTTTGCGGCTCTTGAAAATCCAACATTAGGTATTAGTATTGCCATCGCAATCGCGATTCATAATATTCCGGAAGGTGTTGCCGTATCGATACCCATATTTTTCGCAACAGGAGATAAGAAAAAGGCATTTAAGTATTCCTTTGTTTCCGGTTTATCAGAACCCATCGGAGCTATTGCCGGTTATTTTATTTTAATTAATTTTGCAAGTGACCTTATGTTTGGGATCATATTTGCCGGAGTTGCCGGAATAATGGTCTATATTTCATTAGATGAATTATTACCGACTGCAGAAAAATACAGTGAACATCATGTTGTTATTTATGGATTGATCGCCGGAATGGCATTGATGGCAACGAGTTTGGTTATGTTAGGATAATGGCGTATGAAAATATTAGTTCTTGAATCCAGTACGTCGTCAGTGAAGGCGATGGTGTACGACACAAAAAAGCAGCATTCAGAGGTAATGACCCAAAAACATGACCAAGAAAATAGTGGTCCCGGCATTCATGATGCCAAGCAAATATATCAGAGTCTATTAGCAATAGGTGCAAGCGCAGCAAAAAATCATTCTATCGATGCGATTGCCCTTAGCTCCACATGGCATAGTTTATTGCTTTGTAATGCAGATATGCAGCCGGTATCCCCGGTTTATTTGTGGTCCAATCCAATGGCAGGACAACTGTGCCAAAAGTTGAGTAAAGATAAAGCCTTTGCCAATGCCTATCGAAATCAAACCGGATGTATTGTCAATGCAAGTTATCCCTACTTTAAACTTCGAGTCATGCATGAAGATAAAGAAAGTAAATTATTAGAAGATTACACACTTCGAATTATGGATCAAGGTTCTTACCTAAACTGGAAATTTACCGGAGAATATATGACCTCAGAAAGTATGGTCTCAGGTTCCGGTCTCTATAATATCCACCAAAGAGATTATGATGACCAGTTACTACAGTCAATAGGTGTTAAGAAGCAACGGTTCCCCAGAATCGTAAAAGATAATACTCTATTTCCCCTGTCATTTGAAGTAGCAAAAGCGCTAGGCGTGGAAGCAGGGGTTCCTGTTATGGCAACAAATCCAGATGGAGCGCTTAACCAGATTGGGGCTGAAAGTCAAGAGGATACAGCTATGACCCTATCTGTAGGAACCAGTGGTGCCCTTAGGATGTCAGTTGAAGAGCCAAACACATCAGAAGCAGGTCTTTGGAATTATCGATCGCCCAGAACCTGGCTTATTGGAACCGCGACATCAGGTGCTTGTAATTGTGTGGATTGGTTCAAAGAAGAATTTTGTGAAAATAGATATTCCTATCAAGAATTAGAAGCTAAAATACCCCAAGAAGAAAAGACGGATGAGGGGCCTATATTTTTACCTTTTTTATTTGGTGAGCGAGGTCCAGGATGGAATATGTTGCGCCGTGGTGGATTTGAAGCCATGCATCACCAACATCGTCTAGGAGATTATTACTATAGCATTCTAGAAGGCGTTTTATTTAACTTGTATCAAGGATATGAAATGTTAATACGATCGGTTGGTGAACCAAAAACAATTCAACTCTCCGGTGGAATTTTGAATTCACAAATGTGGATGCAAATGTGTTCAGACATTTTTGGCCAATCAATGATAATCAACGACACAAAGGATATGTCCATGTTAGGTGCAGCAAAATGGGCTGAAAAGAGTCTCTTGGATTCTGACGAAATAGATCCGCAAGAGATAAACTATGAAAGCGGAAAAGCGAATATTATAGTCCCCAATATGGAACATCACCATCAATATATGGTAAGATATAATATATATCTTAAGTATTATCAAAGTCATAAATAGCTCTAGGAGAATAATCTATGTTTCTAATCATGGGAATAAGTCAAAAAGAAAAAATGTTAGACTTTCGCCAACTTGTTATTTGTACTTGCTGCGGACAGTATGATCAAATCGAAGTATGGATGCGGTATAATTATTTTATGCTGTTTTTCATTCCGATTTTTAAATGGAATCGACACTATTATGTGCGTATGCGTTGTTGCGATAAGATCGCACAACTCAATGAAGACATAGGACGAGCTATAGCACGTGGTGATGAAGTCACAATAGATATTAACACCTTAGATTTTGGATGTGGGGATAAAACCATTAAAATTTGTGAGCACTGTGGATATTCTACAACAGATGATTTTCAGTTTTGTCCTAAATGTGGTAGCAGTCTGTAAAGAATGGAGGAAATATAAATGACAATAAATGTAACGGTATGGAACGAGTTTAGACATGAAAAAACAGAGGAAAAAGTAAAACGTATTTATCCAAAAGGGATCCATGAAACCATTCGCGATTTTTTAGGTGAAGATAAAGATATTATTGTTCAAACTGCAACTCTTGATGAGCCGGAACATGGTCTAACAGAAGACGTTCTGGAAAAAACCGATGTACTCATTTGGTGGGGGCATTGTGCCCATGATGAAGTAACAGATGCTATTGTTGAACGTGTATATCAACAAGTGTTGCGTGGCATGGGATTAATTGTTTTGCATTCAGCCCATTATTCAAAGATTTTCAAACGTCTGATGGGAACAACATGTTCACTTCGATGGAGAGAGGTAGGAGAACGTGAACGTTTATGGGTCATCGAACAAAATCATCCGATAACACGTGGAATACCCGAATATATAGATTTACCCCACGAAGAGATGTATGGAGAACGATTTGACATTCCCGACCCGGAAAAGGTTTTATTTTTAGGATGGTTTGAAGGTGGCGAAGTTTTTCGTGCGGGAATCACATATACACGTGGAAATGGGAAAATCTTTTATTTTCAACCGGGACATGAGACTTACCCCCAGTATAGAAATCCACTCATTCAAAAAGTGATTAAGAACGCAGTGTATTGGGCAAAACCGGAACGAAAATATCCAAAGTATGATGCCTTTTTTGCAGATAACGATGTAGATTGGGGCGATTTTGATTACTTAGGGGATACACCCTATCCAAAGTTTGGGTAAAGAGGAGGAGATTATATGATTCAATGGTTTGAACAATTTAACCCAATAATGCAGGCGCTTATTGGTACACTATTTACTTGGGGAGTGACGGCGCTTGGTGCATCCTTAGTATTTTTCTTTAAAAGTATTAAGAAAAACGTTTTGAATGGTATGCTAGGTTTTGCTGCAGGCGTTATGATTGCAGCTTCATTTTGGTCATTGTTGGCACCGGGTATAGATATGGCTGAGGAGCTTGGACAAACCGCCTGGCTAACGGCAGCAATAGGGTTTCTTGGTGGTGGACTATTCTTATTCTTAGTGGATAAGTTACTACCTCACCTACATTTAGGCTTAGAAACAGATCAGGCAGAAGGCATTAAAACAAGTTGGCAACGTAGTGTTTTACTGGTATTAGCAATTACCCTACATAATATTCCTGAAGGTTTAGCAGTAGGGGTTGCGTTTGGTGCGGCGGCATCGGGCCAGATTGGTACTGCAAGTGTTGCCGGTGCGGTAGCGTTAGCTATAGGTATTGGTCTTCAAAACTTCCCGGAAGGTGCAGCTGTTTCAATTCCGCTTAGAAGAGAGGGGTTCAGTAGAACAAAGGCTTTCCTATATGGCCAGTCGTCAGGAATTGTAGAACCAATTGCTGGTGTTATTGGAGCCTATGCGGTGATAACAATGCGACCGATTCTGCCATATGCTTTAGCCTTTGCAGCAGGAGCCATGATTTATGTAGTTATTGAGGAATTAATTCCTGAAGCACAAAGAGAAGAAGGCGGTTCTAAGACAGATATAGCAACGATTGGAACAATGGTTGGTTTTGCAGTGATGATGATTTTAGACGTTGCATTAGGATAGATTCGATGAATGATAAGATTTCTTGATTTTTATAAATTAAGGAATCTTTTTTTGGTATTTTTATAAATATGGTATAATATATTTAACAAAAAAACAAATACGAATGAGGAAAGGATGGATATGGTAAAAAAAGTTATTGATCTTTATATTGATCGTTGGGAATTTTTTTTAGAACTGTTGCTACAGCATATTGGAATTACTTTAATTGCCGTACTTATTATCACAGTGTTAGGCTTGACGCTAGGCATTGTGATGACCAAAAATGAATTGTTAGCATCAATTTTATTAGTGGTAACCAATTTTTTATATACGATTCCATCCATTGCATTATTTGGAATATTAGTGACAATATCAGGAATCGGAAATAAAAGTGCAATTGTCGCACTTATAATATATGGACTATTGCCAATGATTAGAAATACCTATGTTGGTATTAAAGAAGTCGATGGGCAAATGATTGAATCAGCTGTCGGTATGGGAACAACAGAGAAACAGCTACTGTTTCGAATACAGTTGCCACAAGCCTTGCCAGTAATTATGTCCGGTTTTAGAACAATGGTCATTATGACAATAGCTCTTGCTGGGATAGCTTCTTTTATTGGAGCAGGAGGTCTAGGTGTTGCTATATATCGAGGTATTTCTACGTATTTTCCGGAAATGATTATTGCGGGTAGCTTATTGGTGGCACTTTTAGCAATAATTGTTGACTGGACGCTCCATCTATTGGAAACTGTTTTAACGAAAAGAGTCTTAGGACGAAGATAATAAGTGTTAATTATGTTTATGAAAGAGAGGTACAGGATGAGAAAATTAATGAGTGTATTTATAGTTATGGTAATGTTAATATCATTGAGTAGTTGTTCTGAGGAAAAATCAATCGTAATAGCAAGTAAACCTATGACAGAACAGTTTATCATCGCTGAAATGTTAATTGCTTTAATAGAAGACAAAACAGATATTACAGTCGAGCACAAAGCCGGAATTGGCGGAGGAACATCAAATATACATCCGGCCATGGTTAGTGGAGAGATTGATATGTATCCGGAGTATACCGGTACAGGATGGATGTTTGTTCTTGAACAAGACTTAATTCAAGATCCGAATGAATTATATGAAGAAGTGAAAGCAGAATATAAAAACCAATTTAATATTGTTTGGTCAAATCTTTATGGATTTAATGATACATTTGGCATTGCTATGAAACGCGAATTAGCTGAAGAGATGGGAATCGAAACATACTCAGATCTAGCTAGGTTAGGAGGCGACTTAGTTTTTGGGGCTGAACATGACTTCTTCGAGCGAGATGACGGGTTCCCGGGAATTTCGGAAGAATACGGATTTGACTTTAAAGACGAAATCGGTATGGATATCGGACTTAAATACCAAGCCATTAACTCTGGAGAAGTTGACGTGATTAATATTTTTTCAACGGATGGTAAGTTAAAGGAATATGATATGGTAGTTCTTGAAGATGATCAATATTATTTTCCGTCTTATTATGCAGCGACGCTAGTACGCCAAGAAGTACTCGATGAGTATCCGGAGTTAGAAGATGTCCTTGCTATGTTAGATGACCAGATTAATAACGATGAAATGACAACAATGAATTATTTGGTAGAAGTTGAACAAAAAGAGCCGAAAGAAGTTGCTGTTGAGTTTTTACAAGAGAAAGGGTTATTAGACTAATGGTTGTTGAATTCAAGAATGTATCAAAGTCATATAAGGAGAATCAACGTGTCGTAGATAACTTAAACCTATCTGTGGAGGAAGGAGAATTCATTACTATTCTCGGTCCTTCCGGATGTGGAAAAACCACCTTGCTTAAGATGATTAATAAACTCATTGAATTTGATGAGGGTGATATTAAAGTCAATAATCAAAGTATCCGTAAATGGGATACCATTAAGTTGCGCAGAAGTATCGGTTATGTTATCCAACAAATTGGTTTGTTTCCTCACATGACGATTGAGGATAATATTGGCTATGTTCTATCGCTTCAAGGTATTGATAAAGCAGAGCGACGTCCCAGGGCTGAAGAGTTAATACAATTAGTCGGCCTTGACCTTGAAATGTTGTCGCGTTATCCCGCAGAGCTAAGTGGAGGGCAAAAACAACGCATTGGCGTAGCCAGAGCTTTAGCGGCAGATCCGGAGATTATTCTTATGGATGAACCCTTCGGCGCTGTTGATGAGATTGCAAGGACCTTGCTACAAGATGAATTACTTAACCTTCATAAGAGGCTAAATAAAACAATCTTGTTTGTCACCCATGATATTCAAGAAGCGTTAAAACTAGGGACAAGAATCGTCTTAATGAATAAGGGGAAAATAGAACAAACCGGAACGAAAGAAGAACTTTTGTTCAAACCGTCGAGTCCCTTTGTTTCCGATTTTATTGGTCTCAAAGGATTTAAAAGTGTCTTGGATAATGATATATTGAAAGAGGTTTATCATAACATTAAAGACAATGACGGGGATATGGAATCCTTATATTCCATGTTAAAACGAGAAAGTAAGCAACACATAAGTGGGGGCTGTTGCACTAACATAAGTTAGTGCACAGTCTTTTTTGTTGCAATAAAAAATCTCAGGCTCGAAAAAGTCTGAGATTTAGTGTAAAATTTAATTATGACTAGTAAAAAAATATTACATAAAA
>Ga0334898_1000341_pt1 | contig 79302 bp, 62 predicted proteins | sample GraSluR3_MG_10_FD_207228 | JGI IMG/M metagenome (GOLD analysis project Ga0334898, IMG submission 207228) | Sludge microbial communities from methane-producing bioreactor in Wageningen University, Netherlands - Granular Sludge_3_08-R3 | ecosystem: Engineered > Bioreactor > Anaerobic >... | reverse complement strand
CCTGCCAGCGCAGATGGTACTGGGGTCACACCTGGGAGAGTATGTCGTTGCCGGAATTTTTTACAAGGGCCTTTCCTGAAAACGGGGAGGTCCTTTTTTTGTCGCCTTCCCGCCCCCGGCGGCCTCCGCCCCCGGCCCGGTTTCAGCGGAGCAGTCGGCTTTTGTTCTCCACCTTGATGAAATGGGGGATGAGCTCCTGTTCCATTTGTTCCACGCTGTCGCAGTACCGGAACAGCTTCAGGTCTTTTTCGCTGATGGTGCCCAGCTCGGCCAGCTTGGGGATGTTGATGACCTGGTCCCAGAAACTCCGGTCGTACAGGATGATCTTCAGTTCCTTTTTGATCTTCCCGGTTTGCACCAGGGTGAGAACTTCCATGAATTCATCCAGGGTGCCGAACCCACCCGGGAATATGACGAAAGCCTTGGCCGTGAATACCAGCCAGAGTTTTCGCATGAAGAAGTAGTGGAACTCGAAGTTGAGCGCCTCATCAATATAGGGGTTGGGCTCCTGTTCAAAAGGCAGGCTGATGTTGAAACCGATGGACTTTCCCCCGGCCAGCCTGGCTCCCTTGTTGGCCGCTTCCATGATGCCTGGTCCGCCACCGGTGGTCACAATAAACCGGCTGTGGGGCGTGTAACGCTCCTTGGCCCATTTGGTGAGCCTTCGTGCCAGCTCCACGGCATCTTCATAATAGCGCGACATATTCAGGTCCCGCTCCGCCTGCTTCAACTGCCTGGGAGATGCCTTTCCACCGGCCCTGAGGGTCTCCAGGTGCTTCAGGGCTTCTTTTCGTGGCAGGGTCCGGGCCGAACCGAAGAAGACCACGGTGTCCTGCACCCTGTTGCGGCGCAGACGTGATTTGGGCTCCAGGTATTCCGAGAGGATCCTCAGCTCCCTGGCTGAAGGAGAACCCAGAAACTTGGGATTGTTATAGGCCTTGGGTGGTTTTTTGCCATTCATGGGTATGTCTTTTTTGGGTTTGGTGCAAAAGCGGACAGCCTGTTGCCGGGTCCGTTTGCCGGGGTTCCGTGGCATGACGGTCCCGGATACTCCGGCCGCCAGCGGCTCAGTACCCGGCCGCCTGCCCGTCCTTGCGTGACTCGGAGGCCCCGTAATAGACTCTGTTGAGCGGATCCCAGAGGATGGCCTGGTAGCCTCCGTAAGGGCCGTTGGCCCACTGAATCGTATGGCCTTTTTCCATCAGGGTCCGGATCGTCTCGTAGGGCCATCCTGACTCCAGATTGAGGGTCCCCCCGTCCGTCATCCGCTGTCCCGTGGGCTCTGACGACCGGGTGTGGTGGATGCGGGGAGCATCCCCGGCTTCCTGCAGGTTCATGCCAAAGTCGATCATGTTGATCACGATCTGGGCATGTCCCTGGGGCTGCATGGCCCCACCCATCAAGCCAAAGCTCATGTAGGGCTGGCCATCTTTGGTGATGAAACCCGGGATGATCGTGTGAAACGGCCGCTTGCCGGGTTCATAGGTGTTGAAATGACCCGGCTCCAGGGTGAAGCTTTCCCCCCGGTTCTGCAGCACAAAACCCAGCCCGGGCGGGGTGATCCCGCTGCCCATCCCCCGGTAGTTGCTTTGGATAAGCGATACCATATTGCCGTCCTGGTCGGCCACGGTAAGGTAAATGGTGTTGGGCTGTTCGGACAGGCCCGGTTCGTAACGCCTGGCGGCCCTGTCCGGGTTGATCAGCTCGCGCCGCCTGGCCGCGTACTCCTTGGACAGGAGCTCCTCCACCGGCACCGGGCTGAAATCCATATCGGCATAATAGCGGGCCCGGTCCTCGAAAGCAAGTTTCTTGGCCTCCGTGAACAGGTGCACGTATTCCGGGCTGTAGAGGCCCATGGAAGCGATGTCATACCCTTCGAGGATGTTCAGTATCTGCAGCACGGCAATGCCTTGTCCGTTGGGGGGAAGCTGCCACACATCGTAACCCCGGTAATTGGTCGAAACGGGGTCCACCCAGGTGCTGCTGTGGGCGGCCATATCCTCAAGAGCCAGGAAGCCGCCCTGTTCCCTGACGTGTGCCACGATGGTGCGGGCTATGTCGCCCCGGTAGTAGGCATCCCTACCGCCAGCAACCAGCATCTCGTAGGTGCTGGCCAGATAGGGGTTGCGGAAGATTTCCCCTTTTTCCGGCATCCGCCCGCCGGGCATATAGGTATCCGAAAAGTTCGGATACCGTGACAAGGCCGGGGCGGAGCGCTGCAGGTAATAGGCGATCAGCTCCGTCACCGGGAAGCCTTCCCTGGCATACCGGATGGCGGGTTGCAGGATGTCCTCCATGCCCAGCCGGCCAAACCGTCCGTGCATCTCAAACCATCCGTCCACCGCGCCCGGGACACTCACCGACAATGCCCCTCTTTGCGGGATCATTTCATACCCGTTATCCAGGAAGTAATCGATGGGCAGCCCGGACGGGGAGCGGCCGCTGGCATTCAGCCCGTGAAGCCTGCCGCTTCCGGCGTCCCAGATGATGGCAAACAGGTCGCCTCCTATGCCGCAACCGGTCGGCTCCATGAGCCCGAGCACGGCATTGGCCGCAATGGCGGCATCCACTGCGTTGCCCCCCATTTTCAGAATGTCGAGTGCGGCCTGGGTGGCCAGGGGATGGCTTGTGGCGGCCATGCCATTTTGGGCAATGACCTCTGAACGGGTGGCGAAAGTGTGGCCCGTAATGCGGTCCTGCGACCGGGCTTGCAGAATAAAAATCAGCGACAATGACAGAAACAAAAGTTTTTTCATCATGGTTATGGGATTTCTGTGGTGATTATTCATGGGTGGATTATGGTTGTCCGGGAACCTGCCGGTTGAATACATATTGCAAAATATTGGCTCCCATCTGAAGGGCCCGGGTGCGGACCTCCTCCGGGTTGCCATGGACGGCCTGGTCTTCCCAGCCGTTGCCGAGGTCTGTCTCATACGTGTAAAACAGCAGCAGCCTGCCATCCTCCACGATGCCGAAGCCCTGGGGCGGCTTGCCGTCATGCTCGTGGACTTTCGGCAGGCCGTCGGGGAAGGCAAAGGCCTGGTGGTAGATGGGGTGGGAGAACGGCAGTTCGATCAGTTCCTTATCCGGAAACACCTTGCGGATTTCCCGCCTGAAGTAAGGATCCAGCCCGTAGTTGTCGTCCACATGAAGGAAGCCGCCCGCCAGCAGGTAGTTGCGCAGGTTCTCCGCCTCCTGGGCCGACAGGACCACATTGCCGTGGCCCGTCATATACACATAGGGGTGGTTGAACAGCTGGGCGCTGCCCACGGCCACGGTGGCGATCTGCCGGCTGATGGAGGTGCCCAGGTGCTCATTGGCAAAGGCCACCAGGTTGGGCAGGGCGGTCGGGTTGGCGTACCAGTCGCCTCCCCCGCGGTACTGGAGGGTGGCTATCTGGACGTGTTGTCCCTTGGCGGCACCAGTCCACAAAAGCCCGCCCGGCAGGGCAAGCAGGACAAAAAGGATCAGGGAAACTCTTTTTCGCATGGCGGTTTTTTGTATGCCGCCGTCAGGCGGCCATTTGGCCAGGCTCCGGGCCACGGCCGTTTAAAGCCTCAGATCAGCCTGTTCATCATGTTGAATCCAATGCACAGGGTGATGGCGGCCGTTTCGGTGCGCAGGCGGTGCCTGCCCAGGCTGACTGGAACATATCCTGCCTGCAGGGCCTCTTCCACTTCCCCGGCGGAAAAATCCCCTTCGGGTCCCACGAGCACCCGGGCATTCCGTCCGGGCTCAAAAGCCGCCTGCAGGCCCGTCTTCTCTCCTTCCCCGCAATGGGCGATAAGCCGTGCCCCCTCAAATGGCTGTCCGACGAAATCCCTGAATGACATTCCGGGGTTCAGCCGGGGCAGGAAAGCCCGAAGGCTTTGCTTCATGGCAGACAGCATCACCCGCTCCAGGCGCTCCGGCCTGACCCACTGCCGTTCGCTGTGCTCGCAGTACAAGGGGGTGACTTCGTCCACCCCGCATTCGGTGGCTTTCTCCAGGAACCATTCAAAGCGGTCGATCTGCCGGGTCGGAGCCACGGCCATGTGTAAGGAAACGGGCCGCTGCCGGAACTTTTCCTCGCAGGAGACCACCTGCAGCAGGCAGGCCCGCGGATTGGGATCGGCCAGCACGGCCCGGCACCACATCCCGCGGCCATCGGTGACGATCACTTCCTCCCCGGCCCTGAGGCGCAGCACCCTGACACAATGGCGCGATTCCTCTTCCCCGAGCCGGGTCATGCCCTGGTCAATGACCGGGCTGTGAAAAACGTGCATACCTGACAATTCATTCTTAACTTAGCGGACGGGCATCCGTCCAAACCCGGGCAGTTGGCGCCGCCCTGCCACGTCCCGGACGGATCTGCCGTCCACAACAAATGTAATAAAACCACGGGAAAATTTGCAACGTCAACGCATCCTGCAGGTAATTAACCACCGTGACTTCGTGCTGTCCCTGGCACTGGTTGCCGGACTGGCTTTGGGGGAACGGACGGAGCCCCTGGCGGAAATCTCCATGTGGCCCCTGGCCCTGGTCATGGTGTTTGCCACCTCGGGCTTTTCCTTCAGGAGCTGGGTGCCCCCGTCCAATGCCCTGCGCCCGGTGGCCCTGTCTGCCCTGCTGAACTTCGGGGTGTTCGGATTGCTGGTCGCCGGGCTGGGCTGGCTGTTCTTTTATGAGGCCGCCTTTTCCTTTTTCGTCGGATTGGTCCTCGTGGTGGCAGCACCGCCCGGCCCGTCCATCATCCCTTTCGGCGCCCTGCTCAAGGCAGACAACCATTTCTCGGTAAGCGGGGTGTTCGGCCTGCACCTGCTGGCCATGGCGCTGACGCCCCTGATCCTGATGGCCCTTCTGGGACAGGCCCTGGTCAACCCGCTGACCATCCTGGGGATCATGGCCCAACTGGTGTTGCTTCCCCTGGCCATCAGCCGCCTCCTGCGCCACCCCCGCCTGCTGCCGGCCGTCGAGAAAGCGCGGGAGACGGTGATCAAGTGGGGCTTCTTCCTGGTGATCGCCCCCATTGTGGGCATGAGCGCCCCCGTATTCCTTTCCGAGCCGCTTTCGGTGCTGCGGATCGCCGGGGTGCTCTTCTTCGCCATGTTCGTGACGGGCTTTGCCTACCATCTTCTGATGATCCGTGCGGGCCGGCCCCGGGCCCTGGTCATCAGCAGCACCCTGATGATGGTCATCAAAAGCAGTGCCTTCGCGGCCGTGACGGCCTTTACCTTTTTCCCGGGAGATGCCCGAGTGGCACTGCCTCCGGCCGTGGTGAGCGTGCTGGTGACCCTCTTCATCATTGCCTACTCCGGCTTCACCCGGTGGATCGACCGAAGGGGAAAGGCCGGCGGTTAATCCAGCAACTCCTTTTTCTGCAGGGGGAAATGCCTGGCCGACCACAGCATGATGCCCACCCCGGTCAACAAGCTGCCCATGGCGATGACGAAAGCGGTGGTGAATCCCCACAGCTCGTAGAAAACCACCCCCAGCAAGGGGGCGAACAGTGACCGCAGGGCGGTCATGCCCAGGTGGATCGACTGGTAGGTGCCCGCCTCGGAAGGGGCACAGAAGTAGGCCGATCCGATGCTCCACAACAAGGCCATGGTGGCGGCGAAAACGCTGTGAAACAAGATGTAGAAGGCCATGGGGTAGTAAAACTTAATGCCCCAGAATTCGGTAAAGGACGGCCACAGCCCGGTGATGATGAGCGAGAGGATGAACAGGGCCATGGACGAAAAGGAGATGGCGGCAAAGCGCCTCGGGTCGAGGCGGCCGATCAGCCGGCCGAAATAGGGGATCATCAGGATGGACAACAGGCTGTAGGCATTGCGGTAGAAAGCCACGCTGGAGTATGTCAGGCCGAGCCCGTACTCGAAGAACAGGATAATCACCGTATAGGAACCCATGAACCCGAAGCCGTAAAACATGAACCCGGTCTGAAAGTGGCGGTAGGGCGCGTTGCCCCTCAGGATGTCCCGCATGTCGCCGACCGATTGCCTGACCCCCTGCCAGAACGTGCTGCCCGGACGATCCTGTCCGGCCTCACGGTAGGGGATGGCCGCCAGCAGGAAGATCGACAGGGCGCCCAGCACCGCCGCCACCGGGAAGACATACACGAACACGAAATTGTCCGCATCCAGCATCCAGCCGTAAGCAAAGGTTGTGGCCATGGTGGTGATGCTCTTGGCCGTGGTGGCATAGCTGTAGAGCTTGCCGAAACGATCGTGGGAATAGGTGTTCTTAAGGAAGAGGTTGATGATGGGAAACACGATCGGGTTGGCCAGGTAGTACACCAGGAAGATGGCCAGAAACAGCAGGTGGTAAATGGACGTGCCGCTGAGCGCCTCCTGGCTGCGCGGGAAAAAAAACAGCAACAGCAGCGGCAGGCGGGTGAGGATGGCGGTGCGGTGCAGCAGCCTTTTTTTGTTTCGCACCCGGCGCAAAAACTCGTTGAAAAAAATGAGCAGGATGAACACCACCGTGGCAAACTGGAACAGCAGGCTGGCCTGGTAGCCCGATCCCAGCAGGCTCTTGACGAACACGAACTCGTTGAGTACGATCAACCCGGCCAGGATCCCCTCGATGAAGGAATAGGCCATGTGAAGGCCAAAGGTCTGCCGCTCGGCGGGGTCCAGGCTTTTGAGGGTGGTCAGGGACATCTCTGGTGCGTGTCTTTGGCTTTTCGTCGGACGGGACCGCGGACTCCGGGCCTTCATGCCGGGGCATGGGCCGGGAACACCTTTCTGAAGGACCGGGCATCCGGAAAAAGCGCTGCAAAGGTAAGGGATAAATCCTTAAACAAGATACAACAAGCGGGAAGGATGGTGGTTCATTCCCGGCAATGGATTCCGGGGAGGCCGGTCCCGCCTCAGTAGCCGAACCCGAACACCAGTCCGACGGTGACCACATTGCCCCTGAGGTCGGTCCCCCTTTGGTTGCGGTAGTTGACCAGGTGATAGCGTCCCTGCAGGCCGAAGTAGCCCGCTTCGGATTCGTAGACCCTGGCTTCCAGTCCCACGTTCAGGTTGCCGCTGATCAGGAAACGGGAGTAGCCGAAGTCCTCCTGGTCGGCCGGGGGCACCGTTTCAAAACCTTCGATGCCCACTCCCAGCAAAGGGGCCAGGAGGAATCTGCGGGTTTTGACCAGGGCCAGCCCGATATCCCCTCCCAGGTGAACGGACATGAAGTAATCCGTGCCGTACAGGGCGTTGTCGATCACCACATAGTATTCCTCCCTGGAGCGAAGAAACCCTGCCAGGAAATTGACGTTGAGGAGGGTGCGGTCACGCAGCCAGCCCACCGTCATGCCCACCTGGGCATGCTGGCCCACGGCGGCCAGGTTGCCCCTGGGGAGCCATGCCCCGGCGTACAGGGACAGCACGGGATCCATTGCCGGATCGTAGATGGTGGTGCGGCCGGATGCGGGAGGGGCTCCCGGCCCGCGTGCATCCCCTTCGCCCGTGAGGGCCTCCTGTTCCCTGTACAGGGAATCCAGGCGGGTGCCCTCCAGGGTGCCTGTTTCCAGCAGCAGCCGGGCCTGCCCGAACTCTCCGGCATAATGATGCAGGAAATAGCGTTCGATGGGCTGCAGGTCGGTGAACCGCTGCAGGGACCGGGCCAGCTCCGCAGTGAAGCCGTCGAATCCGGGATGGATGGCCAGGTAACCCGGCAGGAAGTAATCGTAGTACAAGGCGTCGAATTCCTCCGACAGGGACAGGATCCGGAAGTCTTCCAGCAGGTCCGTGATGTTGTCCGGATACCAAAGGTCCGAAAAGGTGTTGGTCTCAATCTGGTAGAGGATGCGGAAACGGACCATGGGCTCGGGTCCGATGCAGCGCTCCTGCCAATATGCCAGGAGGGCGTACAGGCTGTCTTCCTGCTGCCGGGCGTGCAGGCCCGGGATCATTTCGGTGGCGGAGAGGGCGATGTCCTGGAAGTCTACATGCTGCAGGGCGATCAGCCGTTCAAACCCGATCTCCTGGCCAGCAGCCTGTCTCCCTGTCAGGAGCATGCAGGCGGCCAGCATCCATATTCTCCATTGGCCGGGAAATCTGTGCATGGTCAATCGGTTTGTATTGCCTGGCAGTTTCCGGGACTCAAAAACTGTACCGAATCCCTGCCAGCAGACGGATATTTGTGGCAGAAGCGGTGTCCCGTACCCGGAGATGCTCATCCGGAGTGCCATAGGCAGCCTGGTCGATGGTGCACTCCAGTTGGAAGACTGCGGGTCCGGCATGCCAGCCGATGCGGGGGGCGATGCGCCACAGGGCATGGATGTCGCCGCCGCGGACCCAGCTTTGTCCGGTCACCCTTACGGACGAACCCAGGTTTTCCGTGTACCCGGCGAACAGCCCGGCCTGCAGGGGCCGGGTGTTGGTCTCCAGGTCGGTCCACGCAGCCACCGTCCGGATCCCGGTATAGGAATAGAGCTGCTTTTCCGGGTCGATGGGGCCGGCTTCTGCATAGCCGCCCAGCATGACCATGTGGGCCATGTTGTCCCCGTAGATGCCCTGCACCTTCCAGATGATGACCTGGCCCGTGTATTTCACAAATAGGTTTCCCGAGACACTGCGCATGCGTTCCCGGGTCTGGTGGCCGCTGGCCGTGACGGTTCTTGGAAGAAGGCACAGGCTGGTGGCGGTGACCCCTGCCAGCAACCTGCCTTGATTGTAAATGAGCTGCCCGGCGACCTCCGGCCGGCCGCTGTTGCGGATGAACTCACTGCTGCTGCCCCCGACCGGAGAAGGGCCCGGGGAGGCAAAGTCGCTCTGGCTGACCAGGGCCGCCATCAGCGCCAGGGGCCCTGCATGGTGGGTGTATCTCAGTTGTGGCCCCCGGTTGAGCACGTGGAATGGGGGGGCGCCCCCGAAGGCCACCACCCCGGGATAACAGGAGGTAATGAAGAGGGGGTGCCAGTACTGGCCTGCCAGCAGGCTGCTCCCTTCCCAGTCCAGGCGAAGGTACGCATGCCGCATGCGCAGCAAATTGAACCTGTCCGGACCGGTGCCCAGAAAGTCCACTTCGAACAGGGCGGAGGAGGTGGCCCCCAGCACGGAAGGCCCGGTCAGAGACACCTGCAGCCGGCTGGCCATGAGGGAAAAGGTGGTGGAAGGCACCGCATTCAGGTCGTGGCCGTCCGCATCCGGTTTCACCGGGGCAGGGAACAGGGGCACCAGCCCTTCCCGGGCACTGACCATCCGGCGGGTGTCGTGAAAAAATTCGGCGTTAACGAAGCCGCCCATTTTCAGGGTGAAAAGACCAGGGCTGCCGGATGCACCGGCGGCCGTACAGGGAGCCAGCCACAAGGCCAGCAGGAATACAAGGCTTGTCCTTTTCATGGGGAGGGAGTCTGGATGCAAAAGTAAGTAATCCTCCCGCATAAGGGATCCAAAGATGGGGATAATTACAGGATTTCATTAAATTTGCACCTTGGCGGCGCATCAAACAGGTCGCCGCCGGATGATATCCAAACCCCCACCCATGAAAAATGCTTTGCTGCTGATCGTGCTGGCCTCACTGGCCGGTTGTAACACGGTGCCGCCATCGGGCGTGCGCCTCTCCGGAACCCTGGAGGGGCATGAAGGCCATGTCCTGGAATTCACCTACCTCAACGAATTCATCAACAACGACCGGGTCGTGCTGGACCTGGCGCCCGGGGAGGATGGCTCCTTTGCCCTGGCGTTTGATTTCGGGGATCCCCTGACGGGCACCTTGCGATCGGGAAGGACCCAGATCACGGTCTACATGGAGCCCGGCTTCGACCTCCGCCTGAAGGGGGATGCCGGCAAGCTGGAGGAAACCCTGGTCTTTGACGGAAGGGGCAGCCACCCCAACAATTTTCTGCTGGCCTGCCAGCGGGAGCTGGAACCCCGGGTGGGCGACCGCTTCATTGCCGATCAGATGCGAAGCCTCGACCCCTCCGCCTTTGCCATGCTGCTCGACAGCGTGGTGACTGTCAAGATGAACTTCCTGGAAACCTGGCAGGAGTCCGGGGATTTTTCGGCGGACTTTGTGCATTATTTCGAAAGCCAGGTCCTGTATGACAAATACGTCAAGCTCCTGGAATACCCGGCCCTGCAGCAGCGCCTGGGGCAGCTGCCGGAGATGCCGGTGATGCCTTACGGTTATTTCGATTTCCTGGATGAGCCCGGCACCTTCGATGACACCCGTCTGAACAGCCCGGCCTATGTCGGTTTTCTGATGGGTTACCTGGACTATTACCGTCAGATGACGGGGCACGTCATCCCGGACGGGCAGCCGGTCAATGTGTTCAGCTACAACCTGGCGGGAGAGGCCCTGGAGGGCGCTTCCCGTGACTATCTCCAGGCCGTTTTTGTCAGCCGGGAACTGAATTACGGAGACGACCTGGAGGCGGCCCGGGCACTTTACCGGGCGTACCTTGAGCAGGGCGGGACCCAGGCCTTCAAACAGGCGGTCACCGATGCGCACGAGGCCATCAGCCGGCTCGATCCGGGCCAGCCGGCACCCGACTTCACCCTGACCGACATCCACGGAGAGCCGGTCAGCCTGAGCGATTTCCGCGGCAAGGTCGTGTACCTGGATTTCTGGGCAAGCTGGTGCGGGCCCTGCATGCGGGAGATGCCCTATTTCAGGGAACTGAAGGTGAGGCTGGCAGAACAGGAGGACCTGGTGTTTCTGTACGTGTCGATCGACACCGACCAGCAGGCCTGGCGCAATACGGTGGAGCGCAACCAGATCACCGGGGTTCACCTGAACACCCCGGGGCGGGAGCGTGGGGTGCCGGCCCTGTATCATGTGAAATGGATCCCCAGCTTCTTTATCATCGGCCGGGACGGCCATATTTTCGACAACCGCCCGCCCAAGCCGAGTGATCCCGAAATCGATGAAGTGCTCCTCCAGGCCCTTGCCCGGGAGGTATAAACCCAAAAACCAAAACAACACACCATGAGAAAATTGTTATTGCTCCTGATGGCCCCAGCCCTTTGGGCATGCGGCGGACAGGTATCAGAGACCGCCCGCATCACCGGACTGGTGGAGAATCCCACGGGCGAAGAGGTGGAAGTCTTTTATTACAAGGAATTCGTGACCAACTCCCTGGAATCGGTCACGCTGTCGCTGGACGAGAACAACGCCTTTGAAGGGACCCTGCCGATGACTGAAGGACAGTTTGTTTACCTGAGGGTGCCGGGCCGTACCGTGCAGCTGTACCTGCTGCCCGGAGCCGATGTCCGCGTGGCCTTCGATGCTGCAGACCCCAACGCATTGCCCGAGGTCAGCGGGGAGCAATCCCTGGAAAGCCGGTTCTTCCTGGAGTACCACCAGCAGCTCGGAAGCCGCTATGGCCGGATGATGGTTCTGGAGCGTGTTGCCGACCTGGATGCCGCTGCTTTCGTGGATTTTGTCCGCGGGGTGGAGCAGGAGAAACTGGCCTTTCTCAATGACTATGAGGAACGTGCAGGTCTGGACCCGGATTTCGTGCAGACCCTGACCACCGGATTTCGCTACGAAACCTATCAGTTCCTGCTGGAATATCCCAGGTACCATGCCTATCTGACCCAGGGGGAAGGGGATCCCGAACTGCCCGAAGGGTATTATGACTTCCTGGAGGAGGCCGGTCCCTTCCTGGACGACCACGTCCGTGCCAGGCCATACGTGAGCTTCCTGGGGGCCTACCTCAACCATTCCATGGAGGAAGGGGTGGACCCTGAAACCGACGGGCGTTCCTACCACCAGGCCCAGTATGACCTGGCTGCCGGGATGTTCGGCGGGCGCAGCCGGGACTTCCTGCTTTCCCAGACCCTCATTTCGGCCCTGAATTTCTCTCCCATGGAGGAAGCCGAGGCCATGCTGGAGGATTACCGGCAGCTGGTGGCGTCGGCCGATTACCGGGAGCTGGTCGAGGAGGAATACCAGGGCATCATGGGAACCATGCCGGGCAACCCGGCGCCCGACTTTACCCTGACCGACATCAACGGGCAGGAGGTCAGCCTGAGCGATTTCCGCGGCAAGGTGGTGTACCTGGATTTCTGGGCAAGCTGGTGCGGTCCGTGCATGCGGGAAGTGCCCCATGCCAAGGAACTGAAGGCACGCATGCAGGGAGAGGAAGACCTGGTGTTTCTGTACGTGTCGATCGATACGGACGAGGCGGCCTGGCGCCGCACCGTGGAAGAGCGGGAGATACAGGGGGTCCACCTGAACGTGCCCGGCGGCAGCCATGCCGTGCCGGCCTCCTACAACCTCAAGGGCGTGCCCACCTTTTATGTGATCGGACGCGACGGCATGATCTACGACAACCGCCCCCCCCGTCCCAGCAACCCAAAGGTTGACGAGGTGCTGCTGGCTGCCCTCCATGGAGAGGATCCGGCCTGAGTCTTCCCGGACCCTTCCAGGTAGTAGCTGTCCGCCGGCGAACAAACCATTGTTCGCCCGCGGACAGCTGTTTTTTCGGGCACTCAGGGCAAGGTTCTTACATATAGGGTGTTGTAATATAAGGCATGCTATTTGATCTTCCGGGGTAGACAATCCCATCTTATCCCGGAAACCCCATGATCACCAACTTCTTTAAACTCACCTTCAGGAGCCTTCTCAGCCGGCCTTTTTCTTCCTTTGTGAACCTCGTCGGACTGGCCCTGGGCTTTGCCTGCTTCATCGTCATCGGCCTGTACGTGTATGATGAGAGCCGGTATGACCAGTTTCATGAAAAGGGCGGGCGGATCTACCGCCTGTACAACAACACCTTCAACCCGGAGCGGGTGTTGACCATCACCCCGGCCTTGTTTTACGAACCCCTGGTGGAGGGCCTTCCCGAAGCGGAGGCGGTCACCCGGGTCATGCATCCTCATGGGGGTGGCTCGCTTGCCTGGGGAGAGGATTTGAGGATCCTGGAAAAAGGCGCCATTTTCGTGGATGCACCCTTTTTCGGGATGTTTGATTTTCCCCTGCAAAGGGGCGAGGTGGAAACCTTCCTGTCCGACCCCCACCACATACTGATCACTGCGGATCTGGCGGAAAAATTTTTCGGGACGGAAGACCCGCTCGGGAAGACCATGCGCTACAAGGGGCTTCTGGATGTGGTGGTGACCGGGGTCCTGGAGGACATCCCCAGGCATTCCCACCTGCAGTTCGATATGGTGGCCAACTTCGAACTCAGGCGGCAGATCAATTCCTTTATCTTTGAAACCTGGGGGAATTATTCTTCGCAATATTATGTATTGCTTCGGCCGGATGCAGATCCCGCCCTGGCAGAAGAAAAGCTGCTGGACCTGTTTGGGAAAGCCCGCAATATCGATTACAGCGAACGCGATGCCTTCATGCGGCTGCAGCCCCTGCACGACATTTACCTTGGATCGGGGAACATCGAGACCATGATGCCCGTGCCGTCGGGCAGCCCGGCCAATGTGTCCATATTTTCAATCTCCGCCCTGCTGGTCCTGTTGCTGGCCTGCTTCAACTACGTGAACCTGGCCACGGCCAAATCGACCCTGAGGGCCCGGGAGGTGGGCATGCGCAAGGTGCTGGGGGCCAGCCGGGGCAAGCTCATCCGGTATTTCCTGGCCGAATCCTTCCTGGTCGCCCTGCTGGCCCTGCTGCTGGGGATCGGCCTGGTGGAACTGTCCTTCCCCTTGTTCTCGGACATCACCGGCAAGGACCTGAGCTTCTCCCTGGTACAACCACGGCTCTTTTTTCCCGCCCTGGCCGGCCTGCTGGTTCTGGTGGCGCTGATATCGGGCGTGTATCCCGCCTTCGTCATGTCGGCCTACCAGCCGGTGCAGGTGTTGAAGGGCTCCGCGATGATGGCCGGGAAGCAATTGAGAAGCGGACTGGGTTTCGGGCTCCGGTTCAGGCAGCTGCTGATCGTATTGCAGTTCGCGATCTCCACCGCCCTGATCAGCGGCAGCCTCATCCTTTATGCCCAGACAAGGCATGCCATGAGCAAGGCGGGCTTTGAACGGGAGGCCCTGGTGGTGGTGAAAAACCACTGGAACGACGGCATGATCCAGGCCTATAAAAGGATCAAGACGGATTTGCTGCAGTATCCCTTCGTAAAGGGGGTGGGTGCCGGGCTGCATGTGCCGGGGGAGCATATCGGCCACCAGGGCGGCCTTCGCCGGCCGGAGCAGACCCGGGAGGAGGCCCGGCCCATAGTGTTTGCCACGGTGGATTTCGGGTACTTCGAGACCCTGGGGGCGAAGATTGCCCAAGGCAGGGATTTCGATGCGGGACTGGCCAGCGACAGCACCGAGGCGGTGATTCTGAATGAGGCGGCCGTGCGGCAACTGGGACTGACCGACCCGGTGGGAACCCAGCTGACCGGGTTCTGGGACGCGACCCCCCAGAAGCAGGTGATCGGCGTGGTGGAGGACATCCATTTTCAAAGCATGCACCGGGCGGTGCAACCCACGGCTTTTATCGTATGCCTTCCCTGCCAGGGTTATCCTAATGCGGCATACCAGGTCATGGTCCGGCTGAACACCTCCTCCTTCACCGGGCCCATGGAGGCCATCCGCCAGGCCTGGGACGCCCACGGAACCGGCACCCCCTTCGATTATTTCTTCATGAACGAGCATTATGAGGGCCTGTACCGCACCGAGCTGCAGGCCGCCGCGGCCGCCCGGCTGTTCACCATCCTCGCCTTGATCATTGCCGTGATGGGGCTCCTCGGCACGACCGTCTATATCATGGAGGCCCGCAAAAAGGAATTCGGCATACGCAAGGTGCTGGGTGCCTCCATGGTCAGGATCGTCCGGATGCTGAGCCTGGAGTTCTCCCTGCTGATCGTCCTCTCGAACCTGATTGCCTGGCCCCTTACCTGGTACTTCATGTCCCGGTGGCTCGATCATTTTGTGTACCGCATCGACCTGTCCCCGGGATATTTTGTGGTGGCAGGCACCGTCGGATGGGTCATTGCCCTGCTTACCGTGAACACCCTTGGCGTCCAGCAGGCCAGGGAAAACCCGGTCGAATCCCTCAAATATGAATAGTGGCCTCCGGGAGGGCCACGCCCGGTGACAGACCCTAAGCGGACGGCCGCTCCAGGACAAACAGCATGTATTTCTTTTCCCGGAGGAACTGCTCCGGGTCGATGCCGGCCATTTCCTTGTGGGTCTTCTGCTCTGCCCTGGTCCGGAAATCGCGCAGCATATAGTACAGCCAGGGTTTTTTGACCTGCAGCTTCTCGAACCCGAAGTCCATCAGGGGAAGGAGGAAGCGCCGGGCATACAGGGTGGCCAGTTGGATCGTCGGCAGCACGTGGGCGGTGATGTCCCTTTCCAGGCTGACACTCCAGCCTTGTTCCTTCACCATCCGACGAAAATCCTCCAGCAGGTGGCCCGATTTGTTTCTGCCTTCGCTGGTGAGGCGGAAATAGTCGGTGATGATCCACCGCCCCCCGGGGGCCAGCAGCCGGGCCGTCTTGTCCAGGGCCTGGTCGAGCCTGATGTATTGCAGGGACTCTGCGTTGATGACGGTTCCGTATTTTTGCCGGGGCTCGAAATCTTCGTACCTGCAATGGTGGAAGGTCCAGTCAGGGTGCTTTCCCATGATGTAGGCCTTCTGCCGGGGGTTGGGGCTCAGCAGCTCCACCCGGTGGCCATGCTGCCGGATCATGGCGGCGAGTCCGCCCATGCCGCAGCCCACATCCAGGATGGGCTCCTCTCCCGGCGGCAGCCCGTCCAGGATCATTTCCGCGTAGCGGTTCTGGGCTTCCTCAAAGTCCCGGATGGAGAGGGTGTCGGGCTCCCTGCCGGGGTCCTCGAAATAGCCCCAGTGCAGCATGTCGTTGCGCAGGATGCGGGCATAAAGGTTCAGTTGCAGGTCATCCCCTTTGCGGTTTGCCTTTTTCTGCTGCCGCTGGTAACGGAATGCGCGCCATAGCTTCAACGGGTTGAAAAACCCAAGAATGATGTGTTTCAAGGCCTCGTGGTTTGTGTTGGATGATGTGGTTGGTCCGGCTCCGGCCGGTTGGATCCGCTTTCGGGAGGCTCACAGGGGCTCCCGCACCAGGTAGATGTTCCGGAATTCGATCGGCCCCCCTTCGCTTTGCAGTCCGATGCTTCCGGAACGGTAGTTCAGTCCGCTGGCCCTGTTCTCCAGCACCCCGTTGACGTAGACCAGCAGGGAGTCCCCCCGGGCGATGATCCGGTAGGTGTTCCATTCTCCGGGCGGGTTTTCGGAGCTTTCTTCATGCAGCCGGGGTACTATGCGCCGGGATTTGTCGGTGCGCTCAAGAAAGTCGCTGTCGCCCATCGCAATGAGATCGCCCGCCCGCCCGTGCATCATCTGGGCCTCGTAGCAGACCGGCCAGATGGCGTCTTCCTCCTGCAGGTGGATGAAGACCCCGCTGTTGGTGGGTTCCGAAGGCCATCGCCATTCCAGGTTCAGGACATAGTCTGCATGGACTTCGGCGGACCTGGCATAGCCGAAGGGCATGCCCGCGCAGCAAAGGACTCCCTGGTCGACCGACCAGACCGTGCCCGGGTCCGCCTCCTCGCGATGAAAGAATTCCCAGCCCGTGAGGTCCCGGCCGTTAAAGAGCCAGAGGGTGTCTGCTGCGGCCGACTCCCGGGCGCCTTGTCCCGTGGGACCTCCGCAGGAAAGAAACAGGAAGGGCAGCATGGTCCCTGCCATGAGCCTTCCCAGCCGGTTTGTCATGTTGGTTTTCATAATCCTGGTGGTTTGGTTTGTCATCAACACATCTATTCACTGAAAGATCATTCCATGTAATAGGTCACGCTGCCCAGTTCGTTCCACGCTCCCCTGGTGAAATCCGGGATCTTCACCGGCATGCCCTGGTTGGCGACGGACACGCGGGAAAGCTCGATGATGGCCGACCATTCCGCGGCATCATACACGTCCTGGTCCAGCGGCAAGCCATGCCGCAGGCAGTAGATCAGGCGGTAGTCCATGATGAAGTCCATGCCGCCATGTCCCCCGACAAGCCTGGCCTGCTCACCCACTGCGGTCACGATGGGATGCTCGTATTCCTTCAGCAGCTTTTCCATTTCTTCGTCGGTCAGCCAGGAGTGCCCGTCCGGTTCGAGCGCAATGCCCATCCTGGGCCATTTCTGGGCAAAGCCCTTTGTCCCGCTCAGCATGTGGATGCGGCTGTAGGGGCGGGGACTGGTCACGTCGTGCTGGATCTTGATGGTCTTTCCCCTGGCCGTCTTGATGAGGGTGGTGTTCATGTCGCCCTTACGGTATTCCCGCCGGGCATAATCCGAGTCCTCCCCGAACTTTTCCCGGGCATATTCCGTTAGTCCGAACTGCCCGCTGGAGACCGACACCAGGTACTCCATCCGGTCTCCCCGGTGGATGTTCAGCGCATGGGCGATGGGGCCGAGTCCGTGCATCGGGTACAGCGCCCCGTCGTATTGTTCGTTGTGCCTCAGCCGCCACATGTCCCAGTAGCCGTTCTCCTCATCGAACAGCAGAAACCTCAGGTCGTGGATATAAGCCCCTTCGGCATGGACGATCTCCCCGAAAAGCCCCTGCCGGGCCATGTTCAGGGTGGCCATCTCGAAGAAGTCGTAATTGCAGTTCTCCAGCATCATCAGGTGCCGGCGGGTGCGTTCGGCCGTGTTCACCAGCTGCCAGGCCTCCTCCACCGTCAGGGCGGCCGGGATTTCCGTGGCTGCGTGCTTGCCCTGCTCCATGGCATACACGGCAATGGGCGTGTGCAGGTCCCAGTGCGTGCAGATATAGACCAGGTCCACATCCTCCCTTTCGCAGATGGTTCTCCAGTCATCGGCTCCGGTATACCCGTCGGCCGGCGGCAGGCCCCTTTCCTCCATCATCTGCAGGGCCCTTTCCACGTTGGCCGGGACCATGTCGGCCAGGGCCACGATCCTGGCTCCCTCGATGAAGGAGAAGCGGTGCACCGCGCCGATGCCCCGCATGCCCAGTCCGACGACCGCTATCCTTACCGTATCCAGCGGTTCGGTGCGCAGCTCCAGCACATGCTGCTGCCCCGGGGGACGGGGCGGGGTCTTAAAAACCTCCCGTGCGGTGAAAGGCGTATCGGCTGCCGGCGGTTCCTGCCGGCAGGCAGACAGGCTCAGTGCAGCGAATGCCAGGATGGCTGTCAGGCGGAGTTGGGTGCGAAAGGTTTTCATGCGCATGTTTTTTTGAGGTTTATAGGGCGTCCCCGATGACCTCCCGCATCCAGGAGGCACGGGATTCCATGTCCGCAATCAGGGCTTGCTGCACCCTGGTGCGGACCAGGTTGTGGTCTGCATAGGCCGTCTTGTAGTACACATCCCCGTTCAGGTAATCGGCCAGGAAGCGGATCCCCATGATATAGGTCATCAGCACCGGGGCCAGGTGGAAGCATTCCTTTTCCCGGGGGGTGGCCATGGGGCCGGCCTGTTGCATGTACGCCCGGGTGTAGGCCTCGAATGCCCAGGGTACCAGGGTGGCTTTCCGGGGGTCCCGTTCATCCTCCCTCGCTGCGTTGGCCCCGGTGCGGATCGCGTCCCCGTAGTCATAGAACAGGGAACCCGGACCCACGGTGTCCAGGTCGATGACGGCCACGGCCTTCCTGTCGAGGAACAACAGGTTGTTGATCTTGGTGTCGTTGTGGACCACCCGCAGGGGAATCTCCCCCCTGTCTGCCAGGCGCTCCACCTGCCCCAGGGCATCTGCCCGCTCCTGAAAAAAGTCGACCACATCCCTGACCTGCTCCAGCCGGCCTGCACCGTTGTTTTCCACGGCATCCCTTAGCTGCTGCAGGCGGAACGACAGCCGGTGAAAATCCGGGATGGCCTCTTTAAATCCTGCCGGATCCAGTTGCGAGCAGCTCCGGGCAAACCATCCGAAGGCGTTGCCCGCCTGATGGGCCTGCCAGGGTTCTTCCACCAGCTCGATGGAGTGGGTTTGCGGGATGAACGCCATGGCCCGCCAGGCGCCGCCGTCCCGGTCGGTAAACAGGTACTCCCCGTTCCCGGCGGGCAGCAGGGCGGGGATCACGATGCCGTCCCCGCCGGTCCCGAGTGTCCGCTGAAGCCTCAGGTGGTTGGTGATGATGCCTGCCGGATCTTTAAATACCGAGGTGTTGATGCGTTGCAGGATGAAGGCCGTCGTCAAACATGCTGCCTCCGGTTCGACCTGCAGCAGGAAGGTGTCATTGATGTGCCCGTTCCCGTACGGGTGGATGCCGGTCACCTTCCGTCCGGGGAAGAACGTCCCGGTCACTTCATTATATGCGGTTTGTGCCATGATGCGGAGGATTTTTGTCCGTTGCCATCACCGTGTCCGGATCCTGTGTCCGTGCAGTGCAAAATACATAATATACAAATAAGCGGGAAGGAGTATCCAGTAAGCGCGCTGGTAGTTGCCGACCACTTCCGGTCCGCCGTCCCCGAGTCCCACCAGGAATCCGAATAAAAGCGGAATGATTCCGCCTCCGACAATGCCCATGACCAGCACGGAGGATCCGATCTTGGTGAACCGGCCCAGGTCGGCAATGGCCAGCGGCCAGATGGCGGGCCACATCAGGGAATTGGCAAAGCTGACCATCAGCAGGCAGAAAAAGGCATACCGGATGGGCAGCAGCACGAGCAGCAGGCTGGAAGCGATCCCGACCAGCGAAAAAAGGACCAGGGCCTGCTTCTGGGAAATGATCTTCGGGATGGTGAGCACCCCGAAAACATACCCGGCGATCAGTCCGACAGTCACAAACCCGGCATACCTCTCGATGTTCGGCTCATCCCCGAAGCTGGCCCGGGCAAAATCGATTATGGAAGCCATGGGCAGGATCTCTATGCCGGCATAAAGGAATATGGCCAGGGCACCCAGCAGCAGGTGCGGGAACTGCAGGATGCTGCGCTTGTCCCTGGCATGATCCGACACCAGGTCAAGCGGGTCTTCCCCCCTTGCCTTTACTTCCGGAAGCGGGGCGAAATAGACGCCGATCCCCAGCAACAGCAGGATGCCTCCCACGATATAAAACGGCAGGATCACATCGCCCAGGCGGACCGCCTGCAGGTCTATGAACAGGCCCAGAAACAGCGGGGCCGCCCACCAGGCGAGCTTATTCAGTATGCCCATCAGACTCATCCTGACGGCCGCCGTTTCCAGGGGGCCCACGATCGTGATGTAGGGGTTTACCGCCGCCTGCAGCAAGGTGTTGCCGATGCCCCCGACAAACAGGGCCAGCAGGAACAAGGGGAAGCTGACGGTGGTGGCGGACGGGACAAACAGCAGCATGCCGGCGCCCATGATGGCAAAGGCGGCGACCATGGCCCTGCGGTAGCCGATGCGGGAGATGGCCCAGGCGGACGGCCTGCCAAAGATCACGAAGGCCGAGAAGATGGCTGCGGTGACCAGGTAGGATTCCCCGACCCCCAGGTCAAATGCGGAGCGCAGGGCCGGGGTGAGGAAGCCGCTGATGCCGATGCCGAAGCCGATCACAAAGAAGACCCCCCCGATGATGAGCAGGGGGACCAGATAGGTCTTTCCGGGGGCCGTCTGGTGTTGCATGTGGTTTGTTTATTGGCTTGTACAGGGTCTGCTTTTTTGGGGCCTGGCACGCTTTCAGGTTATTTTCCTTCCTTTTCAGGTCCCGCGTTCACAGAAAAATATTGTTCGATCTCCTCCAGTCCGTCTTCCGGCAGGCGGATGTCCCGCACGATCTTTCCGCGTTCCAGCAAAATGATGCGGGTGCAGATTTCCGTGATGTGGTTCAGGTTGTGGCTGGACAGCAGCATGGTGGTGCCCCGGGATTCGTTTTCCTGTTGAAGCATCCTTTTGATCAGGATCTGGGAGCTGGGATCCAGGAAGTTAAACGGCTCGTCGAGCACCAGCAGGGCGGGCCGTACCATCATGGCGGCGATGATCCCGATCTTCTGCCGGTTGCCGGTGGAGAACTGCCGGATGTATTTCTTCTGGCCCAGGATCTCCCCGTTCATGAAGCGGGCAAACGCCTCCAGGCTTTCATCCGTTTGCGCCGGGGACAGCCCGTAAAGCCTGCCGGTGAAGTGGAAAAACTCTTCCGGGCTGAGGAAGTCGATCAGGAACCCTTCGTCCAGAAAACTCCCGGTTTTCGGTTTCCAGTGATCGCTGCCGGCCACCTCCCTGCCGGCGGTTTGGATGCTGCCCGATGTGGCGCGGATCAGGTCGAGCAGCAGCCGGAAAAGCGTGGTTTTCCCGGCCCCGTTGTTGCCGATGATGCCGACCAGCTCCCCGGCCCGGACCGCCAGGTGCGAAATGTCCAGGGCCTTTTGCTTCCCATAGTCTTTCCTGAGGTGGTTTACGAGAATTTCCATATCACTTCTCACGGTATTTGTCCAGGTTGCGGTATTTTTTTTTCATGAAACGGCGGGCTACGTCGGCGGTCCAGGCCGGGGCAGCCACCAGGAAGGCAAGGCCTGTAAGGCCTGCCGCCAGGGAGAATCCCATGGGGTGCGCCATCGGGAGGAGACTGCCCGCGATGTGCAGGGGGATGGTGGTCATGAATATCAGGATGATGATAAAGAACAGGGTGCCGCTGGTCCCCTCAAAATTAAACAATGCCCGCAGGTTGGGGTCGATCCGGGTGGAGTTCCCCAGCCCGGCATAAAAGAGCAGGCAGAACACGGGTCCGACGGCATACAGGAACACCCCCGCCAGGTAAGGATACAGCCCCGGCTTGAAGACAAGCACCAGGGGTGTCAGGAGGAGAAACTGCAGGAGGGCGGTCAGGACATGAAATCCGTACCTGGCGCGCACCACGGTTTCCATGGGCAGGTCCCGGGAGGCGATGTAGTCGAAAAAACGGCTTTCCCAGGAGAAGACGTACTGCAGGTGTACGAAGCCGTAGGAGCCCATCCCCATAAGCAGGAAGGGGGTCATGGCCGTCAGGGTGCCCTCGGGGGCGGTCAGCAGGAGGTACAAAACGACGGCCATCATCAGGGGAATCTGCAGGAAGTTCTGGCGCGACCGCTTGTTGCGGATGATGAGTTTCCACTCCATGTCCCACAGCATGCCCCAGTGCGGGACCCGCAGGAGCAGGGCGGACAGGGGTCCGGCGGTGGCCGGAAGGCTCCGGTCTTCCTGGCTCCCTGTTTCATAGAACCCGGCCTCCAGACCCCGGCGGACCAGGGGCTGGGCCACGGCGATGAGTGCGCCCATCACCAGAAACACCCCGGGCCGGCCTTCCATCAAAGCATGGCCCAGCCTCAGGGAGAACGCCATCAGTTCCTCCCGGAAGAACCATGCTGCGGGAAGCAGCAAGCCCAGCACCAGGGCAACGACCAGCATGGAGCGGCTGTTCCTTTTTCCGTGGGTTTTCAGCAGCAGCCCCAGGGAGTGGCTGATGCCCGACAACAGAAGGCAGCCGGTGATGACATGCCAGAAGGCCTGGGGGGAGTGGGCCGTTCGCAGGAAGAAGGGAACCAGCAGGGCCAGCAGGTAGATGTTGTACGGGCTGAACCAGGATCGGGCCAGGGTGAGGGCAGCCAGGCGGCTGCGCCGCAGCGGCAGGTGGAGGTAGGGGGCGATGGCCTGGCGGGGGACCGGCTGACTGAACAGGCGGAGGCTCAGATCCCCGGCATACAAAAGCAGCAGGTAGGCAAAAAACACGTCGTTGGGATGCCTGTCCGGGAATTGGTTTTGCAGGATGCCGGGCAGGGCGCTGCCCGCCATGTACAGGTACAGCAACAGGGTCAGTAACACGAAGGCGATCAGGGCCTTGATGCCCATGCTCCTGCTGAAATAATGGGCGCGTATGAAACCCAGCCAGCCGTGGCGCAGTAACGCAGCGATCATATACCCGGAAGTATTTTGGCCTGCAATGTACGTTTTTTTTGCGTAGGAGCATGCAGGGCCGCCGGGGATGCCTGGTCGCGGGAAGGGGCCGCCGGACACCGGCCCATGCGGCGGGCCGGGGCCAGCCACCAGGGAAAATAGCCTGCGGGCGGGTCAGTTCCTTGCCCTGCCTTCAATCAAAATCCTGTTTCGGTTGTTTAACAAAAAACCAAAAACCCCATCCGATGAGCACATTGAAAAAAATGACATGGTTCTTTATAATGCTGCCCCTGGCCGGTTACGGGCAGCGCGACTGGTCGGCTGCCACGGTGGAAACCACCCGGATGGCCGAGGGAGTCTACCGCCTGTTTGTGGACGGGAGGGTGTCGGTGACCGCTTTCACCGGGGAGGACGGCGTGCTTTTGGTCGATGCCGCCTACGAGCAGACCGTGCCCCAATTGCAGGCCGCCGTGGCAGCCCTGTCCGATAAGCCCATCCGTTACCTTGTCAACACCCACATCCACGGAGACCATACCGGGGGCAACCTGGGACTGGGGCGGGGGGTGGACATCATTGCCCACCACAATGTGAAGGCCTTTCTCGGACGGGACAGGCAGCAGGGGGGACAGTCTCTACCCGGCTTTCCGGCCTGGGCCCAGCCCAATATCAGCTTTTCCGACGAACTGGAGCTGGTTTTCAACGGGCAGGTCCTGAAGATGCGGCACCTGCCCGGGGGGCATACCGACAGCGACCTCGTTGTTTATTTTCCTGACAGCCGGGTGCTGGTCGCCGGCGACCTGCTGTTTGCCGGCAACTTCCCCTATGTGGATACCGGGAACGGGGGCCATCCGATCACCTTCCTTGAGAACCTCGACAAGATCATTTCCGGGTATCCGGATGCCCTTGTCATCAACGGAGGGCACGGTCCGTTGTATACGATGGAGGAACTGAAGGCTTACCGCCAGACCCTGCAGGATACGGTGGAGGCGGTCCGGGCGGCCAAAGAAAGGGGACTGTCCGCCGAAGAGGCCAGGAAGGCCCGGGTGCTGCAGCCCTGGGAGGACATGGGGCGGTTTTTCATCACGGAGGACCGCTGGATCGATACTTTGTACCCCTTCCTCTGACCTGTTCACAGGCGGCATGATGGTTGGGCCGGGAGATTGGCCCGCCCCGGATAAATTTATCGCCCATGGGCTTTAACCCGGCGGTCTTTTCATTTCCATCAGGATGCGGAAGGTCCGGTGGATGTCCTGTTCCGATACCACGATGCTTACCTCGTTCGAGGTGGATATCACCTCGCACACATTGATCCCTTCCCATGCCAGGCTTTTCAGTATGTAATAATAGACCCCCGGCACCTCGGTATTGTGGCTGGGCAGGCGCAAGGTGACGGATCCCAGGCGGTTTTTAACCGACAACAACTTCTCCCCATCGAACAGGCGGCCAATGACCCCATCCAGGGATGAGCCGGCCACAATGGTGGTCTCGTACACTCCCTGGGAGAAGGTGTAGAAAACCTCCCTGGCTTCGGCCAGCTCCTCCATGAGCCGGCGCTGGCAGGCTGTGAGGGTCGCGGAGTTCTCAAAAGTATGGTCGGAGAGCCCGGACCGTACGATGATGTCTCCCAGTGCATTCATGAAGGCGCGTATTCCCTTGCTTATGCGGATGTTGCCAGTCGAGGGCCGGCGGTGGATGGCCATGATGATGGCATTCTCTCCCGCCTCCTTGCGGGCCAGGCGGCATACCTCGGGCCGGATTTTCCTGGCCAGGGAGGACAGATTGATCAGTCCTTCGGAGATCGCCTCCTCCAGAAAAGGGGAGCGCCGGATGACCTCATTCACGGCTTCGGACAGGTTCATGGCCTGTGATTGGTTTGTCCGGCCAGCCCATTGTATGTCCGGATGTTAAAAATTTAACACAAATGTATAAAAATGTATAAATCATTGAAAAATTTTTTGGTCTGGCCTTCCTGGCGTTCATTTGCAGAAAAATTCTGACAGGCGATGGACTGTACCGGCATTGAAACCCCCTTCTATCTTTACGACACAGGACTCCTGGAACGCACCCTGGGTGCGGCTTGTGATGCTTCCTCCCGTTTTGGTTACGAATTGCACTACGCCGTCAAGGCAAACCACCAGCCGGAGGTGCTTGCACGGATCGCGGCCCGGGGGCTGGGTGCTGACTGTGTGAGCGGGGGGGAGGTGGCTGCTGCCATGGATGCCGGATTCCGGCCCGGGTCCATCGTATTTGCAGGAGTAGGCAAGACAGATGAGGAAATCGTGCTGGCCCTGGAGAACCGTGTCGGTTGCATTCATTGCGAATCACTGCAGGAACTGGAGATCGTCGCTGGCCTGGCCCGGCAAATGGGTCACCGGGCCCGTGTGGCGCTGAGGGTGAATCCGGAGGTCGATGCCCAAACCCACCGCCTCATCACCACCGGTCTGGCAGAAAACAAGTTCGGCATTCCCCTGACGCAGTTGCAGCCTGCCCTGGAGATTTGTAAGCGGGAGGAGGCCCTGGTGCTGGAAGGACTGCACTTTCATATCGGTTCCCAGATCCTGGAGGAAGGGCCGTTTGTGGCCCTCTGCCGCAAGGCCAGTGACATCTGGCGGGAATTCCGCCTGGATGCACACGGGGCGATGAGCCTGAATCTGGGCGGGGGACTCGGCATCCATTACGAAGACCCCCGCGGCCATCCGGTTCCTGACTTCCATGGCTTCTTCAGTCTGTTCGACCGCCACCTGCAGGTGCCGCCCCAGGTGAAAATCCGCTTTGAACCTGGCCGCAGCATCGTCGGGCAATGCGCCTCCCTCATCACCCGGGTGTTGTTTGTAAAGGAAGGGATTCAACGCTTGTTTTTAGTTGTCGATGCCGGCATGACGGAGTTATTGCGGCCCGCCCTGTACCAGGCCCGGCACCATATAGACAACCTGAGTTCCCGGGCAGGTGTCAGGAGGTACCACGTGGTGGGCCCTGCCTGTGAAACGACCGATTCCTTTGGCACAGACGTATCCCTGCCCCTGGCACGAAGGGGCGACCTGCTGGCCATCCGCTCCTGCGGGGCCTACGGGCAGTCCATGTCGTTGCGATACAACCTGAGAAGAGAAGCCCCGGCCTATTATTATGAGGAAAACCCTTTCCCGGGGCCGCCGGCCGGCAGGGAACCGGCCCGGACCGGTGAACTTTCTCCTGCTGTGCTTGTTTAATGTTCGTGAGATAAAAATTAAACACTTGTTTTGGGTCTGGGTACCGGGTGGAGCATACCTGCCTGGCCGGCGCACCTCCCGAACCAATTGTTTTTTACGTACCTTTGTATGCCCCAGCAAACTAAAGATACCCCGGCCATGGTACATATCACCCGCAGGGAGACCTTTAATGCCGCGCACCGGCTGTTCCGGCCTGAATGGGACGATGCCAGGAACCTGGAGGTCTTCGGGAAATGCTCCAATCCTCAATGGCACGGCCACAATTACGTGCTGTATGTGACCGTCAAGGGTCCGGTGGACCCCCACACGGGCTTTGTGGTCAACCTGAAAGCCCTCAGCGGGTTGATCCGTGAGCAGGTGATCAGCAAGCTGGATCATGCCAACATCAACGTGGAGGTGGATTTCATGAAGGGGCGCATGGCCTCCTCGGAGAACCTGGCCGTGGGCATCTGGGAGCAGCTGGAGAAACCCATCAGGGAGCTTGGCGCGGTCCTGCACCGTGTCAGGCTGGAAGAAACCGAAAACAATTTCGTGGAATATTTTGGAAAGAATTCCAACCAATCTTAATACCGGGCGATATGGCTTCTGAAATCAACAGGGAAATGGCCGTGGAGAATAAAATGGACGATTACGAGAAGATCGACCTGTACAACCCCGACAAAATCAGGGCCCTTTCGGGCCACTACCGCAAAGTCATCGAACTGATCGGTGAGCAGCCCGGGCGGGAAGGGCTTTTAAAAACGCCCGAGCGGGTGGCCAAGGCCATGCAGTACCTGACCCACGGCTATGACCTGAACCCGCATGAGATCCTCCGTTCGGCCATGTTTCAGGAGGACTACCGCCAGATGGTCATCGTGAAGGACATCGAGATCTACTCCATGTGCGAGCACCATATGCTGCCCTTTGTGGGCAAGGCCCATGTGGCTTATATTCCCAACGGGCGAATCGTGGGACTGAGCAAGATTCCCCGGGTGGTGGATGCCTTTGCCCGCAGGCTGCAGGTGCAGGAGCGCCTCACCACCCAGATCAAGGAGTGCATCCAGGAAACCCTGAATCCACTGGGGGTGGCCGTGGTGATCGAGGCCCACCATTACTGCATGATGATGCGGGGCATCCAGAAGCAGAACTCGGTGACCACCACGAGCGACTTCACCGGAGCCTTTCTGGCCGAGAAGACCCGGGCGGAGTTCATTCATTTGCTGGGCAGCCGCCTGCACTGACGCGATCCGATTATTTTCCTACCTTTGCCTTGTTTGTCAACAAAACCATTTTGTTTATGAAGAAGGCTTTTGTATTTCCGGGCCAGGGGGCCCAGTTTGTCGGCATGGGGAAAGACCTTTATGAGGGGTCTGGGGAAGCCCGCCGCCTGTTTGAAACCGCCAACGAGGTTCTCGGGTTCAGGATCACCGACCTGATGTTCTCCGGGACCGACGAGGACCTGCGCCAGACGCGCGTTACCCAGCCCGCCATTTTCATGCATTCGGTCATTCTGGCCCATACCCTGGGGGAAGGATTCAGGCCCGATATGGTTGCCGGACACAGCCTGGGCGAGTTCTCCGCCCTGGTGGCCGCCGGCGCCATCGGTTTCGAGGACGGGCTCCGGCTCGTGTCCAAAAGGGCTGAGGCCATGCAGAAGGCCTGCGAGCAACAGCCCTCGACCATGGCGGCCATCATCGGGCTGGATGATGACATCGTGGAAGGCGTTTGTGCCGGCATCTTTGAAGTGGTGGTGCCCGCCAACTACAACAGCCCCGGGCAACTGGTCATTTCCGGCAGCGAAAAAGGCATTGAGATTGCCTGCGAGCTGCTCCGGCAGGCAGGTGCCAGGCGGGCCCTGCCCCTGAAGGTGGGCGGCGCCTTTCATTCCCCTTTGATGGAGCCTGCCCGCCTGGAACTGGCCGAGGCCATCCGGGAGGCAGACATCCGAAGCCCCCGCTGCCCGGTCTACCAGAATGTGGATGCCCGCCCCTGGACCGACCCGGTGCAGATCCGGGCCAACCTGGTGGCCCAGCTGACCTCCCCCGTGCGGTGGACCCAGACCATGGAGCACATGATCGCCGACGGGGCCGGGGTGTTCGTTGAAGTGGGCCCCGGCACGGTGTTGCAGGGACTGGTGAAAAAGCTCAGCCGAGACATCGAGGCCTACAGCGCCTGATGGAATGATCCCGGGGGAGGCCGTGGCTTTCCCTGTTTTTACATAATGAGTATGCTGACCTACCTCCTGTTCGTTGCAGGCTTTGTGCTGCTGGTATACGGGGCCAGCTGGCTGGTCGACGGATCGGCCTCCCTGGCAGCCAGGTACCGCATTCCCAATATCGTGATCGGCCTGACCATTGTGGCCCTGGGCACCTCCTCCCCGGAGCTGGTGGTGAACCTGGTGGCCAGTTTAAAGGGGGCTGCCGACGTGGCCATGGGCAATGTGCTGGGCAGCAACATCTCCAATGTCCTGCTCATCCTGGGCGTCTCCGCCATGATTTACCCTCTGGCAGTGAACACCAATACCCAGTGGAAAGAGGTTCCGCTCGCCCTGCTGGCAGCCCTGATCCTTGTCGTGCTGGCCAACGACACCCTGCTGGACGGCATCCCCGTATCCATGATCTACCGCAGCGACGGCATTGTGCTTGTGGCCTTCTTCATCCTGTTCATGTACTATGCTTTCGGCATTGCGCGCAAGGACGAGACCCATCCGGCCGTGGCCATCCGGCAGCACCCTGTCTGGCTGTCCCTGCTGATGGTCCTGGGCGGGATCGCGGCCCTGGTTGCCGGGGGAAAATGGATCGTCGACGGGGCGGTGCACCTGGCCCTGGCGCTCGGCATGAGCGAGGCGGTTGTCAGCCTCACCATCGTGGCCGTGGGCACGTCCCTGCCCGAACTGGCCACCTGCGTGGCGGCCGCCTATAGGAAAAATCCGGGCATCGTCATCGGGAACATCATCGGGTCCAACATCTTCAACATCTTTTTCGTGCTGGGTGTGAGCGCCGTGATCCGGCCCCTGCCCTTCAACGAGGCCCTGAACTTCGACATGGGGGTGGGGGTACTCGCCAGCGCCCTGCTGTTTGTATTCCTGCTCCTGCCCAGGCGGCGGGTGGTGGAGCGCTGGCAAGGGGGCGTGCTGCTGCTGCTCTATGTGGCCTACATTCTGATGTTGCTGCTGAGGGAAAGCGTCATATAAGGGGGTTCTTCAGCTTGCCCGAAGCCAGGAGCTTTTCCAGGGCGGGCTCCGTCATGGACTTTTCCAGCAGTTTGAAATAATGCATGTTGTGGACATCGCTGCCCAGGTAGTCGATCATCCCTGCATGGATCAGCTTTTCAGACATTTTTTTCGTCGGATGGGAATAGAACCCCGACAGGGAGATGGTGTTGAGCTGGAAAAGGATGCCCTGGTCTTTCAGGGCTTCCATGACCTGAAACTCCCCATGCCAGTAGCTGTAGCGCTCCGGGTGTGCCAGGACGGGCCGGTAACCCGCCCCCTGAAGTTCGAACAGCTGGCTGTGAAGATGCAGGGGGGGGGTGTCGTAGGGCAGCTCCACCAGCACATGGCGGTCTCCGAAATGGAGCAGTTCCCCCCTGTCCAGCAGGCCCTTCATCCCCTCGTCCAGCTTGTATTCGGCGGCCGCCTCCAGCTCCATGTCGATGCCGGCCTGCCGCACCGCCTCCCGCAGGGATTCGAGTCCTTCGAGGATGGTTTCCGGGCTGTTGCGGTAGAGGTCCGCCATCACATGGGGGGTGGTCAGCAGTTTTTTGAAGCCGAGCTCCTTCATGGCCCTGACAAGATCCACGGCCGCACCCAGGCTTTTCACCCCGTCGTCGATGCCGGGGATCAGGTGGGAATGCATGTCGGTATGAAGCCCTTTAAAAGAGACTGTCACCGCAGGCGCCTTCTTTCCGAACCAACGATTCATAAGCTTCATGGCGGCCGTCCTGTTGGTGTTCAACGGTTTCCGTACTGCTCTTCATAATACCGCAGGTAAGCCCCCGAGGTGACCTGCCGCAGCCACTCCTGATTGCCCAGGTACCAGTCGACCGTCCGGCCGAGGCCTTCCTCGAACCCCAGCGAGGGCTGCCAGCCAAGCTCCTTTTGCATTTTGGACGCATCGATGGCATAACGCTGGTCGTGCCCCGCCCTGTCCTTCACGTGGGTGATCAGCTTTTCGGAATGCCCGGGACTCCGTCCCAGCTTTTCGTCCATGATGCGACACAACAGCCTGATCAGGTCGATGTTTTTCCATTCATTATGCCCCCCGATGTTGTATGTTTCCCCGGGCCGTCCGCCGGCCAGGATCAGCTCGATGGCCCGGGCATGGTCTTCCACATAGAGCCAGTCCCTCACCTGGTCTCCCCTGCCGTAGACCGGAAGGGGCTTCTCGTGCAGGATGTTGTTGATGAACAAGGGGATGAGCTTCTCCGGGAACTGGTTTGGGCCGTAGTTGTTGGAGCAGTTGGAGATCAGAACCTGCAGGCCGTAGGTGTGGTGGTAGGCCCTCACAAAATGGTCGCTCGATGCCTTGGAGGCCGAATAGGGACTGCGCGGGTCATAAGGTGTGGCTTCCGTGAACAGCCCGTCGGGTCCGAGGGATCCGTACACCTCGTCGGTGCTTACATGGAAGAAACGCCGCCGCTCCCGGGTCCCCTCCCATTGGCGGCGCGCAGCATTCAGCAGGTTGACCGTTCCGGTGACATTGGCGTGCACGAACTCCAGGGGGTTGGCTATGGAGCGGTCTACATGCGACTCGGCGGCCAGGTGGATCACCGTGGTGATCCCGTATTCCTCAAAGAGTGAAAACACCATTTCCCCGTCCGCGATGTCTCCCTTCACGAAATGGTAATTGGGCCGGTCTTCTATGTCTTCCAGGTTGAACAGGTTCCCTGCATAGGTCAGTTTATCCAGGTTGATGATCCGTGCCCCGGGGTGGCGCCCGGTCATCCGGCGGACCACATGGGACCCGATGAATCCGGCCCCTCCGGTGATCAGGATGTTTTCTTTCATGGTCGGTGGTTTGTAGTATTGTCCGGGTTTGTCAGGAGGCGGGCGGTTCTTCCAGAATGCCGGAAGCCAGGTTCTTTTCCCACCGCCAGGCGCTGGCCATCATCTCATCCAGTTTCTTTTCCGCCTTCCAGCCCAGCTTCAGGTTGGCCCAGGTGGTATCTGCCCACACCTTCTCGCTGTCACCGGGGCGGCGCGGGGCCATCTCCACGGGCAGGCTCATGCCGCTGGTTTTTTCGAACGACCGGATGACTTCCAGCACCGAATGGCCCCGGCCGGTCCCCAGGTTGAATACCTCATACGCCCCGTCCCCCTTGCCTGACAAAAGCCTGTCCAGGGCCACCACATGGGCCTTTGAGAGGTCGGTGACATGGATGTAGTCCCTTATGCAGGTGCCGTCGGGGGTGTCGTAGTCGTTGCCGAACACCCTCAGCTTGTCCCGCTTGCCGATGGCTGTCTGGGTGATGTAGGGGACCAGGTTGTTGGGCTTCCCCTGGGGCAGCTCCCCGATAAGTCCGCTCTCATGGGCCCCGATGGGATTGAAGTAGCGCAGCGAGATGGCCTTCAGGGAGCCTGCCTGTATGGCATCCCGGATGATCTCTTCGGATACCTGCTTGGTGTTGCCGTAGGGAGACAGGGCCTCTTTGACCGGGGCGAGCTCGTTGACCGGCAGGCGGTCGGGCTGGCCGTAGACCGTGCAGGAGGAGGAGAAGACCATCACCGGGGAGAGGGGAAGCGCCTGCATGCAGTCGATCAGGTTGAGCAGGGACAACAGGTTGTTGCGGTAATACCTCAGGGGCTGGGTTACGGATTCACCCACCGCCTTCAGGGCGGCGAAATGGATGACGCCCTGGATGTCGCTGTGCTGCTGAAAAAAGCGCTGCAGGGCCGGGGCGTCGCACAGGTCGATCCGTTCGAAGAGGGGGCGCCGGCCTGTGATGCGCCCCACCTGGTCCACGATCTTTTCCAGGGAGTTGGAGAGGTTGTCCAGCACCAACACCTCGTAGCCGCCCTGCTGCAGCTCCACCACGGTGTGCGATCCGATGTATCCCGTGCCGCCGGTTACCAGGATTTTTTTTGTCATTTCTCAGGAATTTAAAAGCTCCAGTATGTCAGCTTGCCGATGCGGTTGCGGTAGATGCCTTTGAGGTCGATCAGGATGCCTTTCTCATCCAACAGGCCGGCAAAGTATCCTTCGTCCAGGCTGAGGTAAGGCTGGTGGCTTACGGCCACCACCACGGCGTCGTACTGCCGGCCGGACGGGTCCGACAGCTCGAAGCCATACTCCTCCCTGACTTCTTCCGGGTCGGCATAGGGGTCGGTCACATCCACCCCCACCCCATAACTCTGCAGTTCCGACACCAGGTCGGCCACCTTGGAATTGCGGATGTCGGTCACGTTTTCCTTGAAGGTGGCGCCCATGATCAGCACCCTCGTCTGCAGGATGTTTTTTCCTGCGGCGATCAGCTTCTTGACCAGCTGCTTGGCGGCATAAAAGCCCATGGAGTCGTTGACGAACCGGCCCGAATTGATTACCTGGGGATGGTAACGGTACTCCTTGGCTTTATAGACCAGGTAGTAAGGATCCACTCCGATGCAGTGGCCGCCCACCAGTCCCGGATAGAATTTCAGGAAATTCCATTTGGTGCCTGCCGCCTCCAGCACGTCATAGGTGTTGATGCCCATCCGGTTGAAGATGATGGAGAGCTCATTCATCAGGGCGATGTTGACATCCCGCTGCGTGTTCTCGATGATCTTGGCGGCCTCGGCCACCCGGATGGTGGGGGCGCGGTGGATGCCTGCGGTGATGATGGTTGCATAGGTGTCTGCGATGTTGTCCAGTGCTTCCTGGTCGCATCCCGACACCACCTTGAGGATGTTGGTGATGCTGTGTTCTTTGTCGCCCGGGTTGATCCTTTCCGGGCTGAAGCCCACCTTGAAGTCCGTCCCGCAGCGGAGCCCCGACTCGGCCTCCAGGACCGGCACGCAGTCTTCCTCGGTGCAGCCGGGATAGACGGTCGACTCGTACACGACATAATCGCCCTTTTTCAGGGCCCTGCCCACCGAGCGGGAGGCGGCGATCACGTATGTCAGGTCGGGGAGGTTGTGCCCGTCTATGGGGGTCGGCACCCCGATGATGTGGAAATGGGCTTGCCTCAGGTCGGCAGGATCGCTGGTAAACAGGATGTCACAACCTTCGAAATCGGCGGCATCCAGTTCGTGGTTGGGATCCTTGTGGCGGCGCATCTTTTCGACACGGTCCTCCCGGATGTCGAAGCCCACCACCCGGAAGTGGCGGGCAAACTCCAGGGCGATGGGCAGGCCGACATAGCCCAGTCCCACCACCGATAATACGGCTTCCTTTTGTTTCAGTTTTTCAAAAATCTGCATCCTTAATGGGTTTGTTTGGTTGTGGTTTCCATGTCGTTGACCCCGGCGGTTCTTTTACCGTCCGGGTGTCTCACCGGCGGCCGGCAGGACCCGGCCATCCTTCAGCAGGTACACTTCCTTGCTTTCCGGGCAAACCGCCCTGCCTTCCCCATCGAACGACAGCCTGTGTCCGAAGGCACTCATCCATCCGATCTGCCTGGCCGGGTTGCCCACCACCAGGGCATGTGGCGGCACGTCACGCAGCACCACGGCCCCGGCGCCGATGAAGGCGTAATGACCGATCTCCACCCCGCAAAGGATGGTGGCATTGGCCCCGATCGTGGCCCCTTTGCGCACCAGGGTCCGGACATACTGGTCGCGCCGTACCACCGCGCTGCGCGGATTGACGATGTTGGTGAACACCATGGAGGGGCCGAGGAAGACATCGTCTTCGCAAAGGACCCCCGTATAGATGGAAACATTGTTTTGCACCTTGACGTTGCGGCCCAGTTCCACCCCGGGCGACACCACCACGTTCTGCCCCAGGCTGCATCCGTCCCCGATGCGGCAGCCGGTCATGATGTGGGAAAAATGCCAGATTTTCACATCCCGGCCAATCTCCGAACCCGGGTCGATCACCGCCGTTTCATGGCTGAAGAAATCCTGTTTTTGTTCCATAGCGCATTGGTTCTGCCTTATCCAAGAAAGCCAAGCAGTGCCCGGGCGATGGCCTCCTGTTGTTCTTCGTCGAGTTCGGTGTGCATGGGCAGGGAGATGACGGAATGGCTGAGGGCCTCGCTCACGGGGAAATCCCCTTCCCGGTACCTGGGATCCTGGTAGGCTTTCTGCAGGTGCATGGGAACGGGATAGTACACCATGGCCGGGATGTCCCGGTCCTGCAGGTGCTTCTGCAGGGCAAACCGGTCCACGTCCTTGGTTTTCAAGGTGTACTGGTGGAAAACGTGGGTGGAGAATGCGCTGCGTGCCGGGACGGTCAGCCGGGGATGGTCCGCGAACAACCGGTCGTATCGACCGGCTGCCTGCCTCCTGGCTTCCGCGTACTGGTCCAGGTGCCTCAGCTTCACCCTCAGGATGGCTGCCTGAATGCTGTCCAGCCGGGAATTGACCCCGATGGAGTCGTGGTGGTAGCGCACTTCCATGCCATGGTTGACGATGACCCGCATCCGATGTGCCAGCCGGTCATCGTCTGTGAATATGGCCCCCCCGTCCCCGTAACAACCCAGGTTTTTTGAAGGGAAAAAGGAGGTACAGCCAATATGTCCCAGGGTGCCGGCCTTCTTCCTGTTGCCGCCTGCAGGGAGGTAGTCCGCCCCGATGGCCTGGGCGTTGTCTTCGATCACATACAATCCGTGCTCCCCGGCGATGTCCATCAGGGGGTCCATGTGGGCGCATTGCCCGAAGAGGTGCACGGGCACAATGGCCCGGGTGCGCGGGGTGATGGCCCGGCGCACGGCCTCCGGGTCGATGTTGAAGGTGTCGGGGTACACGTCCACCAGCACGGGGGTCAGCCCCAGCAAGGCGATCACCTCCGCGGTGGCCACAAAAGTGAAGGTGGTGGTGATCACCTCATCCCCTGGCTTCAGGTCCAGGGCCATCATGGCCACCTGCAGGGCGTCGGTGCCGTTGGCGCAGGGGATGACGTGGCGAATGCCCAGGTAAGCCTCCAGTTCCTGCCGGAACCGCTGCACCTCGGGTCCGTTGATGTACTGGGTGGAGCGAATCACATCCAGCACCGCGGCATCTATTTCTTCCTGAATTTTTTCGTATTGGCTTTTCAGGTCAACCATGTGGATCTTTCTCATCAAGCAGGGAAATATTCGTGTTGTAATGGGTTTGAACGCCATCAAAGATAGAAAGAATTTTCTGGCTGGAGGGCGGACATGCATGATTCTCGTATCTTTGCCCCTGCAAGCCGCTACCTGCCATGCGCATCCTGTACAACCTCTTCCTGCATGCCTATCACCTGCTTGTCCGCCTGGCGGCGCCGTTCTCGGTCAAGGCAGCCCTCTGGGTGCGGGGCCGCCGGGGATGGCGGGAGCGGATGCAGCGGCAGGACCCTGCGGGACAACCCCTGGCCTGGTTCCACTGCGCCTCTCTGGGGGAGTTCGAGCAGGGGCGTCCCGTGATGGAGCGTTTCCGCGAGGCCTTCCCCGGGCATAAGGTTTTGCTGACCTTTTTCTCGCCCTCGGGTTATGAGGTCCGGAAGGCGTATGCCGGGGCCGATTACGTGCACTACCTGCCCCTGGATACACCGTCAGCCGCAGGGCATTTTCTGGAGGTCTGGAAGCCCTCCCTGGCCGTTTTCATCAAGTACGAGTTCTGGTTCAATATGGTGGAAGCCCTAGCAGCACGCGGCATCCCCCTGCTGGTGGTGTCCGCCATCTTCCGTCCGCAGCAGCATTTCTTTCGCTGGTACGGGGGGTGGTTCAGACGCCGGCTCAGGTTGGTCACCCATTTCCTGGTGCAAAACCAGGCGTCGCTCCGGCTCCTGAACAAGGCCGGCATTTCCCGGGCCAGCATCAGCGGAGACACCCGCTTCGACCGGGTGGTGGCCATTGCAAGGCAAAGCGTTCACATTCCGGAGCTGGACCCTTTTCTTGCCGGAAGCCGCCCCGTGGTGGTGGCCGGAAGCACCTGGCCTAAGGATGAGCACCTGCTGGCAAGGCTGCTGGAAGAACAGCCCGGCCTGCGGCTGGTGGTGGCTCCCCATGAAGTCAGCTCCGCGCGCATCAGCCAGCTGTGCAGCCGTTTTGGCGACCGTGCCCTGTGCCTGTCTGATTTAAAAAGGCAGGGCGGGGCAGCCGGAGGCCAGGGCAGGGATGGTGGCGCGGCCATGGCCCTTCCCGGCAAGAATGTGCTGGTGGTCGATGCCATCGGGTTGTTGTCCGGGCTGTACCGTTTCGCCACCCTGGCCTACATCGGGGGCGGATTTGGCAAAGGGATCCACAACATCCTGGAGGCGGCCGCCTACGGGGCCCCGGTTTTTTTCGGGCCACGGTACGGGCAGTTTGCCGAGGCGGTGGACCTTATCGGGAAGGGCGGGGCCTTCTGCGTGCGGGATGCGGAAGGCCTGAAGGAAGGGGTGGCCCGGCTGTTGGGGGACCCCCTCCGCCTGAAGGAGGCCTCGGCGGCCTGCCGTCAATACGTGGAAGGGAACCGCGGGGCGACAGAACGGGTGTTGGAGGTCATCAGGAGCTTCCTTGCAGACGCAGAGCCGGCGAAGGCGGGCGAAAAATGACTACCTTTATGCTGCCGGCCGGCAGAAGCCTGCCGGCCGATCAAAATGGACGTACCATGAACTTCTTTTTCAAAGTGTTGATTTCCACATTTGCCGTCTTTATCAGCGCCCACCTGTTGGGCGGGGTCAGTGTGGAGCCATTCACAACGGCCATCGTGGTGGCCTTTGTGCTGGCTGTCCTGAACGCCTTGCTCAAACCCTTGCTGGTTGTTCTGACCATTCCCGTGACGGTCATGAGCCTCGGCTTGTTCCTGCTGGTGATCAATGCCTTTATCGTGCAGCTGGCGGCCCACCTGGTGCGCGGATTCGAGGTGGGCAGTTTCTGGTGGGCGCTGCTTTTCAGCATCATCCTGTCGGTAGTGACCTGGATCCTGGAGATCCCCGTCAGGCCCCGGGGCCCGGGGGGAGGCGGAGGTCACCGGCATCCCGGGCACCCCCGGACTTAGCCCTTGTTATTCCCGGAGCAGGTCCCTGAAAAGGTCCTTGAATTTTTCCACCTTGGGCAGGATCACGAACTGGCAATAGGCCTGGTCCGGGTTCTTCGCAAAGTAGTCGTGGTGGTAGTCCTCTGCCACCCAGAAGCGGGTCAGGGGGCTGATCTCGGTCACGATGGGGTCCTTCCAGATGCCCTCCGCATCCAGGCGGGCCCTGACCTTTTCGGCCAGTTCCTTTTGCTCCTTGTCGTGGTAAAACACCACGGAACGGTACTGGGTTCCCACGTCGGCTCCCTGGCGGTTCAGCGTGGTGGGGTCGTGGGTGCGGAAAAACACCTCCAGCAGCTGAAGGTAGGAGACCACGGAGGGGTTGTACGTGATCTGAACCACCTCGGCATGGCCTGTCCGGCCGGTTTTTACCTCGGTATAGGTGGGATTTCGCAGGCTGCCGCCCGAGTAGCCGGGCTTTACCTCCGTTACCCCGGTAAGGCGTTTAAAAATGGCCTCGCTGCACCAGAAACAGCCGCTGCCAAACGTGGCCAGGGCCATTTCCTCTTTATGCTGTTCGTTCATTTCCGGTGTATTGGGATAGCCGGCGGAAACCGTCAGGATTCCGGCAATGGCCATCAGGGATATCAACAGGTTGCGGATCATATCCCTCATTAAACAAGGCAGTCCCCCTTTTTGTTCTGGGGGGATAACGTTCAGCACATGCGGTCGATCAGCCGGCGGTAGTCGTCCTGAGCAAGCCTGTGGGCCAGTCCGTCGACCTTGTTCCGCCGCATCACCCCGAAGAGTTCCTCCTTTTCTTTTTTCGTCGGATGGATATGGAGTTCGTGGAGGGAAACCGGGCATCCGATGGCCTGAAAGAAATCCCGCAGGGCCCGGGTGGTTTCGCCGGCCCCGTCCAGGCCGAACAATTCTTTTCCCAGGGCGGCAATCCGGCCGGGAATACGTTCTTCCTGCAGTTCGAGCCAGGCGGGATAGGCAACTGTGAGGGATGCCCCATGGGGAATGTCCCAGAAGGCACTCAGGCAATGCCCGATGGCGTGCACGCCCCAGTCGGCCGACTTCCTGCCCGGGACGGTCATGCCGTTGAGTGCGCAGGTGGCTGCGTACATGATGCGGGCCCTCAGGCCGGCATCTTCCGGATGGGCCATGAGCTGCGGACCATATTCAAGGGCCTCCCGGATGATGGACAGGGTGAGGCGGTCCGACAGGCTGGCCTCTCCCTCCCCGAACCAGGCCTCCAGGCAGTGGGCCACCAGGTCGGCAATGCCAAAGGCCGTATAGTCGGGCGGCACACTCACTGTCAGCAAGGGGTCCAGATAACTGTGCCGGGGAAACAGCAAGGGGTGTCCATACCCTTTCTTCATCTTCAGGACGTCGTTCTGGATGACGGCATAGTGGTTCATTTCCGACCCCGTGGCGGCCAGGGTGACCACCGCGAGCAGGGGCAGGGCCCTGCCCGGCTTCTGGCTGCCGTCCATGAATTCCCAGGCGCTGTGATCCACCGGGATGGTGATGGCCGCCATCTTGGCGCTGTCCACCACGCTGCCGCCACCCAGGGCGATCACCAGGTTCGCCCCGTGCTCCCGTCCCAGGGCGGCGGCCCCATCCACCCCTTCCAGGGTGGGGTTGGACTTGATGCCCCGGTATTCGACCCAGTCCACCCCCGATTCTTTCAGGGAGGCGGTGACCTGCCCGTAGGCGCCGTTTTTTAATGCGGACCCGCGGCCAAGCATCAGCAGGGCCTTGTTTCCCAGCTGACGGGCATGTGATCCGGTCTTGCCCGCCACGCCCGGGCCGAAATGCAGTTTGACAGGATTGTGGATGACAAATGGTTCCATAAGGGATTCGTTGATGGTTCCGGCAGGCTGAGCGGAGGCCGCCGGAAGTGTCCGACTGCAAACATACGTTTTTTCTCCGGCAAAGGGCTTCGGGCAGGCAGCCGGAGCGCAAAAAAAACCCGGTCCGCACGGTCCATTCATGGCCAAATTTCTTATTTTTATGGGTTCCAAAGCAAGTCGGAGACCAGGGAGGAACTGCCTCCCGTGAATAAACCTTTTAACCTACTGAAGATGACCAACAAGAAGAACAAAGGAACCATCGGCATACTGACCGGGGGAGGCGATGTGCCCGGTCTGAACCCGGCCATCCGTGCCATCACAATCCGTGCCCTGCGGGAAGGCTACCGCGTCCTGGGCCTGCGGCGCGGCTGGGCGGGCCTGATGGAGGTAGTGCGCGACAAACAGGCCGACAACAGCCTGAACTTTATAGAGCTTTCGGAAGACATCGTGAACAAGGCGGGCCGTACCGGAGGCACTTTCCTGCATACCAGCCGGACGCGCCCGAGCCATGTGCCTGCCAGGCATGTGCCGGAGCATCTCAGGGACAAATACAAGGCGGAGGTGAACGACCTGACCCCGGAGGTGTTGAAGAACATCGATTACCTGGGACTGGATTTTCTGATTCCCATCGGGGGGGACGACACCCTGAGCTACGGGGTGCGCATGTACCAGGAAGGGGTCAAGGTGGTGGCCATCCCCAAGACCATGGACAACGACGTTCCGGGCACCGATTACTGCATCGGGTTCAGCACCTGCATTACACGGACCATCCACATGACCAACCTGTTGCGGACCTCTGCCGGCTCCCATGAACGCATCCTGGTCATGGAAGTCTTCGGGCGGTATGCCGGCTTCACGGCCCTTTTGCCCACCATGGCCGGGGCCGCAAACCGTTGCGTCATCCCTGAGTTCAAGTTCAGCGTGGACCATCTCACCGAACTGCTGGTGGCGGACCGTGCCCACAATCCCAGCAAATATTCGGTCGTACTGGTCTCCGAAGGAGCCGCCTTCGAAGGGGTGGACATGATGTTCACCAATACCGAAACCGACATGTACGGCCATGCCAAGCTGGGCGGGATCGGGGATGCGGTATCCGCCAAGATCAAGGAACTGAGCCCCCGGTTCAATAATGGAAAACGGGTGGAGACGATCAACCAGCACCTGGGCTACCTTGTCCGTTCGGGCGATCCCGATGCCATCGACAGCATCGTGCCCATGGCATACGGCAACCTGGCCCTGGACCTGGTGCTCAAGGGCATCCACGGCCGCCTGGTCATTCTCAAAAACGGGCGTTACGACAACATCCCCGTCGACATCATCAGCAGCACCAAAAAGCTGGTGGATGTCAGCAAATATTACAACACCGACCGCCTGAGGCCGGTCTATGAATCATTCATCGACAAGCCGCTGTTTCTGGTCAGCTAGAAGGGAGGAACCACCTTGGTCAAAAAGGCATCCGGGCAGGTTGAAACACCGTTGATGAAGCAGTACGCCGGCATCAAGGCCAAACACCCTGATGCCCTTTTGCTGTTTCGGGTGGGCGATTTTTACGAGACCTTCGGGGAAGACGCCATCACCACCTCCCGGATCCTGGGCATCGTGCTGACCCGGCGCGCGAACGGGGCCGCTTCTTTCGTGGAGCTGGCCGGCTTTCCGCACCATGCCCTGGATACCTACCTGCCGAAACTGGTCAAGGCCGGGCAAAGGGTGGCCATTTGTGAGCAGCTGGAGGACCCCAAACAGGCCAAAACCATCGTGAAAAGGGGCGTGACCGAGCTGGTCACCCCGGGCATTGCTTTCAGCGACAAGGTGCTGCATCACAAGGAGAACAACTTCCTGGCCGCCCTGCATGCTTCGGAGAACAGCCTGGGGGTGGCGTTCCTGGATGTCTCCACGGGGGAGTTCCTGGCCGAGCAGGGGAGTCCCGAAGAGGTGGAGAAATTGCTGCAAAGCTTTCGGCCCAGCGAGGTGGTTCTGCAAAAGGGGCGGCAGAAACAGCTGCAACCCCTGTTGCCCGGCAAATGCCATACCACCTTGCTTGACGACTGGGCCTTTACCAGCGACTTCGCCGGCGATCTGCTGACCAGGCATTTCGGCACGGCTTCCCTGAAAGGGTTCGGGATCGCGGACATGGGGCAGGCCATCGTGGCAGCCGGTGCCGTGATGCATTACCTTTCGGAGACCCGGCACGACCGACTGGGGCACATCAACAAGATCTCCCGCATCGACGACAGGCAGTATGTGTGGCTGGACCGGTTCACCATCAGGAACCTGGAGCTGGTTCAATCCATGAACGAGAATGCCACCACCCTCCTGCAGGTGCTGGACCATACCCTGTCCCCCATGGGAGGAAGGCAGCTCAGGCGCTGGGTGTTGCTGCCGCTGAAAGACGGGGACCGCATCCGGGAGCGGCAGGAGGCCGTGCAGTCCTTTCTGGACCATCCTTCCCGGGCAGAATCCGTGGCCGGGCTCATCCGCCAGGTGGGCGACCTGGAGCGCCTGATCTCGAGGGTGGCCGTTGGCAAGGCCGGTCCGCGCGAGGTGCTTCAGGTGAGCAAGGGCCTCCAGGTGATCCCGGCCCTGCAAACCCTTTGCCTGGAGTCCGGATGCAGGGTGCTGGAGGAGGCCGCTGGCCGGCTGGATGCCTGTGCCGGCATCCGGGAGCGCATCACCCGGGAACTCAAACCCGAACCGCCCGCCCTGCTGAACAAGGGGAATGTGATCGCCGACGGGGTTTCGGAGGAGCTGGACGAACTGCGCAGGATCGCCTATTCCAGCAAGGACTACCTGGCAGCCATCCGGCAGCGGGAAGCGGAGCGCACCGGCATTCCCTCCATCAAGATCTCGTTCAATAATGTATTCGGGTATTACCTGGAGGTGACCAACACCCACAGGGACAAGGTGCCGGACGACTGGCAGCGCAAGCAGACCCTGGCCAATGCCGAACGCTACATCACCCCCGAGCTGAAGACCTATGAGGAAAAGATCCTCAGTGCGGAGGAGAAGATCCTGCAGCTGGAGGAAACCCTGTTCCTTGATCTGGCGAAGGCCCTGTCGGCATTTGTGGAACCCATACAGGCCAATGCCGGGGTGCTGGGGTGGCTGGATTGTCTGCTGTGCTTTGCCCTGGTGGCCAAAAAGCACCGTTACGTGCGCCCGGAGATCAACGACACCTATGCGATCGACATCCGGGAAGGACGGCATCCGGTCATCGAGCAGCAGCTGGCCCCCGGAGAGGAGTATGTGGCCAACGATGTGTTTCTGGATACCGACAGGCAGCAGATCCTGATGATCACGGGCCCGAACATGTCCGGGAAGTCTGCCCTGTTGCGGCAAACGGCCCTGATCGTGCTGATGGCCCAGATGGGAAGCTTCGTGCCGGCGGCTTCGGCCTGCCTCGGCCTGGTGGATAAGGTGTTCACCCGGGTGGGAGCATCCGACAACATTTCCTCGGGAGAGTCCACCTTCATGGTGGAGATGAACGAAACGGCCAGCATCCTGAACAATATCTCCAACCGCAGCCTGATCCTGCTCGACGAGATCGGGAGGGGAACCAGCACCTACGACGGGATCAGCATCGCCTGGGCCATTGCCGAGTTCCTGCATGAGCATCCGCTGTACAGGGCCAAGACCCTGTTTGCCACCCACTACCACGAACTGAACGAAATGGCCGCCTCGTTTGAACGGATCAAAAACTTCAACGTCTCGGTCCGGGAGGTCCGCAACCAGGTGATCTTTCTCAGAAAGCTCGTGGCGGGCGGCAGCGAACACTCCTTCGGGATCCATGTGGCCAGGATGGCGGGCATGCCGGTGTCCGTGATCGACCGGGCGAGGGCCATTCTGGTTCAGCTGGAGCGCTCCCACAGCAACGAGGAACTGACCGGCCAGAAGGGAGGGAAAGACAAGGCAGGCAATTACCAGCTGAGCTTCTTCCAACTGGACGACCCCCTGCTGGTGCAGATCAAGGAGGACATCCTCCACACCGACATCAACAACCTGACACCGGTGGATGCCCTGATGAAGCTCAATGAAATCAAGCGCCTGCTTGGAAAATAAGCGGGCAGTGGCGGGAATTCAGCAGCCGCCCGGCCGCGGGATTACCTGCGGTAGCCCAGGGCCTGCAGCACTTCGTCGCTTAGGTCGTAACGTACGTCGGTGTACAGCATGGTGAGTCCCCCGCTTTTGTCGAAAATCACGGCATAGTTGCCCCGGGTGGCAATTTCCTGTACGGCGTCGAAGATGCGGTCCTGTATGGGTTTGATCATATCCTGCCGCTTCCGGAACAGTTCCCCGTCCCGCCCGAAACGCTGCATTTGCAGTTCCTTGGCCGATTGTTCCCGGCTGATGATGGCTTCTTCCCGTTGCCTGCGGATGTCTTCCGGCAGTAAGGGGGCTTCGGCCTGGTATTCCCGGAACATTCGTTCGATCTCCCCGAACAGTTCCTCCAGTTCGTTCTGCCATTCGATGGAAATGCGTTCGATCTCCATCTCCGCGGCCTTGTATTCCGGGATGTTCTCCATGATGTAGTCGGAGTCTATGTAGGCAAAACGCTGTGCCTGGGTGGTCATGGCGCCACCCAGGACCAGCAGGCAAATCAAGGCAATTCTTTTCATGACGGGTCCTCCTCTGTGTTTAAGGTTAATTAATGGACTGGCCGATGGAGAAATGGAACCGGCCCTTGTTCTCACCCGGTCTGGCGGGGATCTCGTCGAATCCGTAGCCCCAGTCCACCCCCAGCAGTCCGAACATGGGGAGGAATACCCTCAGGCCGACACCGGCTGACCTCTTGATGTCGAAGGGGTTGAAGCTTTTGAAGTCCTTCCAGGCGTTGCCTCCTTCCACAAACGCCAGGGCATAGATGGTGGCCATCGGGTTCAGGGAAATGGGGTAGCGCAACTCCATGGTGTATTTGTTGTACAGGTTGGCCCCCACAAACTGGTTGTCGGGTCCGACCGGGGTCAGGGCATAATTCCCGTAGCCCCTGAGTGCGATGATCTCCCTGCCGTCGATCTCCCATCCGGAAAGGCCGTCGCCCCCGAGGTAGAAGCGTTCAAATGGCGGGAAGCCCAGATCCTTGTTGTAAAACCCGAGAAAACCGAACTGGGTGCGGGTGGATAATATCAAATCCCCTGCCAAAGCGGTGTACCAGGAGGTGTTGAATTTCCACTTATGGTACTCCAGCCACTTGTATTTCTCCTGTATGGTGGCCCCGGTAAAGTCCCGGCCGCTCAGCAGGGAATAGGGGGGCGTGACCTGCAGGGAGAGGGACACTTCCGAGCCCATGCGGGGGAACAGGGGGGCGTCGACCGAGTTCCTGCCGAATACAATGTTGTAGTTCAGGTTGTTGGACTGTCCGTTGTCGAAGGCGAACCGGATGGGGCTGTTAAAAATGTCGTAGTTCTGGTAATTGATGTACTGCTGCAGGTAAAACCAGTCGTCCGGAAAGGACAGCCTCCTGGCCAGGCCGACGGATGTGCCGAAGATAGAATAATACCCGTAGTCGGGATGGGTTTTGGCCAGGTTCTGGCGGTGGGTGGTCTGGTAGACCGACACACTCAGGTTGTTGGGCCTTTTCCCGCCCAGCCAGGGTTCCGAAAAGGACATGCTGTAGGAGATGTAACCCCGGCCATAGGTCTGCGCCCGCAGCGACAGCCTTTGTCCGTCCCCGGTTGGCAGGGGCCTCCACGCCTCTTTCTTAAAGAGGTTGCGGGTGCTGAAATTGTTGAAGGTCAGGCCAACCGTGCCGATGATGCGGTTGGCCCCCCAGCCGCCCGACAATTCGATCTGGTCGGAGGAGGTTTCTTCTACCACGTATTCGATGTCTACCGTCCCATCGGCCGGATTGGGCCTGGGGACCACGTCGATCTTTTCCTGGTCGAAATAGCCCAGCTGGATGATCTCGCGCTGGCTGCGGATGATGTCGCTGCGGCTGAACAACCTGCCCGGGCGGGTGCGGATCTCCCGCATGATGACGTGGTCATTGGTGCGGGTGTTGCCGCGGACGGTCACCCGGTTGATGGTGGCCTGTTTCCCCTCGAAAATGCGGATCTCCATGTCGATGGAATCGTTTTCCACGCGGACCTCCACCGGGTTCAGGTTGAAGAACAGGTAGCCGTTGTCCAGGTATTCGGAACTCACGTCCCTGCCTTCCAGGTTCATGAACAGGTTGCGCTCAAGCAGCTTCTGGTTGTAGAGGTCTCCCGGCCCCATGCCCAGGATCTCATTGAGGGCCTCTGCCGGATAGACGGTGTTGCCCACCCAGTTGATGCTCCGGAAATAGTAGGTGGGGCCTTCGTTGATGTGCAGGTCGATGGCGATGCGGTCCTCCTCGGTGAAGTAGATGGAGTCCCTGACAATGACCGCGTCGCGTTTTCCCAGTTCATTGTAGCGCTCAATGATGGCGCGCTTGTCTTCTTCGAATTCGTCCTGGACCAGCTTGGAGGTGGAGAACAAAAACCGGAGGCTCCGCTCGCGGGTGTTCTTCATCAGCCGCTTGATCTGGCGGTCGGTGATCACCTCATTCCCGAATACGTTCACGTCGCTGATGCGGGTGCGGTTGCCCTTGTCCACTTCGAAGTTCAGGTGGATGCTGTTGACCCGGGCCGTGTCCGTTTGCTGGATGACGTTCACCTGCGGGCGCAGGAATCCCTTTTCAATAAAGTATTCGGAAATGGCACTTTCGGCCCGGAAAAGCATGCCCTCGGTCACCACGTCCCCCCTTACCAGGTTGAGGGTTTCCCGCAGCTTGTCGCTTTCGGAACGCTTCACCCCCGTGAACTCGAAATTGGCCAGCCGGGGCCGCTCCACCAGTTCGATCTCCAGAAAGATCATTCCGTCCTGAATGGAGGTGGCATGGATGGCCACGTGCTGAAAAAGCTGCTGTTGCCAGAGGGTCGTGATGGCATCCGCGATCTGGTCTCCCGGTACCAGGATGCGGTCGCCCACACGCAATTGGGACACCATGACCACCACGTCGTCGTCGATGAAGTCGGCACCGGAAACGGAGATCCCTCCAATGGTGTATTCGATGGGGTTCATGGGGTCGATCCGCATCTGATCCCCGGTGAGTACCTCCTGTGAAATACCTTGTCCGGCAATGATAAACGAAAAGAAAATTAAAACGAAAACCTTTTTCAACATAGGGGTTTTGGGTGTTTAGGGCAGCTGCTCCTGAATTTTTCCAAAACGCCTTTCACGGCGCTGGAAGTCAATCACGGCTTGCAGGAAGTGTTTCCTCCGGAAATCTGGCCAGTAGACGGGGGTGAAGTACAATTCGCTGTAGGCAATCTGCCAGAGAAGAAAGTTGCTCAGCCTCAATTCTCCGCTGGTGCGGATGAGAAGGTCTGGTTCCGGAATGTGGCTGGTTTGCAGGTGGGCCCCGAACAATTCCTGGTCGATGTCCTCGGGACGGAGAAGGCCTTCTTGTACCTTGGTGGCAAGGATTCTTGCCGTATGGGCTATTTCCCAGCGGGAACTGTAACTCAGGGCAACACACACGTTCAGATGGCTGTTGCCGGCCGTCAGCCGGATGGCCTCATCCAGTTGGGCGCGGCAGGGTGCGGGCAGTTCATCCAGGTTTCCGATGGCCAGCAGGCGGACTCCTTTTTCGTTCAGTTCGGGGGTCTCTTCCCGGATGGCTTTGACCAGCAGCTCCATCAGGGTGTCTACCTCCAGAGGGGGCCTGCACCAGTTTTCTGTGGAAAACGCAAAAAAAGTCAGGTAGGGAATATTGAGTTCCCGTGCGGCCTTCACCGTTTGTCTGACCGCCTCCACCCCGTTTTCGTGACCGAATATGCGTTCCTTTCCCCTTTGCTTTGCCCAGCGGCCATTCCCGTCCATGATCACAGCCACGTGACGGGGGAGTTTATCCTTGTCTATCCGCTCCATTAAATCCATTGCGCCAATAAATTATGCCACCGGAAAAGTGGCACAAATTTCCTAAAATGTTTCGAGAAATAAAAGCAATGCCCCAAAGTTTAAGAATTTTTAGTCATAGTAGGGGCAGATGGCCGGGCTTTCGTCGGTGAACTTGAAGGTCAGGATGAATCCTGCAAAAGAATACCAGTCCTTGTTCTTGGGGTTGCCGCGGTATTTGACATCATCCAGGTAGTCGGTTCCCGTTCTCCGCAGTCCCCATTCCAGTCCCCCGGATATGTACCGTGTAATGTTGAATTTGACCCCCATCCCGAACAACAGGCTGTAGGACCAGGGTTGGTAGCCCCCTCCTCCCTGGGCGGCCTCCGGGTGGTCTTCCGCCAGGCGAAGGCTCACCAGCTCCCCGCCTTGTCCGGGTTCATTCAGGACCGGATCGAAGTAAAATCCGCCCCCTCCGAAAAACACGTAGGTGGTGACCGGGGTGGCGGGGTTGCCCGGCATGTAGGGAATGAAATTGATTTCCAGCTGCCCGGATGCCTCCATGATCCGGGACTCAAACCGAAGGTCCCTCAGTGGCTGGTACCGGGTGATGGCGTCATTTCCCTCCACTTCCCCGTAAAGGACATTGGCGCGCAGGGAAAGGTGGGAATTGACATTATGGCGGTACAATCCGCCAGCGGCCACCCTGGCCATGGAAAACTGCGTGGCGGGGTTGAGGTCGCCCATATAGTAGGATCCCCCGAAAAGAAATCCAAACTCATTGCGTTGTCCCGCGGCCGGGTCCGAAACCGACAGAACGGTCAGGATGAGGAGGGCCGTGCGAAGGATGCTGGCTGCCCGCGATAGTTCTATGATTGGTTGCAGGTGTTGCCGGATGGCCATGAGCGGTTGCCGTTATGGTACGATTGCTTAAGGATAACGCCGTGCGAAGCCTTTTATTTTTGCCCGGCTTTGCCGGCAAAATTAATTTCTTTTGTCCAGTCCCCAAGCCAATTTGTTGCGGATGGTCTTAAAAAAGTCCTTCTGGCCGATGCAAACCAGGTTGATGACAAACCCGGCCCTTTGAATGACGAGCTCCACAGAGGTGGACAGCGGCCGGGAACGGGAGTCGAGCAACACCAGGTAGTCCTGCGTCCTGCCAGAAATCTTCAGTTTGATGGTGGCATTGTCGGGAATGACGATCGGCCGCACCGTGAGGTTGTGGGTGGCGATCGGGGTGATCACAAAGTTGCCGGCCTCCGGGGCAATGATGGGTCCGCCGCAACTAAGCGAATAGCCTGTGGACCCCGTGGGGGTGGCCACGATGAGGCCGTCGGCCCAGTATGTATTCAGGAAACGGTCGTCCACGTATGCGCTGATGGTGATCATCGTGGAGTTGTCCCTCTTCAGGACCGTGAGCTCATTGAGGGCGTAATTGACGCTGCCGAACAGGCCAGCCGGTGCCTGCAGGCTGATCAGGGAGCGGGGCTCGAGTCCGAACCCGCCGTCCAGCAAGGCCCTGGCGGCCTGGGCAATTTCATCCGTCGAAACGGCGGACAGGAAACCCAGGCGGCCGGTATTCACCCCCAGCACGGGAATGCCCGAATCCTGCAGCAGGGTGATCGTGTCCAGCAGGGTGCCGTCCCCTCCGATGCTGATCAGGCAGAACGTGTCCCTGTGTAGCTCCTCTGCCCGGCTGAAGGTGCGAACCCTTGCATGGAAAGCTGCGTCCCCCTCGGGAATGGTGCGAAAAAAAGGCTCGTATACCTGAAAATCAGTCACCCGGGTTTCCAGGATCCGGACCAGCTCCCGGAAAGACTCCAGGAAGTCCGGGGTGACCTCACGGCCAAACAAGGCGATGCGCATGGTCTTTTTTTTCGAAAGTAAGGAATCTTTTTTATCCGCCGGACGTTCTGTTCAGGAAAATCAAAGCAGGTCGAGCCGCCGGGAGTCCAGTTTGATGAAAGTGAACAGCATGATGGTGAAACCCCAAAGGGAAGATCCCCCATAACTGAAAAAGGGGAGGGGGATGCCGATGACGGGGACCAGTCCAATGGTCATGCCGATGTTGACGGCCACATGGAAAAACAGGATGGAAACCAGCCCGTAACCAAACAGGCGGCTGAACAGGGAACGCTGCCGTTCGGCCATGCCAATGAGCCGGAAGAGCAGCCACAGGAACAAGGTGATGATGACGGTGCTTCCTGCGAAACCCCATTCCTCCCCGATGGTGCAAAAAATGAAATCGGTCCCCTGCTCCGGCACGAAGTTGTACTTTGTCTGGGTGCCCTGAAGGTAGCCTTTCCCCCAGACCCCCCCCGACCCGATGGCGATTTTTGACTGGTGGAGGTTGTAGCCGGCCCCGCGCAGGTCGGCCTCCTCATCGATGAGGACTTCGATGCGGAGCCGCTGGTGGGGCTGCAGCAGGTTTTCGAAGGCATAATCGACCGTGTAGACATAGGCGGACAGGATCACGAACAGGCCGATCAGCTGGGTCAGCTCGTGCCGCTTCCTGCGCAGGATGAAGGCCCCTGCCAGGGTGATTGCCGCCAGGATGCCGATGAGGATGAACTCGTTGACCAGCAGGGTCAGCACGAACAGGAAAATGGCCGTGGCCCCGGTGACCAGCAGGGGGGTGCCCACATAACCGGCACGGTACAAAACCAGCACCAGGGCGCCAAACACCAGGGCGGTCCCCATATCGTTCTGCATCAGAACCAGCACCACGGGCAGCCCGATAAGGGCAAAGGCCCGCAGGCGCGTCTTCCAGCCGGGAGATTTGGTCTTCAGGTCCCCGATGTAACGGGCCAGGGCCAGCACGGTGGCGTATTTGGCAAACTCTGCGGGCTGGATGGCAAAGCCCCCGATGCGGAACCAGGACTTGCTGGCGTTGATCTCGGTGCCGAACAGCAGGACCCCGACCAGCATCACCATCATCAGGCCGTAGATTGCATAGGCAAAAGTCGGATAAAATTTTACATCGATCAGCAACACCATGGCTGCCAGCACCAGTGCGGTGATGATCCACAGCAGCTGCTTGCCGTAGCTCTGGCTGATGTCGAAGATGTTGCGGTGGGATTCGGTGATCTCCGCGGCAAAGATGTTGAACCATCCCATGAATACCATCAGCAGGTACAGGACAAGCACGGTCTTGTCCATGTTTTTCAGGAAGCCGGTGGTGTTGCTCATGGCCGTTGTCCGTTTGTCTTGTGTCAGAATGAAGCGTCCAGGATCCGTTGTTCAAACCAGACCCTGTCTGTGGATCCCCTGAGGTATTGTTCGATCATGAGGCTGGCGATGGGGGCGGCCCAGGTCGACCCGTAGCCGGCGTTCTCGACGATCACCGAGATGGCGATCTTCGGATCGTCTACCGGGGCGAAGGCCACGAACACGCTGTGGTTCTCCCCATGGGGATTTTGCACGGTCCCTGTCTTGCCGCCCATGTCGATGCCCTGGATTCGTGAAAAAGCCCCGGTTCCCTCCCGGACCACCAGGCTCATGGCTTCGGCCATGGCTTCGAAATGGCGGGGGTCGATGCTGGTGTCGTGGCGCCTGGGGGTGAATGTCATGGTGGTGTCCCTGTCCTGGACCGAGCGTACCATATGGGGGGTGAAGAAGTGGCCCCGGTTGGCCACGGTGGCGGCCAGGTTGGCCAGCTGGATCGGGGTGGTGCCCAGCTCTCCCTGCCCGATGGCCAGGCTGATCACGGTGAGTGAACGCCATCCGCGGCTGCCGTAAATCCTGTCGTAATAGTCGGGCGACACCACCAGCCCGCTCAGCTCAAATGGCAGGTCGCTGCCGAACACCTGGCCCAGACCGAAGCTCCTGACATGGCTGCGCCAGTTGGCCAGCCCGTTTTGTATGCTGCCAAATTCCGGCTTGTCGATCGTTTGGCGGAAGGTGATGCAGGAGAAGGTGTTGCAGCTGTACTGAATGCTCGTCAGCACATTGACCGGACCCGGATGCTGCCTGCAGCGCACCGTGATGCCCCCGCTGTAGTAGGCCCCCGGACAGGAGTGGCTGGTGTTCAGGTTGATGATCCCTTCCTGCAGGGCGATCAGGGTGTTGATGATCTTGAAGACCGATCCCGGAGGGTATTGGGCCTGCAGGGCCCTGTTGAACAGGGGCTTTTCCGGGTCTGCCTGCAACAGGCGGTAGTTGGCATTGCGGACCCTGCCCACCAGCAGGTTGGGGTCATAAGCCGGCGAAGACACCAGGGCGAGGATTTCCCCGGTGGAAGGTTCGATGGCCACGATGCTGCCCCTCTTGTGTTGCATCAGCTGCTCCCCGTAGGCCTGCAAGGGGCCGTCGAGGGTGGTGACAAGGTCCATGCCGGGGACCGACAGGGTGTCATACCGGCCCTGCAGGTAGGGCCCGGTATCCCGGTTGAGCACATCGACCATGCGGATGCGCAGGCCTTTCTGACCGCGCAGGATTTCTTCGTAAGACTGTTCCAGTCCGCTGATCCCAATGTAGTCTCCTGCCCGGTAATAGGGGTCGGATGCGACCGTTTGGGGTCCCACCTCCCCCACGTAGCCAAAGGTATGGGCGGCAACAGGCAGGGTGTATTTTCTCAGGGTGCGGGGCTGGACAAAAAAACCGTGGTAGCGGAACAGTTTCTCCTGGAAGCCTGCGTAGGTGGTCTTGGATATCTGCCGTTCGAACACCGAGGCACGGAAGGGAGAGTGCCGGCGGGCAGCGTCCAGCCTCGTCCCGAAGCCTTCCCTGTCGATGCCGAGCAGGGCGCAGAACTCCGTGGTGTCGATGCCCCTTACCTGGTGGGGGATGACCATCAGGTCATAGTGCGCCTCGTTGTAAACCAGCAATTCCCCATGGCGGTCATATATCAGACCCCTGGCGGGGTAGTCCGTGATGTAGCGAAGCACATTGTTGGAGGCGGAAAGCTTGTAGGTGTGGTCTACGACCTGGATGAAGAACAGCCGCAGCACGAATACCAGCCCCGTAAAAAGGATGATCCCCAGGATGACGTTTTTTCTTTTTCCGTAATAATTCGTGGGGGTCGGAGTCAGCATGGATCGGGCATGAACGGGATGGGGAAAGGGAATTTTCTTCAGACAAAAATAAGGATATTCGCCAAATTTAATAACTTAGCCGGCAGTGAATTTTCCAGACCCAATCCCATACAATCCATGGCAAAAATAATTGTTCTGGGTGCCGGCATGGTCGGCAAGGCCATCGCCATAGACCTTTCGCGTGCCCATCAAGTGACCGCTGCGGACATCGACCAGGAATCCCTGGCATACCTGTCCGACAATTACCCCATTGAAACCATCGGCATCAACCTCATGGAAGAGGACCGCATCGCCGAGCTGGTCAGGCATTTCGACCTGGTGGTGTCGGCCGTGCCGGGATTCATGGGGTACGACACCCTGAAAACCGTCATACTGGCCGGTAAGAATATTGTGGACATCTCTTTCATGCCGGAGGATTTCATGGGGCTCAACACCCTGGCGGCGCAGAAGGGGGTGACGGCCATCACCGATTGCGGGGTGGCCCCTGGTATGCCCAATTTGATCGTGGGCTACCACAACGAGTTCATGGAGATCGACAACTTCGAGTATGTGGTGGGGGGGCTTCCCAAGGTGAAGGTGTATCCTTTTTATTACAGGGCCCCCTTTTCCCCGGTGGACGTGATCGAGGAGTACACCCGTCCGGCCCGCTATGTGGAGAAAGGCAAATCGATGATCAAGCCGGCCATGAGCGAGCCGGAACTGCTGTTCTTTGAAGGCGTGGGCACCCTGGAGGCTTTTTGTACGGACGGCCTGCGCTCCCTGCTCACCAACATGGACCACATCCCGAACATGAAGGAAAAGACCCTGCGTTATCCCGGCCACATCCAGCTGATCCAGGCGCTGAAAACCGCCGGTTTTTTTGAGAAGGAGCCCATCACCATCCACAACACCCCGGTCAGGCCCATCGATTTCACCAGCGGGGTGCTCATCCGCGACTGGAAGCTGGGCCCGGATGAGCCGGAGTTTACCGTGATGCGCATCGAGCTGTCCGGCAGGCAGGACGGGGTTGATAAGGCTGTCGTGTACGAATTGTACGACGAATACGACCAGGAGACCCGGCTTTCGTCCATGGCCCGGACCACCGGGTTCACTGCCACGGCCAACGCGGAGCTGGTGCTGCAGAACAAATTCGCCGGCAAGGGGGTGTTCCCCCTGGAACTGGTTGGCATGGACGGGGAATGCTTTCAGTTTGTAATGGACTACCTCCGCCGGAGGAAGGTGAACTACCGCTGCCATGAAAGAACGCTTTGACCCCCGGCAAAACTGCCGCGATTCCCGCAAAGCCATAGGGTATGTCGGACGCAGGGAGGCCACCCAGGCCGACTACGACCGGATCGGGTTCCTCTCGGGCCTGGAAGTGCACCAGCAGCTGGATACGAAAGAGAAGCTGTTTTGCCGCTGCCCTTGTGGTATTTACCAGGACGACGACGATTATGATGCGGAAGTGATCCGGCACATGCGCCCCACCCTGAGTGAGCTGGGCGAATACGACGGCACCGCCCTGATGGAGTTCAAGACGCGCAAGGACATTGTTTACCGCCTGAAGAACCAGTCGACCTGCACCTATGAGGTGGATGACACCCCCCCGTTCCCGGTGAACCGGGAGGCCTTGGATATTGCCATACAGATCTCCCTGCTGAAGAAGCTGAACATCGTGGGCGAGGTGCACATCACCCGCAAGCAGTACCTGGACGGGAGCATCCCGACCGGTTTTCAGCGCACAGCCATCATCGGGGTGGAAGGCGAGATCGGGCTCCGGAACAAGAAGGTGCGCCTGATCCAGCTAAGCCTGGAGGAGGACTCCTGCCGGGAGGTGTCGGATACAGGCCATACCCGGGTATTCAAGACCGACCGCCTGGGCATGCCCCTGATCGAGACCGTGACCTATCCCGATATGGTGAATCCCGACGAAGTGGCCGAGGCCTGCCAGGTGATCCGTTTTCTGAACCGCAGCAGCGGCAGGGTCCGCACCGGCATGGGTGCCGCCCGCCAGGATGTGAATGTCAGCTGCCGGGGGGGTACGCGGGTGGAGATCAAAGGGGTGTCGCATATCAGGTGGATCCCGGAGCTGACCCACAACGAGGCGTTTCGTCAATGGGCTTTGTTGCACATCCGGGATTTGCTGAACAAAAAAATCAGGCAGACGGCCGGCTGGGAAATGAAACCGGTTCGGCTGGGACCTTCAGACACACCCTTTCGTTCGAGGGCCATCAGGGGATTGTCCGGCCAGGGTGTCGAGCTGTGGGCAGTCAGCCTTCCCGGTTTTGCCGGCATCCTGTCCCACTTCACCCAGCCCGGAAAGATCTTCGCCGACGAGATCAGCGAGCGCCTCAAGGTGATCGCCTGCCTGGAGCGGCCCAATATGACCCATTCGGAGGCCCTGCGCCCCCTGGAAAGGGAGGATGTATGGCAGGCCTTGCGAAAGCGGGCCGGGGGCAAGGCAGGTGATGGGATGCTCCTCTTCTGGGGGCCTCCGGAAGACATCCCCACGGCCCTGGAGACCATAGAGGAACGTTGCCGCATGGCCTTTGAAGGCGTTCCCAATGAGACCCGCAAGTCCTTTCCCGACGGCACCACCGTGTTCGAGCGGGTGCTGCCCGGGGCCGACCGCATGTATCCCGACACGGATTCTCCCCCCATCCCGCTGCGGGACGAGGACATCCACCGCCTCGGGAAAGACCTGCCGCTGACGGCCATGGAATCGTATATGCTCATGCAAAAGTGGGGCATTCCGGAGGACACCTATACTTACATCCTGAAGAAGAACCTCTTTCCCCTGATCCGGGAGATGGTGGAAGAGCTGGAGGAGGACCCGGTATTTGCCGGAACCCTTTTCGGACACCGCCTGAAGCACGTGGAGGGGCAACTGGGATCATCCCCCGGATTCAAATACAGGCAGGTGGTTCACCTGCTGAAGCAGTTAAAGGAACGGGGCCTTCGCAGGGACCTGATCCTGCCCATGCTGCCCGTGGTCTACCGCCATCCCCGGATGGATTTCGACTCTTTACTCACCAGCATCGGCTACCGGGACATGACCGTGAAAGAGGTGTTGTCGAACCTTGATTTTTTGAAGCAAAAGTATGCCAGCATCCGGCATTCCTCCCGGGAGGGGGCCATGGCCGACTGGCTGATGGGGCAGCTGCGGCCGGACGCCCTGGGCAATATGGACCTGGGCGCCCTGCGCCAGCAGCTCGGCCGCTGAAGGCTGCGTGCCTGTCCGACGAAACCAGATTAAACAACCCAACAGCGCATGGCGGAAGATTTTTTTCAGGGATACAGGGGACGGGCACTGGAGGCCCTCAAGAAATACAATGTGCGGGTCTGGAGCCAGGCCACGGTGGAAACCAGCCGGGGTCATTTCACGGGCACCATCCTGCCGAGGGCGGAAAATGACGACGACCGCCACATCGTGCTGAAGATCCCCACGGGCTACAATGTGGGCATCGACGTGGCCAACCTGATCGGCATGAAGGAAACCGGTTACAAGAAGGCGAACTACAAGATTCCCGAGAAGGAGTTCCCCATGACGGAAGGATTGCCTTCGGTGAAACTCATCGGCACCGGGGGCACCATCGCCTCCCGCCTGGATTACCGCACCGGGGCCGTGATCCCGGCCTTTTCCCCGGGAGAGCTCTACGGGGCGGTGCCCGAGCTGGCCGGCATCTGCAACCTGACCACCGAGAAGGTGTTCGCCGTGTTCAGTGAGAACATGGGCCCCGACCAGTACAAAAAGCTGGCCGTGGCCATCGGCAAGGAGATCGAAGGCGGCATCGGCGGCATCGTGATCGGGCATGGCACCGACACCCTGCATCACACGGCGGCGGCGCTCACCTATATGGTGCAGGACCCGCCGGTACCCATCGTGCTGGTGGGCTCGCAGCGTTCATCCGACCGACCCTCTTCCGATGCGGCCCTCAACCTGATGCATGCCTGCTACTCGGCGGGCCATGGCGACATTGCCGAGGTCATGGTCTGCATGTTCGGCCCGACTTCCGACGATTACGGGCTGCTGCACCGGGGCACCCGGGTGCGCAAGATGCACTCCTCCTACCGCAGCACCTTCCGCACCATCGGGGAGACGCCCCTGGCCATGGTGACCCGCAAGGAAGTGACCCCCCTCAAACAGGAATACAACCACCGGAGGAAGGACGGAAAGGCCAGGATCCTGCCCTACTTTGAGGAGCGGGTGGCCATGGTCTATTATTATCCCAACATGCATCCCGACATGATCGACTCCCTGGTGGCCAATGGGTACAAGGGCATTGTGATCGCAGGGACCGGCCTGGGGCATGTGAACAAACCCCTGTATCCGGCCCTGGCCCGTGCCAGGGAAGCCGGGGTGGCGGTTTACATGACCGTGCAGACACTCTGGGGTTATGTACAGATGTTCGTTTACGAGACCGGGCGCGAGATGATGGCCCTGGGGGTGGTCCCGGCAGAAAACATGCTGCCCGAGGTGGCCTATGTGAAGCTGGGCTGGGCCCTGGGGCAGAGCAGCGACCTGGAGGAGGTCAAACGCATCATGCTCACGCCCGTGAACGGCGATATCACCCGCAGGGAGCCTTACAATGGCTACCTGATCTATCAGGGCGGCGTTCCGGAGGTGGAAGAGTTTATCAGGAAATTCCGCAAATAGGCATCCCCGGGTGTCTTGCGGAAAATGGCACACCACCAAATCGATTCCGCAATGAAAACCAGACCCCTTGAAAAGGCACTGAATTGGGGCCGGCAGACCCTGCAGCTGCTTAAGAGAATCTTTAGCCCGGGACGGACGGCCGTACTGGGTGCCGCCGCCGGCATAGCCATCGTTTTTTTTCTGATGGCACTGGTGCCCGGGACCGTGTTCCTGAGGCATATCGGCTGGATGCCGGCCCTGGTGATGACCCTCGCGATCCTGCTGGCGGCATGGCTGGGCGCCCTGCTGGCGAACGAATTCATTGGCTGGATCCACAGAATCAGACCCCTGCTGCGTATTGCCCTGCTGGCAGGACTTCCCGTTGTCATGACATTTTATTCCATGCAGCTGACGGGGTCTTTGCTGGTCTACGCAATGGCTGTTATGGCGGGCGGACTGACCGGCGGGGCCCTGATGGTGTTCCGGAAAGACGGATGGTCCCGTTTCAGCCGCAGGGAAAAGATCCTGGCACCCTTTGGGCTGGGAGCGGGCCTGGTCCTACTGGTGGGCGGCACGGTCTGGATGGTTCACCCGGGCAGGGTGGTTGACCCGCCTGTAAATGCAGCCCTGCATGCGGAAGTTCTTCCGTCTGTGGTCGCTGCTGCAGATCCTTCCGCCCCGGGGCCTTACCGGGTGGACCACATAACCTATGGCAGCGGCCGCGACAGGCTGCGTGAAGAATACCGGGAGGGGGTGGCCTTCGTGACGGAGACCGTCGACGGGTCCAGATTTTTGACTGACTGGAAAGGGTTCAGAGGACGCTTGCGCACCAGGCTTTTCGGGTTCGGGCCGGACTCCCTGCCGCTGAATGCCCGCGTCTGGTTTCCAGCCGGGGAGGGTCCGTTCCCCCTGGTGCTGATCGTCCACGGGAATCACCTGGCCCTTGACTGGTCAGATCCTGGGTATGAATACCTGGGAACATTGCTGGCCGGCAGAGGCTATGTGTTTGTGTCGGTCGACCAGAACTTCCTCAACGGCAGCCACACCAACCTGATGAAGGGTTTTGGCAACGAGAATGACGCCCGGGGATGGTTGTTGCTGAAACACCTCGAACAATGGAGGCGGTGGATGTCCGACCCCGGTCACCCGCTTTACGGCAAGGCGGATATGGACCAGATCGCGCTGATTGGCCACAGCCGGGGAGGGGAGGCGGTGGCCCATGCGGCCTTCTTCAATGGCCTGTCCTTTTATCCCGACAACGCCCTGGAACCCTTTGATTTCGGTTTCAATATCCGTGCTGTGGCCGCCATTGCCCCGGTCGACGGTCAATACCAGCCCGGCAAGATGCGGACGCCGCTGAAGGATGTGAATTACTTTGTGATTCAGGGTTCACATGACATGGATATGGCATCCTATCACGGACTCAGGCCCTTTCACCGCCTGGAATTCTCCCCCGGATTCAGCGGTTTTAAGGCAGGGCTGTATGTGTCTGGCGCCAACCACGGCCAGTTCAATACCCGCTGGGGAAGGAAGGACGGGTCGAGTCCGCGCATTAATTTCTTCAACACCCGGCAGCTGATGCCGGAAACAGAGCAGTTGCAGATTGCAAAGGTTTACCTCAGTGCTTTCCTGGATGCCACCCTCATGGGAAAAACCGTTTACCTGCCTTTGTTCATGGATGCACGAACGGGCCGGGACTGGCTGCCTGAAACCGTGTACCTGAACCAGTTTGAACAGGCTGCCAGCCATTTTATCTGCCGTTTTGAGGAGGACCTGGACCTGTCGACCACCACCCTGCCGGGTGGGTTTATTGAAACGGACGGACTCACGCTGTGGCGTGAACAGGTGGTTGATCTGGCCTGGGGGACCCAGGATACCCGGGCAGTATATGTCGGGTGGCACAGGCAGGAGGGCGACAGCATCGCCCCCTCCTATACGGTCGGTTTCGATGCCGGGAGCCTCGGCCTGCACATGGGTTCGGCCCTGGTTTTTTCCCTGGCCGATCCGGGAGAGAAGGCCCCGCTGCCGGAGGGTGTGGAATCAGAAGACGGGAAGGATGAAAACAAAGACCCGGTGGATGAACCGGAAGGACCGGGGGCGGAATCTCCTGATGTTCCCGGAAAATCCAAAGAGCCGGATTTGACTGACTTCACGGTAGAACTCACCGACATGGCGGGAGGGGTGGTGCGTTTTCCCATCAGCCGTTTCTCTCCTTTGCAGCCGCGGCTGTCCAGGCAACTGACCAAGTTGTCGTTCATGCAGCAGGTGGCAGAAGCCGAAACCGTTTTCCGGTTTTATGCAATCCCCTTCAGGCAGGTGGTGCCTGAAGGGTCGGATTTTGATCCGGGCCGGCTCGCCCGGATACGCCTGTTGTTTGACCTTTCGGACCGTGGGGTGGTCGTGATGGACAACCTGGGATTCATGGAGATGGCCGCATGGTAAGAAAAATCCCCTGAGGCTTTTGGCTTCAAGGGATTCAGGGTACCCGGAGCCGGGCTCGAACCGGCACGGCCGCAATGGCCACAGGATTTTAAGTCCTGGGTGTCTACCAATTCCACCATCCGGGCCTGGTAACAGGCATTTTCCCATGGGAGCAGGGAAGACCCCCTAAAAAAAAACCTCTTTGCAGAGGTCGTTTTTTTGAGCGGAAAACGGGACTCGAACCCGCGACCCCGACCTTGGCAAGGTCGTGCTCTACCAACTGAGCTATTTCCGCGTTACATTAAATTGCGGTTGCAAATATACGCTTTTTTTAAAATGCAAAAAACTTTTTTTGGAATGTCCCGCCAAACCGAAACGGTGATCCTGGCATGTTCCTTGCTGTCATATGGGTCAGGGGATCCCGGCTGGTGGCCTGACTCCCCCCGGGCGGCAGGGACCGGAACCTGTTCGGTGAGGGGGTATTTCCCTGGTTCCGTTCCGCTTATAATTCATAATTGTCGTTAAAAAGTTGTCCCTGTGGCAAATTATGGAACGGTTTTTCGTTTTATTATGTAAATTTGTGCCCCAAACCAATCAGTACTCAACCAAAGCAAAGAAGAAACGAATGAAAAATCTGCGAAACCTCTCCATCCTTGCGATTTTCCTGCTGGCCTCCATGGGCCTTGCTGCCCAGCAGCCGGCCAAATTCGGCCATATCGATACCAACGAACTGTTAAGCCTGATGCCGGGCAGGGATTCGGCCATGGTGCAGATCCAGCGTTATGCCCGCGAGCTTGAGTCGACCTATACCGCCATGCAGACCGAATTGCAGACCAAATACCAGGATTACCTGGAGAAGGAAAGCACCTTTTCGGAAGTGATCCGGCAGTCCAGGCAGCGTGAGCTATCCAGCCTGCAGGAGCGCATCATGGAATTCCAGGAGTCGGCCCAGCAGGACCTCGTGGAACAGGAGAACCGCCTGCTCAGCCCCATCATCGAACAGGCACGCCAGGCCATTCAGGATGTGGCGGAAGAAAACGGTTTCACCTACATTTTTGACACCAGCGCCGGAGGCCTCATCTACTGGGACAGGGGCGAGGATGTCATGCCCCTGGTCAAAGCAAAAATGGGCTTATAGCCCATTTTTTTTTGCCTCTTCTTCCCGGTACCATCCTGAGTACTTCACATAGTTTTCAGATATCCTGGCCAGCAGCCCTTTGGTCTGTTCCTGGCTGATGCTTCTGACCTTCCGGGCCGGGATGCCGGCGTACACGCTGCCGGGTTCGATGAGGGTGTTTTCCAGCACCACCGCCCCGGCGGCAATGATGGAACCGGATCCCACCACGGCATGGTCCATGATGATCGCCCCCATGCCCACCAGCACGTCGTCTTCGATGGTGCAGCCGTGTACGATGGCCTTGTGGGCGACGGACACCCGGTCGCCGATGGTGGTGGCCGCGGTCTGGTAGGTGCAGTGGATCACGGCCCCGTCCTGGATGTTGACCTGGTTGCCGATGCGGATGGCATTCACGTCCCCCCTCACCACCGCGTTGAACCACACGCTGCAGCGGTCGCCCATGGCCACGTCCCCCACGATGGTGGCGTTGTCGGCCAGGTAGCAGTCCTTCCCGAAGCGGGGGGTGAAGCCCCGGATGCTTTTGATCAGTGCCATATCAATACCAACAAAATACGGGTCCAATCGTTCAGTGTCCTACAGGCCCGTGAGGCGGGCCGCCGGGTCGTCCCCGCCCAGAAGCATGCGTGCGGGGTTCTCGATCATTTCCTTCACCCGCACCAGAAAGCCGACAGACTCCCTCCCGTCGATGATGCGGTGGTCGTAAGACAGGGCCAGGTACATCATGGGCCGGATCTCCACCTTGCCATCCCTGGCCACAGGCCGCTCCAGGATGTTATGCATGCCCAGGATGGCGCTCTGGGGCGGGTTGATGATGGGGGTGGACAGCATCGAGCCGAAGACCCCCCCGTTGGTGATGGAGAGGGTGCCCCCGCTGAGTTCATCCAGGCCGATCTTGTTGTTGCGGGCCTTTTCGGCCAGTTCGTGAATCCGCTGCTCCAGCTCCGGGATGCTCATGGCTTCTGCATTGCGGATCACCGGGACCATCAGGCCCTTGGGGGTGCTGACCGCGATGCCGATGTCGGCATAGGAAGGGATCACGATGTGGTCGCCCTCGATCCGGCCGTTCACCTGGGGGAAGGCCGGGATGCTCTCGGCCACCGCTTTGACAAAGAAGGACATGAAGCCCAGCTTGATACCGTATTGCTTCTGGAAGGCTGCCTGGTAAGTCCGCCTCAGGTCCAGGATGGCCGACATGTCCGCCTCGTTGAAGGTGGTGAGCATGGCCGTTTCATTCTTCACGGCCACCAGGCGTTCGGCCACCTTGCGTCGGAGGGTGGACATCTTCTGGCGCTCCTCCTCCCGCTTGCCGCCCCAGGAGCCCCTGAAGGCTGTCTCCCCGTCCTTGCCGCGCTTTCCTGCCCCGTCTTTTTGTGCCCGTCCCCCTTCCTGTTCGTGGAAGCGCGCGGAGATGGCCGCCAGGATGTCTTTCTTGGTGAGCCGTTTGCCTTCCGGGTTCATGGCCAGCTCCCCGGCCTCCAGGCCCATCTCTTCCAGCAGCCGGCTGGCCTGGGGGGAGAAAGTGACCTCGCCGGCATTTTCTTCTCCGGCAGGTGCTTCAGCAGCCGGTTCCTCCTTTTTGCCCGCACCGCCATCCTGCTTTTCGTCGGATGGTGCTTCCGCCTCCGTCCCGGCCTCCCCTGAAGAGGCGTGCCCCCCCTCCGGCCTTTCCGCGCTGGTGTCGATGCGGCCGATCACCTTGCCCGGTTCGGTGGTGCTGCCTTCTTCCAGGGCAAGGCGGATCACCCCGGACTCCGGGGCGTTGATGGTCAGGGTGGCCTTGTCGGAGTCGATCTCTGCAATCTCCTGGTCTTTCTCTACGTAGTCCCCGTCGGCCACCAGCCAGCGGGCCAGTTCGACCTGGGTGATGGATTCTCCTGCCTCGGGTACTCGGATGTCTGTCTGCATGGGCTGTGGAATTAGAGGGTGTCGACAAGGTGGCTGATGCAAAGCTGTTTGCACTCACGGCAAACGTTTTCACAGTCACACTCCTCGAAGCTCTTTTCGATGATCTTGTTTTGCTGTATGGCGTGGAACTTGCTGGATCCGCTGGCCGGGCTGCCGCTGGGGGGGCGGGCGATCACGCTCAGGGGCAGGATGTCCTGTTGCCTTTTCAGGTAGGGCCAGGCCCCCATATTGGCAGGCTCCTCCTGGGCCCATATCCACCGTCCTGCGTGGTGGTATTTTTTTTCCAGGGAGCGCAGTTCCTTTTCCGGCAGGGGATGCAACTGCTCGAGCCGCACGATGGCGGTGTGGTCGAACCCCTTTTCCTGGCGATGCTCCAGCAGCTCATAGTAAAGCTTGCCCGAGCAGAGGATCACCCGTTCGGTCTTTTCCGCCACGGCCTCCCCGTCGTCGATCACCTCCCTGAAACCACCCCGGCTGAGTTCTTCCAGGCTGGAGACACAGCGTGGGTGACGCAGCAGGCTTTTTGGGGTAAACACCACCAAAGGCTTGCGGAAAGAGCGTTTCATCTGCCTGCGGAGCAGGTGGAACAGGTTGGCGGGGGTGGAGCAGTTTGCCACCTGCATATTGCCTTCGGCGCACAGCTCCAGGAAGCGTTCCATGCGGGCGCTGGAATGTTCCGGGCCCTGCCCTTCGAAGCCGTGGGGCAGGAACAGGACCAGCCCGTTCATGACCTTCCATTTCTCCTCCCCGGCAGAGAGGAACTGGTCGGTGATGATCTGGGCCCCGTTGACGAAGTCGCCGAACTGGGCTTCCCAGATCACCAGGGTGTTCGGACTGGCCATGGCGTAGCCGTATTCGAAACCCATCACCCCGTACTCTGACAGGGGGGAATTGTAAATGCGGAACGCCGCCTTATCCGTATCGAGCTGGCAGAGGGGGACATACTCCTCTTCGGAGTCTTCCAGCTTAAGCACGGCATGGCGGTGGCTGAAGGTTCCCCTCTCCACGTCCTGACCGGAGATCCTGACCGGATGTCCCTCGTGCAGGAGGCTGGCATAGGCCAGGGTCTCCCCCAGGGCCCAGTCCACCATCCCCTTTTCGGTAAGCAGGGCCAGGCGTTCCTGCATCATGCGCACCGTTTTGCGGAAAAACCCCGGCTTGTCGGGCAGGGTGCTGACCCGGACGCCCAGCTCCAGCAGGGTGTTGTGGTCCATGCCGGTAAAGACCGGCTCGTGGAGGTCTTCCCCGCGTACCCGCCGGAAGCCTTCCCAGGTCTTTTCCAGGAAGGGATCTATGCTCCCCTTTTCGATCCGCCGGGCCAGCTCGTACTCCTGGTTGAGTTTTTCGTCATGCCCTGCCCTTATGCGGTTTGCCGTTTCGCGGTCGGTGACCTGCTGCTCCACCAGCTTGTCGGTATAGATGCTGGCCGGATCGGGATGCTTCTCTATGATCTTATACAGAATGGGCTGGGTAAATCGCGGTTCGTCGCTTTCGTTGTGCCCGTACTTGCGGTAGGAAAGCAGGTCGATGAACACGTCCCGCTGAAAACGCTGGCGGAACTCCATGGCCAGTTCGATGGTGTACACCACGGCCTCCACGTCGTCCCCGTTCACATGGAAGATGGGCGATTGGATGGTCTTGGCCACATCCGTGCAATAGGTGCTGGAGCGGCCATCCAGGTAATTGGTGGTAAAACCGAGCTGGTTGTTGATGACCAGGTGGATGGTGCCTCCCGTGCGGTAGCCTTCGAGCTGCGACATCTGCAGCACCTCGTACACGATCCCCTGCCCGGCCACGGAGGCGTCCCCGTGGATCAGGATGGGCGCCACCCGGCTACTGTCCCCCCCGTGATGATGTTCTGCCTTGGCCCGGGCGAGCCCCTCGACCACCGGGTTCACGGCCTCCAGGTGGCTGGGGTTGGGGGCGATGCTCAGCTTGATGCTGCCACCCGAGCTGGTGGGGGCTTCCAGGGTGCACCCCAGGTGGTATTTGACATCCCCCAGCAGGGTCTCGTCGGCGTATTGTTTGCCGTCAAACTCGCTGAAAATTTTGCGGTAGGGCTTTTTCAGGATATTGGCCAGGACATTGAGCCGGCCGCGGTGGGCCATGCCGATGACATACTCCCGGATGCCCAGCCCGGCCCCTTTTTCGATCACGGCATCCAGGGCCGGGATGAGCGTTTCGCAGCCTTCCAGGGAGAATCGTTTCTGGCCGGGGAAGCGTTTGCGCACGAAATGTTCAAAATTGACGGCCTCGATCAGCTTGGCCAGGACCTGCATCTTTTTTTCCACCGGAAAGGCCGGGCGGTTGCGGCTGCTCTCCATGCGGGCCTTCAGCCATTCCACGATCTCGGGGGTGCGGATGTACATGAACTCCACCCCGATGCTCTGGCAATAAGTCTCCCGGAGGTGGGCAATGATGTCGTTCAGGCTGCTTCGGCCGATGCCGATCTCGTTGCCCGCCTGAAACAGGCTGTGTAGGTCCCCGTCATCCAACCCGAAGTTCCCGTGGTCGAGGGTTGGCTCATATTTTCGGCGGACCCTGACCGGGTTGGTTCTGGTAAACAGGTGTCCCCGTTCGCGGTAGGCGTTGATCAGGTCAATGATATTGAACTCGTTGCGCAGTCCGCCAGGGTCAGCCCCGCCAGGTTCCTTATCCTCCGGGAACCTGGTCCTGGCAAATTCAAACCCTTCAAAAAATCGTTTCCAGTCGGACGGGACCTGGTCCGGGTCATGCAGGTACTGCCTGTAAAGGTCTTCTATGGCATCGGCATCGGCATGGCCCAGATATGAAAACTTGTCCATATATACAGTTTTGGTAAGAATCCTGTATATACAAAATTAGCATAAAAACTATTGACCATAGCGCCATTCAAACTTTTCTTTGTCATACCTGAGCCGCTCATCCGGCCATTCAATATATTCCTTGTTCCCGATGAAACGGTCCGCATTGCCTGTTCTGAGCATTTCCTCAAAGAGTTCCCGGCCAATGTCCCGAAGCCTGTCCTCTTCCATGACCGGGGTATTGAACAGCTCCTCAAAGCCGGATATTTGCCCGTTATCAAGCCGGAACATACCGCCGACACCCCGCCTGTTGCCAAGTGGGCTCCGGGCCGGCCTGATCAGATAAAAGAGGTGCAGGCTGTCATCCTTTGTGTGGTAGTAAACGATTTCGAACTCCTTTGCATACAACGTGTAATAGTCCCTGAATTCAGGATCAAACCGGGTTTCGGATGTGGCCGTGGGCGGTTTTCTTCCAATAAAGGTCACCAAATCCACCAACAGGTCATGGTCCGCTGCCGGGCGGCTTTCACGGTTGCATCCGGAGAAACCAATGATCAAAGATGTTATCACCAGGGCCGAGAAAACCGGGATTGGCAATCTGGAATGCATGTGTTTCATGGTCAGTTTTGTATTTGCATCGGAGCAGAGATGTGCGGTCCGGTCCGGTCCAGCCCAGCTTGCCCCGCTAATGGAAAAATGCCGGAGGCTTCCTGAACCTCCGGCATTGGATTGGCATTTTGGGGAGCGGTTGTCACATTGCGGGGATAAATGAAGGCTTAGTAATAGGAAACGATGTGGCAGTTCCATTCCGCCCATCCCAGAGTCCAGTCGTGTGTGCCGAATGCCCCCACATAGGGAACTTTTTCAAAGAAACCGTCGGCCTTCGGGGTGTTGTCCCACCGGGCTGCGTTCAGCAGCACGGAGGCTCCATTCAGCGTCAGGGTAGGAATGCCCAGGTCAAACATGCTCTCATGGATGCCAAGGTCCTGCCATTTCGCCACCAGGTGGTTGTTGAATTCAGGTGTGTGAAACCATTCTTCATAGGCTTCCTGTCCGCCGGGAAAATTGGCATGGCTTCTCAGGGCCACCCCCCGCGGATTGTTGGGGTGCTGTGCGCCGTTCGAGGGTGCGCCTTCAAATACCGAGCCGGCCGAACCGTAACCGTTGCCGCCCCAGTGTTCCACACCGGCCAGGTAAACATTGCGTATCTGAAGATGCCCATCCAGGGCTGCCTGTCCGGATCCGCCCCTGTCATCATCAATGTATAGCCCATGGGGGTAACCGGTCATATAGGAGTTGTAGATGCTGATCCTGGAATTCCTGCGGAGCTGTGCGGCATGCTGGAATTGCAGGCTGATGGGGGTTTCACGGGTTTTCTTGGGACCGATATTGGAGATGTTCGCGAAGACCCCTGAGGTATAAGGCTGCGCATCGCTTCCGGCCCCGTTGTTGTCGACTTCAAATCCATTGGAGCCGCTCTGGTCGGCCAGCGCGGCCCCACGAACGGACAGGCCGAACTGCATGCGGCCGCTAAATCCCAGGTCCACGTCCCAGTCGTCATCCAGACAACGGTAAGCGATCAGGTGGCGGTTGTTCACGGTTCCGCCGAACCATTCAAAGGCGTCGTCCAGGCCGTAGGAGCACATGACGTATTCAATGACGGTTCCGCGGCCTACGCTGCCCATGGTCAGGGAGTTGACCTCCTCGTTGGGGTTGATGGGGATCCCGGCGTATTCGATACGCACGTAACGGAGGATGCCGGAATTGTCATCGGGGTCGTTGCCGCCATGGAATCCGCCATAGCCGCCTTCCAGCTCAACCGGTTGCCCGGTCACCGCGGTTACGTTGTTGGGTGCCCGCCCGCAGACCACCAGTCCGCCCCAGTCACCGGGTTCCCTTAATCCGGGCGGGTTTTCAGAAGTCATTACAATGGGGTCGTCGGCCGTGCCTTCAGCAAAGATCTGCCCGCCCATCTGCACAATCAGAGTGCCCTTGGATTCCCGGTCGCCGATGATCAGCGTACCCGGTTCAATATAAAGTTTTCCGCCGTCCTGCACGCGTACGAAACCGTTCAGGCGGTAGATCTTGTCGGCCGTCCAGTTAACCGTGCCTGTGATGTCCCCCTCAGGGATCTCCACGATCTCCTTGGAGATGACCGAAACCGTGAAAGTTTTATAGTCGGATTGCCGGTCCAGCATGTCCGCAGCTGTGAAGGAAAAGTTGACGGATGTGCCTGTGGGCAGCGACTCGATGGTATACTCAAACTGGTATTCGGTGGATGTTTCCCCATTAAAAGGCTTTGTTTCAAAGGGCAGGCCGTTTTTCAGGACCGTAAGCGACTTAAGTCCTTCGGGTGCGGTAATGCCCAATGTGGTGCTTACCGCGTTCCCGGGTACGTTCATGGCTGACTCAGCAGTGACGGTAAGGCTGGGAGCGGCCTTGACCTCATCCGGGGCTTCTTCCTTGTCGCAGGCAGGAAGCGCCAGGGCCATGACGAGCGCAACGGCCATCATGGAGATCAGGGTTTGCCTGGGTCTGCCGGCATTTTCTTTGTTTCTGGTCATGTTGGATCAGGATTTTGTAAAATGATTTTGGATTTTTTTATCAGCTTTTCCACGGATATTCCACCGGGGAAGCCTGTGTTCATTTGAATACACAAAGCTATTTCCCGCAGGTTAATGAATCATTAATCGCAAATGAAACAATCATTATCAAAGTGTGAATCCTGGGTTAAACCAGCCCGGGGTTTTCCGCTCATGCGCGGCCATTTAAAGGCTCAGATCTTGTAGGAGATCCCCAGGGAATAAGTGGTCCCAGGCCTGAAGTTCTGGATCGTCTGGTCGTTCTGCCGGTCGAACAGGCCGTCCCGGTTGGCATCCTGCATCAGCAGCACAGGTTCGTTGAGGATATCGCGGATGCCGGCTTTCAGTTCCAGCCGGTTGCCGATCCCCTTGGTCACCGTCAGGTCGATATGGTTGCGCGGCATTTCGTAGATGTCCGGGTAGTCGTCATAACCGATGATGAAAAGCCGCCTGCCGATCACATTGTAGAGCAGGTTTACCTGAAGGTCCCGTTCCACATTGCGGTAATACACACCGGCGTTCACAATGTAGGGCGATTGCTGCTGCATGGGCCGGGTGCTTGCCGACTGGGCCAGGCCGGCATCTCCCAGCTCCACTTCGCTGTGGATCAAGGCGGCATTGAAAAGGATGGTCAGATCATCGAGAAATCTGCTGCGGGTCAGCCCGGACAGCGACTTGCGTACCTCCACCTCAACCCCCTGGCTGAAGCCGCTTTCGGCATTCGTGAAGCTGAATGTCTTGATCCCTCCCGTGCCTCCCCCAGGGACAAAGGAGGATTCGATGGGATTCCTGAATGATTTGTGAAACAGTCCGACACTTACAATCTCGCCATTTTTCGGATACCACTCCCAACGGAAATCGTAGTTCTGTATGTAGGCCGTTTCCAGTTGCTCATTGCCTTTTTTTACCAGGTTGAAGTTGAAGTCATAAAAACCAAACGGGGCAAGCTCCCTGAATTCCGGCCGGTTCAGTGTTTTGCCGTAAGCCAGGCGGAAAAGCATTTTGTCGGTGAAGTTGTAGCTAAGATTCGCAGACGGCAGCAGGCTGGTCACCGGATACACAACGTCGATCGGCTGGTTGGTCAGCGTGGCGCTGTGCAGGCTCTGGGTATTATCCTCGATCCTCAGCCCGGTGACAAGTTTAATTTTCCTTGTAAATGGGATGGAAAATTTCAGAAATCCGGCCATCAGGTTGTTATAGGCCCTGTAAGAGTCGGATGGGTTGGTCTGCTCGTCGATCTTGATCCCGTCATGCAGGTTGATGTTGCGGGAATGGAATAAGGAATCCACGGAAACATCCAAAAGGTTCTGGTTAAACTGAAAGGTGTTGGCCCTCACATATCCCAGGTTCCTGGAAACGAATTCCCTGCCCTTGTCTTCATAAAATACGCCGAGGCTGACCTCCGGGACAAAATGTGGTTTGCCCGGAAAACTGAGCCGGTGGGTGATGGCCGCTGAGGCAGTGGCGCTGGTTTCTTCCATCTCGGAATAAAAGCGCCCCATGAAGTACGAGGCCGCGGCCCCAAAGGGCACGTAAAGGGTCACATCATAGGTGTCGGTATCCAGGTCGGAGCGGTATCGGCGGTAATCCGGCTCGTCGCGGAATGAATAACCGTACCCGGCCATCCACTCAACCGTGGTTTTGTCATTGAAAAGCTGGTGGGTGCCATACACCTGTCCCGAGTAAATGCCCCTGTAAATATTATGGAAGGAGTGGCTGTTGGCATAATATCCGAACTCATGCATGGGCCCGGACCGGAAAACATATTGCGAATTGCTGAGCTGGTTGAACTGGTTGCGAAAGTCGATGCTGTGGTTCTTCCCGATGGTGAGCGCCCAGTTATGGATGATCCCGCTTCTTACCTTCTGGGAGTTCTGCTGGTCATTGAACTCATAGATCACCGACTTGCGCTGCAACAGTAGGTCGTAGGCGTTGAAGTCGCTGCGGCTGACATTGTCGATTGACTTGGTGTTGCTGTATGTGAGGGCGGTGATGTTGGCCAGTTCTGCCCTGCCGATGCGGAAGGTATATCCACCGGACAGGTTCAGGCTGTGGTTCAGTCCGCCCCCATACGCCTCCGGCACCCAGTTGTTGTTCAGGGATCGCCCGGCCTCTGTAAGGGCGTCCGGGTTTGCGGATATTGACCGGATGTTGTCAGGGAAACTTGCCGGAAGTGCGTTATAGCCATCGTCAAAACCCAACCAATGCAGCCCGCCTTTTCTCTGGGTGCGGAACTCCCCGAAGGAAACCGAGGGGTCGTACCCGCTTGAATAATTCAGTGCAATCCCGTTTTTTTCCGGCACACTGCGGGTGTATATCTTGACCACCCCGCCGGCGAAGTCTCCGGGAAGGTCGGGTGCCGGGCTTTTGTAGATCATGATCCGGTCGATCAGGTTGCTGGGAATGACATCAAAGGAAAAGGACTTGATGTCGGCTTCCATGCTGGGTGCAAACACCTGGTGGAGCATCGTGGCATTGTACCGCTCCCCGAGTCCGCGGATCATGATGAACCTGTCGTCCACCACGGTCACGCCCGGGATCCTTTTCACCACGGCAGCGGCATCGCTGTCCTGGGACCGGCTGATTTGCTGGGCGGATATGCCGTTTACCACCAGGTTGCTTGCCCTGATGGCGGAAATGACCGCCATGTCCGTATGGGTTACCCGCCTGGCTGTGACCTGCACCCCTTCCAGGTTAATGTTGGTTTCCTGCAGGACCACGTCCAGGTAGGTGGTTTTGCCGCCTTCAACCCTGACCTTCTCGATGATGACGGGTTCATAGGAGATGAATGACACCTGTATGCTGGCCTGTCCGACAGGAAGGTTGTGCAGGACAAATTCACCGTCCGGTCCGGTGGCCACGCCAATCGTGGTTCCCTCAATGATTACGCTGGCACCCGGAATGGATTCCCCTGAGTTCTTATCAAAGACTTTTCCGGATATTTTGCCAAAGGCCAGGTTTTCAGATTTGTCCATAGCCCCGACGGCAAATTGTGGCAGGGTCAGGGACAAAAGCACATAAAGGAAAAGTTTTAAATATCTGGTTATGAGCATCTCGCGGGTGGTTTGAGTGATAAGGCAAATGTAGGGCGTGTATGCAACCGCATTGTTAAATCGGGATTAAGCTTATGTGAAGAATTCTTTAATCTGATAATTTTTTGGTTTTCTGCAATGATGATTATATTTGAAACCGGATTCAACCGGTTAAACGGATCAGGAAATGACCAAAGCCTCCAGGACAGGTATTCCCAAAGCCCTTGAAAAAGCCTGGGATACTTTTTACAAAAAGGATTTCGACGGCGCCCTCGAGTTGTTCGAGGAGCTGATGGAAGCGGGCAGGACCCCGGAGGCCTTGTTCGGAAGGGCGTGTGCCTTGTTCCGCTGTCAGGAGAACGAGGCGGCGGTGAAGGACCTCAGCGCACTCCTGAAAGAGGACCCCATGGATGTCCGTGCCCTGCATACCCGCGCCATCGTACTCGGAGACGGGGAAAAATACAAGGAGGCCGCGCGCGACCTGGAGAAAGTGGTGTCCATGGCGCCTGACTCCCTGGAGGCGTGGTCTGACCTGGGAGGGGCCTGCCTGCTGAAGAAGGATTTTGCCAGGGCATCGGCATGTTTCGACCGCTGTGTCGACCTGGACAAGGCGTGCCCGGAAGGTTGGTTTGGCCTGGGTATGGTGGCCCTGGAGAAGAACGAGCCCAGGCGGGCCGTGGAGTATTTCAACGCCGCCATCAAACTGGACGGCAATTTCCTGCTGGCCTTGCTGGCCAGGGCGGAAGCCCATTTCCTGCTGAAACAGAAAGAGGATGCCCAAAAGGATGTGGGCAGGGCGCTTCGCCTCGAACCGGACCTGTTCAGGAATCAGGAGTTCAACCAACAGGGTGATGAGGACGATTTCGATGGCGGGGAGGGGGACGACCTGGATGAGGATGACATGGCCTCCTACAAACTGGATGACTGACCCCTGGTATGGTGCCTGTCCCCTGTTTTCACCGTGTCCCCCCCCGGGACCCTTCAGGGGGACGCCTTCCGGATTGTTGTGGACGGGCTGCCGGTTTCGGTTCTTTTTTATTTTCCGGGGACTTGCAGGTGTCTATTTTTTTTTAATTTAGGGGCGGTTTAACCCTAAATCTACAATCCATGCGCTTTAAGACTCTTTTACTGGTCCTTTTGGGACTGTTTTTCGTATTGCCTGGCACAGCCCAGGAGAAGAAAAGGTTGTCGCACGACGACTACGCTGGCTGGAACAACCTGTCCCGCCCCATGATCTCCCCATCCGGAGATTGGGCTGTTTACGAGGTGAACCCCCAGGATGGGGACGGCCGGCTGGTGATCCGCCACCTGCCTTCCGGGCGGGAGCATGTGGTGCCCCGTGCCTACCGCGCCGCTTTTTCACCCGGGCAGGGTTTCCTGGTGTTTCACATCAAACCCCCGCAGGCCGTGGAGCGTCAGGCCCGCGTCGATAAGAAACGCCGGGATGAGATGCCGGTGGACAGCCTGGGGATCTTCATCTTCGGCACGGAATCCCTGCAGAAGCATCCGGCTTTGCAATCCTTTGCCCTGCCGGAAGACCCATCCGACTGGGTGGCTTATGTCATAGACCATGCGCGGATTGAAAAGCCCGCCGACACGGAGGAAGAGACCGTGCCGGAAGACAGGCGCCGGGAGGACGAACCCAAGGAGGAGCAGGAGGAGAAACCCGGCAAGGTGCTCGTTGTCGCCAACCCCCTCACGGGAGAATTCACCGAGGTTAAAGCCATCAGTGAGTTTGTGCTGTCGCCGAATGGGAACCTGCTGGCAGGCCTGACACAAAAAGAAAACAAGGACACGCTGGACCTCTGGGAGGTCATCGCGGTGGACATCCCCTCGCTGGAACAACGCACCATCGACAGCCGCCACGGGGAAATGAAACAGCTCGCGGTGGACCGCGAAGGCGGGCAGCTTGCCTGGCTGTCTTCCTCCGACACCATCGATGCCAAGGCCTTTGGATTGTATTTGTATGAAGGCCGGCGGGACCGCCTTCAGGAAGTGGTTACCGGGCTGACCGCAGGCATGCCGGAGGGGTACACCCCCAGCGAGCACCGCAGGCCCTCCTTCTCGGACGACGGCCGACGCCTGTTCTTTGCCACGGCCCCTGCCCCCCGGCCGGAGCCCGAAGATACCCTGCTGGCAAACGAGAAGTACTCCCTCGACATCTGGCATTGGGAGGATCCCATGCTGCAGCCCCAGCAGAAAGTCATGGCCAGCCAGTTGCAGCGCCGCTCTTTCCAGGCGGTGTACCACATCCGGCAGGGGACGATGGTGCAGCTCGCCGATGAGGAGATGCACCAGTTGAGTCTTGATGATAAGAACAACAGCCTGGTCGGGCTTGGGCAGTCGACCAGCCCCTATATGATCGAGAGGCAGTGGACGGGGGGCAACCCGCGCGACCTCTACCTGGTCGATCTCAACGACGGCAGCCGCAAGCTGTTGGTGCAGAAGGTCCAGGCCAATGCCGGCCTGTCGCCGGAAGGCCAGTACGTGACCTGGTATGATACGGAGACGACCCACTGGATGGCCCATTCCGTCGAGAAGGGAACCACCGTGAACCTGACGCGCGACATTCCCTTCCCGGTGTACAATGAAGAAAACGACCTGCCCATGTTTGCGCGCCCGCACGGGCTTGCCGGCTGGACCCCGGAGGATGAGTTCCTTCTTTTGTACGACCGGTATGATGTGTGGAAGGTGGACCCCAGCGGGAGGCAGGCCCCCGAGAACCTGACCCTGGAGTTCGGCCGCGAGCACCAGGTGCGCTTCCGCGTGCAGCAGCTGGACGATGAGGATCCGGCCATCAAACTGGATGAGCCGGTCTACCTGAGCGCTTTTGACGAATACAGCAAGCGGGCCGGTTTCTTTCGCCTGCACGGGGGACGCTTGTCCGAGCTGGTGATGGCCGGGGCGTCCTTTTCCGACCTGCAGAAGGCCCGGGATGCGGACCGTTTTCTGTGGCGCCGCGGGACGTTCAATATTTATCCGGATCTGTGGACCAGCACTTCGGACTTTTCCTCCGGGGAGAAGCTGTCGGACGTGAATCCCCAGCAGGCGGATTACTACTGGGGCAGCGTGGAGCTGGTCGAGTGGCACGACTTTGACAACCAGCCTTTGCAGGGGCTGATGTACTTTCCGGAAGACCTGGACGAAAACAAGAAGTACCCCGTGCTGATATATTTCTATGAGCGTTCCTCCCACAGCCTCTACCAGCACTTCATTCCCTCACCCAGCCGCTCCACCATCAACCGGTCTTATTGCACCAGCAACGGGTACATCGTATTCGTGCCGGACATCACCTACAAGGAAGGCTTTCCGGGAGAAAGTGCCTACAATGCCATTGTCAGCGGCGCCCATGCCATGGCAGACCGCTACCCGGTGGTCGACCGCGACCGCATGGGGCTGCAGGGACAGAGCTGGGGCGGTTACCAGATCGCCTACCTGGTGACCCGTACCAATATGTTCCGGGCCGCCATGGCCGGGGCCCCGGTAAGCAATATGGTGAGTGCCTACGGCGGCATCCGCTGGCAGACGGGCATCAACCGGCAGTTCCAGTACGAGCAGACCCAGAGCCGCATCGGAGGGACCCTCTGGGAGCGTCCCTTCCGCTACATCGAGAACTCCCCCGTCTTCTTTGCCGACAAGATCGAGACCCCGCTGCTGATGATGCACAATGATGCAGACGGAGCCGTGCCATGGTACCAGGGCATCGAGTTGTTCGTGGCCATGCGCCGCCTTTCCAAACCGGTATGGATGCTGGTCTATAATGACGAGGCGCACAACCTCACCCGCTGGCCCAACCGCATGGACCTGTCGGTGCGGATGTACCAGTTCTTCGACCATTTCCTGAAAGACGGCCCTGCCCCCGTCTGGCTGAGGGACGGACTCCCCTACCAGGATAAGGGGAAGACCCACGGGTATGAATTGACGGAATAAAACAAAACGCCGGGGGCCATAAGGTCCCCGGCGCTGTTTTATGCCCTCCGGCTTTGCCTGACCTGCCTGTTTCTGTCTGGCCGACCGCCGTATGGATGATTGGTTATGCCTGTTCAGCACCCTCCCTGCACGGACACCACCTCGGTCCGGAATTCCGGGACGGGCGGGGGGGCTGTTTCCTCCCCGTCCGCCTGGGTGGCGGTCTTCATGAAGCGGTTGTAGTCGAAGCGGGCCTTGTCGTCCCTGAAGTACCGGAAGGAAGGATCCAGCGGTCCCTCCAGAAGTTGTGCGCGGATGTCTTCAAATCCCCCTGCAACCACCCGTACCACGGCCTTCTTCTGTTTTCCCATCAACAGCATGGCCACGGTGGCGGCTTCGTGTTCCTCCGCGGCATACAGCAGGATGGCACGGTTCTTTTCCTTCAGGGGTCCTTGCGCATTCTGGTCGAGGATCTGTGCGGCTGGGATGTTGATGGCTCCCGGCAGGTGCCCGGCGGCAAAGGCTTCGGCCGGGCGCAGGTCGACCAGCAGGACCCTCCGCTCCGGTTCGTCAAGAAGCCCCTGCAATTCCCCGTATCCGACCACGAACGACTCGTCCAGGGCCTTTTCAAGGACCCTTCCGTTGCTCTGGTTGTACTTTCCGGATGTCAGTGCGGCAAACAGCAGCCCGGCCGCCAGCAGGGCGGCAAACAACAAGGTTCCCGTATTGAGCAATTTGATTGTCATGGGTTGTTTGTTTTGTTGTTAACATCCTCCGGCCACATCCGGAGCTTTGATTTCGATGATCGTCCTCACGGGAACGGGGCGGCTTTCTTCGGCCCGGATGGCCCCGCCTTCCATGAAGAACTGCCGGGCCTCCCGCACGAAGCGTTCGGAGAACTGGTTCATGTAGCCGTTGCTGCCGTGGGGGGCATGTCCGGGTTTCTCCGCAAACAGCCTGTCGAACAATCCGTTGAGTCCGCCCTCCAGGTAATACACCCCCTCATAACCCTGCCTGACGGCAGCCGTCCAGGCCCTGGCTGCCAGGCTGGTTCCGTCCCCGAAGAACACCTTGTGCCGGGGGTCCTTGCGGAAAAATGCCCGCCACCTCCTGGACAAAAGTTCTTCCGGCGGGATGTTCACCGCCCCGGGAAGGGTGAAATGCAGGTGGTGTTCCTGGGGCCGCAGGTCGATCAGCACCACATCCTGGTTGCCCCGGATGATGTCGTAGGCCACTTTCTCCGCGTCCACCCGTCCCCCTCCCTGCTGCCAGGCCGCCATGATCTCCCCGCAACGCGGTTCACTCAGGCCGCTGCTCTTTTCAGGAGGCAGAAAAAGGAAGACAAGCATGGCACCGGCCAGCATCATGGCGGGCAACACATAGGAGGGACGCTTGCCGATCCTGGCCGGGTCGGTCTTGTTGACCCGGTCCTCGATGATCTGGGTGATGGCGAAGGCAAACAGCGCCATCAGGGCCATCAGCAGGGCAAACAGGCTGCGGGACAAGCCGAGTGTTTCGTAGATGAAGGGACTCCCCAGGAAGCTGCCGGTGTACAATGGCTCGAAGGTGTGGTAAAAATGGCCGAACACGAACAGGCCGATGAACATGCCGGCGACGAACACCATGGCGTCGACTTTGCCGATCACCGCCCCCACCAGGCTGGTGCCCGGGCAGAAGCCGCCCATGATGAAGCCAAAGCCCATGATGGCCCCGCCCACGACGGCCGACCACAAGAAGGTGGGGTTGATGTACACCAGGCTCATGTCCACCCAGCCGAGGTAGCTGAAGAACAACAGGCCGGTCATCGCCGTGATGCCGGCGGTGAAGAACACACGCAGCACAACGAAGTCATATCCGTAAAAGACCCCTGCCAGTTTTCTGGAACTGGAGAAGCCGGCCTGCTCCAGGACGTATCCGAATCCCAGACCCAGTACGAGGGCAAAGAAGAGGGTCAGTTCCGGGTTGACGAGGCCTTGGGGAATAAAAGGTGCCATATTCTCTTTGGATTGGGGTTTATGTCCAGAGTTTTCTGAAAAAATAGGCGATGGCATAGCCCGATCCGAAGATGGCCATCATGGTGAGGATGCCTCCCGTGGACAACACGGCCATGCCGCTCAGGGCCGCCCCGCTGGTGCATCCCCTTCCGAACTGGGCCCCCAGCCCGAAAAGCAGTCCGCCGGCAAGCGCAAACCACAGCCGGACAGGGGTTTTGATGCGGGGTCCGCGTTCCACCTTCAGCCCGAGCCGGCCGGACATGGCCCCGCTGAAGAAACCGCCGATAAGGACCCCGAGGGCCAGAAACACCAGGAAGGAAGAGACCGGGCTGCCGGGCAGGAAGAAATCCTGGTAAAAGGCGGACTTTTCTGCGTATCCCGGCGCGATGCTGCCCACGGCGGTGACCAGCACACCCTTGGCTGCGCCGCTGGCCCCCAGCCCCCGGCCGGTGATCACGAAGGAGGCCAGCAGGACCATCCCCAGCAGGAATCCGGCCAGGTAGGGGTTCATGTAAGGTTTGACTTGTTTTTCCATATGTCCGTGTTGTTGTTGGGGGGTTGTAGGGACCATGCCGGCCGGTTCCCTAACAGCCTCCTTCGATACTGATTACTTCCGTTTCTAGGGGGACCGGGCGGGCGGGCGGATCGGTATCTTCCTCCCCTCCGATCAGGGGGAACCCCCGTGGCGTCTGTTCGTCGAATGTCCGGGTGGGGATCCCGTACCCATGCATGGTGTCATAAAGGAACGTGTTGGCCCCATAAGGCATGTGATAGGCCTCGTACCCCAGCAGCCTGAGGAAGGCCACCACGAAGCTGCTGTGATGCCCGGTATAGCAGTAAAGCGCCACGGGGCGGTCGACCGGCAGGGTGAGCAGGTCCGCCTCGCTGTGGAGGGAGGCCTTGGGGGCGTAATGCACGGCCCCCGGCAGATGGCCCTCTTCATACAGGCCGGCAGGCCAGTAGTTGACGATGTACCAGGCGCCGGGATTTTCCATGAGCTGGTGCACGGTCACATCCGTACCGCCCGCCCCGACATCCAGGACCGCTTCGGCACGCGCCCTGAGGATGTCGTATCCGGTGGTTTTTCCCGTATGGATTTCGGGCAGCTCCCCACGGGGCAGTTTCGGGTGGGGTGTGGTTTCCAGCTTCCCCTCCAGGTGGTTGCTCATGGCCGGCAGCCAGTAGTCTTGCGCTATGTCCATGTGCCAGCTGCTCAGTCCGTTGCGCAGGGTGAACACCTTGTCGTATCCCAGTTGCCGGAGGATCCCGTTCACGAAGCCGCTGAGCATGCCATCATCGCAAACCAGCACGATGCGTTCGAAGCTGTTGGGTTCGATCACCTCTTCGAAGTAATGCAGGACCTGCCCGGGCTGGATATTCACGGCGTGTTCGATGTGTCCGGGGGCAAACCTTTCCGGCAGCCTGAGGTCGATCACCAGCTGGTTGACCCCCGCGAGGCCCTCAAATACTTGCTCGGGGGTGACCAGGGAGGGAGTGGTTTCCCCGTTGACCAGGTTCCCGTTCTCCTCCAGGTAGGCCAGCAACACGGCGGCCTCATCCAGGGGGGCGGTATTGGTGCCGGAACCGGTCCCGCAGGCGGTGAAGAAAAGCCCCAGCAGCAAGGGGGTCCATCGGCAGGCAATGGCTTTGAAGGTATTCATGGCTAATCCTTGTTGGTGTTTTCTCCCCCGCCCGAGTCTCCCTCTTCCTCTATCTCCTCCCAACCGGTGATCATGGCCTTGAGGTTGGATGTCAGGGTGTGGCCGGTGGTGATCAGGTAGACATGTACCAGCACGAAGGCCACCATGATGTAGGCTCCCAGGGTATGGATATAGGCCACGGGGGTCAGTTCGGCAAGCCCGAGCGACTCAATGGCGCCTGCCCGTGGGTAGCGGTAGAACATGTAAAGCAGTCCCGAGGCCACCATGACCGGGATGAACAGGATCTTCAGCCCGAGGTAGACCAGCCGCTGCAAAGGGTTTAGTTTGGAAAGCAAGGTCTTGCGGGTGGGGTGGGGGGCGTTGCGGAAGATGCCGGTCACGTAGTACGCTGCCTGCGCCCTGAGGTTGGTCAGGGTGGGGATGTACTGCCGCCATTCCCCCGTGGTGAAGTGCCAGAAAGCCGTGAAAACGATCAGGATGATCAGGGCGATGGCCGCCTTGTTGTGCAGGTTCACGGAGGTCTCGAAGCCGAACAGGGTGAAGGACCCGTGGATCTCGAAGCCGGTCAGCGTCAGCAGCAGCACCAAAAAAGCCTGGGTCCAGTGCCAGAAACGCTCGTAACGTTTGTATATGAAGACCTTTTTCATTTTCTGGGTTCGGTTTTATGGTTTCGTCGGATGGGTTCCTGCCCGGTGTCCATTCCAGGCGGATCACTGCGCCGGCGCCCTGTTGCGGCGCCTGTGCAGGACAAAGCGGATGCCCGCATGTCCGAGCACGCCCCCCAGGGTCAGCAACAGCAGCAGCACCCCAAAGGAGTCGATCGCTGCGTGGGTCGTTTGCCCGGGGATGTAGGCCCCTTCTATTCCCGCCAGTCTCCCCCCGCTGCGGGTATGGCAGTCCCCGCATTGCAGGGCCTGGTCGGAGGGCGACACCATGTGGTTGACGGGCAGGAACATTTCTGTCTCCACAAAGTCGTGGCTGCCGCTGTAGGGCATGCCGAGGTATTCCATGCCGGTGCGCAGGGCCGCCTCCCAGTCAAGGTCGATCCAGAGGGCGCCCCGGTTCACCTCCGGGTCCCACAGCTTGGGCTGGATGATGGTGTTGTATTCGGTGTCATAGGGCTGTTTGCCGCGGTGGACCTTCACGGGGTAAATGCGTGAGCCATGGTCCTGGTAGTTTCCGAACAAGGTGTTGATCCGCAGGGGCAGGTCCTCAAAATCGATCGGATCGGTCAGCAGGTGGTGGTCGGCCGTTCCGTTGAACCAGTAATATTCCGGTACCGCGTGGACAGCCCAGTGGAAATCCCCCTTGATGGAGGTATAGAGTTCATTGCCGAGGGAGTCCAGGACCTGGTAAGGCAGTCCTTCCTCCCTGCGGGTCGCGGTGGACCAGTCCCAGTACATCTTGGTGGCGTTCACCTTGGCGTATTCGGGGATGTGGCAGGTCTGGCAGGCGATCTTGACCGTGTGTTCGTTGAGCTTGTTGTCCAGGTGGGGGAAGGCGGTGTGGCATTGCTCGCAGGTGGCCCGCTGGTTGTTCTCGGAGGAAACGGCATAGTATCTGCCCAGCATGATGTGGTTGGTGGC